>LNFM01006151.1_pt1 | contig 19962 bp, 20 predicted proteins | sample 596031 | NCBI WGS metagenome assembly LNFM01 (sample SAMN04254537, study PRJNA301005) | activated carbon metagenome | isolation source: dual media filters at the Ann Arbor, Michigan drinking water treatment plant | place: USA: Ann Arbor | reverse complement strand
GCCGTAGCGAAGGCGTCAGGCATGCGGAAGGCTGCCCGCAGGGCAGTCCCGAAGGGATGAGCGACAGCGAACCTGTAGAACGCCGACCCGGCGACAGCCGGGGGACGCCATGCCTTGAGTGCTCCGACCGTTTCCCACGGGAAACGCCCCTCGAATGTCACCTCTGCTCGAACGCCTCGTCGGGCTCGTCTGACTCTGCGGACAACTCGTGATCGGCCGGCTCGTGCTGCGCCTGGTCCTGCTGCGACAGCTCATCCCGAGCTTGGTCGCTTACGTGTTGAACAGGCTCCTGCTGGTCGCGCTGCTCTTGCTGCTCGGCCCAAGTTGCCGGCAACCTCGGCATCGACTCGGAGCCCGCCCGCCATTTCCAGGCATGAAGATTCGACTGCTGCGTCAGTTCCTCGATGGCCACGTCGTAATCGCCTTCGGCGTCCTGCGGCACCACGAACAGCGCGGCCGAGGCCTCGCCCGTGTCCTGCAGCACCACGCTGGCCAGAGGCTTTGTCGAAGGCAAGTTGTAGCGAAGCCCTTTCGTGAAACGTCGCTGCGACCGATGCAGCGCGTCGAGCAATTCCCACTCGAAAAGCGACTCGAACGGCAACCAATGCTCGTTCACATTCATCAAGCAAGCAGCCTCGATCGACAGCACGCCCTGCGCCGAGCGGGAGATCGTGGCCAACATCACCAGGTGCGACACCTCCAACTGGCTCCAGATCTGCAACTGGTGAGCGAACCGAGACACCAGGTGCTTGTGCAAGTCGTCGGTCATCATCAGCTTGGCGTCGGGCATGTGCTTTACGACCAAGCACTTCCCGTAGCGGGCATCCTCGATCGCCTTCACTTCGCCCAGCAAGATCATGCGGGCGGACGTGGACTCAGACAGCCGCGCGAGCGACTCGCGTTGCCGCTGCCGGATTTCGTCGGCGCGGTCCAGGTTGAAGCTCTCCGGGATATGAAGCAAGGCCGGAAGCGGTTGGCCCTTGGTCATCTTGGAGCTGGCGGCCTTTAGGAGTTCACGCCGCACGACAAACCAGGAGCGCCTGCCGGACATGGCCGGAGTCCATCGAGTCAGGCCGGCCTCGTCCATGAGGAAGTGCATCAGGCCTCGCATCGTCAGCTTCGTGCCGTCGCTGCGCACGCTCTCGTGCTCCACCTCCGACGTGGCGCCGGGCTGACGCGAGCGGCCCTTGGTCAGGGCGAAGTCGAGCGAAAGCGTGGTGGTCTGCGTTTCCAGTTCTTCGCGGATCGCGGACCCGTTCACCTGGCCAAGCCCGGACAGCTCGGGCGGCGGTTCGTAGTGTTCGCAGTGCGGCGCGTGCAGCGGTCCAGAGTAGGGGAGGCGCTTGAGAATGTATTGCCCGCGCGCGAGTGCAATGTATAGTGAAGGACCATCGCCCTTCACAAGGCACAGACAGACTGGTCGCAGTTTGATCGAGTAGCCTTTTTGCAAGATGCGCGGCCAGTTCTCGTGCTCCGACGAGTAGACATGGCTACCGAACAGGTACTTGGGCATATAACAACCTCATGGCTGGAGATCTACCAAAAGAAAAAGCGACGCGGCGTAAGCGGCGAGTGCCAGGCACAGATAAGCCACCTCGGAAAGCGTTCTCACTGCGCCTCGAAGAAAGCACCTTCGAGCGCATGAACAAGATGCTCAAGTCCTACGACGGCTCCCGCAACGAGTACATCGAAGGGCTGATCGAGTTCGACTTGCAGTACCGAGAGCGGCTCAAGCCCCTGAACACTCCCCTCCCTGCCTCGGACCCCGACAAGCCGGACAGCGACTGACCGGCAGAGTAGCACCAACATAGCCCCTTAATGTGGTATCACGTTAAGGGGCTTTTTCCATCTGGACGCGGGGGTTCACCCTGTCAATGTTGCCAGTTGACGAGCCCACGCCCAGCGTGTAACGGATGGTTTCTTTTCAGTTCCGTTCTTTCGTTCACACCCGCTCGGAGGATTGACGTGCTATCTGATACCATGCGACCATGATAAAGTGATACCACATTAAAAACAGACTGGGAGGATGCAGGTGTTGATGGACTTTGATGCTCTCGCGCACAGTTGCGCACCCAACGTGGCCCCGGCCACGCTGCGTGCAATGGCCACTGTCGAGTCAAGTCTCAACCCGCATGCCATTGGTGTGGTGAACGGCCGACTGGCTCGGCAGCCCCGGAACCTCCCCGAAGCCATCAGCACGGTGATGGCGCTTCAGCAGCAGGGCACACGGTTCTCCGCAGGGCTGATCCAGATCTACGTCAAGAACTGGCCGGCATATCAGCTCGATCACGAATCTGTGTTCGACCCGTGCGCCAACATGCGTGCGGCAGCCGGCATCCTGACCGATTGCTACAAGCGAGCAACCAACAGGACCGACGCCCCGCAAGTCGCTTTGCGCCACGCGCTGAGTTGCTACTACTCGAACAACTTCGTGACCGGCTACCAGCACGGCTATGTGCAGAAGGTAGTCGCTGCCGCATTGGCGGCGCCGCGTTCTGCACCTGGCCCCGCGCCGAAGGAAGCAGCAGCGGAGACACCCCTTTCGACGCAACCGCTCGAAACCCCGCCCAACCGGGCACCTCAACTTTAAGCAGGAGCTTTTTTCATGTACGCAAACAACACGGCAGGCATCGCGGTTCAGCGCGAGAGCAATGCAGCTCAGTGGGGCAAGGCCCTGCTGTGGTCCTTCTTCTTGGTCGCCATCGCCATGTTCTTGCTGCCCGGCCTGGCGCACGCCACCGGCACGGGCACTGGCACGGGTACGGGCGGCGCCGGTGCGGCACAGACCCGCATCAACGCGGTGGCCACCGGCTGGCAGAACATCGTGCAGGGCGTGGGCGTGGCGGTTCTCGTCATCGCCTGGTCCTACATCGGCTACCAGATCGCGTTCGCCGGCAAGACCATGAAGGACATGTTCCCGACGATGGTCGGCACGTCCATCGCTGGCCTGGCCCCGGTGCTCGTCGGCTGGCTGTTCAGCTAATCAGGTCACTCAGATAGGCGGGTAGCGATGCAGGACGATTTCTACGACCCGATCTACAAGGGCTGCACGGCACCAAGCACGATCTTGGGCGTGCCGCTCATTCCGTTCATCTTGGGCGCGCTGGCGATCGGCCAGCTCACCGTGCTCAGCTTCTATTTCATCCGGCTGAGCGTGGCCCTGGTCTTCGTGATCATCGGCGTGTTCCTGTACGCATGGGCACGCAAGGTGGGAGCGAATGATGAGCATCGCCTCCTGCAGTACCTGATGAAAGCGCGCATGCGTGGCCGCCAGTCGGCCACGCGCAAGTTCTGGGGAGCGGTGAGCTTCTCGCCTTTGCCACCGCGAAAGTGACCCACATGTTTTTCAAGAAATCAGGCGATCTCGAAGAGTCCAAGACCCTCGGCAAGGGCGAGGTTCACGTCGCGCACTACATCCCGCAGGGCGTTCACCTCACCCCCAACGTCATCAAGCTGCGCGAGAACGGGGATCTGTGCGCCACCTGGCGCCTGCATGGCATCCCGTTCGAGACAGCATCCCCGGACCAGATCTCGAGTGCGAAGCGCGAACTGGTGAACTTCCTGCATGGCGTGCGCGGCTCGGAGATTTCCGAGCCGTGCTCGCTTTGGGTTCATCGCGTCCGCCGTCGCTTCGCTGATCGGCTCAAGGGCCGTTTCCCGAGCAGCTTCGGTCAGCAGCTCAACGACAAGTATTACGACAAGCTCGGCGAGCAGTCGATGCTCAAGAACGAGCTGTACTTCACTCTGCTGCTGCGGCCCACGGTCACGGCCAGCGGTGCGCTCAAGAAGATGCGCACGCGCAACGCCGACAGCCTCAACGAGTTCGATGCGGAAGTGTTGGACCGTTTCAGCTCTCTGACGCAGCAGGTTGAAGCCAGCATGCGCAAGTACGGCGGCGAGCGCCTGGGCTGCCGCGATCGCAAGCTGGCCAGCGGCGAGACGCGCACCAGCTCCGACATGCTGGGCTTCTACCGCTTCCTGCTGACCGGCATGTACGAGCCGGTCGATCTGGAGCCCTCACCGATCTACAACTACCTCTGCGATGCACGGCTGTTCGCTGGCGATGCCAACGGCGTCGTTCAGACCCAGCATCTGCAGCGCCGCGGCTTCGTCGGCTACCTGGACTTCCTGGACTACCCGGAAGTCTCGGAGCCGGGCATGAACAACTGCCTCTTCTACGGCAACTACGAGTTCATCGAGACGCAGAGCTTCAGCTTCATGAGCAAGCGCGACGGCCTGAAGGCGGTCGAGCTGCAGCGCAATCGCCTGGTCAGCGGCGGCGAGGGCTCGCCCCAGCAGATCCAGGACATGGAGAACGCTCTCGAAGACGTGCGCAATGGCCGCGTCTACATGGGCGAGTACCACTACAGCCTGGGCATCATGGGCAGCTCGGTCGATCAGGTTCGCAAGGACATGGCGAACGCGCGCACGGCCCTGCAGGAGGACGTGGGCTACAAGGTGGCCACGATCGACGTGATCCCCGAGTGTGCCCACTTCGCGCAGCTTCCGGGCAACTGGAAGTGGCGTCCGCGTGTGGCCACGATCACTTCGCGGAACTTCGCGTGCATGTCGCCCATGCACAACTTCGACCTCGGCAAGCGCGACGGCAACCCGTGGGGCGAGGCTATCGCCATCCTGCAGACGCCGGCCAAGCAGCCGTACTACCTGAACCTGCACCAGATGGTGCTGGGTCGCAACCGCCTCGGCGAGAAAGACCCCGGCAACACGTTCATCTGCGGCATGACGGGCACCGGCAAGTCGGTGCTCTTGGGCTTTCTGCTGACGTTGCTGACTAAGGTGCTCGGGCTGCGCATCCTGTTCTTCGACAAGGACCGTGGCGCCGAGATCCTGATCCGCGCGCTTGGCGGTCGTTACCGCCAGCTCCAGCGCGGCCAGCCGACCGGCTTCAACCCGTTCCAGTGGGAGCCGACCGAAAGCACGGTTAAGTTCGTCGAGCAGCTCGTGATGCAGTGCGCTCGTCGCAGCCCTGATGAGTCACTGCCCATCGAGATCGAGAACGAGATCATCAAGGCGGTGCGCCGCGTCTTCGCGCAGCCGGAGAAGTCGTCACGGCGCATCAGCGCCATCCTGCAGCACGTCGGCGAGAACAGCGCCGTAGGCGAGCGCCTGGCGAAGTGGTGCCGCACCGCCACTCGCAAGGGCTCGAACTCCTGGGTGCTGGACAACGCGCAGGACACGACGGACTTCTCGGGTCACTCCATCTTCGCCTTCGACTACACCGAGTTCCTCGAAGACGAGGAAGTCGGCCCGATCATCCTGTCGTACATCCTTGAAGCGGCCGACACGCTCATCGACGGCAAGCCCTTCGTGTACGTCATGGAAGAGTTCGCCAAGATGGTGGCGGCCAAGAGTCAGACGCTGGTCGAGTTCGCGCGTGACAAGCAGACCACCATCCGCAAGCTCAATGGCGCCGGTGTGTTCGTTACGCAGAGCCCGAGCCAGGTCAACCAGTACCCCATCGGTTCCACGCTGCGCGAGCAGTGCGTGACGCAGATCTTCCTGCCCAACCCGGGCGCGGACTACGCCGACTACGTGGAAGGCTTCAAGCTCACTGAAGCCGAGTTCGACACGATCAAGAACCTGGCGCCCGACAGCCGGTGCTTCCTGGTCAAGCAGGGCGAGCGCAGCACGGTCTGCACGCTCAACCTCTACGGCTTCGCCGATGAGCTGGAGATCCTCACCGGCACGCCTGAAAGCGTCGAGCTGTGCGATCAGGTCCGCAAGGAGCTTCGCACGGACGATCCCGACGTGTGGATTCCGGTGTTCCTGGAGCGCCTCAAGGTGCAGAAGCACGTTTCCAAACAGGCGCTTCAACGCGCCATGGCATAGGAGAACACCAGATGGTCCTACACGCACACACCACCAAGGCCGCGCTGCTGGTCGCGTTGACGCTTGCGCTGGCTGCTTGCGGCAAGCAGGACGAGCAGCCCGCCGCATCGACGCCGGCCGCAGCCTCGGCCCCCGCGTTTCCCACGGGAAACGGGGACAAGCCGACGACGTTGGCCGACTGCGACAAGCTGCCTGACCCGAAGCCTGCCGACGACAGCGCAGCGGGTCGCGCAGCGGCCGTTGGGCAGGGGCAGGCTGCACGCGCCGCCTGCAAGAAGGAAGTCACTGCGCAGCAGGACAAGCCCAACGCCGACTTGGCTCGCATCCGCGAGATCAAAGAGAAGGAGCAGGCGGACCAGGCAAATCGCAAGATTTCCGAGCAAGAGTGGGGTAAGCGTCTGAATGAAGGCGCGAACAAGCCCATCAAGGAATACAAGTACTGAGGTCTAGCCATGGGCTTTCTTGCCGACACCGAAACAGCCATCACGACGGGATTCACTGCAGTCGCAAACACGTTTGGTGCTGGCCTGCTGGGAACCTTCCGGCCGGCCTTCATCATCGGGTTCACGATCTGGATCACGTTGATCGCCTATGAGGTGGCCTTCGGCAAGTCCGAAGATGGGTTCACGTACATCTTCACGAAGATAGGGAAGATCTTTCTTATAGGCGTTCTCGCGCTGTACGGGTGGCCAGAGGTGGCCGAGTTACTCAACGGCGTTAAGGATGGCTTCGTGGGCAGCAACACCATGTCTACGACCCTCGAAACCAACCTCATGAATCCAGTCGCGGCGCTGTGGGCGCGATTGTTCGACTGGTTTACTGCAACCTTGCGTGACGTTGGCTGGACCGAACTCGGCCGCCTGCTCTCGACGCTGGCCTTGTTTGCGATGCTGTTCCTCGGATACGCACTGATGACGGCAGCAGTGGCTGTGTTCGGTGTCATCGCGCTGGCCATGTACTTGGTTGCCAACTCGGTCTTCATCCTGCTGCTGGCGATCGGCCCGTTCTTCCTGCTTTGCCTTGCCTTTCCCTTCTTGCAGCGCTTCTTTGAGACCTACATCGGGAACGTGATGACGTCGATCCTGGCGATGGCGTTCACGGTGCTGATGGTGATGTTTGTTGCGGGCCTGTTCGGCTTGGTCGGCATTCAGAACATTGTTCCCGCAGCGACTGACGAAGCGACGATTGCCACCGAGGTGCGCTCCATGGCTGTGTTGTTCACAGCGAAAGGCGCGATGACGCTTCTCATCATCTACCTGTACTACAAGGTCTTTGACCTGGCTGCAGCGCTCGGTGGCGGCCTCAACATGGGCAACAACATGGTCGGCGGCGTGCGCTCGATCATGAAGGACTTGCAGCGCGGCGCCGCCGCTCGCAACAACACGCGCAATCAAGTGTCGCAAGGCAGCGGCGGAGGCGGGGGCGGCGGTGGCTCGTCGCAGCGCGCCGGCCGTGCGAACAGCACGTTCACCGGGATGGCTCTTGCAGCCGCAGGCCCGGCGATCTCGGGCGCAGCTCGGGCGGGTATGGCTGTCGGTGGAACGGCAGCGGCAGGTGCTGGCAGCGTGGGTCGCATTGCGGCTTACGGGGCAGGGCGCGCGGCGGGGGCGGTGGGGCGCTTTGCCTACAACCGCTATTCACAACTGACGAACCGCAGGACTGCGGGCTAAGTCTTCAACAGGAGAAGCGATATGAATCTTCGCAAGTTTTTCTCAGGCGCTGCCATCAGCGTTTCGATGCTGTTCGCAGCAATGCCGGCACGCGCCGGCATTCCGGTTCTCGATGCCGCCAATCTGGCCAACAGCATCCAGCAGGTCCTGGCCTGGTCGCAGCAGGCACAGGACATGATCAACCAGATCAACCAGTTGCAGCAGCAGTTTCAGCAGTTGCAGACCATGACCACCAAGCTGGACGGCATTCGCAACCTGGGCTCAATCCTCAATGATCCGGCCATCCGCGCGGCCCTGCCGCCGGAAATGCGCGACGCGACGCAGCTTCTGCTCAACCCGTCTGCGCTGGCCACCAGCCAGGCCAATCTGAACCAGATCCTGAGTTCGTTTGGCGTCAACACGACGGCCAATCCGAACGCGGGGCAGGCCGCAGCCGACACCATCGGCCGCATGCAGCAGATCCTTGCATCGACTCAGACACGGAACACGCAACTGGCGCAGCTCGCTAGCCGCGTTGACACGACGGCTGATGCCAAGGACTCGCTCGACATGATGAACCGCAACGTGCTCGAAGCGGCCAGCATCAACAACCAGATGACGCAGACCATGGCTGCGCTGGAAGCCGCCCGCCAGGCCGCCGAGCTGAAGAAGCTGGCGGACAACCAGAGGTATTTCAACAACCTCAACAGCGCCGCCGGTCAGCCTCTGCGGACCTACTCCTACTGAAGTTAGGAATCCCCTATGAGTATCTTCAATAAAGGCGCCAATTGGGAGGCGACGCGCGTCTCCGATTTGGAGAAGAGCCGCAAGCTGGCGTGGATGTTCGCCGGGCTGATGGGCTTCTGCCTCGTGGTTGCTGTGATCGCTTTGGCCATGCTGACACCGCTGCGCCGTACCGTGCCGTACGTCGTAAAGCAGGATGCTCAGACGGGGAACCTCGAAGTCTTGCAGGCCTTTGACAATCGCGTCATCGGCAACCAGGAGCTGTTGAACAAGTATTGGGCGCGCAGGTATGTCGTCTCGCGCGAGCAATACAACTGGTGGCTGGTGGGCGCCGACTACGACACCGTGGCGGCACTCACTGACCCCGGCATCTTCGCGGAGTACGGGAACCAGTTCCTGGGCGACAAGGGCCTCGACAAGGTGTTCGGTGACTTCACCGAACGCCGCATCAAGGTCTTGTCGATCGCACCTTCGCCAACCAATGCGCAACAAATGGTCGTGCGCTTCGAGCGCACCACGGTCTCGAAGGGCGCCGTGGTGGAAGCACCGACCGTCTTTGTTGTGAACATGACGTTCCGCTACAACCCGAACGCCTACGCCTCGGAAGCGGAGTTGATCCGCAATCCGATGGGCTTCCAGGTCTTCTCCTATCGGCGCGACGTGGAGGTGCCGGGCACTGGCGTGTCCGGCGCAACAAGTGAAGCCGGCGCCGTCAAGCCCGGCGCGGCAGGGGGTTGACCATGAAAGTGTTTTTCAAGCCGCTTGCGGCCGGCGTGATGCTGGCCGCGTTCAGCCTGGCCAACGGCGCAGGCGTGCCGGAAGCCAGCCCGAACGACGCGCGCATTCGCGTGATTCCCTACAAGGCCAACGACGTGACGGTGATCCGCGTTCAACGCGGCACGGTCACGCGGATCATGCTGGAGCGTGACGAGAAGATCGAGATCCCGGTGGTCGGCCTCAGCAGCGACTGCAAGAGCGAGATCGACGAGTGGTGCATCAGCGCCATCGTGGGTTCCAACCAGATCTTCGTGCGTCCGCGTGACAACGCCAGCCGCAACAACATGGAGTTGCACACCAACAAGCGCGACTACTCGTTCGCGTTCCAGGTGGTGGACGAGAACAAGGTTTCCCGTGGGAAACGCGCGGATTCCGACGTGGCGTTCTTCCGCGTGGTGTTCGACTACCCGAGGCCCAAGCCGTTGACCGAGAACATGTCTGGCGCGGACCGGGCTGCGGCCGTTGATGCGCTCCTGCAGCGCGTGGACATGTCGGCCGCCCGGCCCATTCCGCAGCAGGTCGATCCCGACTACGGCATGACGCCCGTTCAGCGACTGAAAGCCGAGGGCATCCAGATCCGCAACACCAACTACAGCAAGCAGGTGCTGGAGCGTGGTGAGGATGCAGAACCGACGATGGTGTTCGACGATGGCCGGTTCACCTACTTCGAGTTCCCCGGTGCGCGAGAAATCCCGGCCGTCTTTGCTCATGGAAGCGACGGCGAGCCCACGCGGGTGAACTGGCACATGAACGGGAACTTCGTGGTGGTGCAGCGTACCGCCCGCAAGTTCACTTTGCGCCTGGGCGATGCCGTGGTTGGCATCTTCAATGAAGCATTCGATCGCACAGGCATCGAAACACCCACGTCCACCGTATCCCCTGCGGTCGTGCGAGAAATCAAAGGAGCGGCGCAATGACGACGGACGCCAACAACATCGAGTCGGGTGATCCGTCCAACCTCAATGCCGCGCCTGCGGCGCCTGAGGTTGTCGAGGACATTGTTTCGGTCAACAAGAAGGGCAGCAACGACAACAAGCTCGCCAAGGCGGTCTTCCTGCTTCTCGTGGGCGCAATGATGGTCGGCGTCATGGCCTGGTTCAGCCAAGACTGGTTGAACAACCGCAAGGCGCAGATGAAGGCCAACAGCGGCCCGAAGGCAGCCGAGGACACCACCCAGGTTTTCAACCCGGAGAAGACCGGCGCCGCAGCTCCCAAGCCGAAGCTCGGATCGGAAAGCGGTCTGCCCGCGCCGTCGCAAGCAGCGGCTTCGAGCCCCACGACGCCAGGTGCTGCACGAGACGATGGCGTTCGCCCGCTTCGTGGCGCAGATGGCAAGGTCATGGTGAACGCCCAAGGCCGTGCGATGGGTGTTGACAAGGATGGCAACGTGGTGGAAGTGCCGGCCATCACGGCGATGACTGGCGATCAGCCTGGCCGCAAGCCGCTGCCGGGCGAGGGTGCAGGCGGTCAAGGGCAAGGCCAACAAGGGCAGGGCGGCCAGCAGCAACCCAAGCCGCCGAGTCGCTATGCGGGCTCTCTGTTCGTGGGCGATCCGGCCAAGCCATCGAACGTCGCTGCAGGCGGCAGCGCGGATGGTGCCGCGAACCCGCAAGGGGCGAACGCCATCGCTCAGACGCAGGCGCAGCAGATAGCCAACATCCTGCGCAGCGCTGGCCTCGGTGGCGGCACGCAAGCTCCCGTCGCCGCAACGGCTGCTCCTTTCCCAGGCACCGCCGGTTCAATGGGGGCGCCTCCTGAGCAAGCGCGCCCCGGCACGATCGGGAGCGCGCTCTACAGCAGCGCCACGCCTGTTGCGCTTGCCAAGCGCATGACGGATCAAAACCTGATCCTCCCCAAAGGCCGCCAGGCCGATTGCGTGCTGACTGGCCGGATCATCGACGAGGTTCCCGGCTTCACGTCGTGTGTGCTTGCGCAGAACCTGTACTCGGACAACGGCCGAGTGCTGCTGCTCGAGCGCGGCAGTGAACTGACCGGCGAATACGGCACGACCAACCAGCTCGGCCTGGAACGCCTGTTTGTCACCTGGACCCGCCTGAAGACACCGGAGGGCATCGAGATTGATCTGTCGTCGCCAGGCTCCGACCGCCTCGGCACCTCGGGTGTTCCCGGCCACCTGGACAACCGTTGGGGTGCCCGGATCGGCGCTGCGTTCCTGCTGTCCTTCGTGAAGGACATTACCGTCGCCATCATCAACAAGCAGACGCAGGCGAATTCTGGTGCCACGGTAAGCGTGCAGACGGCACCCGGGCAGAACACGCTCAATGCGTCGTCGGCACTTGCCGAGGAAGTCATCAAGCAGACGATCAAGGTCCGGCCGCGCCTGACGATCAACGAAGGCGACAGGATTTCGATCTACGTTGCTCGTGATCTGGACTTCTCGCCGGTGTACGCCTTGAAGACCGCTGGCGTGGCAGGCGCAACCAGGTTGCTTGCCAAATGACCGGCGCACTCGATTTCCTCACGAGTCGCAAGCCTGTCGCGACGCCGGACACCGGGTTTGTTGATACGGCGTTCGACAGCCGGTTCGACACCGACTATCACGGCTTCGGCGATGACGCTGTGTTCGGTGATGTGCTGGCCAGCGACACGGTGGTGCGCAGCTACTTGCGGCCGATCAAGAAGCACATGCTGGCTCACCAGGCCACCGAGATCTGGATCAACAAGCCGGGCGAGCTGGTGATCCAGCTTGAAACGGGCAACCTGACCATCGAAGAACCCGCGCTGGATTTCGCAGCGCTGGAAGCGTTCGCGCAAGCGATCGCGGTGTACTCGCCGCAGCAGCAGACCGTGGGCGCCAAGACTCCGCTGCTGTCGGCCACGATGCCCGATGGTGAGCGCATCCAGATCGTGCTGCCGCCGGCGGTCGAGCCAGGCATGGTGAGCATGTCCATCCGCATCCCCAAGTCGGACGTGATCCCGCTGAAACGCTACCGCGACAGCGGCGCGTTCTCGAAGTTCATCTGGCCCCGGCCGGACAACTTCGAGGCGGCGGTGAGAAAGCTCTCGCCAGAGGATCGGCACCTCGCCGAGCTGCTGGCCGCTGGCAATCTGCACGATTTCCTGATCGCGTCGATCTTGGCCAAGAAGAACACCGGCGTGATCGGCGACACCGGCTCCGGCAAGACCACGCTCATGAAGTCGATGTGCCAGCACATCCCGCGCCATGAGCGGCTCATCACGGTTGAAGACGTGCGCGAGCTGATGCTGCCCCTGCACCAGAACCGTGTTCATCTGCTGTACTCGAAAAGCTCGCAAGGCGTGGCGCGCGTCACTCCGGCCGACTTGATCGGCTCGCTTATGCGCATGGCGCCGGATCGTGCGCTGCTGGCCGAGCTGCGCAGTTCGGAGGCCTGGGACTTCCTGAAGCTGCTGACCACAGGGCACAGCGGGTCGATCACGAGCTGGCACGCCGAGAGCTGCGCGCTCGGCTCCGAACGTTTCGTATTCATGTGCAAGGAAAACGCCGAAGCCGCAACGCTTGGCCGCGAGGAAATCAAGCACCTCTACACCTTGACCATCGACGTGGTGATCCACATCACGCGCAAGATCGTGTACGACCCTCACGGCAAGCAGATTGGCTATGAGCGGTTCGTCGATGAGGTGTATTTCGACCCGTGGGCCAAGTCGCACGCGCGCTTTGGCGATCGCAAGGTGGGGCAGGGCGGCTGACCATGAAAGCGAAGACCGTCGTCGTGTCGCTGCTGATCGTCGCGTGGCTGGGTGCCGGCGCCTGGGCGCTGCGCTACGCCGCAGGCGGCCTCTACTTCATCGTCCACAAGACCGATCCGCGCCAGGTCCAGGCCGAGACGTGGCAAGAGTATTGGGACCAGTACCAGGACGATCCGAAAGAGAAGAAGCGGCTGCAGGCCTCCATGGGCTTTGCGGCCTTCGGCATCTTCGGTCTGCCTCTGATCCTCATCGCGTTGGCGTTGAGCAAGTCTCGAAGCCTGCACGGCGATGCGCGTTGGGCAACAGCCAATGAAGCACGCGATGCCGGCCTGAACGCCGAGAAGGGGCTGATCCTCGGCAAGTTCAACGGCAAGTTCCTGATGATGGACGATGCGAAGTTCGTCATGCTGGTGGCACCCACCCGTAGCGGTAAGGGTGTTGGCACGATCATCCCGAACCTGCTGAACTGGAATCAGTCGTGCATCGTTGTTGACATCAAAGGCGAGAACTTCGATGTGACCTCCGGCTTCCGTGCAAAGCACGGTCAGGAGGTCTACAAGTTCGCGCCGTTCGATGAGAACTTCGAGACGCACTGCAGCAACCCGCTGTCGTATGTCAGCCGCGATCCGCGCTTCGTGGTGGGCGAGCTGCAGAGCGTGGGCTACATGCTCTACCCGAAGAAGGATGGCGACGGCGCTTTCTGGAACGACGCTGCCCGCAATCTGTTCGTGGCGGTGAGCTTGTACTGTCTTGAGTCCGGCTACTCGCTGACCATTGGCCAGGTGCTGCGCAGGTCCAGCGGCAACGGTCGCCCGAAAGAGTTCTGGCAGGGCGTCGTGGACAGCGGCGTTTCTGCATCCGGTCAGGCCCTGAGCAAGCATTGCCTCGACGCGCTGAGCCAGTTCGTGAGCAACTCGGACAACACCCTGACCAGCATCCTGTCCACCTTCTCGGCGCCGCTCGGCGCCTTCACCAATCCGGCGGTGGACGCAGCGACAAGCCGCGATGACTTCGATCTGCGCGACATTCGCCGCCGGAAGATGACGATCTACGTTGTCATCCCGCCGAACCGACTGGCCGAGGCCTCGCTGCTCATCAACTTGTTCTTCAGCATCGCGATCGACCAGAACACCAAGACGCTGCCGGAGAAAGACCCGTCGCTCAAGTACCTGGCGCTGCTGCTGCTCGACGAGTTCCCCGCGCTCGGCCGCGTGGACAAGTATGTGAAGTCCATCGGCTACATCGCCGGCTACGGCCTGCGCTCTCTCATGATTGCGCAGTCGATGAGCCAGCTCAAAGACCGCGAGCTGTACGGGGAAGAGGGCTCGCGCACCCTGGCGACCAATCACATGGTGCAGATCATCTACGCGCCGCGTGAGCAACAAGACGCGCAGGAGTACAGCGAGATCCTCGGCTACTACGGCCTCAACAGCACCAGCAAGGGCGTTTCGCGCGGGCGTGGCTCTGTGACGAACAGCGAGAACGTCAGCGAGCAAAAGCGCGCCCTGATGCTTCCGCAGGAGCTTCGCGAGATCGGCCCGGATCGCGTCATCGTTCTGGCCGACAACTGCAAGCCGATCTTCGGCGACAAGATCAAGTACTACGCCGACCCCGTATTCAAGGAACGCCTCATGCCACCCATCAAGGTCCCGCCTCTGGACATGGACACCTTCATTGCGAAGTCCGAAGGGCGCGTGCGCGCGCTCGAACCGGGCGAGCAAGTGTCGGCCAGCAAGCTCGCGGTGAACCTTGAAACCATGCCGCCCGTGACGAACACGGCCACGCCGGTGGCGCAAGAAGTGTCGGCCATGGCCGACTGGTTGTTTAGCAACGTGCAGTGGGCCAAGCAAGCGGCTGACGACGTTCCGCCGATCGACGAGGCCGGCGCACGCACGCATCAAGAACTGGAGATCTCGCAATGAAAATCAAACGTGCAATGTCGCTGGCCGGCTTCTCGCTGTGCATGGTTGGAGCTGCGGTGCAGCTCGGTGGTTGCAGCTCGGTGCCGAAGCCGGCCGAAGCGGACGGCAGCACGCGCGTGCCTGCCAATGACACGACGCGAGTGCAGGCCTTGCAGCAGCGCGTTAATGCGGATCGCCAGCTTCTGTCGGAGAACAACCTCCTGCGCGCCCAGGTCGATGTGCTGCAGACCAAGCTCAACGAAATGACCAGCATCGTGCGCGAGGCGCTGACGCTGCCTCCGGCGCCTCGCCCGGCACCGGCGCCCGTGCCGGTGCCGGTTCAGCCGCCCGCTGCATCGCCGCAGTCGATGGCCGCGCCCGACCTTCCGGCGTATGCCTACTCCACCAATTCATCGGGCGTCGTCATTCGGGTGTTCCACCCGTTCGCGCGCACAGAGTTCGAGCCCAGCGAGCAAGTTGCCCAGGCCCTGCGGGCCAGCGTCCGCACCGCCGAACAGATCGAGGTGCGCGGCCACACGGACAGCAACGTGGTCAATCCGATCGACAAGCTGATCGCCATCGAGCGTGCCGAGAAGGCGCGGACCTGGCTCATCAACAACGGCGCGGAAGGCTCGAAGATCCGCACGAAATACTTCACTGCCGGCAACTTCCTTGTGGAGAACAAGACGCCGCAGGGCCGTTCGATGAACCGCCGCGTGGAAATCGACATTCGCAACCAGCAGCTCGCCGGCAAGCACGTCGCATCGAGCAACTGACAGCAGGGAGACTCGCCATGAGCAACACGATTACAGAGGGCAGGGATCGCGAACTTCCTCCAGACCGGCATGGCGAGATCCTGCGTGCCCCCACACCGGCCGCCATCGAGCTGAAGACGGAGATCCTTCAAGCCTCGGCCCACAAGGAAGCAGGGCAGGGCGACGCCATGCGCGAACGCTCGTCCATCGAGTCGCGCACCGATCTGCGCCTGGCCGCAACCAACGAAGCCATGCGCGCCGACCCGGCGCGTTCGGCCGCGACCCTTGCCGTCGAGCAGGACACGGCTCGGCGCTGGGCGGACCTGGACGCGGCCGATTTCGGCCGCATCAGGTCCGACAGCCGGCGCGAGGCGGCGCTTGAAGCCATCGCCGGCCACATGCGTGTCTCGCCCGAGTACGCCGACGAACTCAAGAAACGCTCGCCGGTGCTCGCCGAGTCGGCCAAGTCGATCAACGATGAGCGCGAGAAGTTCGAGCGCGAGATCGCGTTGCCCATGATCGAGCGCAACGCCGCCGCGCTTGCGCCCCGTGGCGCCGCACAGGCGCTGTCCGAGGACGAACAGCGCGAGCTGGCCAAGCAGGATGCCAAGAGCCTGGCGCTCGTGCCCGAAGGCGGGGAGCGGCACCTTGCTGCAGCGGTCGTTGGCGAGAACGCGCGCAACCATGCCGCATACCGCGATGAGCTGCAGAAGGTCGCGCCGCAGTTGGCCCGAGAAGCCTCGTCGGCCGCCGTCGAGCGTGACGCACTGCGGGCCGTGGAGCGTCGCAATGACGAGTTGCTGCCTGTCGCGCGCGACGGGCTGACTGTGGCCGAGGCGCGCGAAGCCGTGAAGCAGGATCTGGCGTCGATGAGCGCCATCAAGGACGAAGGCGCGCGCTACCAGGCGGCGGTGGCCATGGGCGACAACGCGCGGACGCAATCCAACTACCGCGCCGAGCTGCAGATCCAGGCGCCCGAGGTGGCCAAGGAAGTCCAGACCGCGACGACTGAGAACGACCGCCGCATCGCCGAGAAGGAGGACCGCAAGACGGCCGAGTTCGCCGCGATGCAGCTTGCCAAGGGCGAACGTGCTGCCGCGTGGACACCGGAGCAGGCCGCCGACCAGGTGCGCAAGGACGTGCAACACCTCCGCACGGCCGACACGACTGAACGTTACTACGCGACAGGCGACATGGCCATCGCAGTTGAGCGCAGCAAGGCCTACGCCGACACGCTGGCCAAGGAAGCACCGGACGTGGCTCGCGAGGTCGAAGCACGACGCGAGCGCGATGCCGCTGAACGAGCTGCGGCCGAACAGCGACGGGACAGCATCAGCGCGTCGGCGCAGTCGCGCGCAGCCCTGATCGACGCGGCGGCGCTCGCGGCCGTGGCAAACGTTCGCACGCGCGAGACAGCGCGCGTTGTCGAGCAGCTCGCCAGCTCGCCAGCTACGGCCACCCAGCAGCTGCGGGATGCACAGCAGTCGCTCAAGGCGCCTCCGCTGGATGGCCGCGTGACAGCGCCTGACGATCCCGATATCGCCGCGCAGCGGGCTAGGGCGCTCAAGCGGCCTGTGGGAGAGGATGAGCTGAGCCAGGCCCTGCTGACCCGCTTCATCGTTTCCCACGAGAAACGCGGCTTGCTGGACAAGGGAACAACCGAGTTCACTTTCCGCAATGGCGACGAGCAGGGCCGCGTGGCGTTCGTTGACGCCGGCAAGGCGCTGAGCACCGAGCGCGAGGACAAGGCGACCATCCGCGCGATGATCGAAGTCGCCACGGCCAAGAACTGGAAGGAGGTCACGGTCAGCGGAACCGATGACTTCAAGCGCAATGCTTGGATCGAGGCCAGCTTGAGCGGCCTCCAGGTGCGCGGCTACGAGCCTCGCGAAGCCGACAAGCAGATCTTGGCCGAGCTGCAGCAGCGCAACAAGCCGGCCAACGTCATCACGGCCGTAGAGCAAGAGCACAAGCGCGACCAGCCTCGTGAACCTGCCAGGACGCCGGCCGAGCCCGTCGCCCAGCGCAAGCACATCGACGGTGACGCCTTGACCGCGCACGAGAAGACCGTTCTGGACAACTCGCGCGCCATTCTGGATTCCAAGGCGCTCGGCGACCAGTTCACGCAGGCTGCCCTGCGCGAGCTGGAGGCCAAGCTGCGCGGTGAGCGCGTCTACGTGGGCGAGATCGTCGATCACGGCCGCGCGCCGTACCAGTTCAACAAGGACAACGACGACAGCTACTACGTGACGCTCAAGACCCGCGCCGGGGAACAAGTCATCTGGGGCAAGGGCTTGGCCGAAGCGATGCAGGAACGCAGCGCTGGCGAGCAGATCGTCTTGCAGAACATCGGCAAGCGCGATGTGACCGTGCAGGAGCGCGTGCGTGACGCGCAAGGCCAGGTGATCGGCTCGCGGCCGAAGGAATCCCAATTGAATGCGTGGAAGTCCGAGCTGCTGTCGCGGTTCAGCGAGAAGGCTCGCACCGACTTCTCGAACCGATCAGCAGCTCGCCAGCCGAGTCTCGGCGTGTATGACGCGAAGGCACCGCGCGCGCCCGTGCAGCCAGCCGCGCCTGCGCGTACACCCGACCAGCAGCGCAATGCTGAACAACAGCGCAATTCGCGCGAGCGTTGACCACTTCAAACCCGGAAGGAGAAGCCCGATGAAATCAAACAGGTTCAAAGTCAAATCGTGGTTCATGGGCATGGCCCTGGCCATGCTCTCGATGTTCGCTGCCAGCTCGGCCCATGCGGTGGACGGCTGCAAGCTCTTGCTCTGCCTGGCCGGCAACTGGCGCAACATCAGCGAGTGCCGGCCCACCGTGCTCGAAGCGTTCCGCGACATGGCGCGCGGCAGGCCGTTCCCCACCTGTGGGATGAGCGGCGCGGGCAACTCGGCGGGCAACAACTGGGCAGACCAAAGCACCTGCCCTGCGATGTACCGCCAATACGACAGCGAATCGGGCGCATACAGTGGGTGCACCTACCCGGGTCGCATCACGGTCAACATCAACGGCGCTTTGTGGTCGCACGTCTATTGGGACTTCTCTGGCAACACCACGACCTGGTACAGCGACACAGCGCGCACTCAACTGACCCAACCGAATGCGGCACCGTTGGACGACACGTTCTACACCGACTTGATGCGGTGGAACTCGCAGATCAGGCAATGCACCTCTAACGGCGGGACTCCGGTCATCGGCCAGTACGGCGCGTTCGAGCGTTGCAACTACCCGGACTACGGCGGAGGCGGTTGAGCGATCTGCAGGCATAGCGCCTGCACCTCGAACACCTTGCGCAGCGACCAGAAAGTGCTTACCCTCCCAAGATAGCCGGTCGCTATCGAAACACGCGACAATATAGATTATGTCAACTGACACCCGTACAGCGGCCGGCAGCGAACCAGTCCCGTTCATGAGCCATGCCACGCGCGCGTTCTTCATCAAGGGCGGCGTCCTGGTGGGCGTTGTCTGCCTGATCGCCCTTGGTCTGTACTTCAGTGATCAGAGCTGCAGCAACCCGCTCTACGTCACCTTCAACACCTGGTGCTCGGCGCCAAGGTAAACGCCGCAGCGGCTCGTGATGCGTCACGCCCGCGCGAAACCAGAATCTCGATTTAAGTCTTCTTCCGCACCGTTTTTTCCTCCCTGAAACTTGAGATTGGAAGGAGCAAGCCGCCGCAAGCGGCTTTCTTTTTTTAGGAGATCCAGCATGGCCGATAGCACACAAGCCGAGCAACGCAGTCCCGACGTGGACAACCCCGTGTCCAGCTTCGAGGTCGGGATCATGACCGTCAGAGGCTCATGGGTCGGCATCTGCATCAAGTTCTCGATGTACGACAAGGCAACCAAGATCACGCATTGGTCGCCACACGCTTACAGCCTTCTCGTCGAAGCGCTGAACCAGTACTGCCAGCACCTTGGCGCGAACGCCTTCATGTTCCGGGCCAAGGCCGATCCTTCGCTGGTGGCCAGCCTTCCAGCGCGTCATCCGTATCACACGCTGTTGACCGAGACGCCGCTGCTGACCGAGGCCGAGATCGGCACTGCGGGCTTCGCCAGTGGCATCGACCGCGCGACCTTCGCGGTTCGCGGCCCGACGTTCGAGCTGCGACCGGAGTTCGGCGACGGCCGTACCGAAAGCATCTACATGCACGAATACACCGCATTGAGCCTGCTCGCCTACCTTCAGGAGTACACCGAGGCCGCCAAGAAGTTGACCGGCCCTGCCGCTGGCAACGCCTGACCCCCACCCTTCTAGGAGATCTACATGTCCCGCATCCACTACTGCGCGGCGCTGGTCGCGTACCTGGCGGCCGCTTCTGGCGTTTCGTTGGCCGAGCCGATCTCGACTGTGGCAGGCCCGTACCTTTTGGCCACCGCCGCGTCGTTGACCGAGCCCGCTGCAGTCAAGTTCACCACGAGCAGCACTCTCATGGCCGGCCCAACGGCCGATGCTGGCCTCGCAACGTGTCAGCCTCTGCGCGGAGATCTCGCCGAGATTGTTGCCGCTGACCGAAAACTGACCCAGTAGAGGCTGTTCTGCCGACTGAAAACTGACCCAGGTGTTCAACTGCTTCTGCTCAATTTTTGAGC
>LNFM01006147.1_pt1 | contig 19964 bp, 13 predicted proteins | sample 596031 | NCBI WGS metagenome assembly LNFM01 (sample SAMN04254537, study PRJNA301005) | activated carbon metagenome | isolation source: dual media filters at the Ann Arbor, Michigan drinking water treatment plant | place: USA: Ann Arbor | reverse complement strand
GGGGGGTGGAGCCGACTTCGGGCCGGGGGTGCCTTTTCTTGGACGTGCGTCGGCAGGCGCCGCCGATTCTTCGGAAGCGGGGGTGGGGAAACCGGCTCGGCGGAAGGACCTGGCGCCGCATAAGCGGCCCAGCCGGGTCACTCGGCATCCAGGGGTGTCCGCGAAACGAAACTCAGAAAGCCCATGCCAAACCTCGTGAGCCTGCACTCACGAGTAGCGCCTCCCGCATGACCGACGTATCGCGAGAGTTCCGCCTCGAGTTCATGATCCCATGAATGCGGCGCCACTGAAAAGCCGCTAGACGAAGGACTAGTTGGAGGCGGAAGTCCTCCTCGCGAGATCAGTCCTTCGTTGAATAGGAGGTTAAACGCGGAAAGCGCTCGGAAGTCAAGATCCCGGGCTGCCGCACTTTCTGCAGGTGGCGTAGCAGGGGTCGGGATGATCCGCTGAAAGATCTGAGGCGCGCCTGAATTCAACGACGGGTACTTGGTAGCCGTCGAAAGCTTTGCGAGGAACGCTATGTGATCCTCGTCACATACCTCCAACAGTCGATGCATCTTCGCTTCGTCAACGACCCAATTGTCGGGCAGTACAGCGGCATTGACTACCGCATTGCGGAGTCGGCGCTTCTTCTCCTCCGACCCAGTAGCTACAGCGGCCCGCATCGCCGCAAATAGAGTTCTCCTGAAGACTTGATTCGACTCGAGTTGATCTAGAGACACTCCGGCAGCTGATGCGGCGCTGTACGCGTCTCCAAGCGATAGCGTTATGAATTCCGTCGCACTGCTTTGCTGACGGCCCACGATCGCATCAAAAAGCTCGGCAAATATCGAACCCGCGGGCAACAGTCCGATAGCTGCTTTCGACGCGTGTTTGAGGATCTCTGCTGGCAGGCTCTCACTCATTGGATCAGCAGTCTAGCAGGCTTAGGAGGGCGGGGGCAATCGATTGCCACCCAACGAAGACAGTTCGGACCTGCTTGGGAAGTGACCGTTCAACAGGGGAACCTCCATCGCTTGTGGAATCGCTTCCGCGCGATCATGTGCGCTTCGGTCTAGCCCCGCAGCGAACCTAACGCCGGCCCGACGCTCTAGCCGAGTCCACGAACCGGTCCAGGTTGCTGAGTTCGTAGCGAGGTCGCCGGTCCATTTTGTGACGGAGGTTGTGACGTAACCCCGTTCTGGTGACGGATTGTGACGTACAGCGACAGACAGAGGCGGGGGCGAAGCGAAAGAGCCTAAACCGTTGAAAGGATATCGGCTTATCTCGATCCGCCCCTACGGATCTCACCTCGAAAGGCTAACTTGGGCGCAAGGGGTCGCGAGTTCGAATCCCGCCGCCCCGACCATTCCGCACCCAGCACCCCCCTTCGGGAGTGCGAACCGTTTGCCATGACGCCATGGCCCGGCCATTACGGGTGCCCCTCGGCCTATCGCGTTCAACCGGACACGATACACTAGACAAAACTTTTTTCATGTCCGAAACTGTTGCCCCGCTGCGGGATACCAGATCAGAAGCTGCGCCACGCGCCGCCCGTCTCCCCGCCTTCGATGCGCTTCGAGCCTGCGCCGCGACAGTCGTTTTTCTCTTCCACTACGCGGGATTCGTATCGCTCCAATCGCCCGGCGCCAGCCCCGCGGACTCGTTCGGATGGCTCTTCGCCCGCCTGGGAAGCACCGACACCAATCTCCTATTACTGCTGAGTGGCTTCTTCATCGCGCAAAGTGTGGCCAGCGGTCGTTTTTCCTATGTCCGCTTCGTCGCCCTCCGCTTAGTCCGGATTTACATTCCCTATGGGACCGTTCTGCTCATGGCGGTCGCCTTTGCCCATCTGGCGACCGGCTTTTCTCGCGCCGAGGTGACCAACGCTTCGCTGTCCACCGTCCTTAGCCAGCTTCTTCTTCTACCTGGCTATTTTCCGGAGCGGCCCATTCTGACGGTCACCTGGACGTTGAGCTACATCGTGGCCGGCTACATCGTCTTCCCCCTGCTTGGTTTCGCCATCAAGCGGAGGAACCTGCCGCTGACGGGCCGCCTCGCCATCTGGGGAGCCATTACCGGTCTCTGTTTCGCCTCCGGGCTGTTTTTCGGGGTGCCCTCCATGCGGTTCGCCTATGTCCCGGCCGGTTGCCTCGTATTCGAAACCCAGACGCAGGAATCCTGGCGAATCACCTGGCCCCGGATGATGCTGAAACTGGCGGCCGGCGCCTCGCTGTTTCTCCTCATCCGGGTCCTCTTGGAGATAGGCTCTCTGGGCGCCAGCTGGCCGCCCCTGGCGGTCAGCGGCCTATTCACCGCGAGCGGCCTGATTCTATCGTCCTGTCTGATTGGCATCACCCTGCTAGCGCAGCGCCGGGAGGGTTTTCACAACATGATGCCGCTCCTGTCCCTGGTTGGCGGATTCGGCCGCACGGGATACTCGTTCTACCTGATTCACGGACCGGTCGTGAAGCTGTTTGCGCTGACCGCGTTTCCCCTTCTCGCCGCCCGGCAGGCCTCGTCATCGGAGTACTGGCTACTCATGCCGGTCTGTTGGGCGCTTGCCGCTGCGGCCGGACTGTTCCTGTACCGTACGGTGGAGCGGCCTTCCCGCCAGATTCTCGTTCGTAAAGTTGGCGGTCTAGCCGACGGCAGATAGCGCTAGCGCAGCCCAAATACCAGACCGAGGACTACAAAGTGCGGGCGCAGCGAAAGCCTAAATCCGGCGCCGAGTAACTGGCGGGAACGGGTTCGATGGCGAAAGTGATCGCCTCAGCGAGGCGACTCTGAAAGGAACCGCCCTTGATGGCGTACCACGTCTCTTCTTCGCTGGCGAAGGTCCGAATGGCAAGCGCGGTGGGGGTGGTGCGGTCCGCCGTAAACTCCTTGACGTTCCCGATCATCTGCAGGATGCCAAAGGGGCTGCGGCCGGTGCGGTAAGCGTCGGCAGATACGGCATGCTGCTTTTGGATCTCCGGATTGTCCCGGAGGTTGGCCAGATGCGGTTTGTGCTCGTTCCCCCACGGAAAGTGGCGCCCATCATCGCCACGGGCAGCGCGCTCCCATTCGAGGGCAGTCGGCAGGCGCTTTTTCGCCCAGGAAGCAAAGGCCTGCGCGTCAGCGAAGGTCACATTCACCACGGGAAACCCAGGTTGGTCGGCGGGAAAGTCTTTAGGCAACGCCCGGCCCGTCGCTTTACAGAACTCCCCATACTCCTCGTTCGTCACTTCGGTCAGGTCGAGGTAGAACGCGGGCACCGCCACCCGTTTGCCCTCCGTACCGAAGCTGGCTTCCCCGGCCGGGATCAACACCATATCGCCCGTGGGATCTTCAATGCGCTGGTGCTGTTCGAGACGAGCCTCCGCCTTCCCACTGTTCACAAGGAGGTAGCCCAGCCCCAGCGCCATGACCGCCGCCAGCGCCACGGCGCCACCCAGCATCCGCCCGTCCAATTGCACCCGGCGCTTGCCCGGCAGTGGATTGGCCTGCGTGGGGTTCTCGTGCAACCAATCTTCGAGGTCGGCCGCGATTTCCCCCATACTTTGGGTTCGTTTTGCCGGGTCTCGCTCAATACTCCCGCGCAGAATCTCGATGAGCCGGTCCGGGACCCCGGCGGCTGTGAGCGGTTCGATCGGAATCGGCTCGTGCAGAATCAGATAAAAAATGCGCTCCACGGTGTCGGCCTGGATCGCCCGGCGGCCCGTCAAAATCTCGTACAGCAGCACCCCGTAGGAGTAGACATCCACCAGCGGCGTCACCGGCTGGCCCATCACGAGCTCCGGCGCCACATAGTGCGGCGTGCCAAGGGCAAACCCAGCCTGGGTCAACGTCACGTCTTCGGTCTTCACGATGCCGAAATCCATCAGCTTCACTCGTCCCTGGGGGTCGACATGGATGTTGTCCGGCTTCACGTCGCGGTGGACAAACTTGCGCGAATGAACGTATTCCAACGCCCGAGCCACCTGCAGCGCAATCGAGACGCGCTTCCGCAGGCTTAAATCGGCCTCCTCGGCCAGAAAATCCTTGAGCGTCCGCCCAGTGAGGAACTCGAGCACCAGATACGGTATGCCGTCCTCTTCGCCGTAGTCGTAGGTCGTGATGATGTTCTCGTGCACGACGGAACTGGAAACCTGGGCCTCCAGCAGAAAACGCGCGCGGGTGTCCGCATCCCGGGCGGCCTGCGGCGTGAGCAACTTCACCGCTACCGTGCGCCCAAGGACCGTATCGCGCGAGCGATACACCTCCGACATGCCGCCGCCAAGGAAGTGCTGGAGCTCGTATTTGTTAATTCGCGCGGGAAGCTTCACTCTCCACCTGTTTCGTCTATCGGCAGGTTTAGGCGATTCTTTACCGACTGAGTATAATGTGGAGCTAATGAGCGCCGATGGACAGGTGACGAACTTACTGGCTCGTTGGAAGGACGGCGACAAAGCAGCCCTCGATCTGCTGACGCCGCTGATCTACGACGAACTGCGACGGCTGGCGGCCCACTATCTCCGCGACGAACGGAACGCCCCGACCCTGCAGCCGACGGTGCTGGTCCACGAAGCGTATTTGAAGCTCGCGGGCGGCGAACTGCCCGACTGGGAGAGCCGGGCGCACTTCTTCGGTGTTGCCGCGCATCGGATGCGCCAAATTCTGGTGGACCACGCCCGGAAGCACGTGGCCGGCAAGCGCGGCGGCGGACAGCGAGCGGCGTCCCTTGACGAGGCTCTGAACTTCGCGCCCGAACGCAGCGCGGGCATCATCGCGCTCGACGACGCTCTGGGCGGGCTGGCCGCGTTTGACGAACGGAAGGCGAAAGTCATCGAGCTGCGGTATTTTGGCGGCATGAGCATTGAGGAGACGGCGCAAGCGCTGGGCATCTCTGTCGCCACCGTGGGCCGCGAGCAGCGGTTCGCCGAAGCTTGGCTCCAAAAATACATGACGGAGAGCCCGGCGCCATGACGCCGGAGCGGTGGAAGCAGGCCGAAGACCTGTTTAACCGGGCGCTCGAGGAGCCTGCCACCGCCCGGGAGGCCTGGCTCGAACGGGAGTGCGCCGGCGACGACGAGATGAAGCGCGAAGTCGCCGGTCTGCTGGCCAGCGACGCCCAGACCAAGTCGAACCTAGCCGGGAGCGTGAAGAGCGCGGTGCTCGACCTGGAGACCACGCCCCGAACCCGCTTCGTCGGTCCTTACGAACTCCTGCGGGAACTGGGCCGGGGCGGCATGGGCACGGTCTACCTGGGCAAGCGTACCGATGACGTCTATGACAAAGATGTCGCGATCAAACTCGTCACGCCGGGCATGGATACCGACTTCCTGCTCGCCCGGTTCAAGCGGGAACGGCAGGTGCTCGCCAGTCTGGAGCATCCCAATATCGCCCGTCTTCTCGATGGGGGAACCTCGCAAACCGGCGAACCGTACTTCGTCATGGAGTACATTCCGGGCGTCCCCATCACGCAGTACTGTCAGGACAAGCAGCTTTCGGTAGCCGACCGCCTCCGCCTGTTTCTTCCCGTGTGCGCGGCCGTCACCTACGCGCACAGCCGTTTCGTGGTCCATCGCGATCTGAAGCCCGGCAACATCCTCGTTGAGGAGAACGGTACGCCGCGTCTACTGGATTTCGGCATCTGCAAGCTGCTCCTGGCCAACCCCATGGAAGCCGCCGAGACCATGACCCAGGGCATGGGCATGATGACCCCGGACTACGCTAGCCCGGAGCAGGTGCGGGGCGAACCGGTGACGGTGGCCAGCGACACCTATTCTTTAGGCGCGGTTCTCTATGAACTCCTCACCGGAACCCGCCCGCACAAGATCGGCAAGTATACGCCCCTCGAACTGGAGCGCGCCATCTGCGAAACGCCCACCGTGCGCGCCAGTGCAGCGCGGCCGGAGCTGCGCGGCGACATCGATAACATCCTGATGCGCGCAATGGCGAAGGATCCGGCGCGACGCTATGGCACCGTCGAACAGTTCGCCGAAGACATCCGGCGGCATCTCGACAATCGTCCGGTGGTGGCGGCCCCGGACTCGGTCTGGTACCGAACCCGGAAGTTCATGGAACGGCATCACCGCCTCGTGCTGGCGACAGCGGTGACCGTGATGGTGCTGGCCGGCGGCTTGCTTTACGCCGAACGGCAGCGGCGGCTCGCCGAGCAGCGCTTGCAGGAGGTGCGCCAGTTAGCCAACCGGTTCGTGTTCGACGTTCATGACGCGGTGCGCGAATTGCCCGGTTCCACCAAGGCCCGGCGGTTGATCGTGTCGACGGCGCTGGAATATCTGGAACGGCTATCGGCCGACGCGAAGGGCGATCCTTCGCTGGCCCGGGATCTGGCCGCTGGCTGGTTGCGGATTGGCGACGTGCAGGGCTGGGTGCTAGGTTCCAATCTCGGGGACACCGAAGGCGCCCAGAAGAGCTACATGCGGGCACGGGAGCTCGCCGACGCCGGCGGCGGCACGGCGATAGCGATTGAAGCGATTCGTCACCAGGGGGACGTCGCGGCGTACACCGGCAAGTTGAGCGTGGCGCAGGAGCACTTTGACGAGGCGGTACGCCGGGCCCGCAAGGCCCTTGAAGAGGGTGGCGACCGGCAGTTGCTGAGCCATTTGGCCGGGGCGGAACTCGCCTCTAGCCGGAACCAGCGGTTGCTCGATAACATTGACGCCTCGCTCACGAGCGCGCGGCAGGCAGCGGCGGTCTACGCCTCGTTGGCCACGGCGGAGCCGGACAAGATGGAGTGGCAGATGTCGCGGGCTTCGGCGGCGTCTGGGGTCGGCATGGCGCTGGCGCGCAAGGGCCAACTGGAAGAGGCGCGAGACCAGTATCTGGGCTCGGTCGAGGCGCTCAAAAAGGCGCTGGCGCAGGAACCGAACAGCAGCCGGACGAAGCGGGAGTTAATGCTGGCCTGGAGCCACGTGGGCGACGTCGAGGGCAGCCCCACATCGTCCAGCATGGGGAACCGGGCCAAGGCGCTGGTCGCGTATGCGGAGATGACGAAGATCGCCGAGGAGTTACTGGCGGCGGACGCCGATGACCAGCGGGCGCTGGGAGATCTGGGCATCGCGCGGATGCGGGTGGCCGCGGTAACGGATGGTCCGGCGCGGCTCAACCGGTTCCGGGAAGCTCTCGACACGATTGGGCAGGCGGTCGAGAAAAACCCGAAGAATCAAACGATGCGGATGAATCTCTCCTACACGCAGTGGCAGTTCGGGATTGCTTTAAAGGAAGAACGGCGGACCGCCGAGGCGTTGGCGAATTGGCGCGAGGCGGCTGCCAACGCCCGAATAGTCCTTTCAACGCAACAAGGTAACGTCGCGCGGCTTCTGATGGAGGCCTTGGGCCGGATAGCCGTGACGATGCGCGAGTCCGGTCAGGATTCCGCGGCCCTCGAAGCCGAGATCGCGGCGACCGCGCAGAGAGAAAAAGCCGGGACGATGTCCGGCGATTTGAACCGCGCCAAGGGAGCACTGATCGGGTTAGAAATTGCCCAGGTGGGCAACTCGCTGCCGCCTGCCGAATTCGGGAGGCGGGCAGCCGAAGTGAAAGCGGCGTGGGACCGGGTCCGGGGCAAGCCCGGCTGGCAGCCGAACTTTGAAAAAGACTATTTGCGCTTCGTCGAATTGGCCAAGCGCCGGGGAGTAACCATCGAGTGACGCGGGAAGAAAAGCAGCTGGTGCGGAACAGTTTTGAGGCGTTGCAAGATGTCGCCCAGCCCATGGTGATGCTGTTCTACGGGCGCTTATTCGAACTCGACCCGAGTTTGCGAAGCATGTTCAAGGCTCCTATGAAGGAGCAGGCAGCCAAGCTGGTCGCCACCCTGCAGGTGGCCGTGGATGGCCTGGACCATCTCGATGCGCTCAAGCCGAAGCTGCGGGAACTGGGTAAGCAGCATCGGGATCTTGGGGTGGAAGAACGGCACTATGCGCTGGTGGAGCAGGCGCTCTTGTGGGCGATTACCCGTGCTCTCGAAGGCGGCTGCTCCGCATCCACCCGGGAGGCGTGGCAGAAGCTGCTGCGAACGGTCAGCCTCGAGATGATCGCGGGGGCGGGCTGATGGCTCTTCCCGCGGCAATCCGCGTGAACGGATGTCTGGTAACCTTTCGTGTTAGATCAACTCCTTATGCCGGCGTCGGACCCTAAGTCGCTCGACCTTCCTGATCTCTATTCCGAGTTGCGCAAACTGGCCGCGATTCAGTTGTATCGTTCCCGCGCGGGCGAACACATGCTGCAACCAACCGCATTGGTAAACGAGGCGTGGGTAAAGCTCTCGGGCGGGCACTGGAAATCGAAGACCCACTTCCTGGCTTTGGCCGGGCATGCGATGCGATTGATCCTGGTGGACGCAACGCGGGCCCGCTTGGCGGCAAAACGAAATGGCGGTGTGGACCCCATCTCGATCGACGATTCGATCCAGGTGGTTTCGGGCGATATGACGCTCCGGCCGGAGGAGCTGCTGGACCTCGACCGGGCGATGGAGAAGCTCTCGTCCGTCAGCGAACGGAAGGCGCAAGTCGTGGAGATGCGGTTCTTCGGCGGGATGGAGTTTCCGGAGATTGCCGAAGCGCTGGAGGTTTCGCTCGTCACCGTGAAGCGGGATTGGAGCTACGCGAGGACATGGCTGTACCGGGAGTTGAGCGGGGCGTGATGCCGCCCCTCAGTACGGACGAACTGCGACAGGCGTCCGAGGCCTTCGAAGAGTTGGCCGAACTTGCGCCGGCCGAAAGGACCGCGGGATTGCAGCGGTTGAACGCGCGGGTGCGGCAAGAGGTCGAATCGCTGCTGGCGGCGCAGGAGCAGGCCGAGGGTTTCCTCGAAACTCCCCTGCTACAGGCGCGCCGGCTGGGGCCGGGCCAGCAGCTGGGGGTTTGGCAACTGCAGGAGGTTCTGGGGCAGGGCGGGATGAGCGTGGTGCACCACGCGGAGCGGATTGAGGGGGGCTACCGGCAACGGGCGGCCATCAAGCTGATTGCGCTTCCTGCGCTGCTGCCCGAAGAGCTGCAGCGGCAGATCCTGAGCCGGTTCGAGAGCGAACGGCAAATCATCGCCAAGCTGGAGCACCCCAACATCTGCCGGCTGCTGGACGGCGGCATATCGGACGAAGGCGTTCCGTATCTGGTTTTGGAGTATGTGGAGGGCGTCGACCTGGTGACGTATGGCGCGCGGCAGCCGATGCGGGAGCGTGTCCGTCTGATGGCGGACGTGGCGCGGGTGGTGCACTTTGCCCACCAGCGGCTGCTCGTGCACCGGGACCTCAAGCCATCGAATATTCTGGTGACCGCCGAAGGCACCGTGAAGCTCCTGGATTTCGGCATCGCCAAGCCTCTCGATCCGGGCGAGTGGGGGCTGCCTGGAGACCAGACGGCCACCTTGTTCCGCGCGGCGACGCCGGCCTACGCCAGCCCGGAACAGATGGGCGGCGGGGCTGTGACGACGGCGGCGGACCTCTATTCGCTGGGCATGGTGTGGCGGGAGTTAGCAGGAGCCGAAGCGGACGAGGATCTGCGGGCGATTGCGGCCAAGGCCACGCGGGAGGAACCAGAACAGCGCTATGAATCCGCGGCGGAGATGGCTCTCGATCTCGAACGGTGGCTGAGCGGGTTGCCGGTAGCGGCGCGGCAGGGCACCTGGCAGTACCTCGCCGGCAAGTTCATCCGGCGGAACCGGGTGGCGGTCGGCGCGGGGGCGCTGGCGGCGCTGATGCTCGTGGCCTTCGCCGCAGTGACATACCAGCAGAAGCGGCAAGTGGAGCAAGAGCGGCAACGCGCCGAGACGGTGGCCGGATTTCTGCGCGGGCTGTTCCGGGCCTCCGACCCCGAACAGAACCAGGGCAACCGGCTGACGACCCGCGAGCTGCTCGACGCCGGAGCACGGCGGATTCGGGAATCGCAGATGGAGGAGGCGACGCGGTTGGATCTGTTGGAGACGATGGCGGAGGCCTACTTCGGCTTGGGCTTATACGAAAAGGCCAACGCCTTGTTCGCAGAGTTGGCGGAGGCGTATGCGACCCGAAGGGAAGCTCTGCGCGCCAGCAGCGCCTACGGCTATCTGGCCGAAGGACAGAGCCAAATGGCTCAGGCGGCCGCTGCCGCGGTGAGCGGAGAGAGGGCGGTGGCGCTGGCGCGCGGGCAGGCGCCCGGCGTGCTGGCCGAAGCGCTGGAACATCAGTGCCTGGCGCTGCATCAGGCGGCGAAAGTAGCCGCCGCGGTGACAGCATGCCGAGAAGCCGCGGGGCTCTTGCCGGCGAGCGGCCTCGACAGCCAGACGCGCGCGCGGATCCTGCGCAGCTACGGGATGACGCTTGGCGATAGCAATGAGTACGCGGGCGCCGAGGCGGCGTACCGGGAGTCTCTGGCGTTGGCCAAAGGCGGTGGGCAAGCCACCACCATCGCCGAGACGCTGGAGGCGCTGGGGAGCCTCTACTTCCGGCAAGGCCGTTTCCCCGATAGCGAGGCCGCGTTTCGCGAGGCCCTGGCGCTACAGCGCAAGCTCTATCCCGATGGCCACGCCAAGCTCGCGCGGACGCTGAACAATCTGGCGAACACCGTGGGGAGCCTCAAGCGTTTCGACGAAGCCGGCAAGGCGTACCGCGAAGCCCATGCGCTCTACGCGAAGTTCCTGGGCGAAGATAGCCGGGAACTTCTCGTGTCGATATCCAACTACGCCGTCGCCCAGCAGGCCGCCGGAGACCTGAACGCGGCCGGGGAGACGCTCGCGATCCTCAAAGAGAAGCAGGTGCGGCTGGCGGGACGGGAGAGCGTGACCTACCAGCGTGTATTGGTGAAGCTGGCTTACGTGCGGCTGGAGCAGGAACGCTACGCCGAGGCGGTGGCGCTGGCCCAGGAGGCGGTGACGGGACTGGATAAACAGTTGCCCCCGCCCCGCATTGAACGGGGCTTTGCCCGGGTGATTCTCGCGGCGGCGCAAGTGGAATTGGCGCGGGGAAAAGAGGCCTTGGCGACAGCCCGGGCCGGCCGCGAACTGGTGGCCGGCGTTGTGAAGCCGACGCACTGGATGAGCCAGTTTGCGGAGTCCGCGGTGGGTGCGGCATTGGCCTGCGTGGGCCAGAAGCCAGAGGCCCGGCGGACGCTCGAACCGCTCCAGGCGCTGTTTGAAAAAAACCGGGCGGGGGGCTGGCGGGCGGACTGGGTGAAGCGTTGGACCAAGAGGGCGCAACAATGAGGCTCAGACTTGGGGCGGCCGTGCTGGTGATCGCCGCGGGAGCCTGGTGGGTCAGCCGGGTCCCCTCGAACGACCGGAACTGGCAGCCGGATGTTGCCCGGACCGCCTGGGCCGAGCGGGACGGCGACACCGTGCGGCTGCACAATGTGCGGAACTTTCATTACCGGACGGAGACGGACTTCGATGCGCGCTGGGACGACCGGACGGTAAAAATCAGCGACCTGAAAGGCGTCGACCTGTTCGTGTCCCACTGGGGATCGTCCTGGATCGCGCACGCCCTGGTCAGCTTTGATTTCGGGCCGGCGGGATACCTGACCGCTTCGGTTGAGGCGCGCAAGGAGGCCGGCGAAAGCTACTCCGCCATCTGGGGGTTCTTTCGCCAGTACGAGCGGATTTTTATCCTGGCCGATGAGCGGGACGTGATCCGGTTGCGAACGAATATCCGGACCGATGAAGAGGTGCGGCTCTACCGCACCCGGCTCACCAGAGCGGACGCCGAAGCTCTATTTCGGGAGTATCTCGGCTGGATGAATTCTGCGCGACAGCAGGCCGAATGGTACAACGCGCTCAGCGCCAACTGCACCAGCTCGTTTACGGACTTTCTCGTCGCGCGGGGCATTGGCGGAGTTTCGCGCTGGGATTGGCGGCAAATCGCCAACGGGAAAGGGGAGGAAATGCTGTATGAATTGGGGAATTTCGATGCGGCGGGCTTAAGCTTCGCGGAGCTGCAGGCCAAGAGCCTGATCAACGCCAAGGCGAAGGCGGCCGATGGGGCGGCGGATTTCTCCCGTCGAATTCGCGAGGGAATACCGGGTTTCTAACCAGATTGTCAGCGTCTGCTGATCGTCGCGTAACCATTGGCTGACTACCCTGAGCGGTATGAAGCTGATTGGATTCCTTCTGCTCCCCCTGGGTCTGTGGGCGCAGTCAAACGCGACAGACGCGGCTTTGAATGGTTATGTGCGAGACGAGTCCGGCGCGTCCGTTCCCGCCGCTAAAGTCACCGCGCGGAACCTGGCGACGAACGCCGAAGTGGTCGGCGCCACCAACCAGGAAGGATACTTCCGCTTCCCGCTGTTACGCGTGGGCGAGTACGAGCTGCGGGCTTCGGCGGCCGGGTTTTCCGAGTATCAGCAGACCGGCATCCGGCTGACCGTGGGCCAGCAGGGTCGCATCGACATCACGTTGAAAGTGGGAACGTCGGCCGAAAGCGTTACTGTCAACGCCGACGCCGCGTTGGTGACTGTAGGCGATGTCGCGCAAGGCGAAGTGTTGAACGAGCGGGCGGTGCGCACCCTGCCCATCACCTCGCGCAACGTCTACAACTTTCACCTCCTCGGGCCGGGCGTGAAAGGAATCCCGTCCACCGGCTTCGGCACCACCCAGTTCACCTTCGGCGGCCACAACCGCTCCACCTGGACCGTCGACGGCCTCGACAACTCGCAGCGGCGGACCAACCGCCAGATTCGCCTCGTGATCTCCACCCCCGAATCGGTGCAGGAGATGCAGGTGCTCTCGGGTGCCTACAGCGCCGAGTTCGGCCGCGCCGCCGGCGGCATCATCAACGTCATCAGCCGCTCCGGCAGCAATGAACTGCATGGATCGGGCATGGGCCTCTACCGGCCCAACGCCACCTCCGCGCGCGCCCCGCTGGCCGCACGTCGAGCCGAGCAGACGTGGTGGATGGTGGCCGGTAACCTGTCCGGCACCCTCAAGAAAGACAAGCTCTTCTTCTTCATCAACGACGAGTTCAACCCGCTGAAGACGCCGCAGCCGGTGACGATCCTGCCGGCCAACGCGCAGGCTTTGCGGCTGGCGGCATCCGACCTTGTGGACTCGCCCTTCGGCGAAACCTTCCACACCCCCAGCGCGAAGCTCAACTTCAACCTGAATTCCAAGAACAGCGGCTTCCTCCGCTACAACCGCTTCACCAACGACCAGCCCGGCGGCGGTGGTGGACTGACGGCCATCAGCCGGAGTCTGACCTTCGAAGACCGCATGAATGGCGGGGCCGGCCAGTTGGCGACCGTCATCTCCCCCACGCTGTTGAACGAACTGCGCTTCGGCATCAACCGGCGCGCGGAGACGCGCAACACCTACGTGCCAGGGCAACCGAACGGCGCACAGATCAACATTACGGGCGTGGCGAACTTCGGCGTCAACCCGCTGGCGGGCTCGGCCAGCGTCGAGACGTCGACGCAGATCATCGACAACCTCACGTGGTCGCTCGGCCGGCACACGCTGAAGGCCGGTGTCGACTATCAGTCCACCGGGTTCCAGATCACGGCCGCGCTGAACCGCCTGTTCACCTTCGGCGGACTTGCCGCGAATCCGGCGCGGCCCGCCATCACCCCCCTCGACCAATACCTGCGGACGGTAGCCGGAACCATCGACCCAGCGACCAGCCGGCCCTATACCTACACCCAACTCTCGCAGGAGCTCGGCGAAAACTCGGTGCCGCTGCGGTACCACTTCGTCAATTTCTTCCTGCAGGATGAGTTCCGGATCTCCCCCCGCCTGACGCTGAATTTCGGCGTCCGCTACGAAGCGGTGCTGAATCCCGTGCTTGACGAACAGGCCCCCTTCGCCCTCTCGCAGCGAGTGAACAACGATATGAACAACTGGGCGCCGCGCTTTGGCTTCTCCTGGTCGCCGTTCCAGGATGGAAAGACCGTGGTGCGCGGCGGCTACGGGCTCTTTTTTGACAATCCGAGCCTGGGTACGAGTGCCAACGGCGCGCTGGTCAACGGCCGGCGCGTGTTGAGCTACACGATTCCGGGTACAGACGCGCGTTCGCCCGTATTCCCGAATTTATTCGCCTCCGCCGATCCCACCTTCCAGACCCCGCCGAACATCACGGCGTTTGCCCCCGACTTTCAAGTGATGTACGGCCACAACGGCAGCCTGCAGATCCAACGGCAGGTTCTGAAAGACCTCGCCGTGAACGCGCAGTACAGCTACTGGGGCCATCGGTTCGCCCCGTATTCCCGCGATATCAACCTGAGCGCCCCGGCCAGCTTCCTGGCCGACGGCCGTCCCGTCTATCGCGGCACCGCCGGGCGGCCCGATACCCGCTTCCGGGCCATCAATCTCATCGAGTCCGGCTCCAACAACAACTACCACGGCCTGGACTTCACGCTCACCAAGCGGTTCAGCGCGGGCCTGCAGCTTTCGAGCACCTGGAGCTGGTCCCATGCCATCGCCGAGGGTGACCTCGAAGGCGGAGCGCTCATGGATCCGTCGCTGCGCAGCCGGGACAAAGGCAACGCGAACGCCGACGTCCGCCACAACTGGGTGTTGCAGGGGCTCTGGGCTCCCACCTTCCAGGCCGCCGGCATGAAATGGTTCAACGGGTTTGAGATCTCCTCGGTGATCTTCTTCAACTCCGGCTATATGGTCAACCCGCTGGCGGGAACCGACCTGAACAACGACCTCGTCCTGAACGACCGCTTGCCCTTCCGGTCGCGGAATTCCTTCAACGGGCCGAGCTTCTTCCAGACCGATCTGCGGCTGACGCGGCGGATCAAGATCGCCGAAAAACAGACGCTGGAGCTGATCGCCGAGAGCGAGAACCTCACGAACCATCTGAACGCAGGCTGCTCCATCGCGGGTTGCACGGGCGCGGTGGTGAATCGGGATGGCGCGGCGGACTTCGGCCGCATCACCAGCACCCGCGCGGGCCGCAACTTCCAATTCGGCATGAGGTACGCGTTCTGATGCGGACCCTGGTTGTCTTTATCCTGGCGGCGGCTTCCGCTTTAGGCTGGGGCCTCCGCGGCCACCAAGCCATCAACCGGTCGGCTGTGCTGAGCCTGCCTGACGACGGGCCGGTGTTTCTGCGGGCGCATGAAGAATGGATCGCCTACCTGGCCATCATTCCCGACAGTTGGCGCAGCCCATCGGAACCGGCGCTGAAGATTCTCGAGGATCCCAATCACGGCTGGTTCAAAGAGCAGTTCGCCATGCTGCCTTCCATCCCGCGGTCCCGCTATGAGTTCGTCCTCGCACTCTACGAGGCGCAGAAGAAACAGAAGCCGGAGGACGGCAAGCTCACCAACGTCCGCTGGACCGGAACGTTGCCCTACGCCGCCCAGGAAAACTTCGAGCGGATGCGGGCTGCCATGCGGCGCTACCGCGCGATGAAGGCCGGCGGGCAGGACACCAAGTTTGTGGAACTCGAGATCGCCGGGTACATGGGCCGGCTGGGGCACTACACCGGCGACGGCGCGCAGCCGCTGCACGACACCATTCATCACGATGGCTGGAGCGGCCTGAACCCGAAAGACTACACGCGGGAGCCCCGGATCCACGGGCGGATGGAATCGCAGTATGTCGACCTGATCGCCGTGAAGACCGAGGACGTGCTGAAAGAGGTCGCCAAGCCAAAACGGCTGGCCGATCCCTTCGCTGCGATCCTCGCGCATCTCGACCTTGCGGCCTCCTACGTCGAAGAGGTTTACCAGCTGGACAAAGCAGGCGCCTGGGCCGACAAAGACCACAAGCGGGCGCGCGAACTGGTGCACGAACGCCTGGCCTCCGGCGCGGCGCTGTTGCGCGACCTGGCTTACACTGCTTGGGTGGAAAGTGATCAGCCGTTCCGTTTCACCCGCGGCAACAACCCGATTGACCCCAACGGCCCCGGCTACAACCCGGCCACCGGTTCAGCGCCGCCGGGACCGCCCGTGGTGATTCAGAAATGAGACTGCTCAGCGCTCTCCTGTTGCCGCTGCTGCTGGCGGCGCAGCCGGCCCGACGGCCGTTGGAACTGCAGCGGCCCGTGCAGGACAAGGTCTTCTACGTCCTCTCGGCCCTGGAGCGGGCGCCGGTGAAGGACCCCCGTCTGGACGCGATCGCGGCCCGCAAACGAGCCGCCCTGCAGCAGCCGGGCAACATCGTCGAAGCCATGCGGTGGACCCCGGACGAGATCGCCACGGTGAGCGCGGCGCTGGCCGGGGTCAGCACTCTCGATGCGCCTCTCCGGGCCACCGGGCTCTATCAGAAAGAGCCGCTGCTCGTCTCGGCCTGGGAGGGCGCGGCCGCGGGGATGAACCGGATCTTTGATGTCTACGGCCTCGGCAAGGCGCCCCGCTACCCGGCTATTGATGCCGTCTCGTTCGATGTGAAGTCGCCGAACTACGGGCGCATGCTCGAAGTCATCCGCGCGGTGATGAGTGAGGAGCCCGACGGGCATCCGCAGTTCTTCCATGCGCCCCTGCGCTTTGCGCTCGAACTGTTACGAGCGAACTGGCGCGACGAAGCCGGCCGCTTCGAACCCATGCAGCAAGGCGAGAACCGGGCGGCGTTCGAACGGGCTAAGACGCTGGACTGGAGCCGGTACAAGTACTCCGCCATCGTCGTGCCTGGGTCCGGGACCGATCGTCCCGGCCAGGCCATGTCGCCGTGGGGCAAGGCGCGGGTGACTCTGGCGGCGCGGCGATATAAGGCCGGTTTGGCCCCGTTTCTCATCGTCTCCGGCGGCTACGTCCATCCCTCCCAAACGCCCTACTGCGAGGCGCTCGAGATGAAAAAGGCGTTGATGGCCGAGTACGGCATTCCCGCCGACGCCATTCTCATTGAACCGCACGCCCGCCACACAACCACCAACCTGCGGAACGCCGCCCGCCTGCTATGGCGGTATGGATTCCCGTGGGAAAAGACGGCGCTGATCACCACCGACCAGGGGCAGAGCGCCTACATTGAGGCACCCGCGTTTGCGGAGCGCTGCCGCACGGAGATCGGCCATGTCCCCTATGAAGGTCTGAAACGCATCTCCCAGTTCGATCTCGAGTTCCGGCCCCGTTTAGATGCGTTACAAACGGACCCGCTCGAACCGCTGGACCCGTAACGTATCCTGAAGAAGCATGCGGTTGTTATGGTTCGCGATGGCCAGCCTGGCGCTGGCGGCGGATTGGCCGAACAAGGCCTTTCCCGATTGGAGCGACGACACGGTCCGGAAGGTGTTGACGAACTCGGCATGGAGCCGTGGGCGGACGGTAAAGCTGGAGTGGACGAAGCGGGACCCCGGTAACGTAAACCTACGCGACATCCCCGGCGCGCTGCATGCCCCGGCCAACGTGAATCAAGGGGCTGGCCCCCTAGGTGGCATCGGCCGCGGCAAGAAGGAATCGTTGCCCGATCGGGCCGATATTCTGGTCCGCTGGGTGGGTGCGTTGCCCGTGCGGCAGGCGACGGCCCTGTATCGCGTGCGGGACGAGAAGCTGGACGCGGGCAAGCTGAATGAACTCATCGACCCACCGGAACGGCACGCCGTCGTCGAGATCTTCGGGTTGCCGGTTGGGATTGCCCATCAGGGCACTGCCGTCGTGGAAGATATCGCCATGCGCTCGGCCACCCTACGCATTGGCAATAGCGGAACCCCAATGAAGGCCGTGAAGGTGGATGCCAAACTGCAGGGCGCGGGGCTGACGATCCGCGTGCACTTCGAACGGACTCCCGAGCTGATGCAGGCGCGGGGCGACATGGAGTTCGTCGTCGACATGCAGATTTTCGAGGTGCGGGAATGGTTCCGCACCACCGGCATGCGGTATCGCGGCGCGCTGGAACTTTAAACTAGCGGATCTGTTTGCGGATCTGGAAGTCGAGGCCGAACGAGCCGTTCTCATCGCGCAGGGCAATCACGGACCACTCCTTGCTCAGGTTCCACTCGAGCCGGACCACCTGTTGTTGGGAGCGGTTGAGCGTGGTGACGAAGGTCAGGGTAATGTCCTTCGACACCTGTTGCTCCACGGTCAGCCGGGCTTGCGGGGTGCCTTCGAGCCCGGAGATCAGCGGGTCGATCTTGATGCGGCTGACGCCAAAGAAGCGCTGCAGTTGGCTCGAAATCGGCGCGGAGATCGCGTTGCCCAGCAGCGTGTTCGCGCCGGTTTGCAGGAAGCTGCCGCTCTGCTGGTTGCCTTGGCTCGTGTAGGAGATCGAATCCGGGCTGCGGCCAACGGTGAGCAGCGCGATGATTTCGGTGGGCGCCAGCGGCGGGTCGCTGCGGTAGGAGACGTTGAGCTTGTTGACGGGGCCGCTGAAGTTGATGCCGACGGTCACCGCGCGAATCCGCGTCTCCACATCCATGTCGAGCACCGGTTCAATTTTGCTTGTGTTGTAGAAGCTGATTTCGCCGCGCTTGATGGTGTACTTGCTGCCGAAGAAGTTCACCTCGCCCTGGTTTACGGCAATGCGCCCCTGCACCACCGGCCTGACGGCGGAGCCGCGAACATTCAGGTTGGCGTCGGCCTGCAGGTCGCTCGTCAGTGAGGTGGTGAACTGGGTGTTCGGCGCTGTGCGCACGCGGATATCGAGCTGCATGTTGCTGAGAAACTCGTTCGTCGAAACGGTGCTGGCGCGGCTGGAGGTCGCGTCGGACAGCAGCGAGCCGAGGTCGGTGCGCGGTTGAAAGCCGGAACGCTGGATGGTGATGTTGCCGGCGAGCAGGCTCTGGGTGGGCGATCCGGTCAGGCTGATCGTGCCGTCGGCGACGGTGGAGAGTCCTTCGGGATAGCGGACGCGAACGCCGTCGGCGGTCGCCTGAAGGCGATAGAAAGTTTCGGCATCTCCGAAGTCGATGAAGCCGGAAAGCGCCAGTTCGCCGCCGCCGGACTGCGCCGTCAGCCGGTTCTCGATGGTGGCGCGGCGGCGGTCGAAGAGCACGCGGCCGTTCACCTTATCGAGGCCGGTCGGAACATCTTCCACCGAGAGCGAAGCGTCGCGGAGGTCGAGACGGCCAAACACCTGCGGATTCTCGAGCTCCCCGCGGACATTGGCTTCGAGCGTGGCAATGCCGCCGGCCAGAATCTCGGGGCTAAACGTCTTGAGCCCGGCCAAATTTAGGCTGCCATTGATCCGAAGGTCCCACGGGCGGCGTTGCGCCAGCGAGAAGGTGCCGGTGGCGGAGAGGTTCGTATCCTTGGCGACGAAGCGCGCCCGTTTGATGGTGATCACGCCCCGGTCCGCCGAGAAGTTCAGCGGGCCGTCGTTGCGCAGCTCGAAGTCCTGCGTATTCGCGGTGCTCGTGATGCGCTGCGGCCGGGCTGAACGAATCGCCAGCAGGGGGACCTCCAGCTCCGCCTGCCACTTCTCGGGTTCAAGAGCCGGACCGCTGAAGCGGCCTCGCGCGGAGATGACGCCGATGAACGGCAGTGGTTCCCGCTGGAAGTCGTTCCAAACATCGAGCGGCAGATTGGTGAACGAGAAGCTGCCGGAGCCGGGATAACCGTTGGTGAGCCGGTAATTGCCATCCCCCCGAATCTCCGTATTGCGGAGCTTGCCTAGCGCGCTAAAAGCAAAGTTCCCGGATTGGGTGCGCCCTTCGAGCGAAACGTCGCCGATCGGCCGCTTGTTCAAAGTGAGCTGGCCCAGGGTTGCATCCACCGTCAGGCCGGAGAGTTGGGGCTCGCGGTTCTTGAGCGTGCCAAAAATCTGCGCTGTCCCGGTCAGCCGGCCCGATAGGCCGGGGGCTTGCTCCCGGACATCCTTCCAATCGATCAGGCTAAGACCCGCCAAGGTCACGTTGGCGGAGAAAGGGCCTTCGTCCACGGCCTGCGCGCTACCACTGAGCCGGGCGGTCCCGCGGCCGATCTCAAATGTAGACACCGTGAGTTCCTTCCCCCGCAGGCGAGCGGTGGCGCGCAGGAAGTCGAACACCTCACCGCGGACGATGGGCTTCGGCACATCAATCGTCGCGGTGATATCGGGCGCCTGCAGCGTGCCGGAAACCGTGGCCGAGCCGTTCACAAAGCCGACCGCTGCGAGGTCCACGGGAATGAGCTTGAAGTTCACGTTGCGCGCCGTCAGCCGAGCGGACAGGGGCGCCG
>LNFM01006143.1_pt1 | contig 19973 bp, 19 predicted proteins | sample 596031 | NCBI WGS metagenome assembly LNFM01 (sample SAMN04254537, study PRJNA301005) | activated carbon metagenome | isolation source: dual media filters at the Ann Arbor, Michigan drinking water treatment plant | place: USA: Ann Arbor | reverse complement strand
CTGGGCCGCGACTGCCACCGCTGAGCTGCTACCATCGCGGGCATGGATGACCGCGTCGAGCTGCGCGCGACCGTGGGTACGCCCATCGTGGTGGGCCTGTTCGCTGTCCTGATGGTACTGGCGGCCGCGGCGATTCCGTACGTGGAGGCGCAACTCCTGTTCGGTGCGCTCGCGCTCCTGTTCGGCTGGGTCGCGATCGCGTATGCGCGGCGTCGGCTGACGATCGCCCCCGACGGGATCACGTGCAAGGGCCTGATCACGACGAAGCATCTCGGGTGGGACGAGATCGACCACTACAAGTACTGGTCGCAGGATCAGACCTACGCGTATGCGGCCGGCGTGCAGGGCGGCCTCATCGGTGTCCTCGTCGTCGCGCTCGTGGCCGGCGCGGTCGCCCGCTCGCGCAAGAAGAAGGGCCAGGAGCACGCACGGTTCTCGATGGGGGCGCTGAAGCTCGTCGGCACCGACGGCAAGCGCATCTCGATCGATCCGCAATTCAAGGATGTCGCGCGCGCCCTCCAGCGCATCTTCCCCGAGGTGCACCGCCGGCTGCGCGCACGCGGCGCGCTCGACTTCGCGCCGTTTAAGCTCGGCGCTGCCGAGGTCGAGCACGACCGCAAGGGCACGCTCGCCCTCGCGGAGATCGAGAAGGTCGTCGCGAACGGCAGCGGCTTCGCGGTGCACAAGCGTGGCAAGCGCCTCGCCTGGGCCCGCGCCGGCATGGCGCGCATCAAGAACAGCCTCCTGCTCTGCGAGCTCCTCGGCGAGCGCGGCCTCATCGTCGAGCCGTCGGCGGGCATGTTCGTCCCCGTCGCCACGCTCGCGACCCTGCGCGAGGCTTCGTCTCGTCACGCTGCTCTGCCCGCCGCGCGCGTCGTCAGCCGGTAAAAGATGCTAGCGTGACGACGTGCCGATTCCGGCGGAACGTCGTCGCAGTTTTCTCGCGCGCCAGGTCGCGACGATGGTGCTCTCGCACGTGCAGGTCGACACCCCGATGGCCCTCGTGCGCGCCGCCGCGTGGAGCAACTCGCTCGCGCGCATGGGCGTCCATCTCCCGCTGTTCGTCATCCACGACGTCGGGGTGATGCTCTCGATGACGCGCGGCACGGGCGGCTACACGATCCGCGCCCGGGAGGCGCAGCTCGCCCGCGTGCAGCTGCCCGCGAACCTCAAGCCCGCGCTCGATCAGTACCGCCGGCTCCTCGAGAACATCGCCGGCTCCGAGGTGACGGAGCGCCTCGCCGGGCTGCGCCTGCGCGACGAGATGGTCGCGGTGTTGCTCTCGCGCATCCTCGGCGACACGTACAACCGCTGGCGCGATCGCACGAAGAGCGCGGGTGCGGAGCCGCTGCCCCTGGACCTCGGGATCCTCGGCGAGATCGACTACGCCGACCACTTCCGCGAGTTCGACATGCGCGGCCTCTGGGGCTTCGTCGAGCACGCCGTCGGGCAGCAGATGCACATCTACACGCAGGTCGAGCTCATCGACCTCGATACCGTGCGTCTGCTGGGCCTCTTCAAGGAGGACAGTGCGTCGGGAAGTGAAGCCCTGGGCGGGGCCATCGATCTCGTCGACCTGTTCGCGGCGCTGGGCTCGCCCGAGGCGAACGACGTCGCGAACTTCTCGCTCGATCTTCTGCCGAGCGTGCTCGAGACGCGGCGCTCCACCGGCAGCCAGACGTTCGCCGTCGACGGCTACGCGTCGATCGAGCGCAAGGGCAACATCGACTCGCTCGTGCTGTCCGAGCTCGCCTACGACCGCGAAATCTTCGAGCAGAAGGTCGTCGACTCCGAGCTGCTCTACTACGGTCGCGAGAAGCAGCGCGAGGACGAGCGGCGCCTCCAGTACCTGCTCATCGACTGCTCGGCCTCGATGCGCGGCCAGCGGCAGGTGTTCGCCCGCGGCCTCGCGCTCGCGTTGATCAAGAAGCTCACTCTCGAGGGCGACGAGATCTGGGTGCGGTTCTTCGATTCGCGCCTGCACGAGACCATCAAGATCGGCCGCTCCGGCCAGGTGCCGGTGCCGTACCTCCTCTCGTTCCGCAGCGAACGCGGCCGCAACTACGGCAAGGTGTTCCGCCAGCTCGTCACCGAGGTCACCCGCCTGCGGCGCGAGCAGAAGCGACGCGTCGTGCTCTACACGATCACCCACGGTGAGTGTCACGTCGAACCGGAGCTGATGCAGTCGCTCCGGCAGCAGGCGTTCCTCTATGGTGTGGTGGTCCTGCCGTCGAGCGACCACCTGCCCGAGTTCGTGCAGCACCTCGATCGCTCGCAGATCGTATCCGGCGACGTGCTCACGAACCGCGCCGAGCGGCAGCGCCGCGCCCTCAACATCGTCGGGGATGCGACGCGCGAGGCCAAGAAGCAGCAGCCGTCGACCAATCCGCCGGCGACGGATCCGGCGACGAGCCGGCGCATGAACGTGGTGCGCTGATGGCGCGCCGGACGTTCAACTCGATCGAGTCGACGGCGGACCAGGCCGAGGCGTTCGTCCAGCAGGGCCGCTGGGCCGATGCCGAGCGGCACTACCGCGAGCTCATCGGTCAGACCCACGTCATCAACTACGAGTACGACGACTGGTTGCGCCGGCTCGGCGAGATCTATCGCCAGCTCGTGCGGCCCCGCGAGGCCGCGTTCGTCTACCTCTACCTGCACTACTTCGATCTCGCGCGGACCCAGCTCGGCGGCACGGAGCACCTCGCGCTGCGGGCTCGCCTCGCCGAGACCGAGAAGAAGTGGTCCGAGGCGGCGGTGCTCTACCAGCAGGCGAAGCTCCCGGTGCACGCCGCCGTGTCGTTCGAACGCGCGAAGCAGTACACGGAGGCATCGGCCGCGTGGAAGGGCCTCGTGCATGCGAGCGGCCTCGCGCAGCGCCCCTACGAGGCCGCGCTCGTGCACTTCAACTACGGCCTCGCCGCGGTGCGCCTCGAGGCGGGCTCGAGCGAGGCGAGGCGCGCGCTCATCGAGAGCCAGCGCAAGCTCGAGCAGGTCGCCGATGACTTCGAGATGGCCGGCGAGCTCGAGCGCGCCTTCGACTGCTTCCAGATCCTCCTGAAGCTCGGCAAGGAGAGCTCGCAGTTCGAGAACCTCGCCGAGGGCTACGTGAACTGCATCCGCGTGCTGCGCGAGGACAACCTCAAGTTCTACGTCCTCCAGTACTACGAGGACTTCATCAAGCTCGCTCTCGAGCGCAGCGAGCTCCACGCCGCGGCCACGCTGTACTCGGAGGCCGCCGCCTTCGCCGCACGCGCGGGCCTGCCGTACGACCGCCACTACCAGCACAAGAGCGCGCTCACCTGGATGCGCTGCGCCGACAAGTTCGCCGAGACCGGCGTGCCCGTACAGATGACGGAGAACGCCCTCCTGGCGGCTGCGTCGCAGCACTCGGCCGTCGGTGACTACCCGGCGGTGCGCGAGTGCTTCGAGAAGCTCGCCGGGCTCGAGCTCACCGACCGCGCGAAGAAGCGCTTCTCCACGATCGCGCAGCGCTACAAGGGTCTGGCCGCGCCGCCGGTCGAGCTGCCGGGCTTGCCGGACTACCTGAAGCAGCAGCACGCCTACGCGGACATCTGGTTCGTCGATCTCCTCGAGTGGGAGATGGAAGGCGATCCGTACTCCGTGGCCGCGTCGATCGTCGGCGATCTGCGCTACCCGAATGGCATCCGCCGCCGCGCGCTCGTCGTGCTCCTCACGCTCGCCGATGCGCAGGCCCGCAACGCCGCCGGTTCCACCGAGACCCTGGTCAACATCGCCGAGCTCCTCGGCGAGCTGCAGTCGTACGCCGCGCTCTCTCCGCTCGAGAAGCTGTTCGCCTCGCCGGATCCCATCATCCGGCGCGCCGCCGTACGCGCCCTCCGCTTCCTCTACTTCAAGCGCTCGTTCGTCATCGTCCGCAAGGCGCTCGCCGACGGTGACGCGCAGGTCCGCGAAGCCGCGCTCGTCGCGATCGCGGGCCTCCACTTCCCGCACGCCTTCAACCCGCTCGCGCGCATCTACCGCGAGAGCAACGACCCCCGCGTCCGCGCCGCCGCGCTCCAGTCGATCGGGAAGATCCAGACCGTCGAGGCAGGCGAGTTCCTCGTGATGGTCCTCCGCCAGGAGACGGGCAATCTCCGCGACGCCGCCCACAGCGCACTCGCGCAGATGGACAACGCCGACGTGCTGCCCATCCTTCGCCAGCACCACGAGATCGAGACGAACCCGCAGGTCCGCGAGTCGCTGGGCGAGCTCCTCCGCCGCGCCTGATCGCCGGAGTTTCTCGCAGTCGATTTCGTCACGGTGGCGTCGGCGCACCGTGAGAGCATCGAGAGGCGATGGGTGATGACGTCGGGACCTTTGCCGTCGAACCGCTCTCCCTCTCTGGTGTCCGCCGTCGACACCGAACGCTCACCGGCGCCGCCGGCCTGATCCTCGCCGCCAGCCTCGCGCTCCCTGCCGTCGACCTGCCGCGACTCTGGGTGCCCTCCGCGTTCGGCCTGGTGTTCGCGCTTCTCTCGCTCGTCCGCGACGAACGCTCGATCATCATCGGCTCGCACGCGCTGCGCCTTCTCGCGTGGCTCGCGATCGTCGGCGGTGTCGCCACCCTCCCCGGCTCGCTCATGGTCGGCACCGTCGAAGTCGCCCTCGGCGGCGTCCTCCTCGGCACGATCGGCTGGTCGGGCACGTCCGAGGTTCGGATGGCGTCCACCGCCGTCCTCGTCGGCGCGGTCGGCGCCGCCTGGTTCACCCTCTGGGCGCTCACGCCCTTCGCCCAGCCTGGCGCCTACGTCGGCCTCGCCTCCTCCGCCGCGCTCGTCGTGGGGGGCCTCTGGTGGCTCGTCGAGCTCGCCTGGCAACCCGACGGCCGGCTCCCGCCCGCCCTCCTCGCGCGCGCATAGTCTATCCTCGCGGCATGAAGCTGGGCATCAAGCCTCTCTGGCTGGCTGCGCTCGCGTCGTGGGGCTGTGAAGCCCGCGCCACCGCCACCGACCCGGCGGTCCCCGCCCGTGCCGAGCTCAAGTCGCGCGAGCTCGAGACCTGCCACGCGAGCGCCACCTGCGCCGACGGCCTCCGTTGCCTCGACCACGTGTGCCGGCGCCAGAACCGCTCCGCGATCGCCGACTACCACGCGGCCCTCGGCGCTCAGTCCCTCGCCACCGGCGAGCACACCGCCGCCATCGCCGCCTACGCGCAGGCCCAGGCGCAGTACGGCACCGAGAAGCTCGAGGTGCCGCCCGATCTCGATTGCGACTACGGTCGCGCGCTCGCCGTCGCCGCCACGTCCTCACGCACCTTCGACGAAGCGGCCAAGAAGAACGCCGAGCTCGCGGCGCGTGTCCTCCACCGCTGCGTCGTCGCCGTCCCGCCCGGCAGCGGGCTCCGCGACGCTGCCCTTGCCTCGCTCGCCACCCTGGGCCCCCTCGGCCTCGATCCCGTGCTCCTCGGCAGCGCCACGCCGGCCGACCTCTACCTGACGAAGTCCGCGGCCGCACCGTCGACCGACAAGCTCGCTGTCTCCGTGACCGCGAGCCCGACCCCGACGGCGAAGTCGTGGCCGCTCGTGACGGCCAAGATCGCCGAGCTGCGTGCCCCCCTCATCGCCTGCTGGGAAGCGGCGAAGCAGCCCGCGCTCTCCATCACCGTCGGCCTCAAGGCGTCGTGGGTCGAGCCCGAGTACGACGACCAGTACGGCCGCTACGTCCTCAAGCTCGATGCCCCCGATGGCTGCGTGCGTACCGCCCTCGAGCCCGCGCTGAAGACGCTCAAGGTCACCGACAGCTTCAACACGCAGGCCACGATCTCGGTCCGGTAGCGTGGACACGCCAGTCGAGATGATCGACAGCAGGGCGAGCTTCGACGAACCGACGACCGCGCTGGTCGCACTTGGACTCACACGCGAGGAGGCGGCGATCGATCCCGGTCGGCTCGCCAAGAGCTAGCCGATGCGCGGTAGGATTTTCAGATGACGATTCGCACCGCGATGATGGGGATGACGTTGGCGCTGGGTCTTGCCGCGTGCGGCAAGAAGGAGGTCAACAAGATGACCGAGTACGCGAACGAGATGTGCGCGTGCAAGGACGTGAAGTGTGCCGACGCGGTCTTCCCGAAGATCGAGGCGTTCACGAAGGAGAACGAGGGCAAGGAAGTGCCGGCGGCGATGGCCGACGCGTACAACCGCGAGCTCGATCGCACGCAGAAGTGCTACGACAAGCTGCAGGCCGCGGCGCCCGCACCGACGGAGTAGCTCGCCTCAGAGGCCGGCGGCGGCGCGGAGCTCGACGATCGCCTGGGCCGCGACCGGCTGGCGAATCGGGCCGAAGCCCTGGAGGTAGAACGTGTCCTCGCCCTCGAGCACGACGAAGATCTCGTCGTAGTCTGCGATCGGATTCGGGGGCTCGGCCGGCGGGGGCTCGCCCCACGCCGCGTAGGCCATCTGCATGAGGTGGGTCTCGTTGCGTGGGGACAGGGCCTTGGTGGCTTCTCGTTCCAGCAGGCCGTACGACGGGGCGTTGGCGGCTTCGGAGCTCCCGGCGTAGATCGTATCGGCGTCGATGTCGACGACGACGCGCCAGGGCGGCGAGACCAGACCGCCACCGGCCACATAGACTCCATGCCGTGGCAGCAGGGGCTGGATGGCCGCGGGCAGTTCCGCGCGCGGTGTCACGGGGCGCGTCCCGGTGGTCGGGGGCGTGGTCGACGGCGCCGTGGGCTCGCCCCCACAAGCCATCAGCGTCAGAAGGATCGCGGCGCCAGCTCGCATGGCACGCATCCTAACCCTGCTAGATTGAACGCGTGGCGCTAGAGCACGTCGCCCAGGGCCAAACTCGGTTCTTCACGCCGGGTATCGCCCCCGATCCGCGCGGCATCGTCCTCGGTCGGTTCATCATGATGACGTTCGCGACCCTCGAGGGCGCGGTGTCGTGGTTCCGCCTGTACTCGTCGGAGGCGTCGCTCGACGAGCTGCTGGCCAGCCTCACGATCGTGAAGGGGCGAACCGCTCTCGGGAGCCGCGAGATCGTGGTCCAGATTCCGGCGGTGTCGTCCTACGCAGCGGATCGTGCCGCTCGGTTGTGCCGACTGGTCGGTGGCGCGACGTACACGGGCACGTCGAAGCACTACGTGAAGTATCGCGATGACCGCTCGCCGTATGGCTACGACGCCGTCGACATCGGCGCGATGCCCGCCGGCACCGACTTCATGGTGCATGGCGACGAGTTCGCCCAGGGCTACGTGCGGGAGGGCGAGCTACCCTTCCAGCGCCTGCTGTTCCGGCTCACGATCCGCAAGCTGCCGGGCGGGGAGCAGCTCGACGACGAGGATCGCGGCGAGCTCTACCTCGCGGTCGCGCGCGGTCTCGCCGACGGCATCATTCGCTACCTCTGGCGCAACCGCGTCGAGGCCGAAGCAGGGCTCTTCACGCCCGGCACCACGAGTGCCTTCGAGGATCAGGCCCGCGACCGCGGGTACATGCTGATCCGGGCGCGCGGCCTGCCCGAGCGCATCCTCGCGCTCTTCATGGGGACGCCCGGCATCGACGTGTTCAAGCCCGCCGGCGCGAACGCCGCCGTCGCGGTCGGCTACGCGCACCCGATCGATCTCGGATCATGCGCGTCGGTGTTTCCGCCGGAGACGTTTCACGTGTTCTGGCCCGGCGATCGCGTCGACGTGTTGCCGGGTCCGCTCACCCTCAGCGACATCGGCGACCTCACCCGCGTCGACCTCGAGCTCGAGAAGGTCAGCGAGCCCGGGCAGCATGGGGCCGGTCCGCCGCCCACGATCGGGGTCGAGCTGAAGCTCGCCGTCTCCATGGGGCCGCCGAAGCGCGTCGTCGCCACGCTGATTGCCACCGAGCACGGGCCGCGCCTGAAGCGCATCCTGTTCGCGCTGCCGCCCGTATCGCTGCGCGGGCATCGCGTGGCGGTCACCGATCGCGGCATCCTGGTGATCGGCTCGGAGAACCTCGACGTGATTCCGCTCGGACAGCTCATGTACGAGCTCACGCCGGGCCTGCTGGTGCCGCTCGGCATGGAGGTCGTGCCGCGGGTCACGCCCGAGGTGCTCTCGCGCGCGCTCGGTCACGCGGCCGGGCTCGTCACCGTCTTCACGAACGACGGCACGCCCTTCCAGGTACAGGAGAGCGCGTTCGCGACGCTCGAGCGCCGGTCCCTGGCCAAGCTCGAGGTCGACCGCGCCGATTCGATCAGCTACGTGGCAGATACGGTCGGCGAGACGCGCGTGGTGAACGACGCCGTCGGCCGCTTCGCGCTGTGGGGCTTCCCCGACGTGTCGGATCGCAAGCTGCTCGGTAGCGGCGACAAGAAGTAGATGGCGAAGCCGCACGTCCGCGAGTTCCTCGAGCACTTCGTGAAGCCACTCGTCGCTGGCGGCGAGCTTCACGTCGGTCGCCCGATCCCCGCGGACCAGCTGCTCGCATGGGAGGCCCAGCTGGCGGAAGCCTCCGTCGAGACCGAGGCCGTTGACGACGCGCGCATGGCGGTGCTGTCGACGATCGTCTATCGGCCGCCGCCGCTCCTCTTCGAGGCGGATGACCTCGCGCTGTGCGCCGGCCTCCACAACGCGCTGTTCCTCGTCCACCCACGCGCCGACGTGTGGACGGTGACCGACAAGCAGCGGCGGCGCATCGTCGACACCGCGCTCTCGATGGTGAGCCAGCCGCTCACGCAGAATCGATCGCGTGTCCTCGGTCGCCACGCGCTGCTTCACAACCTGTTCGAGCTCACGCGCAACGACGTCACCGTGTCCTGGTGGACGGGCAAGGCGGTCTTTCAGGGGCAGTCGCCGCCAACCCGCCTCACCGCGTGGAAGGGCGTGCGTCGCGTGCGCGAGGACACGTCCGTCGTCGACTTCGACGAGCTGCTCGCCGTCCCCGACACGGCGCCGGTCGTGGCCACGCTCGTGCGGCGCTCTCCGCTCACGCAGCTCCTGACATCGCATCCGGCGGCCCCGCCGCTGCACTGGGAGGACGCGACGTTCCTCCTGCGCGACGCCGAGCTCGCGCGCGCCATCGCGTACACGCTCGTTCCCGAGGGCCCACCGGCACGCATCACGTCCGGACCGGCTCGCCTCGCCGCCGCCTTCGAGCAGATGCTCGAGCGCACGCCCGACGAAGCAGATGTCCGCGCGGTGGCCGCCTTGCTCGTGCACCTCGGCGCGCTGTTCTGCTTTGCCGAGCTCACGCTCCGCGAGGTGGGCGCGAAGAGCCCGCTCCTCTCCACCGTGCTCGCGGCCGAGGCCGCCGCCCAGCGCCCGCGCGGACTCGCCACCCTGTTCGCGCTGCCGAACGCGCTGGCGCAGGTCGATCCGCGCCTCGCGGTCCCGCCTGGCATCGAAGAAGTCCCCGCGCTCGCCCGCCGCTGGTCGATGCATCGCGGTCAGACCGTGGAGCTGCTCGGCGACGCCGTCGTCGACGCGATCGTGGCTCGCTTGAAGCGCCATCTACGCGCCAACTGAGCCGTTTCATGGGCGCAGTTGGGGTAAGGTGACCGCGTCTACATGGTCGCGCCGCCTCCCACTCCGCGTAACTTTGCCGTCGATGTCGCGCGCGCGTCCGCCGCGTTCCAAGACCTCGCCCGCCAGATGGGGGCGCAGTTCCTCGACAAGCAAGAGATCATCCGCCTGATGGTCGTGTCGGCGATCGCCGGCGAGCACATGGTCATCGTCGGTCCGCCCGGCACCGCGAAGTCGGCCATGATCGACATGTTCGCGAAGCTCATCGACGCGAAGTACTTCGAGTATCTACTCACGCGCTTCACGGAGCCGAACGAGCTCTTTGGCCCGGTCGACATCTCCGCCTTTCGCGAAGGTCGGTACACGCGCCGCCTCGAGAACATGTTGCCGACCGCCGAGGTCGTGTTCCTCGACGAGATCTTCAAGTCGAACAGCGCGATCCTGAACTCGCTCCTGCACGTCATCAACGAGCGCAAGTTCCAGAACGGCCCCGAGGTCGTCCCCGTCCCGCTCATCTCGCTCTACGCGGCTTCGAACGAGGTCCCGAACGACGAGAACCTCGCGGCGATGTTCGACCGCTTCCTCGTGCGCGTGCTGTCCGACAACCTCGACAGCTATCACTTCCACGAGCTGATGAAGAAGGGCATCGCCCTCGAGCTCCGCAAGATGACGGGCCGTCGCGGTCCCAACGACGGGCCCCGCACCGGCGCTCCCGCCGACCTCCGCCCCGTCATCAGCGCCAACGACCTCCGGTCCATCCAGCAGAACTTCGACAAGTTCATGGTGTTCCCCGAGGAGTTCCTGACCAAGTACAAGGGACTCGTCTTCCAGATCCGCAGCGAGGGCATCTCGATCTCCGACCGCCGGGCGGTGAAGCTCCTGAAGCTCTTCGCCGCGAGCGCGGTGTTCGATGGCCGCACGCGTGTCCACGACGGCGACTTCTTCATCCTCCGCCACATCTGGAACAACCTCGATCAGGTCGAGCTCCTCGAGGAGATCGTGAACCCGGTCGTCGACAGCTACTACCGCGAGCATCCGGACGAGCGCCGCTTCATCGGCCCCTCCGCGTCGCTGGATGACCTGCTCACCGAGCTCGGTCTCATCCGCGAGCTGCTCACGAGCGGCACCGAGCTCTCGGACATCCAGCTGTTCAGCCAGCTGAAGAACCTGAACGAGATCAAGGTCGCCCTCGCCGCCCTGCCCGGCGACGCCGCCGCGCGCATGATCCGCGAGGTCGACCAGCTCCTCGAGACCGTCTTCGCGTCCTCGAAGTTCGGCCTCTAAATCAAGTCGGACATGATTTCTGCGCACGTTGCGCATCAATCATGTCGGACTTGGTTTTAGCGAATCGGGCCGCCGTTGGACCACTGCGCGGAGACGATCCGCCAGCCCTCCGGCTCGACCCGCAGGATGGCGAGCATGCGCAGCGGCTGGGTGATGTCCATCGCCGACGTCTTGCTCTTGGTCGTGAAGTTCACGACCAGCGCGGCGAACGCGGTCTCCTTGTCGGCGGTGACGATGCGGATGCTGCCTCGCGGCGAGATGCGGTAACCGCCACCCTTGCGCGCGAGGATCTTCTCGCCGCCGACGATGCGCTGGCCGGGACCGCTGCCGATGTTCACGGCCTGGGGATGCGCGCTGCGCATGGCGAGGAGCTTGGCCTTGTCACCGAAGCCGTCGCGGACGGCCTTCGAGAGCTCGGGCGGACCGTCGACACCCGCTGGCACCGGCGAGACCTCGGGCAGCGTGAAGAGGATCGCGCGCTGGATCGCGTCGGCATCGGGGATGAGCTCGGCCCAGCACGTCGCGCGGATCGTCCACGCGTCGGCCTCGAACATCGCGAGCTCGGTGACGGCGACCTTGCGTCCGTTGAGCTTCAGCTCGAGCGCGATCCACGCCCGATCTCCATCGTCGCCGACCCCGGCGTAGACCTTCTCGATCGTCGGCTTCTCGCCGAAGTCCGCCGCGATCTGCTTGGCGACCGCGTCGCGACCCTCGGCGACGGCGGTGCCGTCGATGCCGAAGCCAAACACGCTGCCGTGCAGGCTCTTCGTCAGCTCGGCGATGTTCCCGGCGACGATGTGGCCGACGTGCGTCTCGAGGAACTGCGTCGCCGGAACGGCCGGCGTCGGTCGCGCAGGCGTGGTGACGACCACCTCGGCACCCGAGCCGGAGCCCGCCCCCGCGGCGCCACTTCCCGAGGCCGCGGGCACCTCCGTCACCGGGCTCGCCGAGCCGGACCCCGAACCGACGCCGGCATTCGTGGTCGTCCCGACCTTCTTCGTCGGATCGTCGGTTGGCGGAGGGTTGGCCTTCACGTTTGTGGTCGGTTCGGCCTTCACCACCACCGGTGCGCGACGCTTCTGGGTCCCCGAGACCAGGACCCCCGTGCCCGCGCCCACGCCGATCGCGAAGCCTGCGAGGGCGAAGTACATGCGGCGGCGCGAGCGGCGAATCTCGGGTGGCGCCGACGGCACGACCCACACCGACGTGCGCGACGGCCCCATCGGCGCCTGTCCGTATGCGGGGACCGGCTGGTACGTCCCCGTACCACCGCCGTGCGTCCGCGGCGCGGACGGGGCCTGCCAGCCGCGGTCCGTCTCGGGCACCGGCGCCACCGCCGTGAACATCATCGAGTAGCCGGTGCGCGTGGCATCGGGGGTGTGCAGCCAGCGGCCATACTTCACCGCCTGCGGGATCGAGAGCAGGCCGAGCGCGGCGACGCCGACGAGGCCGAAGCCCACGTACGAGGTGAGCTCGAAGATCATGTCGATGTCGCCGGGCGGCAGGATGCGCAGGAGCGACGCGAGCACGGGATACGGCAACCACGCGAGCAAGCCGCCGAAGCCGGCCGTGATGAGGACGGTGGCGAGCAGGCTGATCATCCCGCCCCGCGGCATGAAGCCGCCGAAGATGATGCCGAGCATCGCGACGCCGGCCCAGGCGATGACGTACTTCGCCCCGCCCGACTGGTTCTGCCAGACGAGGACGAACGCGATGGTGCCGGCGAGCAAGCACGCCGCATTACTGAGCTGGGCCAGGAACGCCGCCAGGCGCAACACGAAGCGGCTCGGAGGCCCTGGCGGTTCCCGACTCATGAGCAGGTGGAGCGTATCCTGACCGAACGCGGCGAGTGCGCCCTCCGACCACGCCGCTCCGGCCACGTCGGGGGCAACGCCCCTACCTCCCCCCCTATTCCGCGCCGAAATCGACCGCGCCCCTGCGACCAAATCCCGGGGTCGTGGCGTCCTTGGACCCGTGAGCGACCACGAGCGGTTCCGACAGGTGGTGGAGCCCCTGCACGACCGTGCGCTGGCGTTCACGCGGGCGCTGTGCCGCTCGAACGCCGAGGGCGACGACGTGTTCCAGGAGGCCCTCCTGCGCGCGTTCGCCAAGCTGCACCAGCTCGAGGATCCCGCCGCCGCGAAGGTCTGGTTCTACCGGATCATCGTGTCGGTTCAGCGATCCCGCGCCCGCCGCGGGGCCTGGCGCCGCTGGCTCCCGCTCGTGGGGCCCGACGACGCCGAGGCCATCGGCGAGGTCGACTACCGTTGCCCGGGCTGGGACAACGAGACCCTCGCCGCCAACCGCCGCATTCGCGCCGCCCTCACCGCCCTGCCCGCCGACCAGCGCGAAGCGATCGTGCTCTACGAGATCGAAGGCTGGCTCGTCGAGGAGATCTCCGCGCTGCACGGCGTGTCCACGTCCGCCATCAAGTCGCGGCTCGCGCGTGGTCGCGAGCGCCTCCGCACCCTCTACACCAACGGCAACGCCAACCTGGCCTTCGCCAAGGAGCCCACATGACCGACTCACGACTCACCGCGGATCTCGCCCTCCTCGGTCGCATCGCGCAGGAGCGGCTGCCATCCGTCGAGACGTCGCTGAAGCGCTTCGCCGCTGCGAGCACGAGCAGCGAGCGCATCGCGGTGTCCCTTGCCCGCAGCTTCGTCCAGCGCGTCGGTCGCATCGCTGCGGGCGCCACCGCGATCATGGGCGTTGCCGGCACGTTCGCGCGGCTCTGCGTCAACATCGGACCTGGCCGTCACGAGCCGTCGCTGTTCGAGCGTCTCCTCCAGGGCCCGCAGCTCTGGGTCGCCGTGGTCTTGCTCGGTGCGAGCGCCGTCGCGTACGGCATCGCCACGACGATCGCCGCGCGACAGATCGAGCACACGCTGCACGTCGGCGGTATCCCGGCGGCGCAGCGCCTCGTCGACCGTGTCGAGCGGTGGGACATCGGCCTCAGCATCGCGGGCGTGCTGACGCCGGTGCTGTTCTTCGGAATGATGCGCGTCGTCCTCGGCAACGGGGAACTGGACACGTTTCTTCACCATCACGCTCCGCCCGAGGTGAGCCTCCCTTTCGGCGCGACGAGCTACATGCTCGGCGGAGCCTTCGCCGTGACGTGGCTCGGCGCGTTCGTGGTCGCGCGCTTACCATCCACCACGCGATCATCACGCGGCGCGATCATTGTCGCTGCGGCCGCGTTCTGCGGCACGCTGTGGGCGGGCGCGACCTTCGATACGGGACCGATCATGTTCGAGCTCCACCGGAGCCCCTCGGTGCCGCTACGCGCGGTCCTCACCGCGACCGGCACCCTCTCGCTCTTGGTGCTCGTCAGCGAGCTCGTCCTCGCCCGGCGGCGCCGCTGACTACTCGACGTTCGGCGCGGGCGGCGGACCCTTGCGGACCCGCAGCGGCACGAGCGGCGAGCCATTCGCGCGATTCGCGAGCTGACCGCAGGCCGCATCGATGTCGTCGCCGCGCGGGATGCGCAGGTACGTCGACATCCCGAGCTTCTTGCACTCGTTCTGGAAGGCATCGACCGCCGCCGCCGAAGGCCGCGCATACGGCGCCTCGGGGTGCGGGTTGTACGGGATGATGTTCACCTTGCACTTGATGCCGCGGAGCAGCTTCGCGAGCTGCGCGGCATCGGCGAGCGAGTCGTTCACGCCCGCGAGCAGCACGTACTCGAACGTGATGCGCCGGCGCTGCTCGAGTGGATACGCCTTCAGCGCCGCGAGGAGCTTGCTGATGTTCCACTTGCGGTTGATCGGCATGATCTCGTCGCGAATGGCGTCGTTCGGCGCGTTCAGCGACACGGCGAGGTTCGGCCGCACCGTCTCGCCGCCGAGCTTCTCGAGCTTGGGCACCAGGCCCGACGTCGACACCGTGATGCGCCGCGCGGACAGGCCCGCCCCCTTGTCGTGGGTCAGGATGCGGAGCGAGGTGACGAGGTTGTCGTAGTTGTGGAGCGGCTCGCCCATCCCCATGTAGACGAGGTTGGTGAGCTGCCGATCGGGCTCGGTCTCGGCGAGGAGCTTCCGCGCCAGGTATACCTGGTCGACAATCTCGCCCGCATCGAGGTTGCGCTTGAGGCCGAGCTTCGCGGTCGCGCAGAACTGACAGTCGACCGCACAGCCCACCTGCGACGAGATGCACTGCGTGGTCTTGTGCCCCGACGGAATCAGCACCGTCTCGATCGACGCGCCATCGCGCGTGAGCAGGCGGAGCTTGCGCGTGCCGTCCTTCGACGTCTGCACCTCGGCGACCGTCAGGCAGCCGATGGTCGCGACCTCCGCGAGCCGCGCCTTGGTGGCCGCCCCGAGGTTCGTCATCTCGTCGAACGTGCGGGCGCCGTGAGCGTGGATCCAGCGCCAGATCTGCTCGCCCCGGAACTTGGGCCAGCCCTGCGCCTCCGCAAACTCGCAGGTTTGCTCGAGGGTCATGGCGCGCAGGTCCTGCATGGCGCCTGTAGCTACCATGGGGACCGGGCGGCGGTAACCCCTGATTTTACAAGCCTAGCCCTCGGCGGCGTCGTTCGCCGTGACCGCGAGCATGATGTCGACGCGGCGGTCCTTCTGCCAGCCGGCCTCGTCGGTGCCGGTCGCTTCGAGCTCGCCGCGGGTGCTGGCGCCCAGCTGCGTGTTCGGGACGCCGAGACGAACCAGGTACGCGTTCACCGCATTCGAGCGCCGAGCGCCGAGCCCCAGGTTGTACTCGTCCGTGCCGCGAGGATCGGCGCGCCCGATGAGGTCGACGGCCTTGCCCTTGAGGGGGCCCGAGATCAGACATGTCGCGATCTGATCGAGGACTGACTTGTCCTCCGGCGATAGCTCGGCGGCGTCGTAGTCGAACTGAGGAACCGGCCCCTCGAGCGCCTTGATGCCGCACGCGGCCGCGATGTCCGTGCCGATCGACAGCCCGCCCGACACCTGGGTGTTGCCGGTGACGTCGCGCGGCGTCTCCTTCGTCTTCGTGTCCGTCACGGCCCCCGAATCCGTGGTCGTCTTCGTCGTGACGGTGGTTTCCTTCTTGTCCTTGCCGCAGCCGACAGCCGCAACAAAGAGGAGCGCCAGAGTCATGGTCTTCATGCCGGGCATCCTGACATCGAATGGATGTACGGTCTCAGCAATCTAGCTAATGCATCACGTGAGTCCTCTTCGCTTGGGCGTGCTCCTCGGCACGGTGTGCGTGATCGCCTCGTGTGGCTCGAAATCGAACGAGGCCAAGGGTCGGACCGATGACGCGGGGCAAACCGCCTCGGTGCCGCCGATCGCAACACCGGTCCTGGGCGTCGCCACGTTGCCGCCCTGGGGCTTCCTCTACAACGAGGGCAAGAAGGCGTACGACGCCGCCCAGACGGCCTACAAGGCGAAGGACCGTGATTGGTCCGCCATCCGGACACACTGCGAGTCCTCGATCGCCGAAGACGCGGAGCACTACGACGCACGGCGCCTCCTCGCCAGCGCACTGGCCAACACGGGCCAAGGGGCAGCCGCTGCCGATCAGCTCGCGATCGTCCTCGCTGCCGACTTCTTCAAGTACTCAGGCGGCATCGCCACCGATCCCGACCTGAAGGACTTTCTCGCCACGCCGCACGGAGCCGCCGTGATGCAACTGGTCGAGGTGATCCGTGCCGAGTACCTGCGCCGTATCGGTACAGGGATCTGGCTCGTCGGTCGCCGCAGCGCGTTCAAGTGGCCCAAGGATGCAGGCGCGCAGCCCGCGTCGAGCCGAGGCGAGATCTACGCGTTCGATCGCGAGGCCCGGCGCTACCTGCGGCTCTCGCACACCGACCACCAGGCGGTCGGCTTCGTGCGCGGCGGAGACGAGCTCGCCATCATCGGCTTCGATCGGGTGGAGAAGCCGGCCACGCCCGACGCGCCGGGCCTCATCGCCCGTGCGTGGGTGCAGGTCATCGACACGAAGACGTGGGAGGCCAAGAAGCGCACGACCATCGCGGGCCCGATGCGCGAGCTCGCCGCGGGGTACGGCGACGGCAACGTGCTCCTCGTCGCGACCGCCCCCGCCCAGGGCCGGTGGGGTCTCGGCCCGTCCGTCGTCCAGGCCGTCGATGGCAACGGCAAGCTCGCGCCCGCAGCCGTCGCGTTCCCTGCCAACGCGATTCGTTTCACGCTGGACGAAGGAACAATTGTCCGGCTTCCGGACAACGTCACCGCCGCGTTTACCGGCGACCCTCCCACCGCGCCCACCCTCACGTACGGCTCCGCCACCGTGCAGGTCCCCGAATCGGGACAAGCCGCCGGCGCATCCGTCACCCTCGCCCCCGACGGCGCCCACGTCGCCTTCGCCACCGCCGTGGATCCGTGCGCGAAGGGCACCGCGCCGTCGCTCTACATCGCCGATGCCAAGGGTGCGCTGACCCATATCCTCTCCGCCAAGAGCCGCTTCGCCACGCGCTGGCTCGACGCCACCAACCTCGCCTACGACGATGGCGAAGGCGCGATTCGCGTCTGGGACGTCGCTGCGAACCGCGAGGCCGGGAAGGTCTCCAACGCCCCCGGGATCGCCCTCGCCGTCCTCTCCGCAACCCCGGGTGCGATCTGCAAGGGCGGCGAACCCGCGCCCATGGAGGTCGACATGGGCTCCGCCGCCGGCTCGGGCTCCGACGAGATGCCCCCCGAAGAGTGAGGCCGGTACCCTCGCCCGCGCCGATCCAGGGGTAGGATTCCTCGGTGCGTATCTACCTGGTTCGGCACGGCGACGCCGTCCCCGAAGAGGATGCCGGCAGTGACCGCGACCGCTGGTTGTCGGACAAGGGCCGCGAAGGCGCCCGCGTCCTCGCCCGCCTGCTCCGCGAGCAGCGCGTCGAGCTCGATGCCATCCTCTGCTCCCCCCTCCCGCGCGCCGTGCAGACCGCCGAGCTCATCGCCCAGGGTCTCGACTTCCTCGGCACCATCGTCACGCGCCGCGCATTCGAGCCCTCCGCCCAGCCGCGTGTTGCCGCCGACACGATCGCGGGCGCCGGCGGCTCGGTCCTGGTCGTCTCGCACGAGCCCGCCATCTCCACGCTCGGCGCCTATCTCGTCGGCAAGCCCGCATTCCCGCCCTTCCGCACCGCGCAGTGCTGCGCGATCGAAGACGGTCGCCCGCGCTTCGTGGCCCGCGCCGATACCGGCCTCGTCGACGCGCTGTTCGTCGAAGGCGTCGATCACTAGTCGGGCTCGTTCGGGCTCCTTCGTCACCAAAAAGCTTTTGGCGCCAAGACGCCGAGGAACACCAAGGTCAGGTGTCGCAGGGGTCCGACCCCTGCGACACCTGATTCTTGAATGGCGTTCTAGCTCCAGAGCTGACGCGCCCGCGCCGCGAGTCCCCACGCGACGCTCGTGAGCTCCTCGCCGCCGACGACCATGTCGGGGCCAAAGCGCGCGGCGAGGCGCGCCCGCACCGCTGGTACGAGGGACGAACCGCCGGTCGCGAATACGCGATCGATGTCGCCCGATGCGACGCCGGCCCGCGCGAGCACTTCGTCGAGCACGCGTTCGATGTCGACGAGATCGGGCTCGATCCAGGTCTCGAAGTCGGGCCGGGTGACGGGCAGCTGCATGTCGAGCCCGTCGAGGGTGAGCGTCTGCTCGGACGCGGCGGTCAGACGGACCTTGGTGCCTTCGACGGCGCGGTGCATCGGGAGGCCGAGGTCATCTTCGACGACGCGTACGAGGCGCTCGAAGCGGGTGGGGTCGAGGGCGCCGTACTGCACGCGCTCAAGGAGGCGGAGGGTCTTCTCTTCCTTCAGGAACGAGAGGTAGTGCCAGCGCCGGAGGTGCGCGTAGAGCCACGCGGGCACGGGGGCTTCGCCGCCCAGCTCGTCGCGGTAGCGCGTGCCGCGACCGAGGGCGGGGGCGACGACGGCATCGATCACGCGGGCATCGAAGGCGTCACCCGAGATGCCGATGCCGCCGTTCGCGAGCACCTCGCCGTCGCGGTTCGGCCCCACGCGGATCACGGAGAAGTCGGTGGTGCCGCCACCGAAGTCGGCGACCACCACGAGCTCGTCGTGATCGAGGCGACTCGCGTAGCTGGCGGCGGCACCGACGGGCTCGTACTCGAAGACGATGTCGGTGAAGCCCGCGAGCCCGCAGGCCTCGCGCATGCGAGCGACGGCGCGCTCGTCGTCCACCGCTTCCTCGGCACCCCAGTAGCGCACGGGACGACCGATCACGGCGCGCGCTCCGAGGTCGACCGACGTCGCGGCTCGCAGCTGGCGCAGATACGCGGCGATCATGTCTTCGAGGGTCCAGCGTCGCCCGAAGATGTAGGTCTTCGAGAAGGCGGCGCTCGCGAGGTGCGACTTGATCGATTGCACGAGGCGACCTTCGCCTTGCGTCTCGATATAGCGAGCGATGGCGGGTGCGCCGGCGGTGAGCCCGCCGTTGGGCTCGAAGTAGAGGACGGTACGCCAGTGCGGCGCGCCGGCGAGCGGGGCCAGCGACACCCCACCCGTGGGGCCTGCGACCGCGACGGCGGAGTTGGTCGTGCCGAAATCGATGCCGACGAACATGGGTGTCACCGTCGACGATCACGACGGTATTTACTAGCTGGTGGCGTACCGCTATCCTGTGGGAGCTGTACCGGAGACACTCGTGGGCGCCGTCGAACAAGTACGTGGTGCCGCGCAGGGCCGGCTCGTCACGCTCGACGTCGATGGCGACACACTCACCTGGCGCATGAAGGCCACGTCGCGCGCCGCGGCGGAGAACATCGTGACGACGCTGCACCAGGTGCGCGACGCGAAGTTCGAGTACTCGCGCGTGAGCGTCGCGATGTTGTTCTTGCTCGTGGCCGGCGCCGTGGTCGGGCTCCTCCGGGAATGGCGCGTGGCGGTCAGCCTCTGGGGGGCCGCGGTGGCGATCGGGGCGCAGCGCGCCCTCCGACCGCGCCGCTTGCTCGTCCTCGATCTCGGGACGCGCTCGCTCACCCTCGACGTGGCCGCGGACAGCGTCGGCAGCGCCCGCGCGCTGGTGGGACGGATCGCGGGCATCCTCAAGTCCGGCGAGACCCCCGCCGTGCCGCCCACACTGCCGTAGTACGCTTGGCCTGGTGCGGACTGGGTGGCTCATCCTGACGTTGGCCGCGTGTTACGCGCCGTCGGCTCCGCAGGGAGCTCCGTGCTCAGCGACCCTCGAGTGTCCCAGCGGCCAGACCTGCTACGTGGGGGTGTGCTCGACCGAGCCGTTCGCCCGCGACGCGGCGGTCGACAGCACGCTGACTGACAGCCCCGG
>LNFM01006142.1_pt1 | contig 19979 bp, 17 predicted proteins | sample 596031 | NCBI WGS metagenome assembly LNFM01 (sample SAMN04254537, study PRJNA301005) | activated carbon metagenome | isolation source: dual media filters at the Ann Arbor, Michigan drinking water treatment plant | place: USA: Ann Arbor | reverse complement strand
GGGGCGCAGCGGCGAGCCCACGGACTCGCTCGCCAGCGGCGGCGGCTCCTGCAGCGCGTATTCCTCGGCGTCTGCATACGCCGCGCATCCGAGTAGCCAACTCGAGAGGCTCCATGCGATGCGATGCACGGCGAAGGAACACGATGTCGAACTCGCCATGTTCCCGCACGGCCCAAGGCGAGCAAGCCCGCGCGTGGGCACGCCTAGGTGCGGCTCGCTGTGCAGTACTCGAACTGGCCGAACGAGACCGACGTGTTCTCCCCGAACTCCTCGACGTTGCCCGCGGCGATGCCCACGGTCGTGTCGGAGAGGTCGAACGGCGTCAACGCGACGTGAAACGCGGCGAACATGACGCCATCGGCCGAGGTTTCGAAGTACAGCCACCCGTCGTCCTCACGCAGTCTCACCCACCGGTGCGCTTCGGCGTCGTGGGGCGTGGAGGCGAGGAGTTCCTGCGAGTCCCCGGAGGCGACGACCACCTCGAGCGCCGATGTCGTGCCGTTGCTCCGATACGCGATGACCTGCGCATCTGGGGTGCGGACGCGGAGCACCTTCACGATGCCCGGCGGGGGGAGGTCGCCCAGCTCGACCACCGCGGTCGCGCCGGCGAGCCCGACGGGCAACATCAAGGTGACGTTGCCATCGACCACGCTCGTGACGGTCAACACTGCCTCCCCGTCGATGCACTCGACGAGGTCGGGGTCACTGGCCACCCACGGCGCACCCGGGCACATCTCGAAGGTCTCGAGCAGCTCCGGGCATGGGTCAGCAGAATCCGAGGTCGAGTCGGCGGTGTCGCCTCCGGTGGTCGAGCCTGCCGACATCGAACCGCCCGTGGTCGCGAGCGTGGTCGAAGTCGTGGTGGCGTCGGCGGCCGCGTCGGCGCCGTCCTGCGTCGACGTCGCCCCGGACGTCTCCGAGCCTGCGGTCCAAGGTCCATCCGTGGCTCTCCCACTTTCGGACGAGCTCTCGCTGAAGCATCCCGCGCAGAGCACCGCGGGGATCATCCAACGCGCGGGCGGGAGGACCTGTGCATGGCCGATGGTCCTCGTACGGATGGCGCGTCGTCGTCGCATCGCGCAAGACTCTACCAGCCCGGGCCCAGGAGGGCACAGGTGGGCTTGGCGCCGTGGCGGCTTGCTATCCTCGGGCGTCTCGATCGCGCGAACCAGCGCCACTTCCCTGGCCTGCTCGCGCTCGCGGCCCTCTCGGTCGCCTGTCGGCTGCAGGCCGTTGCGATGGCCAACGCGAGGGACCTCCGCGAGCGTGCCGTTGATCCGTCGGCGCGGCGCGCTGCCGGCCGGCACCACGCTCGCCATCCGCCCTCGCGCTGTGCAAGACGATCCGGCGGTGAGGTCTCGCTTGGAGCTCGCGCGAGCGGCCCCCCAGACCCTCACTCCGCGAAGAGACCGATCCACGCGTCCTCGCCCGTCCCGCTCTGCGCGACGCGCCCGACCGCGACGACACCGACGCCCGGAACCACCGCCAGCGCGCTCACCCGATCCTCGAGCCCGAGGTCCCCGGTCACGCCGACGCCCCACTCGATCTCGCCCTCGAGGGTGAGGCCGGCGACGAAGCCGTCCTCGAGCGCGACGGTGGCTCCCCCGACGACGAGGCCGTGGGTGCCGACGACGACGCAGCTCGGTCGCGCCTGCGCGCCGCCGATGTCGAGCGGGCCATCGCTCTCGGGCTGGCCGTCGGCCGACCACCACCAGATCCAACCGCTGTCGTCGTCGTTGCCACCACCTCCGCCGCCACCGGCGGGGCCGAGCGTGCCGACGCCGACGATGCGACCGTCGTCGGCGCGGGCGAGGCCGCGGATCCGCAGCGACATGCCGGCGTCCGCCTCCATCGACGTGGTCCACAGCGCGCTGCCGTCGGAGGCCAGGCCGCCGAGCCACACGGTCGACGCGGTGCCCATGCCGCCGAACGATCCGCCGCCGAGGATCGTGCCGCCGTCGGGGCCCGCGATCGCGGCGCCCATGAACACGCCGGTGGGCTGCACGAGATCTGCGAGCACCGCACCGCCGCCGTCGTGGCGCCGCACGGTCGCGGCCAACGTGTCGAAGCCGCCGGCGTGCGTCACGAGCACGAAGCCCTCGGCCGTCGGGCTCGCGAGGACGGTCGACGTCGTGAGGTCGACCGGCGCGCCGTCCATCGCCAGCAGCTCGCCGCCCTCGCGACGCAGCAGCAACGCGACGTCCGCTCCGGGCTGCGCACCGGCGACGTACACCGTGCCGTCGGGCACGATCGCGATCGCGGTCCCGATCTCGTCGTCGCCGAGATCGACGAGGTGATCCTCGATCACGTCGCCAGCGGCGCTCAACGACCGCAGCCACACGTCGTCGCCGGCGGTCTGCATCGATCCGACGACGAGGATCTCGCCGTCGGCGGACACCGTCACCGCGCGCGCGGCGTCGTCGTCGCCCGCGCCGTCGACGAACTGCTCCCACAGCAGCCACCCCGGCGTCTGCGTGCAGTCGGACTCGCAGCCGTCGCCCGGCTCGCCGTTGCCGTCGTCGCACCGCTCACCCTCGTCGAGCTGACCGTCGCCGCAGGTGATCGCGGTCCCGCTCTCGTCGCTGTCGCTGTCGTCGCCGCCGTCGTCGCCGCCCTCGGCCTCGGCGTCGCCACCGTCCGCGCTGGGATCGCCCGGCACGCCCGGATCACCGCCGTCGTCGCTGGGCTGTGGCGCCGTGTCGTCGGTGCCCGCGCCCGTCGAGGTGTCGCCGTCGCCGTCGCCGAACACCGGCACGATCGGACCGCACGCGAGCGCGAGCGCGGCGAGGAACAGGGGAGGGGTGCGTCGCATCGGCTTTGGACTCCGGCCGATCTCTTATCAGGTTGGACCGACCGCAATCGCGGCCCGCTGGATACGCGCGACTCGCGGGCCGCACGGCATCCATCCCTTCGCCGCTCCGCGGCCGAGGGATGCGCTACCATCCCCTGCGTATGATGGGAGTTGTCGCGTCGCGTCGTGCCCCTGCGACGGATGTCGGGGACGCGTCCGGCGACGCGTCGGCGTCCTCGGGCCCGTCCGAGCTCGCGTCCGGCCCGTGGCCGCAGGACGAGCTCGCCCCGCCGCCGGAGGTCCCCGATGTCGATCGCGAGCGCGTGCGCGCCAAGCTGAAGGCCGAGCTGTTCCAGATCCACAGCGAGCCCGTCCGCATCGGCCGCTTCCCGATCCTCGGGCGGCTCGGCCAGGGCGGGATGGGCACCGTGTTCTCGGCGTTCGACGCCGAGCTCGACCGCAAGATCGCGGTGAAGGTGATGCTGCCCGATCACGCGGCCGAGGGCAGCCAGGGCCGCGAGCGGACCCGGCGCGAGGCCCAGGCGATGGCCCGCCTGTCGCACCCCAACATCGTCGCGGTGCACGAGGTCGGCGAGGCCGATCAGCAGGTGTTCATCGCGATGGAGTTCGTGCGCGGGGTGAGCCTCGACGTGTGGCTCGCCCAGCGGAGCCGCACGACGCGGGAGGTGCTCGACGTGTTCCGGCAGGCTGGGCGCGGGCTCGCGGCAGCCCACGAGGCAGGCCTCGTGCACCGCGACTTCAAGCCCAGCAACGTGATGGTGGGCGACGACGGCCAGATCAAGATCCTCGACTTCGGCCTGGCGCGCGCGAGCGACGATGCGCTCGCGCCGACCGAGGAGGGCGGTGGCGCGCTGGGCAAGCTCGGCGACGGCTCGCTGACCCGACCCGGCACGATCATGGGCACGCCGGCCTTCATGGCCCCCGAGCAGCACCGCGGTCGGCCGGCCACGGCGCTCAGCGATCAGTTCAGCTTCTGCGTCGCGCTGTACACCGCGCTGTATGGCGCGCACCCGTTCGGCGCGACGAGCCTGCCCGCGATGATCACCGCGGTGTGCGACGGGACGCTCGCGTCGCCGCCGAAGCAGAGCGTCGTGCCGGCGTGGCTGCGTCGCGTCGTCGTGCGCGGGTTGTCGCGCGCGCCCGAGGATCGGTTCGCGTCGATGGGCGCGCTGCTCGACGCGCTCGCCGCCGACCCCGGCGCGCGCCGTCGTCGATGGCTCTTCGGTGGTGCGGGCGTGGTGGCGGTGCTCGGCGCTGGCTTCGGGATCGCCCGGCTCGCGCAGAACGAGCCGTGTCCGGACGGTCGTCAGGCCCTGCTCGGCGCATGGGACGACGCGCGCCGCGATCGCGTGGCCGCGGCGCTGCACGGCGCTGCGGCCCATGGCGCCGAGACGTGGACGCGCGTCGAGCCGACGCTCGATGCCTACGCGGACGCGTGGGCCACCGCGCGCGAGGATGCGTGCCACGCGATGCGAACGGGCGCCGCCTCCGATCTCCTGTACGAGCGCCGGGTCGCGTGCCTGTCCCGCAGCCGCAGCGCCTTGGACGCGCTCGTCGAGGTGTTCGAGCAGGCCGACACGACGGTCGTCGAGAAGGCGGTCGCGGCCGCCGCGGGGCTGCCCGCGTTGGCGCGGTGCGAGGACGCCGAGGGGTTGCTCGCCCAGGTCGAGCCACCGCCCGAGGCGATCGCGAACGAGGTCGCGGCGCTGCGCGATCGACTCGTCCGCGCGCGATCGATGGAGGACGCCGGGCGCGTCGGCGAGGCGATCGCCGCGGCGAACGACGTGCTCGCGCAGGCCGAGCCGCTCGCCTATCCGCCACTCGTCGCCGAGGCCCTGCTGCGCCGAGGCAGCGGCGAGCTGCTCGCGGGCGAGGCCGAGTCGGCCGATGATGACCTCGGGCGCGCGACATGGGTGGCACTCGCGGCGGGCGACGACATCGTCGCCGCCGAGGCGGCCGCGCGGCGGGTCTTCGTGCGCAGCGAGCTGCGCGGTCGCCCGGCCGACGCGCAGATCGAGCTGCCCTGGGCGCGCGCGCTCGCCGACGCGGCGGGCGACGACGCGCTGCGCGGGCTGTTCCTCCACAACGCCGCTGCGGTCATGCGCCGCACCGGTGATGCCGAACAGGCGCGGGCGCTCGCCCAGGAGGCGCTCGCGGCACGGCTGCGGTTCTCGTCGCCCGAGCACCCGGACATCGCGCTGACGCTCGCGAACCTCGGCTACTTCGAGCGCGACCTCGGCGACTACGCGGCCGCGATCGCGACGCTGCGCGAGGCGGTACGCGTCACCGAGGTCGCCCTCGGGCCGCGGCATCCGCAGCGCGCGATGATCGGTACGATCCTCGCCACGACGCTGCTCGAGCAGGGCGACTATGCGGGGGCGGGCGCCGAGCTGGCGTCGGCCGACGCGATCTACCTCGAGGGACTCGGGGCCGATGCGATGCCGCGCTACTACGTGCTGGTGGCGAGGGGGGAGCTGGCGCGCCGTGAGCATCGCTGGGCCGACGCGCACCTGGCCCTGGACGCTGCGCTGGCGCTGGCGGAGTCGAAGGCCGGCACCGATCATCCGATGCTCGCCGACGCGCGACTCGCCCTCGCCGAGGTCGTGCTCGGTGAGGACCGCACGCGCTACGACGAGGTCGAGGCGATGGGCCGCGAGGCGATCGACAAGCTCGGGGTGGCGCTCGAATCCCCCACGCACCCCTACGTCGCGGCGGCGCAGCTCCGGTTGGGTCGAGCGCTGCTCGAGGCCGACGTGCCCGATCGTGCGGAGCCGTTGCTGCGGCGGGCGCTCGAGACGACGCGGGCGGAGCCGTCGTCGTCCGCGTCCGATGTCGCGTGGCACGAGCTGTGGCACGCGCGCTCGACCGCGGGGGCGGATCCGGCGGCGGCGGCCTCGCAGATGCAGGCGCGGCTGGACGTGCTGGTCGGTACGCTCCCCGAGGGCAGCCCGCGCCTGTCGGAGGCGCGGGACGTGGTCGCTCAGGGCTGGCTCGCCGCGGCCGACCGCGCGCGGGCCTTGGCCCTGCTCGAGCGCGAGCGGCTGGACCTCGCGGCCGTGCGGCCCGCCGACGATCCCGAGCTCGCGTGGCTCGATGCCCAGCGCGCACACCTGCGCGCGGAGCTCTCCCGCGATCCCTCGGGCCGATCGGGCGCGATGCTCGAGCTCGGGCGCGCGGCGGCCGTGCTCGCGGCGCACCCGGGGTTCGCCCGCGAGCTGCGGGAGGCCCGCGCGTGGCTGGAACCCCCCGCAGCGGCCACCCTGGGCCCGTCCGCGGGTCAGTGACGAATTTCTCGATCGCCGATTGATCGAACGCCGCGCGCCCAGGTCCACCGGGCGGGGACCTACCCCGCGAAGGTTGTTTCGCCATGCCACTGCTCCGCCCTGTCCTCGCGTTCACCGCGATCCTGTTCGGCCCCCTCGCCGGTTGCGCCCTCGAAGGGGACGCCGAGCCGTCGCCGTTCGAGACGCCCGCCGACACGTTTCGACCGTGCCCCGGCTGCACCTGGGGTCCGCCGCTGCTCAACAGCCACGGACTCAACGGCGTCGAGGTCTCGGCCCTCGACACGAACGGCGCGGCCCACGACGGATGGCAGCTTCTCGAGGTCGTGATCCCCGGGGATCTCGGGACGTACACGCGCGTGCTGCACGACGTGCACGCCGAGGACGGCGTGTTGTACGGCCTCGACGAGTGGGGGACCCCGATCTCCGCCGAGGGCTTCGTCGGCTCGCGCTGGACGGTCGCCGTCGAGGCGACCGGCGAGAAGGAGGTGATGCAGATCGTCGACTACACGAACGTCGATGGCCCGAGCCGCTACACGTTCATCGTCACCGACGTCGCGAACGGCGTCACCGATCCGAAGATCTACACCTGCCCCGAGCAGGAGCCCGGCTCGGGGGACTACGCCGCGGTGCTGTTCGCCGACCTCGACGTGAAGGCCGACTCGGGCACGCACGTCGAGCGGGCGAACACGATCTACTTCGGCTGCACCCATGCCGCGGTCGGCAAGGCCGCGATGTGGGGCTACAGCCCGTGGGACACCGACGACGAGACCCACCAGACGGCGTCGCGCGCGGTGCGGGCCGACTACTGCGGCGTCGGCCAATCGTACACTGTGGCGGGGACGAAGGTGCAGCTCGCCGACATCTTCGGCATCAACGGCTTCGGCGATCCGAACGCATACACCGAGGCGTTCTGGGGGCCCGAGGGCGCGCTGTGCATCAAGGTCCCGCGTCACGTGGAGGTCCAGGACGTCGCCTGCGCCGGGAGCCCGGTGCCGTTCTGCAGCGTCGAGGACGACCTGAAGGACTGGAAGGGCGCGCTGATCTGGTCGAAGGTCGGCCAGTAGTCGACGCCGTCGGGGTCACGGCGTCTGGGCCCCGCGCAGCGACGCGGCCCAGGCGTGGAGATCGGTGAGGGTCGTGCGCAGCGGCTGCGGCGAATCGGCGAGCCCCGCCATGTTCGCCCGCAGCTGCTCGATCGCCCGACGGATCCGGCTGCGCACGGTGCCGATCGGCAGCTCGAGGATCTCGGCGATCTCCGGCGCCTTGAGTCGCTGCACGTAGTACAGCTCGAGCGTCAGCTGCAGCTCGACCGGGATCATGCGCAGCGCGTGCACGAGCAGCTTGTGCTGCTCGCGGAACACGAGCAGCCCGCTGGGCGACGGATCGAGGTCCGCCAGCGAGGTCACCTCGAAGTCCGGATCGGCGGTGCGGTTCGCCTTGCGCCGGAGGTGCCCGTACAGCATGTTGCGGGCGATCACGAACAGATAGACGCTGAAGTTGGCGGTCCCGCGGAAGTCGTCGCGCGCCTCGACGCAGGCGAGGAACGTCTGCTGCGTCAGGTCTTCGGCGACGTGCTCGACCTTGCTGCGGAAGAAGCCGAAGACCGCGCCGAAGTGGCGCGCGAACAGCTCGGAGCCGGCGGCGCGGTCGCCTCGCCGCCACGCGGTGAGCAGGTCGAAGTCATCGGGCATCGCCTCGGCGAGGGTACATCACGGCTGGATCCTCGGCGGCGGTGGCATCGACCCGTCGAGCAGGCCGCGCGCGAACGCGATGCTGCGCGCCACCGCGGGAGGTCGAGGCGGGTTGCCGTCCCCCTCGAGCCGACGCAACGCCGTCCGGAGCATCGCGTCGGCGTCCGCACGGCCCAACGCGCGCCACGCCCGGCCGAGCGCGAGCTCGGCCTCGGCGAGGTAGACGTTCTCCCACCACCGTCGCGAGGGCATGGCGGCGTACTGATCGACCGCCGCCTGCAAGAGCGTCGCGGCGTTGACCGCATCCCCGCGACGGAGCGCCAACATGCCCGCGGGCATCGGCTCACCGGGCTTCGCGGCGGCGGCCCAACGCTCGGTGGCGGCGATGCTCCCGTCCCGATCTCCGATCATCTCCGAGACCAGCGCGAGCTGCCGATCGCATCCGACGGCGGCGGCGTTGAGCTCCGGGTGGAAGCGGCCGTACTCGGCGCAGATCTGGGACAGCTCCTGCGCCGAGCGATGGAGGTCGGGGAGGTCGACGGCCTGGATGCCTCGCGCCCGCAGCGTGCGGGGGTGCTCGGGGCCTGCGATCGCTGCCCACTCGGCGGTGGCCTCCGCGAGCAGCCGCCCGCGCGCGGTCGGGTCGTCCTCGACGTTCGCGAGGTTGACGAGCAGCGTGGCCCGGAGCGAGCGCCCCGAGTGCCCCGCGGTGGTCGACAACGCGAGCCCGCGTTGCAGGAGTTCCCGCGCCGCGACGCGATCACTCGCGTACGGCTCGGACATGGCGAGGTTGTTGTACAGCGACATCGGGCCCACCCGGCCCGACAGCCGCGACGCCACCGCGAGGATGATCGCGCGCCCCTCGGGCGGCTCGCCCGCGGACTCGGTGTCGTTGGTGCTCGTGGCCCACGCGAGGTGGCCCCAGGCTTCGACGGCGATCTCGTCCGCGCCGGCGGTGAACGCCGCTTCCACCGCCTCGCGCAGCAGTGCGGCGCCGGCAGCCTTCTCGTGGACCTCGAGCAGGACGCGCGCCTCGAGGAGCAGCGCCTCCGCGAGGACGCCCGGATCCCCGACCTCGCGGGCGTCGGCCACGAGGGCCCGCGCCTTCGCCAGCGCGTCGTCGAAGCGGCCCAGCGTGTACAGGGTCGCGACCTCGGCGGCGCGCTCCGACTGCGCGGCGGTTGCACGCGGCGCAGCGGCCATCGCCTCGAGCTCGGCGCAGGCCTCGGGCGCGGGCAGCGACGCCACCGCGAGCGCGAGGTCGGGGAGCCGCGCGGGCTCGACGTCGGACGCGCTGGCGCGGAGGGTGGCGACGGCCACGCGACCGCGATGCAGACAGATCATCCGTCGATCGAGCAGGTCCGCTGATTGCTCGCCGCGCGCGTGGGTCAGGCACGCGTCGCGGTACCCGTCGCGCCAGCGGTCGGCGTACCCCTCGATCGAGGCGGCCAGCCGAGGCGCGAGCACGCGCGCGTACGCGGTGTCCATCGCCTCGATGCGCCCGAATGTGCTCGTGCGCTCGTCCGTGGGCCACACCTCCTGCAGGATCTGCTCGGCGCCGGGGCACGGATCCTCCGCGGGCGAGCTCTCCCGCAGCGACGCGCCGACGAGGAACGCCGCGCCGATCCCGACGCCGATCGCCGTGGCCCCGAGGCCGCGGATCCAGATCCGGGCCGGATCGCGCCCGAGCTCGGCGAGCAGCGCCGAGACGCTCGCGTAGCGCGGCGCAGGTCCGAGTCCACGGCGGAGCGCCCGCTCGACCCACTTCGGCATCGCGCCGGGTCGCGGCGCCGCGAGCTCTGCCGACATCGCCTCGAGCGCGATCGCGGGCGCGCGCGGCGGGAACGGCAGCGAACCGGTGAGCGCCTCCCAGAGCGTGGCACAGAGCGCGAACTGGTCGCTCTGCGTGCCGGCCGGATCGCCGCGCAGGACCTCGGGTGCGAGGTAGCCGAGGGTGCCCACCGCGTGCTGCGACATGGTTCGCTCGGTCGGGGTCTCCTCGGCCGAGCTCGGAGAGCGGAGCGTCTCGGGGAGCGTCCGCGCGAGCCCGAAGTCGAGGACGCGCACGCGCCCGTCGTCGCCGACCATCACATTGTCGGGCTTGAAGTCGCGATGGACCATCCCCGCGGCGTGGGCTGCGGCGAGGCCCTCGCCCGCCTGTCGACACACCGCGAGGATCTCCTTCCACGAGCGCTGCCGCTCGGTCCACCAGGTGCGCAGGGTCTGCCCGCGGATCCACTCCATCGCGACGAACACCTGACCCCGGTGCTCGCCGACCTCGTACACCGACACCACGTTCGGGTGGGCGAGCTTCGCCATCGCTCGGGCCTCGCGCAGGAGTCGCTCCTGTTCGGCGGGCGCCCGGTCGCGCTCGAACAGGAGCTTGACGGCGACCTTGCGGTCCAGCTCCGGATCGAACGCGCAGTACACCACGCCCATGCCGCCGGCGCCGAGGCGATCGAGCACGACGAAACGACCGACGCGCACGGGGGCCGCGGTCTCGCCGAGCAGACGCTGGGCGATCGCTGCCCGCACGCGCTCCGTCTCGGGATCGTCGAGGTCCACTGCGAGTGCGGAGACCTGGGCGGGAAGACTCTCGAAGGTGGGGACGGTGCTCATGGCGAGATGTCCCATCGACCGGGTGACGATCGACACGGTACCAGGGCAGACGCGCGGCGGGACCGGACGATCGCCGGCGTGTCGCCGTCCCGCCGAATTCTCGTGCCGCGCGTGATCGTCGGTCCCGCCCGCGCATCTGTGGTGAGGCGACGCAACGCCGTCGCGAGGACGACATGAATTGGACTGCTTCTCATCTCCTTCGCCCGTCGCGTCGCGCGCCGTGGCTCGTCGGTGCCTTCGCGCTCGTCGCCTGCGGCGACGACTCGCCGGTGGACGACACGGGCACGAGCGGTGCCACGTCCAGCGGCGTGGGCTCGCCGACCGCGGGGCCGAGCACGGATCCCTCCACCGATCCCGATCCCGACTCGACCAGCGGGGCCGGGTCGAGCGACTCGGGCGACGACCCGGGGCCCGGCCTCGAGTGCGAGACCGCCTGCGACTCTGGCGAGATCCTGTGGCAGGTGACCTGGGGCGACGCCGTGGCGTGGGAATCGCCGTGGCGGGTCTCGGTCGACGCCGCGGGGCGCATCGCGGTCGCGGGCATCTCCTATCCGCCCGACACGTGGCCGCCGAGCGACAGCTTCCTCGCGCTGTTCGAGCCCGACGGCACCCGGATCCAGGACCTCGCGATTGACGAGCACGTCTCGGGCGCCACGCACGACGTCGATGGCACGCTCGTCGTGTCGGGCGAGACGGACGCCGGGGATCTCTGGCTGCGCCGCTACGACGGCGACGGCGGCATGCTCTGGGACCAGGTCTATCCGTACGGCACCTCGGCCTATGGCGGCTCGATGGTCATCCTGGCCAACGGCGAGATCGTGATCGGCGGCGGCACCAACACCGCGGGCCTGCTGGCGCGGTTCGGATCCGACGGCGATCCGCTCGAGTTCTCGCCGACGCAGGAGAACTTCTACCTCGTCGCCGTCGCCGAGCTCGGCGAGGACGTCGTCGGCGTCGGCGAGGGGGTCGGCGGCACCTACTGGGCCGGGCGGCTCGATGCGGAGGGGACGGCCGTGTGGTCGACGACGGGGCCGACATCGGGCGTCCACGCCCTCACGGTGCTGCCGGATGGTCGCGTGCTCGCGGCGATCACCAACCTCTCCCAGACGACGGACATGATGACGTTCGATCCCGACGGGACGCTGCTCGCGAGCGAGGCGTTGCCCCGCGCGGGCGTCGAGATCTACGACATGCTCGTGCTCGACGACGGGGACCTCGTGATGGCGGGGGCGGAGAACGTGAGCGGCTCTCACTGCTGGCTCGGGCGGCTCGACGCCGACAACACGCTCGTCTGGGAGATCTCGTTCGCCGAGGCGGGCGGGCAGTCGCAGTGCCGGACCGTGGACCTGGCGCCCGATGGATCGCTCGTCGCCTCGGGTGGTCGGCGACCCACCGACTTCGAGCTCGACGCCTGGCTCGTGAAGCTCGCGCCGTGACGGGGTCGCGCGTCAGCAGCCCCAGCCGCCGTCGACGTCGATCACCTGGCCGGTGATGTAGTCCGCGCCCGCGCCCACGAGGAACGCGACCAGCGGCGCGACGTCGACGGCCAGGCCGATGCGACCGAGCGGCACGGTGCGGGCGTAGGCGGCGATGTCGTCGTCGCCGAGCGCCGCCGTCATGTCGGTGCGCAGCAGGCCCGGGGCGACAGCGTTCACGCGGATGCCCACGGGCCCGAGCTCGCGCGCCAGCGATCGGGTCGCGCCCTCGATGCCGGCCTTCGCCGCGGCGTAGGCGACGCGGCCGGCGAGCCCGTGGCGCGAGAGGTTCGAGCCGAGGAGCGCCACCGAGCAGGGACTCCCGAGGCAGCGGCCGCGGATCAGCGCGCGCAGCAGCACGAGCGGCGCGCGGAGGTTGTCGCGGAGCTGGCCGTCGAGCGCGTCGACGTCGTCGCCGAACCCGGCGTGCGCGGTGGTGCCGGCGCTGCAGACGACGCCGACCAGGGGCGCTGCGCCGAGCGAGATGTCGTTGGCGAGGGCGGCGACATCGTCGTCGTCGCCGAGCTCGCAGCGGATCATGCGGACGCTCGGGCCGAGCTCCGCGACGAGCTCGTCGGCGGCACCTCGGGCGCTGCGATACACGCCGACCACGTCGTGCCCGAGGCGCACGAGCAGGCGGGTCACCTCGCGCCCGACGCCCCGCGAGGCGCCGGTGACGAGGACCGTGCCGCTCACGAGGCGACCTCGCCGACCTCGTCGATTTCGTCCGCGGGCAGGAACGGCGGCGTGTCGCAGCAGAACAGCGTCGCGCGGCGGCCCGACGCGTTGGTGTAGCCGTGGACCACGCCCTGCGGCCACACCCGCGGCGTCACCGGCTCGATGCGCTGGTCGGCCTGGTAGAGCTCGCCGTCCACGAGCCACTCCAGCTCGGACATCACGTCGTGGTGGTGCAGCGGGATCTGGTGCTGCGCCTCGACGTGCAGCAGGTACAGGCCCGCCTCGCGGGTCTCGAGCAGCACCTCGACCTCGCCGAAGCGCGAGGCCTCGCGTCGGCGCGGGTAGTCGGTGGGCCGCCGGTTGACGAACACCCCGGCCCGTCGCGCGGTCGCGATCGCCTTGGGCTTGCCGAGCCGCAGCTCGAGCCGCGTACCGTGGTGCAGGCCGAGGACCATGGCGCCGATCTCCTCGGCCGCGTTCTCGAGCAGCTTGTAGCGCCGGAACGTCAGCAGCGCCGTGATCTCGTCGCACAGCCGCGAGTAGTCGCACGTGTCGGCGATGCGCCCCGAGCGGCCGGCCTCGTGCAGGTCGACCTCGAGCATCAGGTCCACCAGCACCGGTTGCGGGCGATCGCGCTCCTCGGGCCGGATGCCGACGATGCACTCGACCTCGAGGTGCTCGATCTCGATGTGATCGCGACGCATGCGGGCGGTATAGCAGCCGCAGTGCGGGTCTTTGCGCGCCCTGTCGAGTCTGACATCGATGTCAGAGTGACCCAACTCGCGCGGCCCGACAGGGGCCCTGGACGGGGGATTGACCGCCCCAAGCGCCATGCTAACGTAAGCACGACCGCACGGCTTACTCGCCCGCGCGGGCCCTGAATCGCCCCCTCGAGACCGCAGTCCATACGCTGCCTCGCCGTTCGGATGGCAGGCGTCCCTTAGGAGAACCTACCCATGTCGAAGTCCGCGTCCCTCGTCACCCTCGCCGCGCTCCTGTTCGCTGGCTGTGTCATCACGGACGACGGCGACGACGACGCGGGGGACACGAGCGCTTCGACGAGCCCGACGACGAACAGCTCGGCGACCAACGTCACCGCCTCGGCGACCAACGTCACCGCCAGCGCGACGGACTCGGCGAGCGGGACGGACTCGGCGAGCGGGACGGACGACAGCTCGAGCGGCAGCACGGCGCCGGCGGAGACCAGCGCCGACAGCTCGTCGGGGGACGCGAGCACGGGTGGTGGTGGGGCCTGCGGTTGGGGTGCGACCGGCGAGAAGCCGGTGTCGATGGGGTACATCTGCGGCGGCGACGGTGAGGATCCCTCGGGCCTGATGCCGATCGGCTGCCCCGAGGGCGTCGAGCTGGTCGAGGGTGGCGACTGCGGTGGCAACATGGGCATCACCGGCGTCGGCTGCTGCGACGCGAACGGCGACGTCTGGTACTGCGCCGACGACGGCACCGGGCCGGCGCTCCTCACCGAGAACTGCTGAGCACGACGGGCGTCAATCGCTGTCGGACGGCCCGCCGAAGACGCCCTGGTAGAGGAACTCGTCGACGAACGCGCCGCCGATCTGGGCCACGCGTTCGAGTCGACCCACGCGGCGGAACCCGTGGCGCTCGTACAGGGCGACCGCCCGGTGATTGTACGTGCGCACGGTGAACCGCAGGTTCCACACCGCGAGCTTGCGCGCCTCTTCGATGCATCGCGACAGCATGGCGGAGGCGATGCCCTGGCCCTGGTGGCTCTGCAGCACGCCCATCGCGAGCTGCCCGCAGTGCAGCGACACGGGGATGTCGTAGGCCGAGAACAGCAGGTTGCCGACGACGCACTCGCCCTCGAACGCGGTCATGTAGAACTCGCGGTCGCTCTGGGCCAGCCGAACCAGCCGCTCGGCGAGGGCGTCCTCGGACATGCTGTCGTAGCGATCGTTCGGCGCGTTGAGGTACTCCGACGACTCGTGCAGGAGCCGACGCAGGAACTCGAGCATGACCGCAGCGTCCTGGGGCTCGGGGGATCGCAGCTCGAGCGCCGGGGCTCCGGCGTTGACGATCGGGGTCGGCGAGAGGCGCACGGCGGCCATGATCGCACGATCGGCCAGCGTGCGCAGGCGCGGGGACCGCGGGCGACTAGCGACCGGCGTCGACCTCGCTCACGCGCCGCACCTCCGAGCGCTCGTGCTCGCCAACCGCGTCGAGCACGTCGCTGATGCGCAGCTTGAGGACGTCGATGGGCAGGGACTCGGCGGTCTCGGCGAGGTGGCGGAGCTGGGCGAGGATCCGCCCGTGCTCGCGGTGCAGCTCCTCCAGCGCGTCGGCGCCCCGCGCTGCGACGCCGGACGTGCTCGCCAACAGACTCGCCTCCTCGCTAGCGAAGTGCCCCGCGAGCACCGAGCACAGCTCGAGCAGCTCGCGGCTCACGACGGCCCGCATGCGCGCCTCGGGGAGCGCGCCGTCCGCCGAGGTGGCGACGAGGTGGAGGCGATCGATGTCGAGGGCGAGCAGCTCGTGCCGACCGATGAACTCATCCGCGCGCATCGCCATGACTCCTTGCATAGCGCGCAGCGGGGGCATCGCGACGCGCAACATGTGCGGGGGACCGCGGGCGGGCGACCGGGCTCACTCCGCGGGCGCCACGTGGTCGTGGGCGACCAGGTAGTCGTACAGCAGCTGGGCGACGATGGCGTGCCCCGCCTCGGTGAAGTGGTCGTGGTCGAAGAAGTACGCCTTCGAGCGGTGCTCGTGATAGGCGAGGATCTCTTCGGTGGGCTTGCCCTTGCCGCGCAGGTACGCGATGAGCTGCGGGTCGTCGAACACCGCCTTCGCCAGCGCGTCGGTGGTGTCGATGACGTCGACGCCGTGCTCGGCGGCGTGCTCGATGAGGATCGTCTGCGGCTCGCGCAGCGACGGCTCGAGCAGCTGGAACGTGTAGGGGAAGATCACCAGCACGACGGGGATGTTCTTCGCCTTCGCGGCCCCGTACAGCTCGCCCATCTGCGCCAGCAGGATCCGCCACGCCTCCTGCATCTTGGGCGACGTCCGCGATTCCTGGGTCATCGTGAGGACGTTGTAGATCTCCTGGCGCGCCTCGGCCTCGCGGGTCTTGCCGCGCGCGGCCGCGGCCTGCAGCGTGCGGCCGATGCCGGTCTCGTTCATGAGCCAGCCGACCACCGGGTTCGGGGTCTGGCTGACGCCGTGGTAGTCGAGCCCGACGCCGCCGTACTCGGCGTCGACCACGAACGGCTCGGTCACGTCGTTCATGCAGAACCCGACGAAGATGATGTCGGGCGAGAAGACCAGGGTCCGCTCGAGCACCACCTTCTCCTGGAAGGTCGAGTAGCCGTGCACGCCGGTGTTGATCGCGTTGTGCGTGGCGAACCGCGTGTCGCCGGCGTCGAGCAGATCCTCGAGGTGCTTGCTGAAGGTCTCGGCGTAGGTGACCCCGAAGCCCATCGTCACCGAGTCGCCGAGCATCAGCGCGCGGAACTCCCCGGCGGGCTTCTCGACCGGGAAGTCCGTGTCGTGGAAGCCCCAGCGGTCGATGACGACGTGGTCGGTGGGCCGGTTCGCGCCCGCGAGCGTGCGCGTGGTGCCCTCGCGGTGGCGGTAGCGGACCTGCGCGTCGTACTTCCACAACGGAAGGCCTTGGCGGGCCAGCAGGAACCGATCGAGCATCAGCAGGCCGCCGACCATGACCGCCAGCACCGCGAAGCCGTCGGCGCGGCTCGGGCCCCGACGCACGCGGCGGCCGAAGAGCACGAGCCCCACGCCGACCGCCATCGACCACCAGAAGTAGGTCGCCAGCACGTCGGCGAAGTCGACGACCAGCGGACCCTTGGTGATCCCGCCGACGACGGGGTTGATGAGCAGGCCCGAGAGGATCACGCCGACGCCGACGAGCGTGACGAACCCACCGCCGAGATCGCGGGAGGTGAGGGTGATGGTCGCCATCTGCCGCCTAGAACAGCGTGTAGATGAACGGCGCGGCCACGGATCCACCGAGGATCACGAGGACGCCGACGACCATGAGCACCAACAAGATGGGCAGCAGCCACCACTTCTTGTTCGCGCGCAGGAAGTCGAACAGCTCGGTGAGCAGACCGACGTTCTTGGTGTCGGCACCGGCGGCGAACTCGGCCGCCTTCGAGGACTTGTTGTCTTGGTCGATCGCCATGGTTCGCTCCGCGGTCAGAACTGCTTGAAGTAGCGCTTGGGATCGCGATCCGTACGATGCTCGATCCAGTAGGTCGTGGCCTGCTTGTCGAAGCTGCGGGTCATCGGGTCGTGCCCGAGCGCCCGCATGATGAGGCCGACGGGGGTGACGACCCCGAAGTAGATCACGCCCATGATGACGTGGGAGACCACGTAGCCGATGGGGTAGGCGGCGTACAGCCAGCCCAGGTAGATGTAGCGGCGCGCCGGGGGCACCGCGAAGAACACCGCGGCCAGGCCGCCGCCGACGCCCCACACGAGCTGACCGGCGAACGGCGAGCCGCGGAAGTACAGCCAGCTGCCGACGCCGGCGGCGAAGATGATGAGGAGCAGGCCGAACCAGTTCAGCTCGCGGGCCGACGGGTTCTTGTTGATCTCGAGCATTGCCATGGCGAAAAGTGTCCCGTCCCTAGTCGAGGGCGAAGTCCGCGAGGTAGGCGGAGTTGTCGATGTCCTTGGCCCCGGGCTGGTCCTTCTTGAGCAGGACGAAGTTGTCGACCACGAGCGCGTCGATGTTGGTGGCCATGAAGCAGCGGTACGCGTGGGCGGGCGACATCACGATCGGCTCGCCGCGCACGTTGAAGCTGGTGTTGATGATCACCGGGCAGCCGGTGCGCTCCTCGAACGCCTTGATCAGCCGGTAGTAGTTGCCGTGGCGGCTGTCGTCGACGGTCTGCACGCGCGCCGAGTAGTCGACGTGGGTGATCGCCGGGACCTCGGAGCGCGGGACCTTGAGCTTCTCGATGCCCTCGAGGTTCTCGGTGCCGGCGGGGACCTCGGTGCGACGCTCCTCGCGGACGGGCGCGACGAGCAGCATGTACGGGCTGTCCTCGCCCGGGCGCATCTCGAAGTAGTCGTGCACGCGCTCGCGCAGGACGCTCGGCGCGAACGGCCGGAACGACTCGCGGAACTTGATCTTGAGGTTCATCGTCGACTGCATCTGGGTGCTGCGCGCATCTCCGATGATGCTGCGGCTGCCCAGGGCGCGCGGGCCGAACTCCATGCGGCCTTGCATCCACCCGACGACGTGCTCGGTGGCCAGCAGCTCGGCGACGTCGTGGCACAGCTCGTCGTCCGTCTCGTAGCGGCGGTACACGGCGCCGACCGAGTCGAAGAACGCCTTGCTCTCGTCCTCCTTGTACGCGGGCCCGAGCAGCGAGCCGCTCTGCGCGTCGGGCAGCGTGATGTCGCGGGGGTTGTCGAGCAGCTGGTGCCAGATCAGCATCGCCACGCCGAGCGCACCGCCGGCGTCACCGGCCGCGGGCTGGATCCAGATGTTCTCGAACGGGCCCTCGCGCAGGACCTTGCCGTTGCCGACGCAGTTGAGCGCGACGCCGCCGGCCAGGCAGAGGTTCTTCGAGCCGGTCTGTTTGTGCACGAACCGCGAGGCCCGCAGCATCATCTCCTCGGTGACCTTCTGGATCGACGCGGCGAGATCCATGTGGTGCTGCTCGAGCTTGCCCTCGGGTGGCCGAGGCGGGCCGAAGAAGAGATCGTCGAACTTCGACGACGTCATCGTCAGCCCCGCGCAGTAGTCGAAGTACGACATGTCCATGCGGAACGAGCCGTCCTCCTTGAGGTCGATGAGGTGATCGAGGATCTTCTGCGTGTACTTGGGCTCGCCGTACGGCGCCAGCCCCATCAGCTTGTACTCGCCGGAGTTGACCCGGAACCCGCAGTAGTAGGTGAAGGCCGAGTACAAGAGGCCGATCGAGTGGGGGAACCGCATCTCGTGGGTCAGCGAGATGGTGTTCCCCTTGCCGTGACCGAAGCTCGCGGTGGCCCACTCGCCGACGCCGTCGAGCGTCATGATCGCGGCCTCCTCGAACGGCGAGGGGAAGAACGCGCTGGCGGCGTGCGACTCGTGGTGCTCGGGGAACACGAAGCGCCGCTGGTACGCGCCGCCGAGCTCCTTGCGCAGCACCCGGGGCAAGTGCAGCTTCTTGCGCAACCAGATCGGCATCGCGCCGAGGAACGACTTGAAGCCCGCCGGCGCGTAGGCGACGTAGGTCTCGAGCAGGCGGTCGAACTTCAGCAGCGGCTTGTCGTAGAAGCCGACGTAGTCGAGCTGATCCGCCCGCAGGCCCGCCGTCTCGAGGCAGTAGCGCACGGCGTTGTGGGGGAACTCCGGATCGTGCTTCTTGCGGGTGAAGCGCTCCTCCTGGGCCGCGGCGACGATGCGGCCGTCGACCAGGAGAGCTGCTGCGGAGTCGTGGTAGTAGGCGGAGATCCCGAGAATGCTCGTCATCGCGTGCACGGGCGTCGGCAGCCCGACGCGAGGATCGTCGAGCCGTGCGCGACGTGCAAGCGGGGACGCGGCCAAATCAGCGTCCGGCCGTTCGGACGACGCATCGATCGTGCGATGCAACGTGTTGCAGGACACGCGCCGCGGAGACGACGATGCGGCTTGGAATCGCGCGCTGCCGCGTGATCAGTCCTCGGTCGCCGCGATCACGCCGCACGCGATCCGATCGCCCGCGTTGCCGGCGGGCTGACTGCTCAGATCATCGGCGCTCGCGTGGACGACGACGGCCTTGCCCATGATCGACGCGGCGCTCCGCGGATCGAGGGACAGCGCCGCGACCACGTGGACCTTGGCCTTGCCCTCGGCGTCGGCGTCGATGTTGCCGAGGTCGCCGAGGTGGTGCGCCGCCGCGGTCGGTGCCGCGTGCGGAGCCGCCGTGGGGTTGAAGTGGGCGCCCGCCGACTTGAAGTCCGGCGGCGTGCACTCGCCGACCTCGTGGATGTGGAAGCCGTGCGCGCCTGGGGCGAGGCCCGTGATCTCCCCGTCGACCTCGACGCCGTCGGGGACGGTGCGGAACACGAGGGTGCCGACGACCCCGGTCGGGGATTGCAGCGCGACGCGGGCGGCCTGGATGCCGCCGTCGGCGGCGGGGCCGGGCGTGGTGGTCGCCGGAGCGGGGGCACCCGCACAGGCCGTGGCGAGCAACGCGAGCGCGAGGACCGTGGGGATCGAGCGGAGGGGCGAGCGACGCATGGGCCCCGCAGTAGCAAGGATCGCGCCGCTGGGCCACTCGCGTGGCGCCCCGTCTCGCGCGAGGCGCCCGTGCCTCGCCGCACGATCGCGTCACGCCGCCCCGTGGCACCGCGGCGCTACCAAGCAATGGGAAGGGACGGCCGTGCGCCAGGAGAAGTCTGGCTGGAGAGGAGGGAGTAGCGCCTGAAACTTCAGTGAGCAACCCGGGGT
>LNFM01006141.1_pt1 | contig 19979 bp, 19 predicted proteins | sample 596031 | NCBI WGS metagenome assembly LNFM01 (sample SAMN04254537, study PRJNA301005) | activated carbon metagenome | isolation source: dual media filters at the Ann Arbor, Michigan drinking water treatment plant | place: USA: Ann Arbor | reverse complement strand
GCTATTGGTCAAGGTTGGGACGGAACTTATAATGGTAATTTAGCACCTTCAGATGATTACTGGTATAATATTACTTTTGATGATGGTAGAAATGCAAAAGGACACTTCGCTCTCAAAAGATAATCATAAAATTAACTACATAAAAAAACCATCAGTTTTCCCTGATGGTTTTTTTTATATTCAAATTTAAGAATTAGATTTTAAATCTTTTTCTATCATTTTCAGTTAAATATATTTTTCTCAAACGAATAGTTTTTGGAGTAACCTCAACATATTCATCTTTTTGAATGTATTCTAAAGCTTCCTCTAATGAGAAAATAATTGGTGGAATAATTCTAGCTTTTTCATCATTTCCAGAGGAACGTACGTTTGATTGTTTCTTAGCTTTGGTTACATTAATACACATATCATCACTACGAGAATTTTCTCCAATAACTTGACCTTCGTAAATTTCATCATTTGGATTAACGAAGAATTTACCACGATCTTGTAATTTATCAATAGAATAAGGAATTGCTTTTCCGTTTTCCATAGAAATCAATGAACCATTATTTCTTCCCGGAATCTCTCCTTTGTATGGTTCGTAACCTATGTAACGGTGTGACATAATAGCTTCACCAGCAGTTGCAGTAAGTAATTGGTTTCTCAAACCGATAATCCCACGTGATGGAATATTAAATTTAACAATCATACGCTCACCTTTACCTTCCATCGAAAGCATTTCACCTTTACGGATAGAAACAAATTCAACAGCACGTCCAGAAAGGTGCTCAGGTAAATCAATAGTCAATTCTTCAATTGGCTCACATTTTTTACCATCAATTTCTTTTATAATAACCTGTGGTTGACCAATTTGTAATTCATATCCTTCTCTTCTCATTGTTTCAATAAGAACCGATAAGTGAAGTACTCCACGACCAAAAACCATAAATTTATCAGCTGAATCAGTTTCACCCATACGCATTGCAAGGTTTTTCTCTAATTCTTTTGTCAATCTATCTCTAATGTGTCTTGAAGTAACAAACTTCCCTTCTTTACCAAAGAAAGGCGAATCGTTAATGGTAAACAACATACTCATTGTTGGCTCATCAATAGCAATAGTTTGTAACGCCTCTGGATTTTCAAAATCAGCAATAGTATCACCAATTTCAAATCCTTCAACACCAACAATTGCACAAATATCACCAGCTATAACTTCTTGTACTTTTTTACGACCTAAACCTTCAAAAGTATGTAACTCTTTAATTCTCGATTTCATTACAGAACCATCTCTTTTTACTAAAGAAATTGGCATACCTTCTTTCAATACACCTCTTTCCAATCTACCAATCGCAATACGACCTGTAAATGATGAGAAATCTAAAGAAGTGATTAACATTTGTGGTGTACCTTCAGAAACCTTTGGCGCAGGAACATGTTCTACAACCATATCTAATAAAGGCTCAATATTATCTGTCATATTTTCCCAATGATCTGACATCCAGTTATTTTTAGCTGAACCATAAACTGTAGGAAAATCCAACTGCCATTCTTCTGCACCCAATTCAAACATCAAATCAAAAACTTTTTCATGCACTTCTTCAGGTGTACAATTTTCTTTATCAACTTTATTAATAACCACACATGGTTTTAATCCTAAGTCAATAGCTTTTTGCAACACGAAACGAGTTTGAGGCATAGGACCTTCAAATGCGTCTACTAAAAGACAAACTCCGTCAGCCATATTTAATACACGTTCTACTTCACCACCAAAATCGGCGTGACCTGGAGTATCAATAATGTTAATTTTTGTTCCTTTATACGAAACAGAAACGTTTTTAGAAGTAATAGTAATACCTCTTTCACGCTCTAAATCGTTGTTGTCAAGAATTAGGTCACCTGTGTTTTCATTTTCGCGAAAAAGCTGACAATGATACATAATTTTGTCAACCAAAGTAGTCTTACCGTGGTCAACGTGGGCAATAATTGCAATGTTTCTGATAGATTCCATCTGATTTTTTTAGAATGTGCAAAGGTACACTTTATTTTGATATAAAAAACCTTGCTTACAAGAGTTTACATTTTAATAACTATTATTATTTGAATGTTTAAAAATTTGATTATTTTTTTGATAAAAAAGATGGTTTCATTATTTTTTTTTTATTTTTGAGTAATGAAAAGTTTTTTTTACAAAAGTATAGTAATTTATTTCCTAACAATCCTCATTTTGGCTTTAATAAGCCACTACTATATTGTAAACTTCATTTCTGTTAATGATCAATTATTTTACAGTCTTTATATTTTTATCTTTCTAATTATTTGCTCACCAATAGCTTTAATAATTATTTTTAAGACAATTGATAAAAAAAATAATGATTCTATTACCAACTTAAAAAGAATCAACAAAGACCTTTATGAATCAAATGAAAGATATGATATAGTTGCCAAAGCAACCAGTGATACTATTTGGGATTGGGATATTAAAACTGGTGGTTTCATTTGGAACAAAGGAATACAAGGCGTTTTTGGTTACAAAAAAGAAGATGTAGGAGATAATCTTCAGTGGTGGTTTGAAAAAATTCATCCAGAAGACAGCTTAAAAATGTCTGTAAAACTTTATTCATTCATTGAACAGAAAACTGAAAAATGGCAAGATTATTACAGATTCATGTGCGCTGATGGAACTTATAAATATGTTTTCGATAGAGGCTTTTTAGTAATGGATGATGACAGAAATGTAATTCGTATGATAGGTGCTATTCAAGATATCACCAAACAAAAAGAAGAAGAACAAAGATTAAAACTGTTAGAAACCGTTATTACTCAAACAAAAGACACCGTAATAATTACAGAAACAAGTAATACAGAAAAAGAACAACCAAAAATTGTTTTTGTCAATCCTGCATTTTCAAAAATGACAGGATATAAATCAAAAGAAGTAATTGGAAAAAATGCTACTATTTTGATGAATAAATTTAGTGTTAGGAATGATATAAAAAAATTAGCAGAAGTCATTAAAAAGAAAGAAGAATTTACTTTTGAAGCACTAAATAAAAGAAAAAACGGCGAGCAATACTGGGTAAATCTTACAATGATTCCTATTACTAACAAAGATAATCAACATTCTCATTGGATTTCAATACAAAGAGATATTTCAGTCGAAAAAGAACGTGAAAAAGAACGTGAACATCTTATTAGCGAACTTACACAAAACAATAAAGATCTAAAGCAGTTTTCATATATAACCTCACATAATCTTAGAGCTCCGCTATCTAATCTAACTGGACTATTAAATCTAGTTGAGGATATTCCTATAGAAAATCAAGAATTAAAAGAAATTATTAGTGGTTTTTCTAAATCTACACACCAACTTAATGAAACCATAAATGATTTAGTAAATGTAATTATCATCAAAGATAGTCCATCAATTCAAAAAGAAGGTATTGTCATTAAGGATGTATTTGAAAATGTTTTTAATCAATTAAGTTTTTTAATTGGAGTAAAAAAACCAATTATCAAAATGGATTTAAATAAGGATCAAATAGTTTACTTAAACAAATCTTACATTGAAAGTATTTTATTAAATTTGATGTCAAATTCGCTACGTTATTGCGATCCAGTTAGACAATTAAAAATTTCAATCGCTTCAAAAAAAGTGGGAAATGAAACAATTATCACATTCAAAGATAACGGAATTGGAATTGATTTAGAAAGAAATAAAGATAAAGTATTTGGATTATACCAAAGATTTCATGACTATCCAGATAGTAAAGGATTAGGCTTGTACTTAGTAAAATCTCAAGTAGAATCAATGGGAGGCACTATTAGCATTGATAGCACAGTTGGAGTTGGAACTACTTTCACAATAATTTTTAAAAACAATAAAGATGTATAATAAAATATTATGTGTTGATGACGATCCCATAACACTTATGCTGTGTAAAAAAGTAATTGAAAAATCTGATTTTTCTAAACAAATAGATACAGCACACAATGGTGAAGATGCACTTAAATATTTTGACAACTTAAAAAATAGTTTAGAAGAAGATAACAACATTATTCTACCTCAACTTATGTTTTTAGATTTAAATATGCCCGTAATGGGAGGATGGGAATTTCTTGATATATTCTCCGAAAACAAGTATCACGATTTTTTTCCTGAACTAAAAGTAATTGTATTATCTTCAACTATTGACCCTAGAGATATAGAAAAATCAAAGTCTTACTCAATGGTTATCGATTTTCTATCCAAACCTATTACCAAAGAAATGCTTTACTCCTTTAGTAACAATACACAATAAAAAAAGCTTCCAAATTGGAAGCTTTTTTATTTTATCGTAATTAAAACATTACAATTTTGCAACATGTTTTGTTAACTTAGATTTTAAGTTTGATGCTTTGTTGTCATGAATAATGTTTTTCTTAGCTAGTCTATCAATCATAGAGATTACACTAGATAATTTTGAAGAGGCATCAGATTTATCAGTAGCTAATCTTAATGCTTTTATTGCATTACGAGTAGTTTTGTGCTGATATCTATTTAACACTCTTTTCTTTTCGTTACTTCTGATTCTTTTTAAAGCTGACTTATGATTTGCCATTTTTTCCTTTTTTTAATTGTAATAATTGTTATAAACTACTAGTTAAAAAAGAAAAACCTCCCACAACTTAATTTAAAGTCACTTTGGTTTTAACTAATAAAATAATAACAGAGACACCAGTCATTATTTTACAAAACTTATTTACAACTAATTTTGTAGCCCGTAGGGGAATCGAACCCCTCTTACATGGATGAAAACCATGCGTCCTAACCGATAGACGAACGGGCCAATATCATCCTTCGTTAATCTTTATTTTCAGTAAACTGAACTTGTAGCCCGTAGGGGAATCGAACCCCTCTTACATGGATGAAAACCATGCGTCCTAACCGATAGACGAACGGGCCATTACATTATTTTGTAATGCGAGTGCAAAAATACAACTATTTTTAATTCACGCAATAGTAGTAAGCACTTTTTTTAATTATTTTTTAATATGCTTTTGCAAACAACACTCTACCAGTAGATTTAGCTCCAGAAAAAATACATTTTCCATCCTCTTCCACTCTATCTAATGGGATACATCTGATGGTAGCTTTAGTCAAATCTTTAATTTTTTCTTCTGTTTCTGGTGTCCCATCCCAATGAGCCGAAATAAAACCTCCTTTATTTTCTAATACATCTTTAAATTCTTCGAAAGAATTCACCTCTGTTATATGAGCAGTTCTGTAATCTATAGCTTTTTGGAATAAATCTTTTTGAATTGTATCTAACAAATCACTTACATAAGTAACAATTTCTTCTTTAGAAACTACTTCTTTAGTTAGTGTATCTCTTCTTGCTACCTCAAAAGTTCCATTTTCAAGATCTTTCGGTCCAACTGCAATTCTAACTGGAACTCCTTTTAATTCCCATTCTGCAAATTTGAATCCTGGTTTTTGAGTAGTTCTATTATCATATTTGATAGAAATATTCATTTTTTTGAATTGAGCCATCAAACCATTTACAACTTCAGATATTTTTTCAAATTCATCATCCGTTTTAAAGATTGGAACAATAACAACTTGTATTGGAGCTAGATTTGGTGGCAATACCAATCCATTATCATCAGAATGAGTCATAACTAATGCTCCCATTAAACGGGTAGACACACCCCAAGATGTTCCCCAAACATATTCTTGCTTTCCTTCTTGATTAGCATATTTAACATCAAAAGCTTTTGCGAAATTTTGCCCTAAAAAATGTGAAGTTCCTGCTTGAAGTGCCTTCCCATCTTGCATTAATGCCTCAATACAATAGGTTTCTTCTGCACCAGCAAATCGTTCAGTTTCAGTTTTTAATCCTTTTATTACAGGAATAGCCATGAAATTTTCTGCAAAATCTGCATAAACATTCATCATTTTTTCAGACTCTTCAATAGCTTCTGCCTTGGTAGCATGTGCTGTATGACCTTCTTGCCACAAAAACTCAGCAGTTCTTAAAAACAAACGCGTTCTCATCTCCCAACGAACCACATTTGCCCATTGATTTATCAGTAAAGGCAAATCTCTATAGGATTGAACCCATCCTTTATAAGTAGACCAGATGATAGCTTCACTTGTAGGACGAACAATTAATTCTTCTTCCAATTTAGCATTAGGATCTACAATTAATTTACCTGGACGTGTCTCATCATTTTTTAAACGATAATGAGTAACAATGGCACATTCTTTTGCAAAACCTTCAGCATTTTTTTCTTCAGCTTCAAACATACTCTTAGGAACAAATAAAGGAAAATAGGCATTACTATGCCCTGTTTCTTTAAACATTCTGTCTAATTCTGCTTGCATTTTTTCCCATATTGCATAACCGTATGGCTTAATTACCATACAACCTCTTACACCTGAGTTCTCCGCTAAATCTGCTTTAACTACAAGTTCGTTATACCATTTGGAATAATCCTCTTCTCTTTTTGTTAAGTTCTTACTCATAATGAATAGTTTGGCATAAAAATTGTTTAACTTATTTTAACTAAATAGTTCGGCAAAACTAACTATTTTTGTAATGTCCAACAATAAAAAAGCTATAGATATGAAAACAAATTATTTTTTTACCAAAAAAATCTCCATTTATTCTGTATTTGGACTTTTAGCATTAATTGGAACTTCTTGTGGTTCATACCAAAACACTTCATATTATGATAATGATGGAATTTATGGTTCTACCGACAATAAACCTAAACAAACTGAAGAATCGAAAGCTAACAGTGCTTATTATAAAGAATACTTTAGTTCTTTAAAGCAAGAAAGTGAGGAGGTTTTTACAGATGTTGAAACTTACTCGTCTTATAATGATACCGTTTCAAGAAATCAATCTCAAACTGATATAAACTACGCTGGTTGGGGATCTAACAATTCTGAAAATATTATCGTTAATGTTTATGATAATGGTTGGGGTTGGAATAACTGGGGTTGGAATAACTGGGGCTGGAATAACTGGGGTTGGAACAACTGGGGCTGGAATAACTGGGGTTGGAACAACTGGGGTTGGAACAACGGATGGGGTTGGAATAACTGGTACGGGCCAGGATGGGGTTGGAATAATGGTTGGTATGGAAATGGTTGGGGATGGAATAACGGATGGAATGGTAATAATTATGCTTTTTCTAACGGAAGAAGAAATACCAATTACAACAACAATATAAATAATGGTTTGGGAAACAGAAGAGTTTCTAATTTAGGAAATACTAGAAATACAAATACTACAAGAAGCAATTATCAAACTGGTGGAGTTAGACGAACTAATACCACTGTTAGAAATCCAAATACGACTAGAAATGATTCTCAAACTGGTGGCGTAAGACCTACTACTGGTTCTACTAGAAATGATAATAACACTGTTAGACCATCAACAACTCCAGTTAGAACGAACAATAACACTAGAAGTGATAGTCCGAGATCTTACTCTCCAAGCCCAAGTAATAGCGGTAGCAGAGGTGGTAGCTTCGGTGGTGGAGGCGGTAGCTTCGGCGGTGGAGGCGGTGGAGGTAGATCGTCTGGCGGAGGTAGAAGATAATCATCAATCTAAAGTAAAAATTTATGAAATCGCCATTAACAACAAGGTTGCATAAGCAAACACCAATAAATAAAAGGCGATAACATATATGACAACTAATAAACAACTTTTACATATATGAAAAAGATATTTGCAATTGCGATAGCAACATTAGCTGTCTCATCAATTCAAGCACAAGATATAAACGATGCCTTACGTTATGGTCAAACTGATTTGAACGGAACTGCACGCTTTAGAGCAATGGGTGGCGCTTTTGGAGCATTAGGTGGTGATTTTTCTTCACTTAATCTAAATCCAGCAGGTTCTGTAATATTTGCTAACAATCAAGTGGGATTAACTCTAAGCAATTTTAATATTAAAAACAATTCCAATTATTTCGGAAATAAAACTTCTGAAAATGATAATAGTTTTGATTTAAATCAGGCTGGTGCCGTTTTTATATTTGAAAATGGAAGTGCTAAAAGCGATTGGAAGAAATTCTCCATAGCTATAAATTATGAAAATGCTAGAAATTTAGATAACTCGTTATTTTCATCTGGAGTAAATAGACAAAATTCAATAGATAATTACTTTTTAAGTTATGCCAATGGTGTGCCCTTTGGAAACTTAAATAGTTTTAATTATGAGGATTTATTTTTTAACGAACAACAAGCTTATCTAGGGTATAATTCGTATATAATTGATCCTTTAAACACAACAAACAACAATATAGAATATTTCACTAATATAGCTGGTGGCGGAAATTATTATCAAGAAAATTCTATAGAAAGTGTTGGTTATAATGGAAAACTTACTTTTAACGCAGCTACAGAATACAAAGATAAATTCGCTTTTGGTATTAATTTAAACTCACACTTTATTGATTATAGACAATCTTCGAGCTTTTTTGAAGCTAATGATAATCCAAGATACGCTGTTGGGTCTACAGTAGATAGAGTTCGTTTTAACAACCAACTTTATACCTACGGAACAGGTTTCTCTTTCAATATTGGAACAATTTTTAAACCAACTAAAGAAGTAAGATTAGGTCTGGCTTATGAATCTCCTACGTGGTACCGACTTAACGATGAATTATCTCAACGAATTGTAACTTCAGGTTATGGATTGAATGCTGCTCAAGATAATACTTTGTATTCTACTCAAATTACAGACCCTAACGTAACTATGATTTTTCAACCTTATAAACTACAAACTCCAGGAAAATGGACTGGTAGTTTTGCTTACATCTTCGGAAAAAAAGGATTGATAAGTCTTGATTATTCTATGAAAGATTACAGTAATATGGAGTACAGACCTCAAAACGATTTCCCTAATGAAAACAGATCAATGAGAAACTTGTTAACAACCTCAAGTGAAGTTAGATTGGGTACAGAATATAAAATCAAAAAACTAAGCTTAAGAGGTGGTTACCGTTGGGAACAAAGCCCTTATAAAAATGGTAATGCTATTGGTGATTTAACAGGTTATTCTGGTGGATTAGGATATAATTTTGGTTCAACTAAAGTTGACTTGGCTTACGCTCATGCTAAAAGAAATTACAATTTACAATTCTTCTCGCAAGGACTTGTTGATCCAGCAAGAATTGAAAATATAACAGATAATGTAACTCTTACTGTAATATTTGAATTATAATCTGATAAAAAACATTTGAATAAACCATTCGTTTTCGGATGGTTTTTTTTATGGAATAATCTTCAAATGAAATTCATAGTTTCTGAAACAACTTCAAATTAATTATTGTAATTTTGCACTCCAATTAAATTAAGGTATGAGAACCAAATCGTTAAAGAAAAACAAAATCAATGTCATTACACTAGGATGTTCTAAAAACACTTACGATAGTGAGGTTTTAATGGGACAATTGAAAGCTAGTGGCAAAGATGTTGTGCATGAACAAGAAGGAAATATTGTAGTAATAAACACTTGTGGTTTTATTGATAATGCTAAGGCAGAATCTGTAAATACTATTTTGGAATATGCCGATAAAAAAGAACGCGGAATTGTAGATAAAGTATTCGTTACCGGATGCTTATCCGAACGCTATCGTCCTGATTTAGAAAAGGAAATCCCGAATGTTGATCAATATTTTGGCACTACAGAATTACCTCTTCTGTTGAAAGCGCTTGGTGCTGATTACAAACACGAATTACTTGGTGAACGACTTACAACAACACCAAAAAACTATGCCTATTTAAAAATTGCTGAAGGTTGTGATAGGCCTTGTAGTTTTTGTGCCATTCCAATTATGCGAGGCAAACACGTTTCCCAATCTATTGAAAAATTGGTTAAAGAAGCCGAAGGTTTAGCAAAAAATGGTGTGAAAGAATTAATTCTAATTGCACAAGATTTAACCTATTATGGTTTGGATTTATACAAAAAACGTAATCTTGCCGAATTACTTGAAAACCTTGTGAAAGTAGAAGGAATTGAATGGATTCGATTACATTATGCCTTCCCAACTGGTTTTCCGATGGATGTATTGGAATTGATGAAACGCGAACCAAAAATCTGTAATTATATTGACATTCCGCTGCAGCATATTTCTGATAAGATTTTGAAATCTATGAAACGCGGTACAACAAAAGAAAAAACTACCAAATTATTAAAAGATTTTCGTGAAGCCGTTCCTGGAATGACGATTAGAACTACATTAATTGTTGGTTATCCAGGTGAAACACAAGAAGATTTTGAAATCATGAGAGATTGGGTTCAAGAAATGAAGTTTGAACGTTTGGGTTGCTTTACGTACTCTCACGAAGAAAATACTGGTGCCTTTGTTCTCGAAGATGATGTTCCTGAAGAAGTTAAAAAAGCTCGTGCTCAAGAAATAATGGACTTACAATCACAAATTTCATGGGATTTGAATCAAGAAAAAGTGGGTCAAACATTTAAATGTATTATTGATAGAAAAGAAGGTGAACATTTTGTTGGAAGAACCGAATTTGATAGTCCAGATGTAGATAATGAAGTACTGATTGATGCTGCAAAATTCTATGTTAAAACTGGAGAATTTGTAAATGTAAAAATCATTGAAGCAACAGAATATGATTTATACGGTGAACCTATATAATTTGAAATATTTTTTATAAATTTGACTCTCTAAACAATTTGATATGAAAACATTAAAATCAGTTTTTACAATAAGTTTACTCTTAGGCTCTATAACATTTGCATCAGCTCAATTCGGTGGAAATAGAATGAATAATGGTATGGGAATGGGAATGGGCACAAGAAACCAACAGAATATCCAAAATAACAGTAATTTTGGACGCAATGAAAAAAGTGCTGAAGAGATAGAAAAAGAAAGAGTAGAAAACATTAACAAAACTGTTGAATTTTTAAAAACAGAATTAAAATTAGATGAACTACAAATTATTGTCATCCGTAAAGAAATAGAAACTAGTTCAAAAAAGATTTATGCAGTTGTAAAAAATGATGAAATTTCTGAAGAAGACAAAACTAAAGAAATTGAAGCAATCTCTGAAAAAACCGACACAACAATAAATACTTTTTTAAATGCTGAGCAAAAAGAAAAGTATAAAAAGTTTATTGAAAATAAAAAAGAAAATTTAAACAAACTGAAAGAAAAACGATCGAGATAAAAACTCAAATCACAAATAAAAAACTCCTAAACAATCAAGTTTAGGAGTTTTTCGCGTTATTAACCAACCTTATAATCAATTATGATTTTGCTACAACAGTACCTTTAAAAGTTAAAACTTTCGGATTAACATCAGCGCTTGTTGTAACGGTAACAGTTTTTGTAAATGAACCAGCAGCAGCAGCATTGTATGTAGCTTTTACATATCCAGATTTTCCTGGCGCAATAGATTCTTTTGTATAATCGGCAGCTGTACAACCACAAGCTGGTTTTACATTTGTAATGATAACTGCTTTATTACTTGTATTTTTAAATTGAAATTCAATCAATTTTGGTGTTCCTTGAGGAATTTGTCCTACGTCGATAGTTTCACTTTTCCAAGCAATAGAACCTGCTTCCGTAGTTTTTACTGTTGGAGTTTCCTCTTTAGAAATTACTGTAAATGACATTAATCCTAAAGTCAAAGCTAACATTGAAATTTTTAAAATTTTCATATTTTAATTTGTTTAAATTTGTTTTGTTTTAAAGTCCACTATAAATGAACAATACAAAGATAAGTCAACAACTATTTTACTTCTGTTAATCGATTTCAAATGTTTGTTAATGACTTGTTAACTGAAAAAAGTTGGTGCTTTTTTTTAGTAATATTACCTTTTGAAACACATCAATATTGAAAACTAAAAACCTCAACATAATAATCGTTCTCGGATTAGTTGCTACCATTGGAATATTGATAGCACAATTACTATGGACAAAAGAAGCCTTCAATTTAGAAGAAAAAAAATTCTCTCAACGCACCCATATTGCTCTTTTAGAAGTAGTTAAAAAACTTTACCAAGGAACAAATAGCGAACTTCCCATACAAAATCCGATTAAGAAAATTGCTAATGATTATTATATTGTCAATGTCGAAAACGATTTTCAACCCGATATTTTAGAACATTATCTAAAATCGGAATTTACTAAATTCAATATCAACACCGATTTTGAATATGCCATGTACAATTGTCAAAGTGATGAAATGGTTTATGGCAATTACGTGTCTTTTGACAATAGTAAGCCTGATGAAAAATCAGTTTATTTTCCAAAGCACGAAAACTTGGTCTATTATTTTGCTGTTCGTTTTCCTGATGAAACTAGTTATTTATTGAGCTCTTTGCGTTTTTGGTTTGTGCTTTCCATAGCATTAATTATCATTTTATTGGTTTACGTATATTCCATTTACACCATTATCCAACAAAAAAAATACTCTGAATTGCAACGCGATTTCATCAACAATATGACGCACGAGTTTAAGACTCCGCTATCCTCCATCCTACTCGCTTCAACCTATTTGAACAAACAAGATGTCATTCAAAAAGATACTAAACTTGAAAAATACACCGAGATTATTATCAATCAAAGTAAAAAGCTAAACAGTCATATTGAGCAAATTTTAAACATTGCCAAGTCGGATAATGCTCCTATGACTATGAATAAAAAAGAAATTCTATTGGTACCGATAATAAAAGATGTAATTGAAAACATGCAATTAAAACATCCTAATTTATCCGTAAAAATTAATGCTGATGAAACTACAAAAATCAATGCAGACGAGTTTCATTTTACCAATATCGTTTACAATCTTTTAGATAATTCTATAAAATATTGCGAAGAAAACCCAACGATTTCAATTGATATTTTAGAAGACAAAAACAAAATCAAATTGGATTTTTCAGATAATGGAATTGGCGTTTCAAATAAAAATTTAAATTTTATCTTTGATAAATTTTACAGAATTCCGAGTACAAAAAGCAACGAAGTGAATGGTTTCGGACTTGGTTTGTACTACGTAAAGAAAATCTGTACCCAACATAATTGGAAAATTTTCGCCACTAATAATGACGATAAAGGAATCACAATTTCAATTGAAATACCTAAATAACTAAGTAAATAATTCAGCATTTTTGAGATGCTGAAATAAATTCAGCATAATATGACAAAATATAAAATTCTTTACGCCGAAGACGACGAAACGCTTGCCTTTCTAACCAAAGACAATTTAGAAATGCACTACGATGTAACCCATTGCACAGATGGCGAAATGTGTCTTAAAGCTTTTAAAAGTGAAGCTTTTGATATTTGTATTTTTGATATTATGATGCCCAAAATGGATGGTTTTGAACTGGCTGAAAAAATTCGTCAGTTGAATTCCGATGTGCCAATCATCTTTTTGTCGGCTAAAACCTTGAAAGAAGACCGAATTAAAGGATTACGTCTTGGAGCAGATGACTATTTAGTAAAACCCTTTAGCATCGAAGAATTGTTGCTTAAAATCGAAATTTTCTTAAAGCGTTCTCAGAAAAATACTACGGTAGAAAACGTGATTTATACTGTTGGAAAATACCAATTCGATCATAAAAACTATTTGGTATTTACCGATTCCGAAAAAATTAGTTTGACGCAACGTGAAGCCGAATTATTGAAACTATTTCTAGACAACAAAAATGTTGTAATGAAACGTGAAGAAATACTTAAATCACTTTGGGGCAACGACGATTATTTTATGGGAAGAAGTTTGGATGTATTCATCTCTAGATTGCGTAAAATTTTAGCCAATGAAAAAGGAATCACCATTGAAAATTTACACGGAATTGGTTTCAAATTTAATGTTGAATAATTATTCTTTCAACACTCTATTGATTTGAACAAAGCTTCTTGAATAGTAGCCTTCTTTGGTGGATGAAATCATTACTCCAGCGCTTGTTGACGAGTGAATGAACTTTATTTCGTCTTCCAAAACTTCCGTAATCATTCCAACATGGCTTATTCTTGAGCCTCCAAAAGTGGCAAAGAAGATTAAATCACCTTTTTGGGCTTGAGATTTATTTATTCGCTCACCAACACCTGTCATTTCATGAGACGAACGCGGCAAAGTCATATCGATGCTTTTAAAAGTATGAAACATTAAACCTGAGCAATCAAATCCTGCACTGGTTGTTCCTCCTCTTCTATAACGAGTTCCAATATGTTCTGAAGCTTTTTCTATTAAAAATTCGGCTTTAGTTAAGTTGGCTGCCGATAAAGGCTTTGCAGTTTCAATTTCCTTTTGCACTTCAACCACTTCCGATTTATTTACCGCTGGTTCGCCAGTTCCTTTTCTGATGATTAAAAACTGATCTACTTTTAAGCCATTAGCTACACTCGGATTTAGTTTTGTCAATTCTTCTATAGAAACTCCAGTTTGTTTAGAAATTCCGTATAAAGTTTCTTTGGGCAATACTTTGTGCACTACATCTACATTAGAAACAAGATGCTCCACTTTAGTTTCTGTAACGATATCTTTTATTGGATTTTGCTCTTGAACCACTTTTTCAGGAAGCGTTGCTTCTTCCATATTAGGTAATTGCAATTTCATTCCAGCTTTTAGATTACTTGTCTTTAAAGTTGGATTTAATTCGCACAACGTTTCCATAGAAACACCATATTTTTTAGAAATGCTGTACAAAGTTTCTTTTGATTTTACACTATGCGTTGCTTTCGAAGCACCTTCAATATCTTTAACCTTATCTTGTTTCAGATTCTCACTTTTCTCTGCAACTTCTTTTTTCTCAGCAACCTCTTTTTTGGATGGCTTTTCCTTCTCTTTAAACTTCTTATTCGGAATTTTAACCTCAGCATTCAAACCCAAGACAGCGCCTTTCAATTTCGGATTCAAATCAAAGATTTCCGATTGGGTTACGTCGTATTTTTTGGCAATAGAATAAATAGATTCGCCTGATTTTACCTTATGTTTAATTACTTTTTGAGCAAAAGTTTGGATAGATAAAAACAGAAAGAACAGTATAAATAGTTTGAAAAATTTCATGAGTTAAGTATAATTCTCAGCACTAAAATGTGCCATTAAAAAGTTTTGCAATTTACAAATAAATGTGCATTTGGTCGATGTTTTTTAACTAAAATTTAAAAAATAACCTATTTATCGAGTAAAATTTAAGTAATTTTCAATAATTGAAACTTATTAAACTCATAAGTAAATTTTTATTATTTTTACATTATTAAATTATATGCCATGAATTGGAGTGCCAAAATTATAAGCCATAACGGCGAAAAACGAATTGCTGTTTATTTTGAAAAGAATAAAGATCTAATAGAACGAATAAAAAAACTTGAAGGTTCGCGCTGGAGTCAAAGTTTGAAGGTTTGGCATTTGCCAGATACTGAAAAATATAGAAATCAATTTCAAATTATATTTCCTGAAACTAAACTTATTAATGAAGAAGGAATTGAAGCAATTACTAAGTTTACGCTTTGGTTACGCTCCAAACGTTACAGCGAAAAAACTATAATAACCTATTGTGACGGATTGAAATCCTTTTTAGTTTTCTACAATAAAAAACCTATACAATCTATTACAAATGAAGATGTTATAATTTTTAATAATGAATATATAATTAAAAATAAATTATCAGAATCATATCAAAATCAAATTGTAAATGCAATAAAGTTATATTTCAAAATAATTAGAGATACCAAAATTGATATTGAAAAAATACATCGACCAAAAAGGGCTAAAACTTTACCAAATGTTTTGAGTAAAGAAGAAGTAAAAGCCATTCTTGAAGCGCCAACCAATCTAAAACACAAGATGATGTTGAGTTTAATTTATAGCTGTGGTTTGCGCAGCGGAGAATTATTGGCACTTGAACCTAAACATATTGACTCAAAACGAAACATTGTTTTACTTAAAAATTCAAAAGGAAAAAAAGATCGAATCGCACCATTAAGTCCAAAAATATTAGAATTATTGAGGTCCTACTATCTTATGTACAAACCTGTTAAATATTTATTTGAAGGAAATATTGTTGGTGAACCCTATTCAGAAAAAAGTTTACAACAAGTAATGAAACAATCAATTCAAAAAGCAAATATTTTTAAGCCAGTTACATTACATTGGCTTCGTCATAGTTTTGCTACTCATTTATTAGAAAGCGGAACCGATTTAAGATATATTCAAGAATTGCTTGGTCATAGCAGTAGTAAAACAACTGAAATTTACACACATGTAAGTACCAAAAATATTCAGCAAATCCGAAGTCCGTTTGATGATTTATAATTTATATTTTATACATTTGACATAAATACGCTATTTAGTAGCGCTAATCATACCCAATTTGGGTGTATTACCGCTATAACATAGCGACTATATACAAGTTATGCTCTATCATAGAAAAATATGAATAAAATCAACATTCTGCTAGTTGACATCTATATTTCTGAATCCAAAACATCAGAGGCAATTTCAGATGAGGAAAATTCTAAAATTCTTAATTTTAGAAATGAGTTTACACATTTTATAAAATTAGAAGAAAATAGTAATGTAAAAAAACTTATTGATGAAGCTGAAATTATTCCTGATTATGTCCTTGAATCTTTTTTAATCAATAAGTTTATTGAGTTTAAATCATCAAACATTCTTTGTGTCGGTCTATACTCGAAAGAGGGTTTGAAAATTATTAAAAACTCCCTAAATTCTCTAGGTTTAACAGTAAATAAAATTTGGTATGTTAAACAAAAAGATCCAGACACTTACAAAATTCAATTTTGTCAAAACCCACCTAATGCTAGCTTTGAAAAGTATCTCGAAGAAATTGAAGAGAGATGGGAAAAATCATATCGTGAGAGAAAAGACTTCATTAACTTTTTAAAAACAGAATTTTTAGATTTAGAATGGAGAGTTATTGAAGTAGATTATATAAAACCAATAACTAAGGAATATATCATGAACAAAATAAATGACAGAGCATAACCGCAGTTTGCACCAATTGCTGGGCTTGCGCTTGCTATTTTGTTCTTCGTGGAAAATAATCTGGTGACTTCTACTCTATCTTTCTAAGAAATTTTGTAGGTTTGTTTTGGTCAGTGATTGCAGCAGCAACTGGTGCAAGCTGCATACGTTAGCAAGCATTATAAATCCACGTAAACTAAAAAAAATGAAATTCTGGTTTGGTTTAATATTATCGTTATTTGGTGGCTTACTAGGAATAGGTCTTTTTCGTGAATGGATAAGATTAAAAACTATTTTAGATGATTCAAACCTTGATATTATTTCTTTAATAATTCTTGTAATAGGATTATTGCTTTCTGCCTTTGACCATTTTGAACAGTCACAAGATTTAAAGAAATTAGAGAATGAGCAAAAAGGCAGAGTACTTGAACCAAATCAAAAGGAAAATCTAATATTAGCTTTAAAAAAAGCTTCAAAGACAAAGGTTGTTTTAATGAGTATTCAAGGAGACCGAGAATCTTTTAGATTTGCTAATGCTATCAAGGATTTACTTGTTGAATCAAATTGGGAAGTTGATGGAGTTTGGGAGGAAATAATAATTGGAGGTATTGGACCAGGATTAGTAGTTCGAGAAAAATCTTCAGATGCAAACTCAATTGGAAAGATTGTTAATGAAGCTTTAAATAAAAATAATATAAATGCAAAAGTTGTTGTAAAATCAGATCTTAAACCAGATTTAATTCAAATCATTGTTGGTTCGCGACCTTAATTTCAGCCAATGTTAGTAGTCATATTTAAATGAAATAACGCATGCTAACATTGGTTTTCATCAATGGCGAGGCTTGCGCTCATCAGGAAAGTACGCTGATGCAATAAAATTTTGGTTATATTTGTGTGGTCAGTGCTGAAAGTCGCCACTGAATGAAAGCCAAGGGACGTTGGCGGTAATACTCCTAAACCTGAGTAGTTATCACATCAATATTTAAATCCAATTTTTGATAATCTTTGTCATTAGTGACAACTTTATACTTATTTAAAATTGCTAATTGAGCGTAATAAGCGTCATTAAAATCAACAATTTTAAAATTTTTCAATATAGCACTTTTATCAATTGCATTAAAATTATCTCCAACAATTACTAAATTTGGTAGTTTAAAAATTTTATTAATTGATATTGTAATAGTTTCAACAGAATTCTCATATTCTTTTATTCCCACAAAGTCTCTTTTAAAATCTTTATCGACAAATTTATTATTTGTTATCCATTGATTATAATCTCTACGAAGTAAAACATTTGCAAACTCAGAAACAACCATTGAAGTAATATAAATTGGTGAGTCTCTAGTTATTAATTTTTCAAGCAATCTAGCATATTGAGATTGGTCGTTTGCTTGAAATCCAGCAACTGTCCCATATAATAAAAGCCAAATATTTGTATCAAAAAAGAATTGGTCAGTATAACCAACTTCGAAGTCTTTTAATTTAATCGTTGCCATACAAAGCATCATTAGAATTTTTCTCAAAAGATTCTTTATCCGCAAAATATTCTTTTGCTCTTTGAATAACGTCTCTAAAAAGTATTCTGTCATCCATTTCTACATTCTCTAGTTTTAAATATTCATTTAAAAACTCTCCTGTATATTCTTTTTTACTATATAAACTTCCAATTGCAGCATTAAGAAAGGCTGTAATCATAATCGTAATACCAGCAAAATCTAATTCAACTTTTTCTTTTCGCTGTAAACAAGAATCAACTATCTCAAAAATTTTCATTCCATTTTCAGTGGAAACCGCTAATTCTGAATTAATTACATCTTTTATTACTATGTGTTTCATTGTTTTTATTTCTTTATGCAAATGTACGTTATTAAAAAATATTATCAAAATCTTCAACCTCTTGAATTAGCACATAATGATTGGAATCATTTAGATTAAATTTAATATTTACAATTGTTCCTTCAAATATAGAATTTAATTTAGCTTTTACAACATTTCCATTCTTAAATTCATAAAAACCATCAGATGAAATAATTTGTATTTTTCCACGATTTAATTTAATGAATTCAAAAATAACAGATAATCCCAAACCTCCAGAAGTTACACCTGTTTTGGTTGTATTACCTTTAATCATAGCCCATTCAATAGCATCAGCTCCTCCAATTTCTTTATTCAAATAGTCAGAAACATTCTGCTTTATATTAACACCTTTATCAACTATTGTGAAATGCAATGGTTTATCAACTTTTCTTGGGAAAAATTGACCGCAAGTATGTATATAATCACACTTTCCGTGTGTTCTAGCATTTTCGTATATCTCAAAAATATTTCTTGTAATCTCTTTCCCCAATTTTTTACTATGAGATGGAAATTGTGGTTTACTTAATAATTCATTTTGAATATAATTATAAAAACCACTATCATCATTTGGAGTAAACTTCATATAAGTTAATGAAGTATCATAATTATCATCTATTCTTTCAAAACCGAAAGGAACTAGAAAAGCATTTTTTCTTAGAATAGTTTCTATTGCAGTATTTATATTTTTTAAACTAATTTTATTATTTTTTGATTCTAAAATTTCAAAAATCGTGCCAATTAAAGCACATAAATTAGCTTCTAAAAAAGTTACTTTCTCGAAATCAAAAGTAATTTCAGAATTGTTTACATTTTGATGTTTATTAATCCAAGTTATAATAAAATCATATCCTTCAAACTCACTTTTAATATCATTGGGAATGGTTATTATCATATTGTGGAAACTTAATTAATATTTTTGCTAAAATATGAAATAAAATCAACAAAAGTAAATAAAAGTACTACCGCCAACAGCGGTTTCACGAAATTGCGGGGTTTGGGATTTATCAGAATTGGTAATTTTTGAAACTAAATTTTGTCTATATTTGTAATCAAAAGTGTTGAAAATCCGCAACTTCGTGAAGCGGCGACACGTTGTAAGTAATTTTATGGAAATGCTAAAAAAAATATTTGGAATTAAAACAGAAAAGCCGAGTTTGGTAATTGAACCTAATGGTATTAACAC
>LNFM01006140.1_pt1 | contig 19979 bp, 18 predicted proteins | sample 596031 | NCBI WGS metagenome assembly LNFM01 (sample SAMN04254537, study PRJNA301005) | activated carbon metagenome | isolation source: dual media filters at the Ann Arbor, Michigan drinking water treatment plant | place: USA: Ann Arbor | reverse complement strand
CATTTCACGAGCGTACTCTTGCCGGCGCCGTTTTCACCGAGCAGCGCGTGGAAGCTGCCTGCGGGCACGTCGAGCGATACGTCTTCGAGGGCTGCGAAGGCGCCGAAGCGTTTGGTCATCCCGCTGAGCTTGATCGACAACGCATGGTCCGGCGCTGCGGGATGCTCGGGCTTGACCCGCATCAATTCTGCATCGGCCATCACCCACCTCCCAGGACGGCTTCGATCACGGCATCTGAATTCGTGACGGCTCCGAACACGCCGCCCTGCATCTTGACCATCTTCAGTGCGGCAAGATGATTATCGAGTGCCGTGGCCGCGGTGCAGTCTTCGAGCAGGACGCACTCGAAGCCGCGATCGTTGGCTTCACGCATCGTCGTGTGTACGCAAACGTCGGTGGTGATCCCGGTGAGCACCAGGTTGACGATGCCGCGTGTGCGCAGGATGAGTTCGAGATCCGTGGCACAGAAGGAGCCCTTGCCTGGCTTGTCGATCACGATTTCTCCGGGCAGCGGAGCGAGCTCCGGAATGATCTCCCAGCCGGGTTCGCCGCGTACGAGGATCCTGCCGCAGGGCCCCGGATCGCCGATGCCGATACCTTTCGTGCCGATCTGACGGGAGCGCCACCGCTTGTTGGCCGGGAGGTCGGAGAGATCCGGTCGGTGGCCTTCGCGGGTATGAATGACGGGATAGGCGCGGCTGCGCATGGCGGCCATCAGACGTTTGAGTGGTTCGACAGGGCTGCGGGTGAGCGTGATGTCGTAGCCCATCTTGTCGACGTAGCCGCCGGGGCCGCAGAAATCAGTCTGCATGTCGATGACGATCAGTGCCGTGTTCGAAGGCAGAAGATTCCCGTCGTAGGGCCACGGGTACGGATCGGCCACGATGTAGCGGCCCGAGGAGGATGTCGTCTGCGACATGGCGCGGTCGTCCTATCGATTGATGCTCAGTTCGCCCGGCAGTCCGGCGAGGGTGCGTCTGGTCGAGCAGGTCGCGATCATGATGCCGAGGGTCAGCATGTAGGGCGCGGCATTGAAGAGGTAGTAGCCGCTGGTGACGCCGACCGACTGCAGCGCCGGGCCGAGCGCACCCGTACCGCCGAAGAGCAGTGCCGCGTAGAAGCAGTGAATCGGATTCCAGCGCGCGAAAATCACCAGTGCCACCGCCATCAGCCCCTGGCCGCTCGACAAGCCTTCGCTCCAGCTGCCCGGGTAGTAGAGCGAGAGGAACGAGCCCCCGATGCCCGCCAGAAAGCCGCCCGCGGCTGTGCTGAGGGTGCGCACCGTGTTCACGCTGTAGCCCATCGCGCGGGCGGCATCCGAGCTGTCGCCGACCATGCGGATCACCAGCCCCCAGCGCGTGTTCTTGAAGGCCCAGGCGAGCACAACGGCGAGTACGATCCCGATGAGGAACAGGGGGTTGACCTGCAGCGCCGCCTGCACCTGCGTGGAATCGCTCCACGCACCGAAGGGAATCGAGGGCAAGGTCGGCGCCTTCGGCTGCACGAACGGCTTGCCGAGATAGAACGCGAAGCCCGTGCCGAAGAGCATGAGCCCGATACCGACGGCAATGTCGTTGACCTTCTGCAGATTGCAGATGAGCCCGTGCAGCAGGCCCAGGAGCGTACCCGTCAGCCCCGCGAAAAAGACGCCCAACCAGGGACTGCCGGTCATGTACGAGATGGCATAGCCGCTCATCGCACCCATGACGAGGATGCCCTCTAGGCCGAGATTGATGCGGCCGCTCTTCTCGGTGATGCACTCGCCGAGGCTCACGAACAGGAATGGCGTACTGACCCGGATCGCCCCGCCGAGCACCGCCAGAGGCACCCCCCACCAGCCCAAGTCGCTCATGCTGTCGCTCCTGCAGGTTTGGTGTGGGTCGTGGGGGTACCCGGATGCTGAGGCGCCTCTTTGGGTCGGAGTCGAAAGCGTCCGTAGAGCGTCTCGCTGGCAAGCACGAGCAGGAAGGCGAAACCCTGCAAGACGAGCACCGTGGCATCCGGCATGTCGAGACGCCGCTGCAGCATGCCGCCGCTCGCGGAGATGCCACCCAGCAGCATGGCGACTGGAATGATCGCCAGCGGATTCTGTCGCGCGATGAAGGCCACCAGGATGCCGGTATAGCCGTAGCCGACGACGAGCGAGGCATTGGCGGAGCCGTGGACCGCCGCGACTTCGACCATGCCTGCGAGCCCCGCTGCGGCTCCGCCCAGGAAGCATGCGCCCAGCACGAGCTTGTTGACCGGGATGCCAGCCAGCAGGGCAGCACGCGGATTGCCGCCCACGATCCGCAGGGCGAAGCCGAAGGTCGTGTGATACACGATGACGTACATCACCAGACAGAAGACGATGCCGAAACCGAGACCCCAGTGCACTTCGAGGCCGGGGAAATGGCCGAGCATGTTGACGTCTCCGATCGGGTGCGTGGAGGGCTTGTTCAGGCTCGCCGGATCACGCAAGGGGCCTTCGACGAAGTGATTGAACAATGCGATGGCGATGTACGTGAACAGGAGGCTGGCGATCGTCTCGTTCACGCCGCGATACTGGCGCAGCGCACCGGCACCGGCGATCCAGAGACCGCCGGCGATCATGCCGCAGAACGCCATCGCCAGCTTGATCGCCATCGGCGAACCGCCGCTCATCGCGTGGCCGACCACGGCAGCGGCCAGTCCGCCGAACGCCAGTGCGCCTTCGGCACCGATGACCATCAGACCCGCCTGGGCCGGCAATGCCACGCAGAGCGCCGTCAGGATGAGCGGGGCCGCTCGCGAGAGCGTGTTCTGCCAGGCGAAGCCGCTGGCGAACCCGCCTTTCCAGATCAGTTCGTAGACCTCGAGGGGATCGTGACCCTGGACGGCGACGAAGATCCCGAAGAGCACCATGGCTGCAGCGAGCGCTCCGATGGGAATCGCGAGCGACTCGATTGAGCGCACCGTGCTTTCGGAGATCATGCGGTGCGCGTCCTCAGACCTTGCCGATCACGCCGTCGACCAGAAAATTCATCTGTTCCAGGATCGGATCGGTTTGTTTGTGGGCTGTTCCGGCAGCGATGACTTCCTTGCCGGTGTTGTCCTTCAGCGGGCCCTTGAAGATGACGTAGTCGCCCTTCTTCATCTCGGCGAGGATGCCGTCGGCCTTCTTCCTTGCGGCATCGGAGACCGCCTTCCCATACGGCGACATCTTGACGTAGCCTTCCTTGAATGCGCCGCGCATGAAGTTGGGCATCGGCTTGCCGCTCATCGCGGCCTGCAGTTGCTCCTGATACACCGGCAGCCAGTTCCACTCGGCACCGGTCAGATAGCCCTTGGGTGCGAGCTTCGACTGATCGGCGTGGTAGCCGCAGACGAAGATGTTGCGGCGCTCGGCCGTTTCCACGATCACTTTCGGGCTGTCCACGTGGCAGGTGATGACATCGACGCCCTGATCGATCATGCTGTTCGAGGCTTCCGCTTCCTTGACGGGCAAGGACCAATCGCCCGTGAAGATCATCTGGCAGGTGATTTTCGGATCGACGCTGCGGGCGCCGAGCAGGAACGCATTGCAGTTGCGCAGCACCTGGGGAATCGGCTTGGCGGCCACGAAGCCGATCTTCTTCGTCTTGCTGGTGAAGCCCGCGACGACGCCATTGAGGTACTGGCACTCGTCGATGTAGCCGAAGTAGCTTCCCGTGTTCATGGGGTGCTTGCCCTTGGTCCACATGGCGCCGCAATGTGCGAAGCGCGCTTTGGGATACTTCTCGGCCATGCGCAGCATGTGGGGATCGAAGTAGCCGAACGAGGTGGGGAAGAGCAGCGTCGCACCGTCCTGCTCGATCATCGAAGCCATCACCTTCTGCACGTCGTTCGTCTCCGGCACCTTCTCCTGCTCGACGACCGTAACGCCAGGCATCTTCTTGAGCGCGGCAGCGGCGGCGGCCTGCGCCTGGTTGTAGCCGTAATCGTCCTTCGGGCCGACGTAGATGACGCCTACGACGAGTTTCTTGGTCTGGGCGAACACCGAGTAGGGCGCAAGGCCGCTGGCGAGTGCGCCGGCGGTTAGGGCACGTAGGACATCACGACGACCGGACATGTAGAAGTCTCCCCTGGGTGAGTGGACAGGACTTGGTATTGGGAACAACACCGGCCATGTGTTTGCAAGAGGCGTGCCATTGGCATGAGACGCAGGAACGGCGCATAAACGCGTTTGGTAGGCCTGCCGTGCATCGCACGGGTGCGCATCCAAGGCTTTGCGCGCCGCTGTTGTGCACGCAGCCGCGACCGGGATGGTCAGGGAATGGTGCGGCGAGCGATCCGTCCGCCGATTGCCGTGGCGCGGACACTGCGGTCGTCGCCCAGCATCATCAGCAAGAAGAGCTGATCCCCGATCGATCCAGCCTGCTGGGCGCGGCGGGCGGCAATCGGCGTGGCGGCCGGATCGAGGACGACGAAATCCGCCTCGCGGCCAGGCGCGAAACTGCCGATGCGCTCGTCGAGCCCGAGCGCTCGTGCACCGCCGAGTGTCGCGAAGTAGAACGCGCGCGCGGCGTTCATCCGTTGACCGGTCAACTGCACGACCTTGTAGGCTTCGGCAAGCGTGCGCAGCATGCTGAAGCTGGTGCCGCCGCCGACATCCGTCGCCATTCCCACACGCATGCCTGCGGCGTCGGACGCTGCGAGGTCGAAGAGCCCGCTGCCGAGGAAGAGATTGGACGTGGGCGCGAAAGCCGCCGCAGCGCCGCTTGCTCCCATGCGTGCACGGTCGACCTGATCCAGATGAATGCAATGCGCATAGACGGCCCGTGGCCGCAGCAAGCCGTAGTGGTCGTAGACGTCGAGATAGCTGCGCCGCTCCGGAAAGAGCCGGTGCACCCAGGCGATCTCGTCGACGTTTTCTGCAACGTGGCTGTGAACATGGGCGTTCGGATAGGCACGTGCCAGTTCGGCTGTGCGCTCGAACTGCCGGGGTGAGGAAGTCGCGGCAAACCGGATCGTGATCGCGCAGTTCAGTCGATCGACGCCGTCCCATCGCTCCAGGAGCGCCGCCGAGTCGCGGTAGCCGGACTCCGGGGTGTCGCGAAGGTCCGGCGGGCAGTTTCGGTCCATCAGCGATTTGCCCGCGATCATGCGCATGCCACGCGACTGTGCGGCTTCGAAGAATGCGTCGACGGACGCCTTGTGCACCGAACCGTAGACGAGCGCAGTCGTGGTTCCATTGCGGATCAGCTCGTCGAGAAAGAACTCCGCAACCGTGCGGCCTAGTGCAGGATCGGCGAAACGGCGTTCCGCCGGAAAGGTGTAGCGCTCCAGCCAGTCGAGCAGATTCCTGCCGGGAGATGCGATCACGTCCGTCTGGACGTAATGAATGTGGGTATCCACGAAACCCGGCAACAGCAGGCAACCTCGATAGTCGACGACCTCGACAGCCGGCGGCAGTCGAGGGCGCAAGTCGTCGTGTCGACCGACGCTCTTGATGAGCCCGTGTTCGACAACGAGGAGGCCGTCGTCGAACACCTCCATCGCCCCTTCGGACTCGCCGCCCGGATCGCCCAGGAAGTGAACAACGGTTGCGCGGTAGGCAATCGGGGCGGACTCGGGGTCCGCGTTCATGGCGGGGCACTCGCCGCCGGTGTCTCGAACTGGCCGCTCATCTGCCCGCCGATCTGCTCGAGGTCATGACAGGGTGGCTTTCGCGGGCAAGCGGGTTCGGTCGATCCCGGCGACAGCCGTGGCTCCAGCTGCCTCGAGCAGGCGCAGCAATTGCGCCGCAACGGAGACCGCGATGGCGCCGGGCAGCTTGCTTCTGATGCCTTCCCATCCGATCGGGGAGGTCAGGCGGGCGATGGCTTGTGCGGTGATCCCTTCGCGAGCGAAGCGGACGTTGAAGCAGGTCGCCTTCGTATCGGAGCCGATGAGTCCGGCCCAGCCGTGATCGTTCTTGCGCAGGATCGCCGCACACAGCTCGTAGTCGAGGTCGTGGCTATGGGTCATGACGAGGTGCCATGTGTCCCTCGGGGCGTTTGCCACTGCTTCGAGAGGCGACGAGGTGCAGCGTTTCACGACGTTGACGGGTGTCGCTTCCGGAAACGCGTCGGGACGTTCGTCGATCCACAAGATGTCGAAAGGCAGGTCGGCGAAGACATTGACGATGGCTCGTCCAACGTGGCCGGCGCCGAAGAGGCACAGGTGCTGATGACGCGAGTCGGCGCGCTCGAGCAACACGGCGGGATGTTGCGCCCGGGCGGGCAGAAGTCGAGCGGACGCACCCGAGCGCGGTGCGTTCAGAAGTCGCCCGATCGATGCTCTCGCGGCATCATCCCACTCGACCATGAACTTCGCATGCAGCATAGATTGCGCGGTGATCACTGCGCGTCGTGACCGGCCGTGGCCGTTAAGCAAAGTGGCGATGACCGTCGGGTCATTGGTCCGGGCCTCGAGCGCGCTATCGACGAACCGCAAGTCGTCGCCATCGAATCGGTCGAACCAGAGGTTGACCGCACCGCCACAGCACTGACCGAGGGTGGCACCCAGGGCGAAGCGATCGAGCCGAGCGGCGCCCGACGCGGGGCGGGCGAGCATGTCGCGCGCGATCTCGATGGCCTTGAGTTCGAGGTGTCCGCCGCCAATGCTGCCGACGAAGCCATCCGGTTCGACGAGCATGCAGGCACCGGGTTCCCTCGGGGCGGACCCCTTGATCGACGCGACGGTCACACGCACGACGGGTCGGCCTTGCGCGATCCTTGCCCGCATGGCTGTCAGCCAATGATTCATGGCGCGGCCGCGTCCGTGCGCTTGCGTTGCGCGCTGCGAGCGATCTCAACGGCGTCGAGGATCGCCTCGGGCGTGGCCGGCGCCGACAGGGTCGATCGCGCACCAGGGCGTGCACAGCCCGCTACGGCATCGCGGATGGCATGAAACACGGACATCGCGAGCATGAACGGCGGCTCCCCGACCGCTTTCGATCGAAAGATGGTGTCCTCGCGGTTGGGGCTGCCCGCCAACAGCTCGATGTGGCTTTCGGCCGGCCAATCGTAGGCGGTCGGAATCTTGTAGGTGGACGGGGCATGCGTACCGAGTGCGCCGCGCTCGTTCCACCACAGTTCTTCGCTCGTAACCCAGCCGGCACCCTGCAGGAAGCCGCCCTCGATCTGACCACGGTCCAGGGCGGGATTGATCGGGGTACCGACATCGTGGAGGATGTCTACGCGCAGCAGTCGGCTCTCTCCTGTGAGGGTATCGATCGCGACTTCGGAGCACGCGACACCGTAGGCGAAGTAGAAGAACGGCCGGCCCGAGAGCCTGGTGCGGTCCCAGTGGATCCTGGGTGTGCGGTAGTAGCCCGTGGCGGAGAGCTGGATGCGCCCGACATAGGCTTCGCGCAGAAGGGCCGCGAAGCTGAGGGTTTGTGCGCCGATCTCCACCTGCCCGTCGTGGAAACGCACTTCGTCGGCGGCAACTGCGTATTTTTCGCAAGCGAAGGTTGTCAGACGTTCCCGCAGGGTGCGCGCTGCATCCTGGGCCGCCTTGCCGTTGAGATCGCTGCCTGAGGAGGCGGCCGTCGCCGAGGTGTTCGGCACCTTGCTCGTATCGGCGGCGCTCACGCGTATGCTCGCCAATGGCACGCCAAGCTCGTCGGCCACGACTTGTGCCACCTTGGTATACAGCCCCTGGCCCATCTCGGTGCCGCCGTGATTGAGGAGTACGGAGCCGTCGGTATAGAGGTGGATGAGCGCGCCGGCCTGATTGAAATGCGTGGCGTTGAAGGAAATTCCGAACTTCAAGGGCGTCAGCGCGATGCCGCGCTTTACGACGGAACTCGTCGCGTTGAAGGCGATGATTTGCGATCTGCGTTCGCGATAGTGGCTCGTGGCTGCCAAGCGATCGGTCATTGTGTGGATCACGTTGTCCTCGACCGTCTGACCGTAGGGCGTGACATTGCAGCTCGACGTCCCGTAGTAGTTGACGCGGCGTACTTCGAGCGGATCCTTCCCCAGGGTGCGGGCGATGTCGTCCATCACCGCTTCGATCGCCATCATGCCCTGCGGGCCGCCGAAACCGCGAAAGGCGGTGTTCGAGACGGTGTGCGTCTTGCATCGATGGGACACGATCTCGACGTGTTCGAGCCAGTATGCGTTGTCGACGTGGCAGATGGCCCGATCGTTGACGGGCCCCGAAAGATCCGCCGAATATCCGCAGCGCGATGCGAGCATGATCGAAAGCGACTGGATTCGACCGTGGGCATCGAAGCCGACATCGTAGTCGGCGATGAAGTCGTGACGCTTGCCGGTCATGATCATGTCGGCATCGCGGTCGACGCGCAGCTTGATGGGGCGCCCGGTCTTCGCGGCCATGATGGCGGCCGCGCAGGCGAAGAGGGCAGGCTGGCTTTCCTTGCCGCCGAAGCCGCCGCCCATGCGGCGGCACTGAACCACGATGTCGTGCGAGTGCCTGCCCAGGGCATGAGCGACCAGATGCTGCACTTCGCTGGGGTGCTGCGTCGAACTCAGCACCAGCATCGCACCGTCTTCCTGCGGAATCGCAGCGGCGATCTGGCCTTCGAGGTAGAAATGGTCCTGCCCCCCGATGGCGATACTGCCCTGCATGCGGCGCGGGGCGCGCGCGAGTGCCCCCCGCGGATCGCCGCGTCGAAGCGTTTGCGTCGGGATGACGAAGCTGCCTGCCGCGATGGCCGTGCGGATGTCGAGGATGGCCGGGAGGATCTCGTAGTCCACCTTGGCGCGTACCGCTGCTCGTCTTGCAGCGTGATAGGTTCGCGCTGCGACGGCGAACAGCGGTTGCCCCACGTACTGCACGAGACCGGTGCTGAAGATCGGATCGTCTTCGAGCACCGGACCGTAATTGTTCGAGCCGGGGATGTCTTCGGCCGTCGCGATCGCAACGACATCAGTGGCCGCCCGCACGGGGTCCAGATCGATCGACCGGATGCAGCCATGCGCAACGGTACTCATGCCGAAGGCGACGTGCAGCGTGCCCTCGGGCATCGGCACGTCATCGACATAGCGCGCTTCGCCGCTGACGTGCAGGTGGGCGCTTTCGTGCCGCTGTTCGCGACCTGCGACTTCGCCGGGCGTCCTCGGGTCAATCGGGCCGGTCACGACCCGGTTCCCGCGAAGACGCTCACACCGAAAGGTTCGAGTGTGCCGTTCCGATGTTCGAGATAGAAGCGCTTGAGCAGGTTCGCAGCCACGCGTGCACGGTACGCCCCGCTCGCGCGCACGTCGCTGATCGGTTGATAGTCCTGCGCCATGGCGGCCATGGCCGCATCGATGGATGTTTCGGACCAGGGCTGACCGAACAGCGAGGCTTCGGCACGGGCGGCGCGCTTCGGTGTCGCGGCCATGCCGCCATAGGCGATTCTTGCGGACTGGATCCAACCTGACGCGAGCTCGATGCGATATGCCCCGCATACGGCGCTGATGTCCTGATCGTGACGCTTGGCTACCTTGTAGGTCGCCACGAGAACGGTCGGTCGGGGTAGCGGTATGCGTACCGCAGCGACGAACTCGCCGGGCCTTAGGGCCTTCTTCTGGTAGCCGAGGTAGAGATCCTCCAGGGGCAGTTCCCGTACCTGGCCACCGTGGCGCAAGATCACCTTCGCCCCGAGAACGATCAGGAGAGGCATCGAATCGCCGATCGGTGACCCGTTGGCGAGATTGCCGCAAAGCGTGCCCGAGTTGCGGATCGGCACGGAGGCGAAACGGTCTGCGAAGTCGGCAAGCATCGGGTAGCGCTCGGTCAGCGCGGCATAGGCTACGCCGAGCGTCACGGCAGCCCCGATCTCGAGCCAGCCATCGTGTTCGCGCAGTGTCTTGAGTTCCGCGACCTCCCCGAGGTAAAGGATTGGCGGCAGATCGCGCAGATGCTTCGTCACCCATAAGCCGATATCGGTGCCGCCGGCAAGGATGAGGGCATTCGGCTGAGCCGAGTAGCGCGCCGCGAAGTCGTCCAGCGTCTGCGGCGCTGCGAACTCCGGGGTCGTGGCGAGTACGAGCGGTTCGGAGCGGCGTATTGATTGCAGTTGCTGCATCCGTTCCGGGCTTTGTGCGTCTTCCCGGCTCCAGCGCGAGGGCGAAGGATAACTCCCCATGCGGGTGCCAGCCTCCAGGATGGGGCGGTACCCGGTGCATCGGCACAGGTTGCCGGAGAGCGCGCGAATCAGCTCGGGTCGGCTCTGATCGCTGCGCTCCAGATAGGCACCGAGAAGCGACATCACGATGCCCGGCGTACAGAAGCCGCACTGGGAGCCGTGGCAGTCGATCATGGCCTGTTGCGCTGGGTGCAGGCCATGATCGGATTTGACGCCATCGACTGTGACGACGGCCTTTCCGTCGAGTGTAGGCAGGAACCGGATGCAGGCATTCACGGCCTTGTATTCGATCGCGTCGGCGGTCAGTTCGCCCACAAGCACGGTACACGCGCCGCAATCGCCTTCGGCGCACCCTTCCTTCGTTCCGGTCAGGCCACAGCCTTCCCGCAGGTGCTCGAGCAGTGTCGTCGTCGGGGCGACGTCCCGTGCCTGCGTGATGGAGCCGTTCAGAACGAAGCGAATGGCAGCGTTCGTCATGAAGTCCCCCGCAGGATCTGCCTTGACATCGCTGCCATTGCCTGTTTTGGAAAGTGATCAGGTGCCATGGTGAAATTCGTCGGGTCTCGCGCGTACCCCGCAATATGTGTGCCATTGGGTTTCGATGTGACAGCCAATGCGAGGGTCGTGGCAAAGTCATGTGGATCGCACCAATGCGGAGCGGCTCTACGGGGTTCGGCCTCATCATGAAGCGTTGATCCGAATCATGCGGTCCCGACGTCGAGAGTCAACGAGAATGCGAACGTCATTCTATCTACGCGGCCGCGATTGGCATGTCTATTGCTGCAAGAGTGCCGCGACCTCGAGCAAGAGACTCCATCCAAAAAAGGCCCTTGCGCGGGAGTATGCATGCCTGCCACATCAAACTATCAATGGGAGAATATCGGAATGTCGAAGTCATGCGTGGGGTCGAAATCGGTTCGAAACAATGTGGCGGCAGTGCTTGGTGCAATGACAATAGCGGCCAGCGCGCCGGCACTGGCAGCGGACTGGAGCGACACCTCGATCGGCTGGCGGTACGGCACGCAGTTCGCCGAACCCTTCAACAATCGCGACATCAAGAAGCACATCCTGAATCTCACTCACGTGAGCGGTTACAAGTACGGCACCAATTTCTTCAATGCGGACATGCTTTTCTCCGACGGAGTCGATCCGTCAAGCGCCAATTCGACCGAAGGCGCACACGAGGTCTACGTCGTCTACCGCCACACGTTCGATCTGGGCAAGATCACCGGCAGCAACATGAAGTTCGGCATCATCCGGGGCATCGGGGCCACGGTCGGCTTCGACGTGAATACGAAGACGGACGCGGGCTACAATTCGAAGAAGCGCATGCTGGTCGTTGGTCCGACGCTGATGCTCGACGTACCGGGTTTCCTGAACGTAAGCCTGCTTCAGCTCTGGGAGAGCAACGCGCCCTGCAACACGTTCACCAATACGTGTGTCGGTCGATACGACTACGATGCGCACCCCATGCTCAATCTCGCCTGGGGCATTCCGATCGGCAAGCTGCCCCTGTCATTCGAGGGCTTCGCGAACTTCATCGCCTCGAAGGGTACGAACGAATTCGGCGGGCCGACCAGGGCCGAGACGAACATCGACATGCAGCTCATGCTCGATGTGGGCGCCGCGACCGGTGGCAAGAAGGGCGTCTTCAAGATCGGTCTGGAGTACCAGTACTGGAAGAACAAGTTCGGCAACGATCACAAGGGGCCGGCGGGATCGGGCGCATTTGCCAAGACCCCCATGATTCGTGCCCAGTATCACTTCTGATCCGCGGTCGATCCACGCCGCAGACGCGCCGGCGTCGTGGGTGTTCCACGTACCGGCGCGGCAGACTTCGCGGAGGCGCCCAAGGGGTCGAAACCAAAGATCTCAACCAATGTGGTCTGGGTCAACAGCTGGTTCGACCCGAGCAAGGAGCGTCAGGCCGCCGAGACCCTGGTCGGTCAGGGTGCCGATTGCCTCGGGCAAGCTCAAGGTCTTCACCGGACCGATCAAGGGGCAGGACGAATCGATCAAGGTGGCTGCCGGCAAGTCGCTCACCGACAAGGATATCGACAGCATCAACTGGTATACCGAAGGGGTCGAGGGTAAGCTCCCCGCCAATTAGTCAACACGATCGCTACGCGAAACCGACATGTCGACAGCCACGCCGCTCTCCAGTACGGCGCTCGAACAGTTCGTCCGCGGTCTACCCAAGGCCGAACTGCATCTTCATATCGAAGGCTCTCTCGAGCCGGAAATGGTGTTCAGGCTTGCCCGCAAGCACGACGTGGAACTGCGGTTTCCGACTGTCGATGCCTTGCGCAGGGCCTATCAGTTCGAGGACCTGCAATCGTTCCTCGATCTGTATTACGAGGGGGCAGGCGTACTGCGTGACGAGGAAGACTTTCATGCGATGACGCATGCCTACCTGGCGCGTGCTCGCGACGACGGCGTGGTTCATGCCGAGATCTTTTTCGATCCGCAGACGCACACCCTGCGAGGCGTGCCGTTCGAGGTGGTGCTCGGCGGGATTCACCGGGCGTTGCAGGAGGCGCGGATCCATTGGAACATGTCGTCCCGGTTGATCCTGTGCTTCCTGCGGCACCTGTCGGAGGACGATGCGCTCTCGATGCTGCAGGAGGCGTTGCCCCATCTCGACAAGATCGACGGCGTGGGGCTCGACTCCTCCGAAGTCGGGCACCCGCCGTCGAAGTTCACACGGGTATTCGCTCGCGCACGCACGGCGGGCCTTGCGGTCGTCGCGCATGCGGGCGAAGAGGGGCCGCCCGCGTACATCTACGAGGCCCTCGATCTATTGAGGGTCCGTCGCGTCGACCATGGCGTGCGTTGCGAAGGCGACCCCGTGCTGGTCGATCGGCTGGCTCGTGAAGGCGTGCCGCTGACGGTGTGTCCGCTCTCCAACGTGAAGCTGGGGGTCTTCGAACGCATGGAGGATCACAATCTCAAGCGTCTGCTCGACCGAGGCTTGTGCGTGACCGTCAATTCCGACGACCCTGCCTATTTCGGCGGCTATGTTGCGGACAACTACATAGCCATTGCAGAGGCGCTGGGTCTCACGCCGGCCGATATCGTTCGGCTCGCTCGCAACTCGTTTACCGCGTCCTTTCTGGGCGAGTCCGAGAAGCAGTGCAGGCTGGCGGCAGTCGATCAATTTACCGAGGGCTACGGACTGTGAGGGATCCAGTGCTGACCGAAGACTGGCATCCCGTCGCGGCAAGCGCATCCGTGCAGCACGGGTGTATGACTGCCGCGTCCCTTCTGGGTTGCGATCTGGTCGTCTGGCGGGAAGCCGACGGGATGCTGCATGCCTGGGAAGATCGCTGTCCGCATCGCGGCGCGCGTTTCACGATCGGCAGCATGGAAGGCGATGGCGTCGTCTGCCGATATCACGGCTGGCGCTTCAATGCGACCGGGTACTGCGATCACATTCCTGCGCAGCCTAACAACCCGCTGGCGGGCGTCTGCGTCAAGGCCTATGCGGTGCAAGAGCGCTATGGTCTCGTCTGGGTATGTCTGGGAACGCCCGCACGAGACGTGCTTCCATTGGCCGAGTACGACGACACGCGATTGCGAAAAGTGGTGTGCGGCCCGTATCGGGTCGAGGCGAGCGGGCCGCGCATCGTCGAGAACTTCCTGGACATGGCGCATTTCGGCCTCGTGCACGGCGGGATACTGGGCGATGCCGAGCACACGCAGATGCAGGATTATCAGGTGGACGATTACACCGAAGTCGACGGTACTCGCGGCATCGTCGCGACGCAGTGTTTCGCATGGCAGCCGCAGTCGAACAGCCTCGCTTCGGGCCGCAGTTGGGTCGAGTACACCTATCGCGTCATGCGGCCGCTCACCGCCATCCTCACCAAGCTGCCGAAGGCGCAGTCCGATCTTCGCGAAGCGATCAGTCTGCACATTCAGCCGCTGACCGAGGAGTCGAGTGCGGCCTGGATCGTGCTCGCCACGACGAATTTCGAATCGAGCGACGAAGAGCTGCGGGCCTTCCAGGACACCATCTTCCTTCAGGACAAGCCGATTCTCGAGAATCAGATCCCTTTGCGTCTGCCGCTCGCCGCGCGCGCAGAAGTCTTCGTTCATTGCGACAAGATGTCACGGGCGTACCGAAACTATCTTCGCGAGGCCGGCCTCACGTTCGGAGTCGTTCGATGAGCAACGCCGCGCTGTTGCGAATCCGCGGTGCGGAAGTCGTCGTTACCATGGATGCGACACGGCGCGAGATACGCGGCGGTGGCGTGGTGGTGGCGGGTACGGGCATCGAGTTCGTCGGGTCCGACGAAGACGTGAACGCGTGGATCGCTGCAGACCCAGCAACCCGCACCCCTGCGCGCACGCTCGACGCGAGCGGTACGGTCGTCATGCCGGGCCTCGTCAATTGCCATCATCATCTGTATCAGTCCCTGACCCGTTCGATCGGCACCTCGCGCGGTCATCGGCTCATCGATTGGCTGAAGCTGCTCTACCCGGTGTGGGCGTGCCTCGATCCGGAGGCCACGTATGCGAGCGCAAAGCTTGCCATTGCCGAACTCATGTTGAGCGGCGCGACGACCATCGCGGATCACCTTTATCTCTACCCGAACGGCGTGCGCATCGACGACGAAATCGCGGCCGCCAGGGAACTCGGCGTGCGCTTTCATCCGACCCGCGGCGGGATGAATCTCGGTCAAAGTACCGGCGGATTCGCGCCCGACAGCGTGGTCGACGATACCAATACCATCCTGCGCGATTGCGAACGTGCGATCTCTACTTTTCACGACCCCGGCGCGCGCTCGATGCTTCGTATCGGCGTCGCACCATGCTCGCTGGCAACGGCCACGGACGACCTGATGCGCGAAGCCGCACGACTCGCTCGCGGGTTCGAGTGCGTGCATCTGCACACCCACTGTTGCGAGACGCTGGAGGAAGGCCGCATGTGCCTGGAGCGCTATGGCAAGCGTCCCCTGGAGATCGCCGAATCGCTCGGCTGGATCGGCAAGGACGTCTGGTTCGCGCACATGGTGCATCCGACGGATGTCGAAATCGACAAGCTTGCCGCCGACGGCAGCGGGGTCGCTCATTGTCCGACCAGCAACATGATTCTCGCCTCGGGCATCGCCCCCGTGCGCCGCATGATCGATCGCAAGGTGCGTGTCGGTCTCGGGGTCGACGGATCGGCGAGCAACGACGGCAATCACATGCTCGGCGAGGCGCGACAGGCAATGCTGCTCCAGCGCGTGGGTTGGCCGGGATTCGAGTCGCACGCCGACCGGTTGTCGGCGCGCGAGGCGCTCGAACTGGCGACGCTCGGCGGGGCGCGCGTGCTGGGTCGCGACGACATCGGCAGCCTGGAAGCAGGCAAGGCGGCGGACTTCGTTGCGTTTCGTGTCGACGACATCGGGCACGCCGGTGCCCTCGGTGATCCAGTGGCGGCCTTGCTGACATGCACGCCGGCGCAGGCGTGGCTGTCCGTCATCAACGGTCGGATCGTCGTCGAGGAGGGGATGCTCGTCGGTGTCGAGATGCGTCCGATGATCGAGTGCCACAACGCGGCGAGTCTGCGCATGCTGCGGCACGCCGGGTACGCCTGAGGGATCTGCGGCTGGGTTTTTTGGTGGGGCTCGTTGTTCGCACCCGGACGATACGCAAGGCGTTCGCTACATGGGTAGGTGCTTCGGCAGCGCACCGAGTGCCCAGAACCACAGTCGTCCGTCCCTGGTGCGCGCGATGGCATGGTGATCGCCGCAGGCGACGTCGCTGACGGCATCCAGGACATGTACTGGGTCAAGCCCTACATGCTCACCCCAGACCCACAGTGTTCCATCCGATCGAATGGCAAGGGTGTTGCGTGCGCCGGTAGCGATATGTGTCGCATCCTCGAAGATCGTGCCCCAGCGATCCGCCTTGTCGCCGAAGCCGTGATGTCCGAGCGGTCCGTAGCGGTTGCCGCCGGTGCCTTCCACCGCGCCGTCGGACTTCAACAGCACGGCATGCCCGGTATGGGCACACACGTGAACGACATCGTTTGCGACGTGCTTCCATCCGTCCACTGCCGTCAGCAGGCCATCGCCGTATTGTCCTCGATGGGCGAGTCCGCTGACGTAGAGGCGACCGTCTCGTGCAATGTAGTAATCGGAACTGTCGCCGATCCAGCCATGGACGACATCAGACGCCACTACGATCCATGCGCTCGCGCCGGGCGTCCGCTTGATCAGGGTGCCATCGGTCGTGACCGCGAGGACTGCGCTCTCGCCGGCGGATGCGTGAGCAATGCGCTCGGCGCAAACGCGAGGCTGCGGCGAATCGATCGACCATTGCAGCAGCCTGCCCGAGCGATCGATTGCGTAGGATTCGCTGCGCGCGACAGTGACGTGTATCGCGGTCAGGTCGATGCGTCGCACCGGCTCGACGTCGGTCCACTCCAGGAGGCCGCCTTCGTCCAAGGCGAGATGCCGTGAATAGAAGGCCGCGAGGGTGGAAAATCGTAATGGAGTCACGTTGGTTCAGAGTCGAGCCTGCGGCAGATCGTACTCCGGGCCATCGTAATGTTCGAGCACAACGAGTTCCCCCGTGACGATCGCCCTGCAAACGGTGTCGAGGCGCCGCTTCGTTGCTGCATCCACCCTTGCGCTCGTTTTCAATGAGACGACCTCCGGCGCGTCAAGGCCCACGCGCGTCATCGAGCCGCCGACGAAGCGCCCGGCGAGGTAGTCGTGTACGGCCTCGCGCAGGCCCCAGCCCGAATCGGCCAGCGCCGATGCCACGAATACGTCGGGTTCGCGCGCGGTCCAGTCGAGGACGTTGCCGATCTGAGCGATGCCGTGACGTCGGCACGATGCTATAGCTCCGGGGCGACCGCCATCGATCATCGCGAACAGTATGTCTGCGCCCTCCGCGGCGTAGCGATCCACGCAGTGTGCAGCGAGTTCGGAGTCATGCTGGCTGCCGCAGAAGCCCGTCAGCACGCGAATGTTCGCATCGACGAGCCTCACCCCTTGGACGTACGCTGCGCGCCCCTTCAGTCCGGGCTTGACGCGGTCGCCCGACAAATGCGCCACCGTGCCGGTTCGCGTGAGGCAGGCGGCGAGCACCCCCGCCAGCAGGGCCGAGTGCTCCTGCAGAACCTCATAGCAGGCCACGTTGGATGCCTGCACGGATCCCTGCGAGATCGCGAACTGCTTCGCCGGATAGCGCGAGGCGATCGTGCCGACAGGGACGTCACCCTGGCCGCCGTGCGCGACAAGCAGGTCGACGCCTGCGTCGCATAGCTGCGCGAGGGCGTCCGCGCGCGCAAGCGGTGCTCGAGGCTCGATCCAATGCATATCGAGCGCGATGCCTTCACGCTGCAGCGCCACGAATGCGTGTACGCCGGCCTCGTTGAAGCTACCCTGGTTCGGCGGGCCGAAGAGGATGCCGGCAATGCGCGGTAGCCGAGGCATGGCGTCAGTTCAGCTTGGCGCCGGATGCCTTCACCGCGGGTGCCCAGTCCTCCATCTGCTTGCTGACGAAGGCGGTGAACTCCTCGGGGGACATCGGACGCGTGGCGATGCCGAGCTCATCGAACTTCTTCAGCAGGTCCGGACGTTTGATGACTTCGCTCAATTCCTTGTGGATGCGGGCGACCACGGCGGGCGGCAGTCCGCGGGGGCCGGAGACGCCGAGGAAATTCTCGGCAACAAGGCCGGGCATACCGACTTCGACCACGGTGGGCACGTCCGGGGCAAGCGCCATGCGGCCGCGAGACGTCACGGCGAGGCCGCGCAGCCTGCCGGCTTGCATGTACGGGACGTTCTGCGGAAAGCTGTCGACAGCCATCGGAATCTGGCCACCCAGGAGATCGTTGTGCATCGGGCCGGATCCGCGGTAACCGACGTGCTCCATGCGTACGTTCGTTTGTTTCTTGAACGTCTCGCCGACGATGTGGCCGATCGATCCGATGCCGCCCGAGCCGTAGTTGACGGCCTGTTTTTGCGTGCGCAGGAAGCCGACCAGTTCCTTCATGCTCTTGACCGGCAGCGACGGGTGCACGACGAAGAGATTCGGTACCGAGCCGATGTAGAACACATGGGTGAAGCTTTTGATGCCGTCGTAGCTGGGTTTGTCCAGCATGAAGGGCGAGATGCTGATCGGCGTCGTGTTCGAAAGCATCAGCGTGTAGCCGTCGGGGGCGGCGCTCGCGACGGATCCGGCGCCGATGGTGGCGCCGCCGCCGGCCCGGTTGTCGATCACGATGGACTGGCCGACTTTTTCGGAAAGCAGCGGCGTGATCAGTCGGGCAACGATGTCGCTCGATCCGCCAGGCGGAAACGTGACGACCATCCGTATCGTGCGTTGAGGCCAGGTTTGCGCGTGGACGGCAGGTGCGACAAGCAGGGTGGCGACGGCTAGTGCGAAGGTAGCTTTGAGATGCGTCATGGACGGGTCCTTCGGTGGCGATGAGGCTCGGGATCAGCTGCCGCGATAGGTGGAGTAACCCCACGGCGTCACGAGCAGGGGAACGTGGTAATTCGCCTGCGGGTCGGCGACGGTGAATCGCAGGGTGACCACATCGAGGAAGGGCGGATCGCCCTGGGGAGTCGCCGTGGCGGCAAAGTACTCTGCGACGTGGAAGGCCAGTTCATAGGTGCCGGCAACGAGCGCATCCCCGGTGAGCAGCGGTCCGTCCGAGCGCCCGTCGGCATTCGTGGATGCCGACGCGAGCCTAACCGGTGCTCTCGCGTCGATCCGGATCAGATCGAATCGCATGGATTTCGCGGGCGCTCCGCGGACCATGTCGAGTACATGCGTGGAAAGTTTGCCCAATCGGGATCTCCTTCAACTTGCGGAAACGAGTGCGTCGAGGCGCAGACGCGTGATTCGGTAGACTTGCGCGAGCGCCTCCGCGAATTCGGTGTCTGCATCCTGGGCGAGCCGGCGCTCGAACGTCGCAAAGATGCTTGCCCTGGTGTGATCGCGCACGGCAACGATGAACGGAAAGCCGAACTTCATTCGATAGGCGCCGTTGAGTTCGTCGATTCGGCGCACCTCGGCGGCCGTCAGCGCGTCGAGACCGGCGCGCGCCTGCTCTTGCGTCGACGAGGCGGTGAGACTGCCTGTGCGTGCTTCTCGCCCGGCCAGTTCGGGATGGGCCGTCAGCAAAGCGAGACGCTGCTGCCTGGGCGCCGCTTCGACGGCGGCGACCATTGCGGCATGCAGCGCATCGATCGATCGAAACGGGCGTCGCGACACGATCGCCTCGGCCACCCACGGCGAGTGTTCGAAGATGCCGCCGAGCAATGCCACGAATTCGGAGGGTGGCATCGAGTCGAGGTCTCGCAAGGTCGGTGCTCCTGGCCCTGTGGTCATGTGTGTGATCCCGTGCGTCTCATGCGGTGACCGAAACGACGTCAATGCACCGGTGCGCCGGCTGCGAGCCAGCGCGCAAGCTTGTTCCGCTCTTCATCGGTGATCCTGGTGAGATTGCCCGGCGGCATGACCTGTGTGCTGATTGCCTGCTGCTGAATCTTCTGCGCGGCTGCAGCGGCTTGCGTCGCCGTTTCCAGACGCAGGCCGGCGGGCGGCTGCACGAATCCCGGGAAGGTCGGTTGCTCTGCATGGCAGGCAACGCACCGCTGAGCGAGGATGGGCTCGATTTCCTTGTAGGTCACCTTGTCTGCGCCGCCGGCCGATGGCGGCGGTGACGAAGGTGCAAGCGCGACGACGAGGCCCACGATGAGTACGGCGGCCATCGAGGGCAACGCGACGAGGTTCTTCCCGCGATGGCGAGCCACGAAGTATTGCCGGATCAACGCACCGGCGAGGATGAGGACCGCGAGCACTGCCCACGCATGGCGGTGGCCGAAGGTCATCGGGTAGTGGCTGCTGATCATGATGAACAGCACGGGCAGCGTGAAGTAGGTGT
>LNFM01006139.1_pt1 | contig 19983 bp, 17 predicted proteins | sample 596031 | NCBI WGS metagenome assembly LNFM01 (sample SAMN04254537, study PRJNA301005) | activated carbon metagenome | isolation source: dual media filters at the Ann Arbor, Michigan drinking water treatment plant | place: USA: Ann Arbor | reverse complement strand
AGCAGCCGCGTCAGCCGCCATTGCTCGCATTGCAGCCGATAGGGGTGGCGCGTGTCGCCCGCGATCATCGCGTGGTCGAAGGTCGCGATCGGGCCTTCCGCAACGCCGAAGCGTTCCACCATGTCGAGCGTGGGCGGGTGAAAGGTGCTGGCGCGCATCCCATCGGGCAGTTCGCGCTCGGCCTCGATGATGGCGACCGGAATGCCCTCGGCGGCCAGGGCGGCGGCGGCAACCAGGCCCACCGGCCCGGCCCCCACGATGATGACGCGATCAGGCTGCATGGAGATGAGCGTTAGATGGCCCCCCGCGGGCTGGGAAGCCCTTCAGCCCCAGCTTTCCTGCTTGCCGGTGCGCCGTGCCGCCACCACGGGGGCGGCCTTCGGCAGGGGGGCAGGCCGGCCGAAATGCCAGCCCTGGCCGAAATGCACGCCCAGATCCTGCATGGTCTGCGCGTATTCCGCCGTTTCGATCCGCTCCGCCACCACCTTGGCACCCACTGCCACGGAGAGGTCCACCATGGCGGCGACGAAGCTGCGATCCCGCTCGCTCCGCATCGCGGCTTCGACGAAGCTGCCATCCACCTTCACGTAATCCACGCAAAATGCCTTCAGGTAGCGGAAGGCGGCCGCACCGGCGCCGAAATCATCCAGGCACACCGGAATGCCACGCGCGCGCAGCGCCTCGATGGTCCTGGCGGCTGCAGCCTCGTCCTCGATCTCGGCGCTCTCGGTCAGCTCCACCATCAACCGTTGGCCGGCATGCGGATTCGCTTCGATCAGGGTGAAGAGCGACTCCCGGAAGCTGGCGCTCTGCATCGAGAGGCCAGAGGCGTTCACCGCGATCCGCTGCGCGCCGGCAAGGCCCTTGGCGGCGGCCAGCGCCATCTCGGCCACGGCCAGGTCCAGCTCTTCGGTGAGGCCGACCGCCTCGGCCAGCGTCACGAAATCCTGCGGGCTGGACGCCGCGCCGAGCAGCCCTTTCTCCGGTCGCAGCAGCGCCTCGTAGTGGTGCAGCGTGCCATCCGCCAGGCCCTTGATCGGCTGGTATTCCAGGTGGAAGCGGCGCTGGGCGATGGCGCGGCGGATCGTGCCGGCACGCTGGGTCATGTCCTGCACGAAGCCGGAAAGCCCCTCGCCGAAGCCTTCATCCTGCAGGCCCTGCGCGCCGGCGCGGGTGAAGGTGGCGAGGCCGTGGCGCAGGGCGCGCACCGCCTGCACCGGGGAGAGGCCGTGGGGGTCAAGCGCCAGCACCTCACCGCTGACGCCAGACCCCGGCGCCTGGCCATACTGCGTCAGCATGGCCTCGAGCCGCGCGGTCACGGCGCCGATGTCCGGCGCCTGGCCACTCTCCGAAAGCAGGCCGTAGCGCCCTGGCGAGAGTTCCGCCGCCATGTCGCCCGCCTGGCGCGTCAGGGCCGCGCGCAGCTCCGGCGAAAGCGGCCCGGTCACCTCGATCAGGCCCAGCTGCCCCCCGGCGCCGCCCGGGGCGCGCAGCCGGGATTCGGCCTCGCGCAGCAGGGCTGCGGGGGTCAGAGCTGCAGGTGCCGCCACATCCAGCGGGATGGGAACCGGGCCCATGGAGACGCAAAGCCGGGGCGGTTCGCCGGGCAAGGCCAGATGCAGGCCGGAGATGACAAAGGGCGTCTGCTCCGGATTGGCCAGCCGCAGCACGGTGGGCGAGAGCCGCCCTCGCTCGGGCATCAAGGCCATGGCCGCCGTGAAGCTCTCGCGGTCCGGCCCCGCGATCAGCCCCGCCAAAGGCTGCCCGATGAAGCTCTCGGGCGCCGCGCCGAAGCGCAGGCGGAAGGCGCCGGCGGTAAAGCCGATGCGTCCGTCCAGATCGGCCTCGACCAGCAGATCCGCACTGGCAAAGGCGAAGGCGACGAAGCGCTCGCGCTCGCCCAGGGGGCGCCGGGCGGCCGCACCGCCGCCCGGGGGCGCGGTCCCATCGGTCACGGGCGTTCTGGTCCTGGGCACATGCATCACTCCGGGCGGCAAGGTCCCGAATCTATCGCAGAGCAGGATGAATCGCCGCTTAAGCCCGCAGCGCGCCCCACGCCCGGCTGGACAGGCGCGCCCGCCGCCGCATATGCAGGCACATGGTTGATTTCACGCGACTCTGGGATGTGCTTGTGGTGGGCGGCGGCAATGCCGCGCTCTCGGCCGCCATCACGGCGGCCCAGGCGGGCGCCAGCGTCATCATCGCCGAGCATGCGCCGAAGGCCATGCGCGGCGGCAATTCCCGCCACACCCGCAACCTCCGCGCCCTGCACCCCCGGCCCACCGATGTCCTCACCGAGAGCTACCTCGAGGAGGAATACTGGGATGACCTGCTGCGCGTGACCGGCGGCCGCACGGATGAGGGCCTGGCCCGCATGTGCATCCGCGCGAGCGAGCATGCGCCCGGATTCCTGCGGGATTGCGGGGTGGTCTTCCAGCCGAGCCTCTCGGGCACGCTCAGCCTCAGCCGCACCAACGCCTTTTTTCTGGGTGGCGGCAAGGCGCTGGTGAATGCGCTTTACCGCACGGCCGAGAAGCTCGGCATCACCATCCTCTACGACACCGAGGTGCAGCACATCGCCATCGAGGAGGGCTTCTGCCGCGAGGCCATCGTCTCCTGGCGGGGCTTTCCGCAGCGCATCCGCTGCAAATCGGTGATCGCCTCGGCCGGGGGGTTCCAGGCGAATCGCGAATGGCTGCGCCAATACTGGGGCGATGCAGCCGACAACTTCCAGATCCGCGGCACGCCCTATGCGCAGGGTCGCGTGCTCAAGGACATGCTGGCCAATGGCGTGCAGGAGGTGGGCGACCCGACCCAGTTCCACGCCGTCGCCAATGACGCCCGCGCGCCGATGGAGGATGGCGGCCTGGCCATGCGCCTCGACTGCGTGCCCTTCTCCATCGTCGTGAACAAGGATGTGGAGCGCTTCTATGACGAGGGCGAGGATGTCTGGCCCAAGCGCTATGCCATCTGGGGGCGCCTCATCGCCCAGCAGCGCGACCAGCGCGCCTTCGCCATCACCGACAGCCAGGCGCTGCACAACTACCTGCCCAGCGTCTTCCCGCCCATGAAGGCCGACAGCATCGGCGAACTCGCGGGGCTGCTGGGGCTGGATGCGGGCAAGCTTGAGCGCGTGGTGGCCGAGTACAACGCGGCCGTGCAGCCCGGCACCTTCCACGGCAACAAGCTGGATGATTGCCGGACCGAGGGCCTCGCCATCCCGAAAAGCCATTGGGCGCGGCGCATTGACACGCCGCCCTTCTATGGCCACCCGCTGGCGCCCGGCATCACCTTCACCTTCCTGGGCGTGAAGGTGAATGAACGCGCGCGGGTGATGATGGCCGATGGCAAGCCCTCGGGGAACATCTTTGCCAGCGGTGAGATCATGGCCGGGAACATCCTGGGCCAGGGGTACCTGGCCGGCTTCGGCATGACCATCGGTACCGTGTTTGGCCGCATTGCCGGTGAGGAGGCCGCGAAAATTGTCAGAAACTGACGCCACCATCGAAGCCCGGCGGCAGATGGAAATCTGCAATGCCTGCCGCTATTGCGAGGGGTATTGTGCCGTCTTCCCGGCGATGACGCTGCGGCGTGAATTCACGACGGGCGACCTCACGCACCTGGCCAACCTCTGCCACTCCTGCAAGGGCTGCTACCACGCCTGCCAATACGCGCCGCCGCACCCTTTCGGGATCAACGTGCCGGAGACCTTCGCGACGATCCGCGCCGAATCCTACGCCGAATACGCCTGGCCGCAGGGCATGGGCCGCGCCTTCGAGCGCAATGGCACGCTGGTCTCGCTGGCGGCCTTCCTGTGCGCCACCCTCGTGCTGCTGCTGACCATGGCCCTGCAGGACCCGGCCATCCTCTACACGGCCCAGACCGGCACCGGCGCCTTCTTCCGGGTGATCCCTTATTGGCTGATGACGGGCATGGCGTCGCTCAGCTTTGGCTATGGGCTGTTCGCCATGGGGATGGGCGCCGTCCGCTATTGGCGCGGCACGGCGCCGGGGGCGGGGCAGAAGCCCATCACCGTGGCGCCGGTGGCCGAGGCGGCGGTGGACATCCTGACGCTGCGCAACCTTGGCGGCGGCGGGCATGGCTGCAATGACCTGGATGACAGCTTCGCCCAGACCCGCCGCTGGTTCCACCACGCCATGTTCTACGGCTTCATGCTCTGCTTCGCCGCGACGACGACGGGCGCCTTCTATCACCATTTCATGGGCTGGAAGTCGCCACATGCATTCTTCAGCCTGCCGGTGCAGCTCGGCACCTGGGGCGGCGTGCTGCTGTGCATCGGCACCGCCGGCCTGCTCTGGGTGAAGACCGTGACCGACCCCGGCCCCGTGGCCAAGCGGCTGCTGGGTGGTGAATACGCCATGCTGGCCTTGCTGTTCCTGATCGGCAGTACCGGCCTGCTGCTTCTCGCCATCCGGCACACCGGCGCGATGGGCGTGATGCTGGCCATCCATCTCGGCCTCGTCCTCGCCTTCTTCCTGATGATGCCCTACTCGAAGATGGTGCATGGCGTGTATCGCGGCCTCGCTTTGCTGCGGAACGCGCAGGAAAAGCGGGCATGATCGCCCGCCGCGCGGCCCTCGGCCTGCTGGCCCTGCCGGGCTTGGCCCGGGCACAATCGCGCCCGCTGCGCCTGATCATCCCCTTCACCGCGGGCGGCAGCAACGACATCGTCGGCCGCATCCTGGCCGAGGGCATGTCGGCCCGCCTCGGCCAGGCCATCATCGTCGAGAATCGCGGCGGCGCCGGCGGCATCCTGGGCAATGACATCGTGGCCAAGGCGGCGCCGGATGGCAGCACCATCCTGCTGGCCGGCAGCGGCTCCTTCGTGATTTCAAGCCTGGTGCATCCGCGCATCCCCTATGATGCGGTGAACGGCTTCGCGCCCATCGGCCTGCTGGGGGCCGCGCCCAATGTCATTGCGGTGAACGCGCGCCTGCCGGTGCGCAACCTGCGCGAATTGCAGGAATTCGCGCGCGGCAAGAACCCGGCGCTGACCTTCGGCACGCCGGGTGCCGGCACCACGGCGCATGCGCTGGGCGCCATGGTCGCACTCACGCTCGGCTTCGAGATCGAGCACATCCATTACCGCGGCACCGCCCCGGCGCTGACCGATGTGGTGGCGGGCCGGGTGGATATGATCACCAATGCCGCCGCCCCCTTCCTGCCGTTCCTGGCGGCGGGCAGCCTGCGGGCGCTGGCGGTGGCCGGACGGCAACGCGCCTCCATCCTGCCCGAGCTCTCCACCTCCTTCGAGCAGGGCTTCCCGGAGCTGGACAGCGCCACCTGGTACGGGCTGCTGGCGCCGGCCGGCACGCCGCCCGAGGCCATCGCCCGCCTGCACGCGGCCCTGAACGGAGCGCTGGAGGAGCACGCCCTGCGCGCCCGCCTCATCGAAAATGGCGTGGAGTTGGAGACCAGCCCAACGCCAGCCGATTTCGGGCGTTTCGTGGCGCGCGAGCGCGAACGCTGGACGGCCATCGTGACCCGCGCCAATTTGCGGGCGGATTGACGCACCCGGCTTGCCCCCACCGTGGCCGATCCGTACTGGCCCATCCGTACTGGCCCCTTCGGCACGCGGCAGCCGGCCGCGGCGCGATCCGGTTTTCCATGAGGAGTCTCGCCTGACATGCGCGCATTGATCACCGGCATCACCGGCCAGGACGGCGCCTATCTGTCGAAGCTGCTGCTGGACAAGGGCTATGAGGTCCATGGCCTGGTGCGCCGCTCCAGCACGGCCGACGTGAATGACGTGCGGCTGCGCTGGATGGGCATCGCCGACCAGGTCCGGCTGCTGGATGGCAACCTCACGGACCTCTCCTCGCTGATCCGCGTCATGCGGGAGGTGAAGCCGGATGAGGTCTATAACCTCGGCGCGCAATCCTTCGTGAAATCCTCCTGGCAGCAACCCCTGCTGACCGGGACCGTGACCGGCCTGGGTGCGGCCAACATGCTGGAGGCGGTGCGGCTGGAACGCCCCGAGGCGCGCTTCTATCAGGCCTCCTCCTCCGAGATGTTCGGCAAGATCCAGGCCGAGACGCAGGATGAGACGACGCCCTTCTACCCGCGCAGCCCCTATGCGGCGGCCAAGCTCTACGCCCATTGGATGACGGTGAACCACCGCGAGAGCTTCGGGATCTACGCCTGCTCGGGCATTCTCTTCAATCATGAGAGCCCGCTGCGCGGCATCGAATTCGTCACCCGCAAGATCACGGATGGGGTGGCGCGCATCAAGCTCGGCCTCACGCGGGAATTGCTCCTGGGCAATCTCGACGCGCAGCGCGACTGGGGCCATGCGCGCGACTATGTGCAGGCGATGTGGCTGATGATGCAGCAGGACACGGCCGAGGATTATGTGGTGGCGACCGGACGGACGGTGACGGTGCGGGAATTCTGCCGCCTCGCCTTCGCACATGTCGGGCTGGACTATCAGGAATTCGTGCGCGTGAACCCGGAATTCCTCCGCCCGGCCGAGGTGGATGTGCTGCTGGGCAACCCGGCCAAGGCAAAGGCACGGTTGGGCTGGACACCCACCACTGCGGTGGAGGATCTGGCCGCCGAAATGGTGGAGGCGGATTTGGCGCGGCACCGCCGGGCCGCGCGGGACTGAGCGGCAGGCCATGGCGCTCCCCTCGACCATCCTGGTCACCGGCGCGAGCGGTTTCGTGGGCCGCCACGTCCTCCCCATCCTGCGGCGGGATTTCCCCGCGGCCCGGCTGATCGCCGGCGAGCGGCCGGCCGGCGGCCCCTGCCCCCAGGCCGATGCGACCATCCCGCTCGACCTCACCAGGGCCGCCAGCCTGGAGGCCGCGATCCTTGAGGCCCGGCCGGACGCCGTGCTGCATCTGGCGGCGCAGGCCTCGGTGCCGGCCGCCTTCGCTGATCCGCTGGGGAGTTGGCAGGCCAATCTCCTGGGCACGGTCAGCCTCGCCGAGGCGGTGCTGCGGCACCGACCGCAGGCGCTCTTCGTGCATGCCTCCACGGCGGAGGTCTATGGCCTCTCCTTCCGCTCCGGCGCGGCGCTGGATGAGATGGCGGGTTTCGCACCCGCCAACCCCTATGCGGCCTCCAAGGCGGCGGCCGACTTGGCACTCGGCGAGATGGCCCTGCGCGGGCTGCGCGCCATCCGGATGCGGCCCTTCAACCAGGTGGGCGCGGGGCAGGCCGAAGCCTATGTGGTGCCCGCCTTCGCCCGGCAGGTCGCCCTGATCGAGGCCGGCCGGCAGGAGCCCGTCATCCGCACCGGGGCGCTGGACCGCTGGCGGGACATGCTGGATGTCAGCGACGCCGCGGCGGGCTACGCCGCCGCGCTGGCGCATGGCGGGGATCTGCCGCCCGGCACGGCCATCAACCTCGCTAGCGGAACGCCGCGCCGGGTGGGGGATATCCTGGCGGAACTGATCGCCCTGGCCGGCCTGGATGTCCGCATCGAGACCGATCCGGGCCGGTTGCGCCCGACCGATGTGGAGACCACCCGCGGCGATGCCGCCCTGGCACGACGGCTGCTGCACTGGCAGCCGGTGATTCCCTGGGAGGCCAGCCTGGCCGCCATCCTGACGGATTGGCGCGCCCGTATCGCCGCAGGCTGACGCCTTGCCGAGCGGCCCGTGCTGACCGACCATGATGGTCAACCTCCAGGAGGACAAGACATGACGGCCGATACCCGCATCGAGGATTGGGACAGCTACAGCGAGGGCCTGCGTGCCCGCGGGAAGGAGCTTTCCGCCCTGCACCCGGAGTTGATGAAGGGCTTCTCCGCCCTTTCGCGCGGCGCCTCCACCACCCGCCACCTGGACGCGAAGACGCGGGAGATGATCGCGCTGGCCGTTGCGGTCACCACGCGCTGCGAAGGCTGCATCGATGCGCATGCGCGCAAGGCCCGCGCGGCCGGCGCCAGCAAGGAGGAGGTGGCCGAGGCGCTGGGCGTCGCCATCGCGCTGAATGCGGGCGCGGCGCTGACCTATTCGCTCCATGTGCTGGATGCGATGGATGGGGCGGGCGGCTGAGGCTCGGCCCATGCGTCGGCTTTTTGTCCATGTGGGACCGCCCAAGACCGGGACGACGGCGGTGCAGCAGCTCTTCCTCAACCGGCCCGAGCTGGGGGTGATCTACCCCCGGGTGGGCCTTTGGGCGGATGGCTCGCACCACAACCTGGTCTTCAATTTCTTCGGCAACACCGCCCGGCCCGAACTGGTCCGCGCCGATCCCGGCGCCCAATTGACCGAGGTGGCGGCCCTGACCCAGGGCAATACGCTGGATCTGCTGATCAGCTCCGAAGCCTTGGTCAGCCAGGATGCGGGCGCCCTCATCGGCGCCCTGCTGGAGCGGCTGGGGCCGGGCTGGGAGGCGGAGATCCTCTTCACCTGCCGTGAGCAGTATGACTGGGCGGCCTCGCTCTACAACCAGTCGGTCAAGGACCCGGCGATGCGGGAGCGGCGGCCACCTGGCGCCTATCTCTGCGACGCGCCGCATCGCTTCTGCCTGATGCCGATGATCGAGCGCATGGCGGCCTCGGGCTTTCCGCTGCGCGTGCTGAACTACCATCCATCCTCGGATTTCGTGCCGCGCTTCCTGGCCGCCATTGGCCTGGCCATGCCGGCGGAACAACCGGTCGAGCGCCGCAACATCTCGCTCGGCATGGCGGGGCTGGTGGCGATGCTGGCGACCAACCAGGTGGTGGAGCACCAGGAGGAGGCGCAGGCCTTCTTCCAGGCGCTGCGCGGCATGAAGGGGCTTTTCGCTTCGGCACCGCACATCTTCGAGCCGGCCGACATGGAACGGGCGGCGCCGGTCTTCGCGGCGGATTGCGCGCGGCTGGAGGCCGAGTACGGCGTGTGCCTGCCCGAGGTGGACCTGACCCGGCGCGTGAGCCGCTTCTTCCTCTCACCCCTGGAGTTTGAACAGGTGGCGGCACGGTTCAGGCCCCTGGGCGGCCCGGCCGAGGCGATCCTCGGCTTGCTCGCGCAGCGTGTCGGCCCCGGGTGAGAAAGTGCCGCCCGGAGGAGGGCCTGGGGGCGCCCCGCATTTTCCGGGAAGCGACATGCATCAAGCGGTGGCGAGGCCGGGTTGACCGCGAGCGCCATCACCCCTAATCCCGGCGGCACTGACTGTCCCGTTCGTCTAGAGGCCTAGGACACCAGCCTTTCACGTTGGCAGCACGGGTTCGAATCCCGTACGGGACGCCACTTCCAATTCCTCCAACCTCTCTCCCCCGCAGCGGCCGTCGCCGTGTGGCGCAGGTTTTCCGCCATTCTCGCGATGCGGCTGGCGGTTGCTGAATCGCAACGACACCCGACAATCACTCTCTCCGGCGCGAAATTCTCTAAAGCTGGCGACTTGGGCGATTTACCAGCCAGGCTGAAAGCCGCGGAAAACCTCAAATTTCTCCTATGTGGATGTGGCGGAGTTCGCCGCTGCAGATGGGGGAGCAAAGAAGGCTGCTACCGAATCGTCGCGCAGGCCTTCGGGCTTCAATGAGGCCCCGGCATTTCTGCCGGGGAAGATAGCCGCGTCTTCGGCCTAGGCTTTTGTAAAACCAACCTGCTTCAAAGAGGCCCTGTCGGCTCTGCCGGGGAAGATATCAAAAACGTCATCCACTTCGAGAAATACATCTCGTTGCTTCAATGAGGCACCGACATTTCTGCCGGGGAAGAGGCCAAAAAGCTGAAGTTGGGCAAGTCCACGCTCTAGCTTCAATAAGGCCCCGGCATTTCTGCCGGGGAAGAGGACGTCGCCGACAACACCACGGACGGCAAGCTCTAGCTTCAATGAGGCCCCGGCATTTCTGCCGGGGAAGAGGAAGGCATGCCGGGCCGGCGACACCCTTGTTGTCTGGCTTCAATGAGGCCCCGGCATTTCTGCCGGGGAAGAGCCGGCTAGCAAATGCCGCGCGCATCGCCATCGCCTGGCTTCAATGAGGCCCCGACATTTCTGCCGGGGAAAAGCGTGAACGAAATGCAGAACCGCATGGATTTCATCATGCTTCAATGATGCCCGGCATTTCTGCCGGGGAAGAGCAGCGTGAAGCGGACAAGGGCACGTTTCACTTCATCGAGCTTCAATGAGGCCCCGGCATTCCTGCCGCGGAAGAGCTGGCCCATCTGGACCTGTGTGGCGAAATCCTGAACCTGACTTCAATGAGGCCCCGGCATTTCTGCCGGGGAAGAGACGGCATCGCGCGCCGTTCACCGGGTGCAGGAAGTGCTTCAATGAGGCCCCGGCATTCCTGCCGGGGAAGAGAGCCGCGCAGCGGGACGTTGATCGTGATCTCCGGCATGCTTCAATGAGGCCCCGGCGTTTCTGCCGGGGAAGACGCGAAGATCATGGTCTGGCAGTGCTGCCAATTCATCCCGCTTCAATGAGGCCCCGCATGTCTGCCGGGGAAGACGCTCCATCTCGGCCAGGGCCGCCAGGATGTGCATGACGCTTCAATGAGGCCCCGGCATTTCTGTCAGGGAAGAGGAAGACTTCACGAAGAACGTCCAGGATGACTATACCCGGCTTCAATGAGGCCCCGGCATTTCTGCCGGGGAATAGGAGGCCGAGGCGCGCGAGATATACCGCGCCCGCTACTGGCTTCAATGAGGCCCAGGCATCTCTGCCGGGAAATAGCGGACCCTAAGTGCGTGCGGTGTTGATACTGCCATCGCGTTTCACCGAGGCTCCGGCAATTCTGCCGAAGAATAGCACCTCTCTTAAATGGCAATCGACGGTACACGCTTGCGGGGTCCCTTACGAGCACAGCGTCTGGGTCGACGCTTGCACTGGGCGCCAGCCAGCCAATTTCCATGACGCGACAAAAATCCTCGGATTTATCTTTTCAAAGAGCCTGCGCGGGAGCAGCGAGCCTTCTCGCCCCTCACTACAGCGCTCGCACTTCTCGGACATTGGGCGGCCTCAATGTCTAAAGCAATCCATGGTACCCGTGTGACAACATCATCACACAGCCTCAGCACGGGTAAAATTCATGAACTTGCCATTGGCGATGCGGCGCGCGCAGCGGCGTTCAAACACGCCGAGATGCCGCATGCTGCCCTGGTCGGCAGACACAAGGGCCGGATGTCCAAGCAGGGCCTGAATGGCAGAGAGCGATGCAGCCCTACTCCAAATTGGCCACGTGATTCCCATCGCGCCGTCCGGTCCAACCTCGGCGCCCACCGTCAGAAAGCGCAGTCCGCGGCGCCGCACCACCGCGGCTCCTGGCAGAGCAGCCAGACCCACACCGGCCAGCCGGTTTGCGCCGTGCACCGTGCGCCCCGCGTCACCAGAGGGATTCTTGAACCGCAGCGCATAACGACGGTCTTCGGCTGGGTCCCAGCGAAACCCATCCGTCTCGTCGCTTCGCGACCAGGGCATGAACAGCGCAGAACAAAGATACGTCGGCGCGTTGAGGTCTGGCGGCGGGCGGCGTTTCGACATCGCCTTGGGGAGAACGCCACGCACCACTTCCGTTAGACGGGTCAGGAAATGCTGATGCCCTTGGCCGAACATGGCGCAGAGAGGTGCCGCGAGGATCCGGCCGTCGTCTTTCACGGCGCCATCGCTAAACAGGCTGCCTAGCAGCGCTGATCGCCCGGGCGCATCTGGACGCTGCGCCGCATCAAGTAGGGATCTTGCTCGCGCGCCTTCAAAGTTGAGGTCCTTCTCCCCACCAAAGTCGTGGTCCATGGCCAACACCGCGCATCCCTCGGCAGCAGCCTGCGCTACCTGGTCCTGCGTCTTCGCTTCCCGCAAGGTCAGGATCGGCCGCAGCGGGAGCCCTTCCCAATGCGCGCGTGGGCGCCAACCGGCGGCTTCCAGCGCTCGTAACAGGCCGAGCAGAGCCAGGAAAGCCAGCAAATTGTCAGGCTCCAGGCCCTCCAGGCGATGCGCCGTTGCAGCCGTCATGCGCCACTCTCCGCTGATGCGCGGTGGTCAGCCAAGCGCAGCACCGCCTCAAGCCGCGCCAACTCCCAAGGGCCGTAGCGGGCCTTCAAGCGTTCAAAGATCTGCGGCCAATCCTGCTCCCGGAACTGGAAATCAAGGCGCTGTGGACCAGGCGCATCGGATGGTTCTCTGGGATCATCATGGGGAAACAAGGGACGACCATGGCCGTGATGGGTGCCGATTAGCCACAGCACCAATTCGGGATCATGCGCGTTCGCGAGTTGTGCATCGGACATCGCCCGCGTCACGGACTGTGCCTCATGCCGCCAGCGTTCGGGCAGGCCCGCGCGGCGCCGTGCAGCGGCGGAATCCCCGCTGGTAAGCTCCAAGGTGGATTTCGCCAGCGGTTCGGCCGCGCGCAGCGCCGCTAAGAGTCGGTCCCCGCCCATCAGCATAGATTGGAAGCGTGGGTCGGCCTTGCCTGCATCATGCAGCCGCGCGGCTAGTCTTATATCGGCGGCGCACTCGGCCGACAGTCCGGCCGCGGTGGCAAAGGCGCCGGCCTGGGCTACAACCTCCGCCGCGTGCTCCGCCAGCGAGATTGCCTGAGCGGCCACTGAGCCGGCGGCATCATCCTCCGTCGTGGCGGCCCAGCCATCCCGCCCTGGGCCGAGCAACACCGCCCCCGCATAGGAATCGGGGCGGAGGATACGCCAGCCCCTGGCCTGCGGAATCAGGCCCGCATTCACAAAGGCCGCCAGGGTCTCGGCGATATCAAGACCGCCCTTGGGCGACAGGATAGCGGCCGCGGCGGACCAGCCCGGGCCGTCCGGATAGAGGCGGCGAATGCTGCGTCGCCCCTCTCCGCGCTGGTCGCCAAGATCGGTGACAGCTGCGTCGGAGGCCGGGTTCCAGCCAAAGGAATCGCAGCCGCCATAGCTGGCTGGAACGACGATCACATCGCCGGGACGCAGTTGCGCGGCGTAGACCAAGCCCGTCGCCGGCGCATCGGCACCGGCCCAGCGCAGGGCGCGGCGAGCGGAACCGTCTTCAGCCGTAGCGGCCGGCGCGCCTTCGATGTCGGCAGTATCTCCCGCGGCTCTGGCATCTCGCGCGAGCCAGGCGCGCGCGGCCCAAAGCGGCACCGACAGCATCTCTCCTGCATGCGGCGGCACCAACGCAATCCACTCCGATGCCTTGTCCAGTGTGGCCTCGGAAATATCGGCACGCCAGACAATGGAGACATCCGCCGGGCCGGCCTTTGGGCCGTGCAGAAAGGCCGCAATTGCCGGGTCCACAGCAGGGATCGGCGCGGTCCAGGACAGGAGCAGCACATCCGTGGGGCGCAGGATGGGTGCAAGCAGCGACTCAGAGGATAAGGACGACGCCACCTCCGGCTCCGCTGCCAGCCAACCGTCGAGGGCCGTGATACCGAAATCGGCGGTCGCCTCTCCTTTTTTTGGCGGCCTGCCGGCCTTGGCAACGAGCCAGTCCCAGGTCCTTTTCGTCCGATCGCCATAGACTGGATCGTCAGCCCTGGCCGCAATCTCATCTTTTGTCGCGATAATGACCGCCTCAGCATCAATCGTTCGCCCGGCGCGGTTGAGGCGGCCGAAGCGCTGCCGAAGCGAGTCGAGTGGCGCGGCCTGCGTCACAAGGGCATCAAAGTCGAAATCGGCTCCGGCCTCGATTGTTTGGGTCGCTACAATGATGAGGGACCGCGCGCCTCGCGCGGCACCCATCATTAGGGCGCTACCATGCTCGGCTAACAGCGCGTCGCGGTCCAAGGCGCGGATCCGGCCCGTCAGCAGAAGCAGATCAGCCTCTGCATCGGTCAGGGCCTCAAGCACAGCGCGCGCCAGCGCCACGCGATTAACCACCACAGCGATCACGCGCCCCTGGCCCGGCCGTAGCATCGCCTTGGCTGCCTTGGCGAACTCGATCGCATGCTCGGTGGTCCCGGTCTGTACCGACAGGCCACGCAGCCGTGCTGGCTTTGGCGTCTCCAGCCGTGCTTTTAGGACGGGATGAGTGCGATCCGCCGCCTCCAGTGCGAAGCGCGGACCTGTAGCATTCTGCGTTGCCGAGAGACTGACGAAACCCCAGGCGCCTGGTGACGCTTCGCACCAGGGTGGCGCGCGATAGGTTGCAATCCGCCGCAGGGTCTGGACGAAGGGAGCCGCGAGATGCGCCTCATCCAGTAGCATTAAGCAGTCGGACCCAAGGAGCCCGGCGTGGACCGGCTTCATGCTGTCCGAGATGCCGTAGCCGCGGAACAGGAGACGGGAGCCCACCTGGTCCACAGTGGAGCAGAGGATGGTAGGTTGGCTGGGTGAGCGCGCCCAATCCTCCTCCCGCGGCAGACCGCCGCGGAGGCGGGCCACCGTCAATGGCGGCGCCCCAGGTCCAGCTAAATGCCGCAGCCGCGCGGCCATCCGCGCCAGCGGGTCGTCGCCTGTCGCATCGCGGAGGGCATGACCAATCGCGTCGGCACGGGCTGCGGCGGCATCGACGATGATGCGTCGGTCCACGACAAAGGCGATGCGCACCGGCGCCTGCCGCTGCCCCGCCTCGGCACTAGCCTGCAAAGCGAGATGGAACAGCGCTGCATCAAGTGCGGCCGTTTTGCCTGCGCCAGTCGGCAAATCGAGCGCCTCTGGCCACCCCCCACCGCTCGCCAGCCGATCCACAAGCCGGCATTGCCAAGGAAACGGCGGAACGCCGTGTACAGCCTCGAAGACAGCCGGGAACTCGGAGGCCGCAAGCGGTGGCGGCGTCATTCAGTGGCCGCCTCGCGCAGAGGCAGGCATAGGCCAAGCCCGACGAAACGGCCTGCACCGAGCAAGACGGGGCCGGCCACCGGCTCAGCGAACTCTATGACTGCGTGGGTTAGACGCCGACCTCTGAGCTGTTCTGGCAGGCGCCAGCCGGTCCAGTCCGGTGCGGCAAACCTCGGCTGCGCGGACGGCGCGCCGCGGATCGCCGTATGCTTCCCAGCAACAACGCGGATGGGCTGTGGCAGCCCGATCCGTTCGCAAGCCTTTTCGATGATTGCTTCGATCTCGCCTTCGGCCTTCGGGTGGCGGTCGAGCGCAATGGGGGTGGCGCTTGCCCAGATGCGCGCTTCCCCAACATAGCGATCAGGGCGCAGAGATTTCGCGTCTGGCAAGGCTTCGCGGCGAAGGCGCCACACCCGTCCGCCAGGCAGCCGTAGGTTGATCTGAAGATCGTCCGGGCCTTCCGTGTTGATACGGGATAACGCTTGAAATAGCCCTGCCTCCTCTGGCCCGGCAGCTTGATCCAGGATGCGGGGCAAGACCAGCGCGATGCCCATCAGCCGCCCTTGCGACCATTCCCAGCCTGCATCCAGCAGCGGCACTGTCGCGAGATGGGGCCCCAAAAGCGGGCTGCCATCTGCCTGATGACCAGAAACCCAGGCGGGCGCTGCATCTGGAGCGTAGCCGGCCTGCACGGCCTTAATAAGAGTTTTGCCCACTAGCGCAGCCGCCCGCGCATCTGGCTGCCAGCCGCCGCCATGGGCAAAGATGATCCATTCAGTTCCGAAGACGCTGCTAATCGGAAGAGCCGGGACTATCGGAGAGGGTGCCAGGCTGGCACCCGGTGACGGCCGCTGGCCAGCCTCGAAACGGCGTATCAATTCGACGAGGCGACCTGGATAGATCGTACGACGTGCGGCGACGCCCTTGCTCGGCGCTGACACCCGCCGCACTGCGCAGCGAACCAATGACGCGGAATGGCCGAGAAATGAGGTGTCGCGCGCCAGCGAATCCAGCGCCTCGGCCACGGTGTTGCTCGGCGCGACTGGCCAGACCCAGCGAACTACTGGGTCAATCGGAATGCAGGCTGGAAAGCGACGTTCCTGCCGCCGCCGACGCTCAGGCAAGACTTCGACGGCCGTTGCTCCGTCGTCATTTGGCGGTACGAACACCTTCGCCGCGCCTCGCCATGCCGCGGATGAAGCCTCTATGGTCGGCGGATCCGCACATTCCAGCCACTCCAGTGCCGCGCGTTCCTTTGGCTTCTCGCCGCGGGCGGCCCAGGTGGCGACTAAGGCTGAAAACAGCCGGTCTGGTTGCGGCGGCCAATCGGGCGCGTCGCCACGGTCATTCGCGGCGCGCGCGACGCCGGTGAGATACTCAACCTCAACCGCCAGCATCGTCGCCCTCGGCTTCATCGGCCAGGGCCTTGTTCATGCTCTCGCGCACGATGTGAATGAGCTTCTCCTGCGGCAACAGGCGCACTGGCTCAGGAGCCAACGCGAAGCCCGCTTCTCGACCGGCGGCGATAGCTTCAGCGTAGAGGGTCACGGCGTCATCGCGAGTCAACTCAAGGGGCGTCACCCTGCCGTCGAACCCGACGACTTCCAGCGGGGCAGTTCCATCGCACACCAGGTCGCAGCGTGAGCGCAGTGCATATCCTTGAGCATCTTGCTCAATCAGGGCGACTAAGCCGAGCGCTGCAAGCAGCGCCCGCGCTGCATCGTCGCGCGCAGCTGATCCGCCAAAGCGCAGGCGTCTCAGGCCTGCCAGGGTGATGACGGCAGTCTGCTCGGCATAGCCACAGGTGATTCCCAGCGGACTCACGGACGGGGCGATGTTGCCATGGTTAACCTCAGAGGGGCGAACTCGCTTGGCTCCCTTCCCGGCCGCCGCCTCGGTCACGTCCCATCCCGACTCACCCTTGAAGACTTCGACACTTCGCAGCACGCCAAGGGGGTCGATGCGGCTTCCAGTGCGACGTCCGGCAGTCCGCACTTCGATCTCACCTGTGCGCCGGTCTGGTGCCATCTCTTCCACTGGCACATCGACACCAATAATTTCGGATACGATGGCCCGAGTGAATTTTGCACCCACGCCTCCCCCCCCGCCGGTAGAGTTCCAGGCACCGAACAGGAGCGCACTGGGCGACGCTTCAAGGATCGTGCTCGCATCGCGCAAAGTCGCCCGGCGCAGAGCGTCACCGAGGCTGGTCTTTGAGAGAGCCACGCCATCCAACATGCTGTCGCGCAGAATGGCGTCGAACACTCGGTGCGGAGCCTCCAGCGAACTGATGGAGCCGATGCTGTTCAACCCACTGGATCCGAAATCCACAGCGAGCCGTGGCAGTGTAATTCGTCCCGCCTCAGCGGCGCGGAGCAGCGCTTCCTCCAGGCGGTTTGCCTGCGACTGCACACTATCGATCAATACGCACCAAGCCTCACGGCCATCGATACGCCGCCGCTCAAATACATGTCTTGGCGGGCTGTCTCGTCCTTCGCCGGGATAGGTCGGCGGAAACAGTTTGTCCCCGACCCCGCCAGCGGGTTGAAGGCGCCGTCGTCGCCGGAATGCAGATGAGTCCCGGACCAGCGAGAGGAGCGAAAGATATTGAATCGCCACCGACATCCGCTCCTAAATATTGCGTAACAATACTATGCGTTGCAGCTCACGCTGTGCAAGCGGCGGCACCAATTTTTCAGCGTTGTTCGCCAGTATCGTCGCCCTGGCGAGGCTCACACCATCAGGTCCCTCCGCCACACTGCCGGAGTCGCCTCCATCAACCCCGGCAGCGTCACACCCTCCGGCTCGCGCCCGTTCAGGATGCCCTCGACCAGGTCCGGCGCCAACAACGTCAGATTGAGCACCCGCCCGACATAGGCCCGGTCCACCCCCTCGGCGGCGGCGAGATCACGGATCGAACTGTGCCGCCCGTCCTCCAGCATCCGCCGCCACCGAAAGGCTCGCGCCAGCGCCTTCACCAGCGCCGGGTCGCCATGCGTGGTCGCAGCACCCGTGCCGTCCTCGCCCGCCCGAACCGGCGCCCCATCCGGCCCGATGATCTGCTTTCGGCCGCCGCGGCGCCGAATGGTCAGCGGCACCATCACCGTCACACTTGTCATGCTGCCAACGCCCTCCGCTTCGCTGCCATGTCTCGGGCCAACCCGGCGATCCCCTCCAGATTCAGCTTGATCTCCGCTCCGGCCTCGCCGACCGTCACGCGCTCCACCAGCAGCCGAACAATCCGTTCCTGCTCCGCGGGGAATAGCTCCTCCCACAACGGGTCCAGCCGCCCCAGCGCTTCGCGGCATTCGTCCTCGGTCACGTCGGGCACCTCAGCACGCGCGGCGCGCCATGCGCCCACCACCACCTCCGGCTGGCGCAGCAGCGCGCGCACCTGCTCCATCACCACCGCCTCGATCTCACCAGCCGGCAGGCGCCGGTAGGCCGCGTCATTCGCCCCGCCCTGCAGCACGGACTGGCTGACATAATAGCGGTAGAGGCGGCCCTTCTTCCGGGTGTGCGTGGGCGATAGCGCCCGCCCATCAGCGCCGAACAGCAGCCCGCGGAGCAGTGATGCCGCCTGGCCACGCGATCGCCCCGCACGGACGCGTGGACTCTCCTGCAGTACGCCATGCACCTGATCCCACAGTTCCTGCGAAACAATACCGGCGTGCTCGCCAGGATAGGATGTGCCTTTGTGCACCGCCTCCCCGAGATAGACCCGATTGACCAGCAGCTTGTAGAGCGCGCTCTTGTCAAAAGGCTTGCCGGTCTTCGTGACCAGGCCCTCGGCGCGGAGGATCGGCAGCAGCTTCGTGCCCGATCCGATCTCGGCAAAACCCTCGAACACTCGGTTGACCGTGGCGGCCCCCGCCTCTTCCACCAGCAGCTTGCGGCTCTCGACGCGATAGCCGAGCGGCACCGGCCCGCCCATCCACATGCCGCGCGCGCGAGACGCCGCGACCTTGTCCCGGACCCTCTCGCCAATCAGTTCCCGCTCGTATTGGGCGAAGCTTAGCAGGATGTTCAGCGTCAGCCGGCCCATGCTGGTGGTCGTGTTAAACGACTGGGTCACTGAAACAAACGTGGCCTCGTTGGCGTCGAAGGTCTGCACGAGCTTGGCGAAGTCCATCAGGGAGCGCGACAGGCGGTCGATCTTATAGCAGACGATGACGTCGACGAGCCCGGCCTCGATATCGGCCAGCAGTCGCTTGAGGGCGGGGCGCTCGAGGGTGCCGCCCGACACGCCGCCATCATCATAGCGGTCATGCACCAGCACCCAGCCCTCAGATCGCTGCGAGGCGATATAGGCCTCGCACGATTCCCGCTGGGCATCGAGCGAGTTGAATTCCTTCTCCAGCCCCTCATCGGTGGATTTGCGGGTGTAGACGGCGCAACGGCGCTTGCGCAGCTTCGCCGGCATGGCGGCGGGATCGTCGCGGCGGGTCATGCGCTGGCCTTCCGCAGGCCAAAGAACAGCCAGCCATTCCAGCGTGTGCCGGTGATGGCGCGGGCGATGGCCGACAGCGATTGATAGGGTCGCCCCTGCCAATCGAAGCCGTCGCGCGTCACGGTCACCATGTACTCCACGCCCTGATATTCGCGGATCAGGCGCGTGCCGGTGATGGGGCGCTGATCCTTCCGGATCCGGCGCAGCGTGATGTTCTTTCCGTCGATCTGCTCACCCAGTGCCTCGAGCCGCGCCAGCGTCTCAGGCTTCAGGCCGCCATAGGCCAGCTCTTGGATTCGGTAGGCCAGGCGGCTTTCCAGGAAGCGTCGATTGTAGGGCGGTGGCTCGGTGCCAAAGAGCCGGCGCCACTCGGCCTTCAACTCGGCGATTGGCATGCTGGGCAGCGCCGCCAGGCGCGCGGGAACGTCTGGTTTCGGAATGGCGGGGATGCTGGGCACCGGCGGGGTGCCGAGTTTCGATTTGGTAGCGCGTGTCATGCGGGGCTCCGGTTGGTCCGGTTGGCATGGAGGCGCTGAGGGGCCGGAAAGGGTAGCAACCTCTCTCCCCCATCCTTCGCCTCGCGCGCAGCTTCTTCGTCAGCGCGGCTGCGCAGCCGCACCAGACCCGCGGCCAGGATGCCGCAGACGTCACGCAGGTGCGGGGGAAGGTGTGGATTGGGTGCGTGGAAATGGCCGAAGGCCGGTGATGTGATTGGCATGGACCCAGTCCAGCGGAACCACCGTCATGCCGCCACGTTCGAAGCGGTCTAGGAACGATCAGGCGCATGGGTTGAACCCTTTAACCCAGCCCATGTTCGTTATATGTTCTTTCCCCAACCACCGAGATAAGGCCCCCCAATGCTGATCGAAA
>LNFM01006137.1_pt1 | contig 19989 bp, 14 predicted proteins | sample 596031 | NCBI WGS metagenome assembly LNFM01 (sample SAMN04254537, study PRJNA301005) | activated carbon metagenome | isolation source: dual media filters at the Ann Arbor, Michigan drinking water treatment plant | place: USA: Ann Arbor | reverse complement strand
CACATAGAGTAGCTGCGGGCGCGAGCCCGCTGCGCTCCGCGACGAAGTCGCGCTGTTGCCGGGCCCCTTGGCTCCCGGCCGCTGCGCGCTGTTGGCGGGCACCTTGGCTCCCGGCGCGGCCAATCGCGACTCGAGCGCTTGGTCTCTCAGCGCAACTGCGATGATGGGAGACGCTCGGCGATATCCCCACGTTTTGCAATCACACCCCGCCACTTCCTGCGCGGCCTTCGCGAGTCGTTCGAGAGGCGACGGTGTTCTGCGTTGCGGGTCCGCCCGAGAGGTCGATCATGCCGTCGATGCGCACATCGCCGGTGGCGCGAAGATCGAGCGTCGCTGCAGCGGGACCGGCGCCAGCGACGTAGACGACGACACCCGCGGGAACGCGGATCGTCGTGAAATTGTGCAGCCCCGGCGTGAGGTACGTGGGGTTCACCGTCGGTTCGAACGCGCCCTCGCTGCCGGTGCTCACCGGCGCGCATCGCCCGGACACGTGAGCGTCTGGCAGCGACCCATGGTGCACACCTCGCCGGCGCCGCACCGAACTCCACACGCGCCGCAGTTGGCGGGATCGGTCGAGGGGTCCACGCAGGCCCCCGCGCAGCACGCGCTCCCGGGGTGCACGCGCCGCAGCCCGCGCACCGACCTGCGATGCACGCCTGCCCCGCGGCGCAAGCGAGGCCGCACATGCCGCAGTTGCGGCGGTCGCTGAGCAGATCCGCGCACATACCCGAGCAGCAAGACTGCCCAGCGGGACACGGGCCGCAACCGACGCACATGCCGTTGAGACAGCCCTGCCCCGAGAGGCAAACGCGACCGCACGCACCGAAGTTGTTGGCGCTGGCGCGAAGGTCGACGCACTCGCCGGCGCAGCAGGTCTGGCCAGGGCCGCAGCCGCCGGGACACCCGGAGGCGCAACACATCCCCGACTCGCAGCGGGTGCCGCCCGGGCACGTGACGCCGCACGCACCACAATTCGAGTTATCCATCAGGACCGGGGCGCACGCGCCGCCGCAGCACAGCTCGCCAGGGTTGGTGCAGGGCGCCCCGCGTCCGCACGCGAGACGACAGGCGTTGCCGACGCAGCGCTGCCCGGAAGGGCAGTCTGGGTCCGCGAGGCACGGGACGCATACGCCCGTCGCGGTGTCGCACCGCGGACGATCCGCAGCACAATCGCGATCGCTCGCGCACACGAGCGGTGCGTCGGGAACATCTTCGGTGACCGCGTCCACGCCGATCACATCGACGCGCCCATCGCTGCGCGTCGATTCGCGCGTCGAAGGGCGAGCCGTCGGGGTCGGTGCGCAGCTCCGTTCTTCCGCAGGACATCGCGGCGAAGAGCACGGTGACCACAAAGACTTTTCTGCGAACACGCATCGGACAAGCACCTCTCGCAGCAGCGATCGTCACTCAGTCCCAACGGAAGTGAAAGCGGGCGCGGCGGCCGCCGTCGAGCACCACTGGGATGCCCACGGTGCCCACGCAGCGACACAGCGTGAATCCGTGCACGAGGCTGCCCTGCCACAGGCGCCAGTACGCCGCGTGCACGTCATGGTGATCGACGACGAACTCGGACTCGCCTGCGCGGTCCCCGAGCGTCTTGTAGCTCGCGCTGACGCCGCGGGTGATCGCTTTGACCACGAGGTCCGCGCGACCGAACAAGCTGCTCGGCTTTGCGCCGAAGACCGCGAAGATCCCCTGCAAGACGGGCTTGAGCGAGGTCTCGAGGATGCCGACGGTCGCCGTCGTCCCGAATCGAACAACCTCGTCAGCGCCATACAAGCGCTCGATCGTCGCGCACACGGCGATCGGGTGTTCGATCGGCACCCACTCGAGGATCGAAGGAGGATCGTCGAGGAGCGCTCGAGCGCCCTCCGGAAGCGCCGGGCGTACACGCTCTTTCCACCGGAGCTGCTCGAGCGCCGCGATCTGCGATCGCCACACTCCGCCCTTGATCGCCGCGCTGAGTTCTGCCGCACCCATGGGACGAATCCTACACTGTGATCACCGAGCAAACCGCGCTGTGTGTTCGCTTTGATTGCGGTATCGCGACGAGCGGCGCTGCGATAGGGTACGAGCTCTCACCGCGAGAGCGAGTGGGGTGGAAAGCGCTGAGCGCGTGATCGACGGACAAACAGGGCCACGGCCTGGCGAACTGGTTGGGGAAAAGTACCGTCTGATCGAGAAGATCGGCGAGGGCGGCAGCGGACGAGTCTATCGAGCGGTCAACGAGCTGCTCAACCGAGAGGTCGCGATCAAGGTCCTCAAGCCCGAGTTCGCGGGCGACGACACTTCGAAGAAGCGCTTCTTTCGCGAGGCCAAGACGGCCAATCGCGTGCGCCACCCGAACGTCGTCGACGTGCTCGACGTTGGCGACAGCGCGGACGGGCCCTGGATGGTGCAAGAGCTGCTCGTCGGCGAGCCGCTCTCTGCGATGCTCGTTCGCGATGGCGTGATGCCCGCGCGCCGCACGCTCGAGCTGCTCTTGCCGGTGCTGTCGGCGCTCGCGGTCGCGCACAGTCGGGGCATCGCGCACCGGGATTTCAAGCCAGAGAACGTGTTTCTCGTCGACGGTCCTGGCGACGCCACGACGCCGAAGATCCTCGACTTCGGGCTCTCGAAGGCGTCGGTTCACTTCGGAACGACCCGCTCGAGCGACAAGATCACCGCGGCTGGCGTGATCGTGGGGACGCCAGCGTACCTCTCGCCCGAGCGGGCGCGCAGCGACAGCGAGGGCGACGCGCGAGGAGACGTGTGGGCCATCGGCGTGGTGCTCTACGAGTGCGCGACCGGGGAGCTGCCCATGCCTTCGACGAACCTGCGCGAGATGTTCGTGCACATCTGCCGAGGCGACGTCATTCCGATCGTCGACGCGCTGCCAGAGATCGACCCCGAGTTCGCAGCGATCGTGATGCGCTGCCTCCGCGCAAACCCCGACGATCGCTATCCGTCCGCCGCGGAGCTGGTCGAGGACGTTCATCGCTACCTCGGCGACCAGGCGATCGGGCAGGGCGCTGTCGAGCCTGGTGCAAACAGTAGCGGCGGCCACTCCGCGTCTCGAGCGGCTGCCTCCATTGCCGCTCGAGACTCCACGAGCCCCGAGCTCGTCGCGACAGACGACCATGTCCCGCTCGCGACGACGGGCGCGGGCAGGTTTCACGAGCTGCCGCTCGAGCTCGCCACGACGATGCGCGACATGCCCCCTTCGAACGCCGCGCCGCCGAGCATCGCGCCGGTCGAACCCGCCATCGAAGAGAAGCGCGAGGCGTCGCCCCCCGCCAGAAAGCCGCGCACGATGACGATCGTCGCGGTGCTCGTGGCGCTGGTGACGCTCGCGCTGATCGCGTATTCGCAGGCGAGCGCGCTCAGAGATATCCCTCGAAATCGTACACCCGCGAGTCCCACTCGAGCCCCGTAAACAGGTGATGGAGCACGAGGCCATCGGCGACGGTGATCACGAGCGTCACCTCGGGGTCGGGCCCGCCCGCAGCTCGCGGATGATTTCGTGGGTCCGCGAGGCTCACCGACGCGATCGCGCGAGCCGCTTCGGCGACGAAGCCGCGGTAGTCTGTCGGCAGCGTCGCCGTGTAGCGCCCGTTCGACTGACCCCAGCTCGAATAGCGAGACCCCTCTGCGGTGCGAGCGAGCGTGAGCGACGCGTACTCTTCGGGCGTGAGCTCGACCTCTTGGCCGTGCGCCATGGTCAGCCAGCGCTCGAGCAGCGCTCTTCGAGGATGCCCGTCGGCGAGCGTCTCGGCCTTCTTGCGAACCGGCTCCGGGACGTCCCAGAGATACCCTTCGCGGCACTTCCAGAAGGAGTCCGTGAGCGTCTGCAGCGCGATGTTCTTTGTGTCCTCGACGGCGAAGACGTCCGGGTGGACGATCTTGTAGCGCGCGTGCAGGACGGGGCCGCGACGACTGATTACACGCACACGAAATAGATCGCTTCCCACGTCTGTAGCCTCTCGGAGGTTCGCTGTCGTCTACCGCGCGGCTGACGGCGGCTCGCAGTTCGCGAGAGAGAAGTCGGCAGCCATTCCCGGTACGCCCTCGGCGTTGGCGATCTGCCACTGTGCGCTCGCGCCGCTCTCGCGCATTGCTGTGCACGAGAGTCGTCCCGAGATCGTGCGCGACGCTTCGGCGTACGAGGTGATGGTCACCGAGCACTGGCCGCCGCAGTCTCCAGTGGCAGACCTGCCTCCTTCGGTGACGGTCACGACGCACGAGGCGACCGGCACGCCGATCGTGCTCGCGCTGGTGAGCGCCGCGCCGCTCAGCGTGAGGCTGGCGCCGCGCGGGTCGTTTGCGACAAACGACACCTCGAACGTGCGCGCCACGCCTTCTCCGGTCACGCGCGCGTTGCATCGAAAGACCCGCGGGTCGGGCCTGGGCGTGGGAAGCGCGGTGTTGGCCACGCGATTCGCTCGCGGATCACAGCGCTCGGCGCTCGCGTCTCCCCCGTCGGGGACAGCGCCGTCCGTCGGGACGCACGGCCGAGCGCTCCAACGCACGAGCCCTTCGGGTCCGCCCTGACAGCCGCTCGCGACGAGCGCGCCCTGCGCCAGCCACCGCCACAATCGGTCACGCATGACGCGAGAGTAACGCCAAACCCGCCCCTCTCTCGATCGTCGGAGCGCTCTCTGTTCGATCGGGGCGGCTCGAGCTCACTTCAGGGCGTTGACCCAGCGCGTGAGAAAATCTCGCATGCTCGGCCGCCGCTGCGGGTCGAGCGCGCACGACTCGTCGAGCAACGCCACCAACGCAGCGCGCTCTCTGGCCGACCGAGGCAGCTGTTGGGTTGGCAGGTGCATCGTGCCGTGCCGAACGAGCACCGTCGCGAGCTCGCTGCAGTCATCGAGGTACGGGTTGTTGCCCGTCAGCGCTTCGAAGGCGACAACGCCGAGCGCATACACGTCGAGGGCGGCCGAGACCGCGCCGAGGCCTCGCGCGATCTCGGGGGCGAGGTAGCCCGGCGTGCCGATGAGGTTCTCTTCGGCCGAGCGCGACTCGGTGGGGTTCATCTCCGCTGCGATGCCGAGATCGATCACCACGGCGCGGACAAACTGAGCGCGACCCAGGCTCTCGGCGGTGAGCCCGCCTTCGAGGCCGTCGAGCTGCACCATGATGTTTCCCGGCTTGACGTCGCGGTGAATGATCCCGCGCGAGTGAAGGTGCGCGAGTCCGCGGGCGGCGTCCCTCAGAATCAACTGCAAGAACCGGAGGTCGATCGGCCCCACCGCCCGCAAGATCGTCTCGAGCGACGCGCCGGGGATCAGCTCGACGGCGATGTATGCTCCCTCGTCGACGAACCCCGCGTCGACCAGCGAGACCACGTTGGGGTGAACGACGGCCGCGAGCGTCGCCATCTCTCCTTCGAAGAGCCTTCGCGTCGTCTCGGCGTCGCCGCCCTCGTAGCGATCCCAGGGCAACAGCTTGACCACCACGCGCTTGCCAGGGGCGGGTCCCTCGGCCAGCCAGGTGCTCGCCATTCCGCCCTCTGCCGCAGAGCCGAGAGGGCCGAGGACCTTCAAACGACCGATGAATCGAACGCTCTCTGCGCGCGCCTCGCTGATCTGCGAAGCCTGCGCGCGCACCGCGACCAACGCCCTCGCCAACGTCGCGCGGACGACGGGTCCCAAGACCGGCCCGCACGCCGACGCGATCGCTTCGGAGAGCGCGCCGAGGTCTGCGACGTACTGCTCGACGATCTCTGCCCGCCGCGCCGAGTCCACGAACTTGAGCGACGTGCTCGTGAGCGCGCGGTTGAGCTTGAGCGCGCGCTCTTCGAGGGTGTCGGCCGAGGGCGCGCCCGCGGCGACGTCGCTCATGGAGAGCCCCTCGATCGCGTGCTCTCTCGCGCGCTTCAGCTTGTCAGCGATCGACGCCACCACGGCGAGGTCGAACTTGGGCAGGCCCGACCAGTGGACCTCGGGCTTCTTTCGGTCGAGCTCGGTGAGGACTTGCGCGAGGGCCCCGGTGAGCGACCCGACGCGGCAGCGAGCGCCCGCCACAGACGCGAGGTCCGCGAGGTCCTTCGCCTCTGCACGCTTGTTCTTCGCGAGCTTGTCGATCGCGAAGTAGAGCTTGTCGATCGACTCGTGCGAGACGCCCTCGAGGGTGCGTCGCACGCGGTTGTGCAGCGGCAGCTCGCCCCCTCGCACGGCCATCCACGCCAGCGCCGAGAGCACCGCGCCTTCGCCGAGCGCGACCTCGAGCGTGTCGCACAGCTCGGTGAGCGTGCTGATGACGTATCGCTGCATCGCCGGCGATTTTACGGACGGATCGTCCGCCAGACGCTCGAGCGTCTCGAGCACCTGCTCGCGAAGCACCCGGTCGCGGTCTTGTGACTGCGTGGTGTGCGGCTCGATTTTCGGGAGCACCGCAGCGGATCGCAAGAGCCACCGCCGCCACGTCACCGTCGCGGGCGTGGGCCTGCGCATGCCCATCCACGTCGTGCGCAGGAGCTTGGCGCGCAGCGCCTCGGCGTAGTCGAGCGCGGCGCGGCGCGCGGGGGCGTCGGCGATGCGCTCGGCGACGACGAGCACGTCTCCGTCGATCACCAGGTCGAGCACCTCTTCGAGGACGATCCCCGCGCGGGTCGCCGCCCTCGGGTGGTCGAGCCCGACGGCCTTGAGCGCGGAGGCGACAGACTGCTCGGTGTGCGCGATGAACTCTTCGACAGCGCCAGCGATCGACGGGTCTTCCGGCGCGTCCGCGGCGCGTCTCGCCGCCTCGACGAGCAGCTGCCACGGCGAGAGCGCGCCCTCTTCGCCGACGCGCGCGATGAGCGCGTGCGCGCGATCGGCGAGCTCGCCCTCGGCCGGAGACGCGGGGCGATACTGTTCGATCAGCGCGCGGAGCGACAGGGCGATGCCCGCAGAGGCGTGCGCGAGGTTCGACGAGCGCACAGACAGCTCTCGCAGCGCGATCGCGAGCTGCGCCCACGTCTCTGGTCCGCCGCGGGCGGCAAGGGCGCGCGCCGAGTCGGTCCACTTGTCGTCGATCCCGTCGGCCTGCTCGGGGAGAGAGACCGCGAGGGCCGCGAGCTGCCACGGCTCGGTCTGCGCGTGATCGAGCCCCGCGCGGCGCTCGTTGAGCACGTCGGGCGCGAGGAAGCTCAAGCAGCCGAGCGCGGCGTGCGCGCGGCGACGAACGGTCAGCTCGCTCGTGGGCTCGAGCATCGCTTGCAAGAGGGGCGCGACGCCGGGGAGCACTCCCGCGAGCCTCCCCGCTGCGCGTGCGGTGCGAGACCACACCGAGAAGCGACCGTGCGCGATGCCCTTGGGGATCGCCTCGCGCACCGCGCGCAGCGACGCTTCAGGGAGCGACTCGACGTGCTTCGGGTTGGCCGCGAGCGCGGTGAGCAGCCTCGCCGCACGGAGCGCGGCGCGCCCCACGCCGTCGAAGCCCCAACGAAGCGCGTTGGGCCACCACGGCATCCTCGCGAGCTCGGCGAGCGCGGGCTCGAAGACGCCCGCGAGGTCTGCGTCGAGCAGCAGGAGGTCCAAGAGAGACTCTGCGAACGGCGCGAGAACGGGCGCGTCTGGGTCGAGCGACGCGAGCGCGTGGAGCGCGCCGCTGCCCGAATGCGCAGGGGTCTTCTCGAGGTACTTGCGCAGCGCGTTGGACAGGATGTTGCGCTCGGCCGCAGAGGGCTCGGGCGCGCCTCGCGCGACGGCCACCATCGACGCGCGAACGCCGCCGACGACGAGCGCCGGGTCGATCACGCCCTCTCGCGCCCTCGTCCACGCGCGCATGGCCCGCGCGAGCGCAGGAAGAACATCGGTGGGCGCAGCGGCGGTGCGCTCGGGCCTGTGCGCGAGCGCGTCGAGCACGAGCAGCACCGACGACGCTGCGTCGCTCATCATCTGCGCGTTCGCGAAGGGAACCGACGTGGGCGACGCCCACGACCACCATCGCTCGACCGCCTCGACGCGCTCTTTGTGGTTCGTCGATTTCGCGACGCCCACCCAGAAATTCGCGACGGACTCGTCTTCGAGTGCGTCAGTGAATCGCAGCAGAGAAAGCGCCGGATCGTCGAGAGACAAAGGCTCGAGCGGCTCGTCTGGCGCCAGAGCGCCGCGCGAGGGGCGCGACGATGCGCGCGACTCCGGCGGCACGCTCGCGTTCGAGCGCACACCGCTTCGGAAGACCGGCTCGGCCGTCGAAGCGTCCTCGGCTCCTTCGCGTGGCGAGTCGGACGTGCTCAAGGGTCTCGGGCAAGTATCGCACAACTGCGAGCGCGAATCGTTGTACCGTCGACAAGCGCAGTGTTTCGGATTCCCGTCGACGAGTCGATCGACCTCGCGCTGCTCGAGCCGCGGCACGCGCCGCTGTTGTATGCCGTGGTCGACGAGAATCGCGCGCACCTTCGCCGATACTTGCCGTGGGTGGACGCGACGCGAACCGTGAATGACTCGGCCCTGTTCATTCAGGGGTGTCTCGAGCAGTTCGCTCGTGGAGTGTCGGTAAACGTGGGCGTTTTCTCCCGAGGTCAGCTCGTTGGTATGAGCGGGACGCACACGGTCCAGTGGTCCAACCGCAAGACCGAGCTCGGCTATTGGCTCTCGGAGCGATGGCAAGGCAAGGGGCTGATGACGCGCGCGGTGCGCGGGCTCGGGACGTATTGCATTCAATCACTTGGGATCAATCGCCTCGAGATCCGCGCAGCAACGGAGAACGCTCGCTCGCGCAAGGTGGCCGAGCGGCTGGGGTTCAAGCTCGAGGGCGTGAGCCGACAGACCGAGTGGCTGTACGACCACTTCGTCGATCACGCGATCTACGGGATCCTCGCGAGCGAGTGGCGCTGAGCAACGCGATCGCTCGCAGCGCGCGCCGCGCCTCAGCGCGTTCGCTTCGCGGCCACTACGTCGAACGCGCCGAGCTCGATGCGCGTCCCGTTCACGAGCAGCGCGACCGTGTGCGCGCCGACGTTGGGGGTGCGCGTCGTGTGCACCGCGAGCGAGACGCGCTTTTCGAGTTCGATCGCGGCTCGCGGCGCGAGCTCGACCCTGCGCAGCTTGAACACTTTCGTTCCGACGCCGCGGAGCTTCACGAAGTCCACGGCGAGGTCGAGGTTGAGCGCCTGCGCGTCGCGAGCGGCGCTTCGGACCGTGAGCGAGACGCACACGCTCTGGCCGATCGCGACGCGATCGGGAGAGAACCGCACTCCTTCGACCTTCACCTTCGGCTTGGCGCCGTGCCCGAGCAGCGCGAGCGCCCGTAGGTCCCCGCGCTTCACAGCGCTGCGCAGCGCGTGTTCGACGAGCTGGCGACGCGCGTCGGTGGCGTCTTCGAGCCACCGTTCGCAGACCGCGAACGCGAGCTCGGGTCGGCTCTTGGTGAGGTCATTGAGATGGTTGGCGACGCTGCGACGCACCATCGTGCTGGGGTCGTCGCGCAAGCGCTCGATCAGCGCGAGGACGCGCTCGGGATGCTCGTCGAGCAGCCGTACGCGGGTAGCCCACGGCAGTCGCTGCCGCGTCCCCTCGGACACCAATCGACGAACGTGCGGGCTCGCGTCCGTCGCCCACTCGGCGAGCCGCGAGAGGGTCGCCTCTGGATGGCGATCGAGAAACGAGCGGATCGAGAACTCGCAGGTGAATCGCTGCGTGAGCTCGTACTGCAGCGCCATCGACTCTTCGAAGTGATCGAGCCCGCGCTCGGCCACGAACATCGTGTGCGGGAGGTAGAAGAACGGCGCCATCCCCGCCCCTTCGAGCTCGTCGCTCTTGTGCTTGGGCCCGAGCGAGGCGCGCAACACTTCTGCTGCGCGAGCGAACTCGCTCGGGAGGTGCGAGGCCAGTGCTTCAGCGATCTGCTTCGCGCGGTCTTTGAGCTCGAGCTCGTCGAGCCCGATGGTCGCCTCGCGCACGAACCCGCGTCGCGCGAAGTCCGGCGACACCGCCGCGATCGAGGCGGCGATTCGTTCTACCAACGCGCGGTCGAAGAAGAGCTTCAGCGGTGCTGCCATCGGGTTGCGCTCGCACTCTACGCGAGCGCGCGCGCAAGCCAACCGATGAGCTCAACGACTCACTCGGGCGCTGATCCGCTGAACGACGCCGCGCATCGCAACAGTGAGGTTTGTCGCGCAGATCGAGGCCACGAGGCCGTTGCGGCAAGGCTGACCATTGCAGGCAGGATGCTCGTCGAAGCGACGCGCGATCTCGACGATGCGTCGCGACGGAAACGCCATCTGCTGGCTGTTCGAGCAGGTCATGATCGGGTTGTACGTGCTGCCTGCGCGACGGCAGGCGGGCACCACGTGCGAGCAGTTGGGATCCATGTTCGCCGCGCGCATCGAGAACGGGCCAGCCACTTCCTGCATGCCCGAGATCGCCGTGAACGAGTCGCGTCCTCCGAAGTTGTCCGGGCCGTCCATCGATCTGCCGAGCAGCGCATCCCAGTCCGTGACAGTCTGTCCGCCCGCGGGTCGCGTCGGGACCTCGAGCGGAACACCAGCGATCGCAACGAAAACGACGCGCTCTGGGTGGCCGGGCTTGAGCGAGAGAAGGTCCCTCGTCCATCGATTGGCGGCGCTCGCGGGTGCAGTGTTGTAGTAGCGGTTGAGGTTCCAAGTGGGGTCGCGCCGATCGCCTGCGTTGTACAGGTAGAAGCGGAGGTCGGGGTTGGTCGGATGGGCCCAATCCATCGAGGCGAGGTTGTAGACGTCCCGAGCGTCCGTGCAGTTTCCGCCCGTCTGCATGGAAAACCCCTGGTCGTTGTCGCACTGGCGCACCGAGCCGTCCTCTTCATCCGTGAGCATTACGATGGCCAACACGGCACCCTCGCGGAGAAACCCTGCGTTGGGCGACATGCTGCCTGGCGCCGCACGAGCGTCGTTTTGCACGAGCGCGCGCCACGTGGACTCGAGCTGCTGCTCGAGTCCACAACCGCTGATGAAGATCCCTGCGTTGCACTTGAACCAATCCGAGAACACATCCAGGTTGCGCGTCGACGCATTCGGTCCCGCGACATCGCAGCTCGCGTCCTGGGTGTTCGAGCAATACTTGATGAAGTTGGGAAACTGATTCTGGTCGTTGAGGCACGCGCTCGGGCGAAACCCCGCGGGCGCTGTCGGCGCATTGGGCCGGCGGGGTGCCCACGGAAGGTGCGCTTGCAACGCGGGGCCGTTGCGAATCGGGTTGAGTCTTCCGTCGTCGCCACGCTCGCTGTCGTCGCAGCCCGGAACCAGGAATCCCCCGGTCCCGAGGTCCGTCGAGACCACACCGACGTGCAGATCCCTCACCGCAGGGTACTGCAGAACGTCGTCCATATTCATCGGGTCGCAGCGGTGCGGCGTCCCCCCGCCGGGCATCGTACGAGAGATGCACGGCGGGTCGGTGAGCTGGGACACGAGTGGTCCGAGCTGCGCCATCATGTTTGCCTGATTGTCTCCCATCGACCCGGAGTTATCGACGACCATGAGCAGATCGAGCTGCGGCGTCGCTGGGACAGTCCGCCCGGAATCAACGTCGGCGACAGCGCCATCGCCAACCGCTACGTCGCGCCCGCTGTCCAGCGCTCCGTCCGGCGCGGTCGACGTTGGTCCACACCCGCTTTCTGCGAGGGCCGCGAGGACAACCATGGAAGCCCGAACAATCTCTCTGCTTCTCGCCACGAAAAACCCCTTCGTTCGATGACGCCGATCTCGGTCGCTTCCCCACTGGACACGACCGTCGCTTCGGATGTGTGGACCCTACATCAGTCGATCGCGCCGCACAACCACGGCGTTTCCCGTCACGCTCGCCGCACCGGGAGCGCCGTTTACCGAGGCGAAACCCTCGCGATCCAGCGGCGCATGCTCGACACGCGGATTCGAACACACGCACCTTCGAGCCACCACGCTCGCGAGCGACGTCGAGCCTCTGCTCGCGAGATCACCCCGGCAGCGTCGTCGGAAGCGCGCGCTGCTCGGGGCCGCTGTACGCGTTGTCCGGTCGCACGAGGCGCCCTTCGGCGCGGACCTCTGCCCAGTGCGCGAGCCAACCGCACGCGATTCCCAGGACGAACGCAGCTACGTAGCGGCTCGGGTCGACGCCCAGCGTGCCGAGCAGCGCCGCGCCGTAGAGGTCGATGTTGGGATAGACGCCCTTGGCCGCAAACAACGGCGTCGCGGCCTCTGCCATCGCCTCGCATGTGTCCAGCAACGGCGCGTGCCCCATCGCTCGCATGGCCGCCCGCATCGGCGGGACCCTCGGGTCCGGCACTTTGTAGACCCGATGCCCGAAGCCGGGAAGACGCTCCTTCGCAGCGTGCTTCGCGGCGACGAACGCCGCGGGATCGCCGTGGGCAAACGCGCTCTCGAGCATCGCTCGCGCGTGCGCCGTCGCGCCGCCGTGCCGCTCTCCCGAGAGCGTCGCGCAGGCCGCAGCGAGCGCGGGCCCCGCGTTGGCTCCGGCGCTCGCAGCGACGCGACACGCGAAGGTCGACGCGCTCAAGCCATGCTCGCTCTCGAGGTTGAGCAGCACCTCGAGCGCGCGCAGTGACGCCTCGTCGCGACGGCTCGCGCCCAACGCCGCGAGCGAGCGCTGCGCGTAGCTCCAGTGCACGGGCGGCGACTCGACGCCAGTGACCGCGGCGACCACCGAGGGAACCCTCCCCAACACGCGCGCGCAACGCTCTGCGGTCGGCGCAGCCCTAGCATTCGCGTCTTCGGCGAGGACGATCGCAGCGCTGAGCGCGTCCGCCTCCGACCGGCCCTCTCGCAGCGCACGCGCGACCGAGCGGTCGTGCTCGGTGAGCTCAGCGCCCGCGCGAATCATCGCAGAGAACCGCTCGCGCTCCTCGGCGCTCGTCGGGAGTTCGCCGTGCAACACGACGTACGCGACGTCTTCGTACGAGAGCCGCTCAGCGAGCTCTTGCAGGAGAAATCCGCGGATCAGCGCGCGTCCGGCGCGGCCATCAACGTGCGCGATCGCCGTGCGCGCGACGACGACCCCCTCGAGGCTTCCATCTGTAGGAGCGACCAGCGCGGCCATGATGGGCGGAATCTACCGCGAGCCCGCGGCTCACAGCGAGCGCAGAAACTCGACGAGCTCTGCCAGCTCGCGGGAGGACAGGTGCGACGTCCGCCCGTGCCGATCACCGACGTTGCGCGCGACCAGCACGTCTTCGAGCGTCCTCGCGCTGCCGTCGTGCAAGTAGGGAGCGCTCTCCCACAACCCCCGCAGCGCCGTCGTGTCGAACGCGCAGGGGCCGCGCGGGTGTCCCGCGAAGTCCTCGTGGTTGCGGTTGAGGGCGTTGCAGGTCCCGACGTCCCACAAGCGCACGGGACCGGCGAGATCGAGCGACGGGTTGCCCTGGCCCGAGTCGGTGTACGACGGCCCGGAGTGGCACTGCGCGCACCGGGTGTCTTCGCGAAAGAACACGACGCGCCCGCGCGCTGCCATCGCCGCGTCGACCGTCGGCGGCGGGGGCGTCGGGATCGCGCGCTCGGCGAACGCAGCCACCGCCGAGAGGTACGGAGCGAGCACGGTGTCGTCCGGCGCGAAGTGTCCGCCCTGCTCGACGTTGATGGTCTTCCAATACTCGCGAAGGTCTCGGCGCGCCGCGGTGCGAAAGAGAAACCCATCGACGCCGCCCGCGTTGGTAGGCGTATCGCGCGGGCCGTGCTCGAAGTGCCACGTGATGCGGTTGGTCGTACCCTCTGGGTGACAGCTCGCGCAGGCCATCCATCGGTTGGTCGTGACCGGGACGTCCGTGTCGTTCGCCGTGAAGAACACGCGCTGACCGAGCCTCAGATCGGACGGCATCGGGTCCGCTTCGCGAAGCTCGATCAACGCCGCGGGGCGCGCGAGCGAGACTCGTCCCTCGCCGTCGCGGCGCAGGTCGATCGCGGCGACGTTTCCTGTGTTGCGAAGGTCGACGAAGGCCCGAGCGCCGTCTCGCGTGAGCGCGATCCCTTGCGGCCAGTGTCCTTCGAGCGGGCGCAAGAGCCCCACTTGGACGCGGCGGGCGACGTCGATCACCAGGACGTCTTCGCTCGCTTGCGCCACGACGAACGCCAGCCGTCCATCGGACGAGAACCGCACCGCGCGCGGCCCAGAGATCACGTCGCCGAACGCTCCGTCCTCGCCGGCGAGGCGCGCGTCGATCGAGAGCGTCGCGCTCGCCTCGCGCGCATCCGTCGGAACGATCGTGACCGCCGCGAAGACCGTGCTCTCGAAGTCGAGCGCGGGCTGCGCGGTGTCGTCGCCGTGCAGCTCGTGGGCGATCCACAGCGCGCCCGTCGCGGGGTGCAGCGCCAGGTCGTAGAGCGAGCGGGGCTTTCCGTGGGCGAGCGTACGATGACCGCGCGGCGCGACCTCGGCGACGTCCCTCGCAGAAGCGATCGAGAACGAGGGAGAGAGGCGCAGCGTCGTCGTTCCTGGACCGTGCAGATGCGTGACGTGCGCGAGGGCTCGGCGATGATCGACGACGAGCCCCCAGGGCAGAGACGAGACGCGAACGCGACCGCGCTCTTCGAGGGTTTCTCCGTCGAGGGCGAGCACCGCTTCGTCCGCCGCGCACGTCGCGATCACCGTGGAATGGCCGCGATCTCCTTCGAAAAACGCCGCAGAAATGGGCCTCGCGCACACGCGCCGGCGCCGGACGATCGTGGCGTCACTCGCGCGCACGACCGCCACCTCGCCCGAGCGCTCGAGCGCCACAGCGATGCGCGCGCCGTCCGCGCTGAGAGAGAGCGCCCTCGGGTAGAAAGAAGGCGCGTAGCGACCGCGCGCGTCCGGCCCGGGAATGGGACCGAATCGAACACGGCGAGACTGCGGCGAGACCGTGTCGAACAACACCAGCGAGTCTTCGTCGGGCGCCAGCACGAGCAGCGTTCGTTCGTCGGGAGACAACGCGATCGTCCCGGTGTGCGAAGCCGCGGGGGGCGGACGAGCCGAGTCCGCGCCGCCCGCGTCCGGCGGCGACGAAGGCCCTCCGCACGCGGCGAGCATCGCGAGCAGAATCGCAGGCAAAATCCTTACGCAACCGCTCATTGCGCCGCCTCGAACGTGACGCTGTGCGCGAGCGCCGCCGGCAGCGACGCGTCGTCGATCTCGGGAACACAGTCGCGATCGCGATCCGCCGTCGCTCGCTCTCCCTCGGCGCCCAGCTCGCCGGTCAGCGCGCGCTCGGCCATCTGCAGCCCTCCGCGCGCGAAGCCGTCGCGGACGAAGACGCACTCGGCGGGCCAGTCGACGCGCTCGTCACGGTTACGGTCGTTCCACCCGTTGAGGACGAGCTTGGACGACCGGGTCCATCGCGCGAGCACTTGCCGTCCGAGCGCCGCTTCGCCCGGCCTGGACGCGAGGAGCTTGTACACCTCGCGCGCCGCGGCCGTGTAGTACCCCCACTGCGCCGCGGTCCAGCGCAGATCGTCTGCGTCCGAGCGGCGAGCCCCCGTGCGATAGAGCCCCAGCGCATCGTCCCAGCGCGCTCTCTCGAACCGCTGCCACACGCGAAGCGCGCGGTCGCGAAAGCGAACCTCCCCCGTCGCGAGGTGCGACTCCAAGAGCCCGCGGACCGCAGCCAGCTCGTCTTCGATCCGCGATGGATCCGCGATCGGCCGACCGTCGCGCGCCAGGCCCCTTCGCACGGTCCCGTCGTCGGTCGTCAGCTGCTCGAAGAGGACATCAGCGTGCGCTCGAATTCGTGTGCCGATTCGCGCGACCGCGCTGTCTTCGCCAAACAGCAGGCTCGAATCACGGTCGATCGAAGAGCGCGTCGCGCGCGGATCGGGCGTCGCGTCCCCGTACAAAACCAGCCTGCCCGTGATCGATCGGCGCGCCAGCCGAAGGACCTGCACGGTCATCGCGGCGTCTTGCACCGAGAGGTCGTCGCCCGCGGAGGCGCCGTTGAAGCGCGCCGTCGCGCCATAGCGACGGGCGCCCTCGCCTCGAACAAAGCCCTGCTCGAGCACGACGAGCGCCCAACGAAGCGCCCCGCGAAATCGACTGTGCGCATACGCACGATCGAACGGATCGCCGTCGAAGTATCCACGCGCCGTCGCGCCGCCGCCGATCTCGGGGTTGTCGTCGTCGACCAGCGCGAACAGCGTCGCGAACGCGCCGACGAGCGAGAGCTGCGCCGAGAGCGAGAGCGACCGATCCGTGACGCGCAGCTCGTCGACCGCGGGAAAGCCCGCGACCGTGTCCTCGACCTCGTCGACCGCGATTCGCTGCGCAGGCCACTCGGGCGGCGACGAGAGCGAGTACGCCTCGAGCTCGCGCACCGACCCGAAGCCGCCGAGCCCTGCCCGATCGCCGCGCACGAGGCCGCTCGAGAGGAGCCACTCGATCGTCGAGAGAGAGCTCGCCACGAGAAGCGCCCCGTGAAAGCCCTCGATGTCGCTCGCGCCGAGATAGACGCCGCCCGCGCTCTGCGAGCCGTCTTCTCGCCTCGCGACGACGGCGTTGCGCTCGGCCCCCACGCGCGCGAGGTCCGCGGCGGCGACGGTCGGCACAGCGCGTCCTTCACCGTCGTGAAAGAGCTGCAGGTAGTTGGTGATCCAGAGGGCGTACTTCCACAGCGTCGCGCCGGTGGCGCCCGCGTCGAGCTCGCGCTGAACTTGACCGAAGCGCGACGGCAGGTGCAGCGAGCTGTAGCCACACTCGTAGTCGCCTACGAGGACGCTCTGCCCGGCGGACGCTCCGTAGCCGCCTTCGATCGTGCATCCGCGCGCGATGTTGTTGGACGGTCGAATCGTAGGGTCGAACCCCGCGAACGGAACGCTCGTCGCCCACAGCCCGCCGAACCCGACGCGGTTCAACGGGTTGTCGACCGGCGCGGGAACGGTCACGAACCCCTGCGGCCTCGCGCCGGGCTCGACGCGCACCCCCGCGTGCGTCGCGAGCGCGCTCGCGGTGACCAGCGCGCGCATCGCGTCGAGCGCCGTCTGCCCGCGCGGCGGCGGCCTCGCGAGCGCGCCGTCGTCCGCGCCGCGAAGGTGCGCGAGCGTCGAAGAGAACACCAGCGAGAGGCCCGCGCCCGACTCGAACGCGACGTTGTTCATCGGCTGCCGCGAGTACTCGTAGGACTCGACCGCGGCCGCGTATCCAGTGGGGTCTGTCTGCGCACCGCCGTCGTGCTCGTACCGATCGGGCGGCGTCGCGTTGCGATCGTACCCGGCCAGCGCGCGACCGATGAACTCCGCGAACGGCTCGCCCGAGGTCTGCATCTCGACGCCGGTCCGCATGGCGGCCTCGGTGTCGAATCGGACGTCTCGCTGCGAGATTCGAAGCGCGCGGTAGGGCGTCAGCGTGTTTGATTGTGTATGCGTACGCGACGACGTCGGTCGCGCGCCTGCGTCGGACAGAAGCGAGGGGCGTCGACAGGCGACGAGGGCGAGCGCGCAGCCCGCCGCCAACCGTCGCAAGTTCGATCGCCCAGAGAACACTGCCGTATGCGTGAAGAGTGACGAGTGAACCGCGAGCGTGTCCACTGATTGCGAGCGCGAAAATTCCGCGCATGGCGGGCGTGCGACTCGAGGACGGCTTGCGCGGACCGCCCGTCGCTCGCCGTAACCATTGCCCCCGCGACGCGTACACTCCTGCGTCATGCTCACCTGGAAGGAAGTGCTCCGCCTCGCGCGAAACGGAAACCACGCTCCCCCGAGGACCGTGAAGAAGAGCGAGGCCGAGTGGCGCGCGCAGCTCGCGCCGCTGGCGTTCGAGGTCACGCGTCGGCACGGGACCGAGCGCGCGTTCAGCTCGGAGATGTGCTCGAAATTCGAGCCGGGTCGTTACCGTTGCGTGTGCTGCCAGACGCTGCTCTTCGACGCCGCGACGAAGTTCGAATCCGGCACCGGTTGGCCGTCCTTTTCGCAGCCGGTCGAGCCCGACGTCGTCTCGTACCACGTGGACGAGAGCTACGGGATGGTGCGGGTCGAGACGCTCTGCAACGTGTGCGACGCGCACCTGGGCCATGTCTTTCCCGATGGCCCAGAGCCGAGCGGATTGCGCTTCTGCATCAACGCCGTGGCGCTCGAGAAGGTCGAGTAGCCGCGACGAGCGTCAGTCCCGCGCGCCTGCGTCGCGACGCTCGCCAGGCGCTTCGCCAGAGCCCGGTCCAGCGCCGGGCCCATAGGCGCCGGGCGAGTGATTCTCGCTCACCGAGGCGTCTTCGCTCGTGGAGGCAGAGCCATCGGCAGCACCCGCGTCCGCGCCCCCTCGACGCCGTCGCGTTCGCGAGTCTTCTGCTTCGCGCTGCGCTTGGATCAACGGCAGTCGCTCTCTGGCGCCCTCGTAGAACTCCGCGGCGTCGACGACTCGATACGTCGGTCGACCGGCGTCCGAGCGCTCGCGGTTCTCGGTCTTGATCCAACGCAGGACCATGTCCGCGGCACGAACGCTCCAGGCGTGCGTGTCGTGCAGGAGCACCGTTCCGCCTGCCATGTTTCCGATCAAGCGGATGACGTTCATCGCGACGCCCTGAGCGTCGCCGACCATCTGCCAGTCGTGCGAGTCGATGCTCCAGAGCGAGAGCTCGTAGCCGTGCTCGTGCACGTGTCGCTGCACGTCGTCCGAGTACGACCCGTACGGCGGCCTGAACAAGTGCGGCCGCTGGCCGATCACGCCCTCGATGATCTCGGAGTTGTGCTCGACCTCGCGCGCGATGCGCTCGGACGAGAGGTTGGCCATGTTGGGGTGCGTGATCGAGTGGTTTCCGATCACGTGCCCGCGGCGAAAGGCGTCCAACAAGATCGCGCGCGCCCTGCCCCGCGTCGGCTCGGAGTCGGTCTCGAGCCTCCAGCCGCAGACGAAGAAGACGGCCTTGACCTGGTGCCGATCGAGGATGTCGAGCAGCCGATCGGTCGTTCCAGGCTTGGGCCCATCGTCGAACGTAAAGAGAATCTCGCGCGCGCCAGGGCGTCCGAGGGCCAGATCCCAGGCCGTTCGAAGGTGCCCCGTGGGGTTGAGCAGCGCAGGCGGCCACACCCGCGCGACCGCCGCAGCGTCGCCGCGACCGCCGTCACCCCGAGGAATCACCGTCGCGATCCGTCGCACTCCGCCGTCGGGACCGCGCATCGCGATCACCCGTTGCACCTGCCGACGAGCGTGCGCCTCGGTGTCCACGGGCGTCGAGCGGCCCCCGCGACCGAGGGAGGCGAGCGTCTGCAAGACGTCCAGGGGGCTGGTGATTCCCTGGACGCGAAGGGCCATCGCCGCACCAAAGGTGACCGCCCCGAGGACCGAGAGCGATGCGACCGCGCGAAAGACGGCCCGATTTCGTCGACGGGACGACACAGGAGCCCGAGGGCCTTAGCCCAATCCGAGCCGAAGGGAAAGTTCGCGCGGAATTGGCTCTCGATGAGCGCCCCTTCACCAGGGAAGGAGCAGCGCGACTCCGAGGATCGGCGCCGAGACGAGAAACACGACGAGCGAGTAGCCCATGATGTCCTTGGCGCGCAGGCCCAGCAGACCGAGCAGGGGCAGCGCCCAAAACGGTTGGAACATGTTTCCCGCCATGTTTCCGTAGGCGACGCCCATGGTGGTCGCGCCGTAGGGCGTACCGAGGCGCCTCGCTGCCTCGAGCATCACGGGGCCTTCGACGGCCCACTCGCCGCCGCCCGACGGCACGAAGAGCTTGGTCACGAGCGACGCCAGAAACGTGAAGAACGGGAGCGTCTTCGCCGTCGCAAACGCGATGAACACGCCCGCGATCGCGTGCCCGAGCCCCGAGTCGCGCATCATCACCATGATCGCGCCGTAGAAGGGAAACTGCAGCACGACCCCCGCCGTTCCTCGAACGCTGTGCGAGATCGCCTTGGCGTAGGCGACGGGCGTCGGATAGAGCGCCATGCCAACGATCACGAACGCGAAATTGAGGACGTTGTGGTTGATCGCCAGCGCGCCCCGCGTCCACACATAGTGCCCGAGCGCGATCACACCCACCGCGGACACGGCGAGCTGCCACCCGCGAAACGCGTCGAGCCTCTCGGCGATCGTCGCAACGGCGGGCGCCTCTCCGTTCGCGACGTCCCCGCCGGGCGCTCGATCGTGCCCG
>LNFM01006135.1_pt1 | contig 20006 bp, 23 predicted proteins | sample 596031 | NCBI WGS metagenome assembly LNFM01 (sample SAMN04254537, study PRJNA301005) | activated carbon metagenome | isolation source: dual media filters at the Ann Arbor, Michigan drinking water treatment plant | place: USA: Ann Arbor | reverse complement strand
TAAGCGACATGAGTGCGATGGCGAGCGCGACGGCTACTGCGCTTGCGATCAATGGGTCATGTATCGTACTGACGGCTAGAACTCCCATAAGCGCACCGAACGTGTTGCCGCCGATGACCGGCCACGGCTGGGCGAGCGGGCTCGACGGCACAGCAAAGACCAGCACAGCGGACGCGCCCATCGGCGCCACCAAGAACGGCAGAGCGGCGCTTTGGCCGAAGCTCACATAGCCGATCAAGGCAGTGACGGCGATGCCGACCAGCGCGCCGGCGCAGCAAGCCATGCGATCGAGGAAGGTCGCCCCTGGCAGGATGGGACGGAAAAGCTTCGGACAAAACTTCATGCTCAGCGCGGCGCTCGCGCGTGAAGGGGATCTGCAATCCTGCCCTGCGACATTGCAATGCCAAACCGAAATCTGTCCGCGATGCGGTGAGCGCGGCTCAGGAAAAGTTCTGCCTGCTCCGGCGTACAGAGTTGCTCCAGCGTCTCACTGAAAAGCGAGAGCCAGCGTCGGAAGTGCGCATCATCAAGCCCAGGGAGGCGCATGTGCTTTTCCAAAGGCTGTCCTTTGTAGACGCCTGTCATCAGTGTCACCGATGACCAGAAGGCGCACAGCTTGTCGAGGTGTGCCGGCCAATCCTCGATAGCGGCTTCAAATATGGGCGCGAGCATTCCGTCGGTGCGGACGCGGGCGTAAAATGCATGCACCACAGCACGGATCAAGCTCTCCTCGATGCCGACACCGGCTCCAGGTGCTTCAGCTCGTGCGCTCACGGGATTGCCCAACGTGTCAATCTCCTTAGGCGAAATGCAAGGCTACGAAAGCTGCGACAAGATTCCAGACGAGCATGTTGACGAGGATTCGTGTCATGCCGCGATCGTCGGCGGAACGCGCCCCGATGTAGTCGCAGACCAGGTTGCCCGGCAGCAGAAACACGTAGCTCACGGCGTTGACGGCTGCGTTGAACATGGCGCACTCCTTCGCAAAGGTTGACGTACGACTTTTAAGCGGTATTGTAAATACCACATTTTGAGAGGCTGTTATGAAGCTCACTGCACACACGGATTTCGGGATGCGGGTCCTGATGAGCCTTGCGGCCATCACCGAGAGATTACTCACAGTCGAAGAGCTCGCCGTAAGGCATCGTGTCTCAAAGCACCACCTGATGAAGGTGGCGCAGAGCTTGATTCATGCCGGCTGGGTTGAAGGGGTGCGTGGAAGGCGCGGCGGTTTGCGACTAGCGGTAGACCCTGCTTCGATCCGGATCGGTGATGTTGTTCGTCAACTTGAAGGGGATTTGAACATTGTCCCATGTCTCGGCGACGAACGAGCATCGTGCGTCTTTGCCGGCGCCTGCAAGCTGACAGGACTTTTCGGTCGTGCCGCAGCCGCGTTCACAGCCGAGCTTGATCGCGCCACACTAGCCGATCTCGCCGCACCCGATTACCGCGTGCGCTTGGGCGCCGCCTCTGCGCTGGCTGCATGAGCACCTCTTGGCTACTCTCGCAACAACGCGCGGCTGATTTTAGTACTGGCAAGTCTGCAAAGCCAGCGAACCACGCAGCGCTTGACCTCAAATTAGTTTGGGTTGGCGCCGGCTGCCATGATGACGCACCTGGCAACACCAAAAATAAGCTGCATAATCCGCTACACAATAGAACCAGAGCCTTCCATACTCAAACCGCTTCGATGTCGCATTTTAACGGACGACCAACATTTTCACTCGCTGAGGGGAATGAATGCTCGCGAACCTGAATTCCTCCGAGAGGCAGAATGCCCTCATTATTGCGTGCATCGTCGCCGTCGCCGGTCTCGTGATGGCCGCAGTTGGACGATCCGACACGTTGGGCATACACGGCGCCATCGTGATGGTCTTCGCCGGTGCGGTGCTCTACTTCGTCATGTCATCTTTTTACGCTCCTGAGCCAAAAGAGGATCGCAGAACTTCCTACTATGACGATCCGATCAAAGTAGGCATCGTTATGTCTATGGCGTGGGCCGTGTTTGGCATGTTCATGGGCGTGTGGATCGCCGCCCAGATGGCATGGCCTAACCTAGCCTTTGATGCGGCTTGGTCGACCTTTGGGCGTCTGCGACCCACCCATACAACTGGCGTTATCTTCGGCTTCGGCGGTAATGCGCTAATTGCCACGTCTTTCCATGTCGTGCAGCGAACATCTCGTGCACGGCTGGCGGGCCAGGTCAGCCCCTGGTTCGTGCTCCTCGGGTTCAATCTGTTCTGTGTTCTTGCTGTCTCCGGCTATCTACTCGGCATCACCCAATCGAAGGAATACGCTGAGGCTGAATGGTATGCCGATCTGTGGCTAGTGATCGTTTGGGTGGTCTACTTTGTCTTATATATCGCGACCATCGCGCGTCGGAAGGAACCGCACATCTATGTCGCGAACTGGTACTTCATGGCGTTCATCCTCGTGGTGGCGATCCTTCATATTGTCAACAACCTGGCGATACCCGTCTCCTGGGGGCACGCGAAGAGCTACACAATTTGGCCAGGCGTGCAGGACGCGATGGTGCAATGGTGGTACGGGCACAATGCGGTCGCCTTCTTTCTAACAGCTGGCTTCCTCGGCATGCTCTACTATTACCTACCCGTGCGTGCGCAACGGCCCATCTTTTCCTACCGTCTGTCGATACTGAGCTTCTGGGGCATCGTCTTTTTTTACATGTGGGCCGGCTCGCACCACTTGCACTACACGGCCCTTCCCCATTGGGTACAGACTCTCGGAATGACATTTTCGGTGATGTTGCTGGTGCCCTCATGGGCGTCGGCTGGCAACGCTCTGCTGACGCTCAACGGCGCGTGGAGCCGTGTGCGCGACGACGCGACGCTTCGTTTCATGATGGCGGCGACGGTCTTCTATGGCCTGTCCACCTTTGAGGGATCATTCATGGCGATCCGCCCCGTCAACGCGCTCAGCCACTATACGGACTGGACCGTCGGGCACGTCCACGCCGGCGCACTGGGCTGGGTAGCGCTCATCACTTTCGGCTCGCTCTATACCTTGGCGCCCACGCTCTGGAAGAAGGAACGAATGTATTCCCCCGTCCTGATCGAATGGCACTTCTGGCTCGCGATCGCTGGCACGCTGATCTATGTTTTCGCAATGTGGAACTCGGGCCTCATACAAGGCCTGATGTGGCGAACTTACACAACAGACGGCGCACTCGCGTATTCGTTCACTGACTCGCTCGTTGCAATGTACCCTTATTACATTGCGCGCGCGTTTGGCGGTCTACTGTTTCTGATCGGCGCCATTGTCGCTTCTTACAACATCTGGATGACGATCCGCACGGCGCCGTCCGTCGCGAGCCAGGTCGCAGACACACCGCTCCTCCCCGCCACCGCGCCCGGAGAATGACGCATGGCTGAGATGTTCCACAGGAAGCTCGAGCGTTCCACGATCGGCTTCGTCCTCGCAATCATCGCGGCGGCGAGCGTCGGGGGAATCGTGGAGATAGCGCCACTGTTCACCATCGACGAAACGGTCGAAAAAGCGCCGGACATGCGGGTCTACACGCCACTGGAACTGGCTGGCCGCAACATTTACATCCGGGAAGGCTGCTATGCCTGCCATAGCCAGATGATCCGTACGTTGCGCGATGAGGTCGAGCGATACGGGCCTTACTCTCTCGCCGTAGAATCAAAATACGACAGGCCAATGCTTTGGGGCTCCAAACGGACGGGCCCCGATCTTGCCCGCATTGGCGGCAAATATTCCGACCTCTGGCACGTCGCTCACCTGATTAACCCCCGCGACGTTGTGCCCGAGTCCAACATGCCTGCCTACGCTTTCCTGAGCCGCACGCCATTGCAAATGGACGACCTTCCTGCACACCTTGCTGCGCAGCGTGCACTCGGTGTCCCGTATACCGAGGACATGATAAATAACGCTGCGCGCGACACTTATGGCCAGGCGACGCCTGACACCGATTTCGCCGCTGGCGTAACGAAGCGCTATGGCAAGGAGACCCAAGTCAGCGCGTTCGATGGGGTGGCCACGCAAGTCACAGAGATGGACGCACTCGTCGCCTATCTTCAGGTGTTGGGGCGTCTCACGAGTGCGGCCTATCGCAACACGGCTGCGACTGAAAAGCCGCCAGAACCCGTCAACTGAAGGAGGCCGCAATGAACGTCAGCTATGAAACGCTGGTCGCCTTCTCCAAGAGCTGGGGCCTTATTTACATGATGAGCTTCTTCCTCTGCGTGTGCGTTTACGCGTTTTGGCCGCGAAACAAAGAGCGATTTGACCGCGCCAAAAACAGCATTCTTGGTCAGGACGACAAGCCATGGCGGGAGTAGAGCGCGATCCGGTCACCGGTCGTGAGACGACCGGACATGAATGGAACGGCATCAAAGAACTGGACACACCGGTTCCGCGCGGCGTGCTGATGTTTCTGATTGTCACGCATCTTTGGGCGATCGCATGGTGGTTTTTCGTGCCTGCGTGGCCATTAGGCGCCACTTATACAAAAGGTTTGCTCGGGGTTGACCAGCATAGCACCGTTGAGGCGCGTTTGGTCGAGGCGCAAAACGCGCGCTCCGTCTGGACGACGCGTCTGGAGTCGGAACCCTACGAAGCAATTCTCGCAGACACGGCCCTGATGCAGAAGGTTCGCGGTTCGGGGAGGCAACTTTTCGGAGACAATTGCGCCGCCTGCCATGGCCGCGACGGCAAGGGCGGCGTCAACTATCCTAACCTGACGGACGATGACTGGCAGTGGGGCGGCAGCCCCGAATTGATCGAACAAACGATGCGCGTTGGCGTCAACGCCGCACACCCGGAAACACGGATGGGCCAGATGCCCGCATTCGGCCGCGACAAGATGCTGGACCGGACGCAGGTTCAGAACGTCGCGGCTTATGTTTTCTCACTGACGAACCCCGGCTACTCAACGCCGGAGAATGTTGAACGCATCAATGCAGGTCGCGAAGTCTTTGGCGTGACATGCGCCGCCTGCCACGGAGAGAACGGCGAAGGCAATAGAGACACGGGCGCCCCAAACCTGACGGACAATTACTGGGTCTATGGCGGCGGCATGGACGCGATCATCGCATCGGTACACGGCGGCCGGCAGGGGCACATGCCCACATGGGACGAGCGCTTGACGAAGGCGGAGATTCGCACACTCGCCGTTTACGTGCACGGCCTGAGGACGCAACAGCCATGAGCAGGCAAGCAAAGTCCAAACTGTCCGGGAACTGGCTCCCTTGGGTCATCGTGCCCGCTGTGCTGCTGCTGTTCGCAGCCGCCAATGCCCATCTGGTTTATGTGGCGTTCCAGTCGCAACCCGACTGCGTCGCGCATCTGAAGATTGGCGGCGAAGGAACGGGCCACCGCGCCGCGAAGTCGGCTTGTTGAGGGAGACGGACGTGAATGACCCCGACAGACCCTATGGGCTCCTCAGCGAGACTTCCGGCATCGGGGAGACCTATGACCCGCGCCTGCAGCGCAATCTCCCGCTTCTCGCGGGACTGCGATGGCTCGCCGCCGGCTGGCGCGACTTCTGGACGCGCCCGGCTTCCAGCCTCGCATATGGCTTGGGCGTGTTCGCGCTCTCAGTCGCATTTGTCTGGACCCTTGTAGGGTTTGGTCGGGACTACATCCTTTTCCCCGCGCTGGCGGGCTTTCTGATTGTTGCGCCGTTTCTCGCCATCGGGCTGTACGAGAAGAGCCGGGCAATCGGTGAAGGACAGGCTTTCGCACTGGGCGACATGGTGCGGGTTCGCCCAAGGGCAGGCGCACAAATATTCTTCACCGGCTTGCTGCTGAGCCTGCTTGCGCTGCTGTGGAACAGGGCGGCTGTACTGATCTGGGCACTGTTCTTCGGCGTGACGCCCTTCCCTGGCCTCAACCACGTCGTCGAGATCCTGATTGGAACGCCCAATGGATGGGCGATGCTTGTGGTGGGAACTGCGGTCGGCGGCCTCTTCGCTTCCTTCGGCTTCGCCATCAGCGTGTTCGCGGCGCCTATGCTGCTCGACCGCCGCGTCGACGCACTGACCGCCATGGGCGCAAGCATGAAGCTAGTCTGGAATAATCTCGCGCCCATGATTGCCTGGGGCGCGATGGTGCTGGCGCTGTTTGCGATCTGTGTCGCAACGGGCCTCTTAGGAATGATCGTCATCTTCCCGCTGCTTGGGCACGCAACCTGGCACGCCTACAAGGCGGTCGCGAAGCCGGAGGATGCGCCGTGAGCTGCTGCGCCCCCGGTGTTGAAGCGACAGCGGCGCTCGTTCCCAGCGGCGACCTGTCGGCCGAGGAACTTCTGCTTGCGAGCCGCGATCTCGGCAACGGCATACAGCAGACAGACCTCTTCGTGCCGCAGGCGCGTTGCGGCGTGTGCATCGCCACCATTGAGGGCAGCCTCGCGCGGCTAGATGGCGTTGTCGGCGCGCGCCTTAATCTGACCACCCGCCGGGTTTCCGTCAGATGGCGCTCGGGCGGGGAGCCGCCACCTATCGTGGAGACGCTGAAGCGCGCAGGCTTCGATGCAAGCCTTGCGGAGCATGGCGACAACGAAGGCGACGCCGAAGCCTCGCGATTGTATCGCGCAACGGCGGTCGCCGGCTTCGCCGCCATGAACATCATGATGCTCTCCGTGTCGGTGTGGTCGGGGGCTGGCGAATCGACGCGTCACGCGTTCCACATCATCTCAGCAGCGCTGGCGATCCCCACGGTTGCGTATTCGGGACGCGTTTTCTTCGCGTCTGCCTGGAGCGCCGTGCGCGTGGGCAAATCCAACATGGACTTGCCGGTCTCAATCGGCATCCTCCTGACGTTGGGGTTGAGCCTCCACGATACTTTCACAAATAGCGCCCACGCATATTTCGATGCAGTGACATCGCTGATGTTCTTTCTGCTCGCGGGCCGAACTCTGGACCATGCGATGCGCCAGAAGGCGCGCAACGCGGTAACGGGGCTCGCCCGGCTCATGCCGCGGGGCGCCACCGTGGTTGCTGAGGACGGAAGCCGGGAGTATCGCAGGCTCGACGAGATCGCGCCGGGCGAGGTGGTTTTGGTCGCGCCCGGCGACAGAGTCCCCATTGACGGCGTCGTGGTCGCGGGCAGCGGCAGCATTGACTTGTCGGTCGTAACCGGGGAATCCGCGCCGCAGCCGGCCACTCCCGGCGCAGCGTTGATGTCGGGGACGCTCAACCTCGACGGAGTCGTCTTGCTGAAGGTGTCCCGTCGCGCTGGAGATTCGTTCCTGGCCGATATGGTCCGGCTGATGGAAGCGGCCGAGCACGGACGAGCGGGCTATCGCCGCATCTCGGACCGCGCGGCGGCGCTCTATTCCCCGGTCATTCACCTGCTGGCGATCGCCACCGGAGCGGCATGGCTTGCCTCAACAGGCGATTGGCATAGAGCGGTGACGATCGCGATTTCAGTACTGATCATTACATGCCCATGCGCCCTCGGACTCGCGGTTCCGATGGTCCAAGTGATGGCCGCGCGCAGGTTGTTTGACGCCGGGATCACGCTCAAGGACGGAAGCGCGTTGGAGCGGCTCGCGGAGATCGACACAGTGGTGTTCGACAAAACGGGTACGCTCACAATGAGCGCAGGTCGCGTGGAGAGCCATGATGTGTCAGCTCAAGATCTTGCGAACGCCGCCGCCATCGCCTCGTTGTCGCGGCACCCTGCGTCGCTCGCAGTGGCCGCGCTCTCATCCCCTGGTTCGATAACCGTGGAGGATTTTCGCGAGGTTGCAGGACAAGGGATTGAAGGCCGCGTGGGTGACAGTTTTTACAAACTAGGGCGCAAGACATGGGCGTGTGGCGTGCACAGAACTTATGATGACGAAGCAACGGCGTGGCTTTCCCGTAATGGTCGACACGCGGGATCCATCGTCATCCGGGACGATCTGCGGGCCGGATCCATCGAGGCAGTCCGCGACCTCGCTAAGATGCGCCTTTCAGTGGAAGTTATGTCGGGGGATCGCCGTGATGAGGTGGCGCGGATAGCCAGCGCGCTCGGCATAGCGGAAAAGCGCCATGGGATGCTGCCCGAGGACAAGGTGAATCGCCTAGCCGAACTAGTGGCGAATGGCCGTCGGACATTAATGGTCGGAGACGGCTTGAACGACGCTCCGGCGCTGGCGGCGGCGCATGTCTCCATGGCCCCATCGTCTGCCGCTGATATTGGCAGGAATGCCGCCGATTTAGTATTTCTGCACAAAAGCCTCAGCGCAGCGCCGATAGCTATAACAATTGCGCGTCATGCAGCGCGGCTCGTGAAACAAAACCTGGCTCTCGCCGTAACATACAATGTCATCGTGGTACCTGTGGCCATCGCAGGTTACGTGACGCCGTTGATGGCCGCGGTAGCGATGTCCGCATCGTCCATCCTGGTCGTTGCAAACGCGCTGCGTCTCTCCGACATGGCCGGTGCGCCGATTGCTCGCCCCCTCCAAACATTGGAGACCGTATGAACTACCTCGCGTTGCTTGTTCCCATCGCGCTCGGAATGGGGCTTGCGGGCCTCGCAGCCTTCATGTGGTCATTGCACGCCGGGCAGTACGACGATCTGGACGGCGCCGCCGAACGAGTGCTGCTGACGAAAGGAGACGACGCCCCCCTGGAGGATCACGCGCTCGGGAACTGGCGTTCACCGAATGAAATTTCCAAAGGCGACGAACAACAACGGAGGCAACCTTGAGACCATCGTCGGACAAGCCATTCGATTGGGTGGCCGCACTGGCGTTCGCGTCAGGCGCAGTCGTTATGATTCCGAGTCTCACAGCGCTCGCGGTTGCACTTTTCTACGTCGCCATTCTACTTCTGTCCTGAGGCTAGTTGTTTTCGAGCGGCTAGGAATGCGCGACGGTTTGAGGTGCGCACTACATTCAACGCGTGCAACAGGGCATTGTAGACCAGCCGACATCGTGCGATCATTGTCTTGATCGTCCTTGCGAATTACGGCCTCAAAGCCGCAACTCGCTCCAATAATTCATTCTAAAAACTTCAACGTCTAGATCGCTAACTTGAGTTCTTGGGCGTCAGTGACGGGTTGACATGCACAGCACTAAAAAGCTTTGGATTTATCTCGCGGTGCTCATGATCGTTTCTTTCGCCACCCTCCTCTGGACCGGCGGCGAAATCTACCGGGCATCACCACCGATGCCGGAGCGGGTGGTCTCGACTGATGCTCGGGTGATCTACACCCGCGCTGACATAGAGGTAGGCCGTCAAGTCTGGCAGTCCATGGGCGGCATGCAGCTCGGCTCGATCTGGGGCCACGGAGCTTACGTGGCGCCAGATTGGAGCGCTGACTGGCTTCATCGGGAAGCTGTAGGCGTACTGGACCTCTGGGCAAAGCGCGAGGCCGGGGCGACGAGCTACACAGAACTGCCCGAAGAGCAGAAAGCGACTCTCCAGGCTCGCCTTCAGACCAGAATCCGGAAAAAAACCTACGACCCATCCACCGAGACGATCACGCTCGATGGCGACCGCACCACCTCCATCGCTAGCGTTGCGGCCCACTACCAAAGCCTCTTCGGCAACAATCCTGAGACAGCCGAGCTACGCGAAGCCTACGCGATGAAGAACGACACGGTGCCGAATGCCGAACATCGCCGCGCCCTTGCTGCCTTCTTCTGGTGGACCGCATGGGCCACCGTGACCGAGCGCCCAGGAAGCGCCATTACCTACACCAACAACTGGCCCAGCGAACCGTTGGTCGGCAACAAGCCGCCGGCGAGCTTATTTTTATGGTCCGCATTTAGTGTGATCTTGCTTTTGGCTGGGATAGCACTGCTTGGCTGGCACCATGCCGTCACGACCGGACGTCATCAGGAGCCCCACACCCTGCCAGCCACTGACCCGATGTCGATGGTCGTCATCACCCCGTCTATGCGAGCAGCGGCCAAGTATTTTTGGGTTCTGCTCGGAATGTTTCTCCTGCAGATACTTCTTGGCACGATCACTGCCCACTATCAGATCGAGGGGCAGGTCTTCTACGGCATCAACCTCTCAGAGGTTCTTCCCTACTCGCTCACCCGGACCTGGCACACCCAGCTGGCGGTTCTCTGGATCGCGACGGCTTGGCTTGCGACAGGATTGTATATGGGCCCCGCCATTTCAGGCTACGAACCCAAATACCAGCGAGCTGGGGTGAACGTTCTCTTTGTTTGCCTGCTGATCATCATCGTCGGCGCCTTCACTGGCCAATGGTTCGCAGTCATGCAGAAGCTCGGCCTGGAGTATAATTTCTGGTTCGGTCATCAAGGCTGGGAATACGCCGATATCGGGCGCTTCTGGCAGTGGTTCTTCTTTATCGGCCTGATGCTATGGCTAACGCTCGTTGGCCGTGCCCTGTGGCCGGCGCTGCGAGCTGACACTGAATCGAAATCGCTCGTCGCCCTGCTTTTCCTGTCGACCGTGGCCATCGGCTTGTTTTATGCCGCAGCCCTGGTCTGGAGCGAGCGCAGCCACCTGTCGGAGGTCGAGTATTGGCGGTGGTGGATGGTCCATCTCTGGGTCGAGGGTTTCTTCGAGGTTTTCGCCACCGCCGTGCTCGCCATTCTTTTCACCCGTCTCGGCCTGCTGCCAGTAAAACTCGCAACCGTCGCTGTGCTCTTCGCCACTATCGTGTTTCTGGCGGGCGGTGTCCTCGGAACACTGCACCACCTTTATTTCAGCGGCACGCCGACAGCAGTCATCGTCCTGGGTGCAAGTTTCTCCGCGCTGGAAGTAGTGCCCCTCGCCTATATCGGGTTCGAGGCCTACGAGAGATACAAGCAAGGCCACGCGACCTCATGGATGACTCGTTACCGCTGGCCGGTGATGTTTTTCCTGGCAGTCGCTTTCTGGAACATCGTCGGGGCTGGCCTTCTCGGCTTCCTGATTAATCCGCCTTTGTCGTTGTATTACATGCAGGGCCTCAATCTGACGCCGCTGCATGCTCACACGGCTCTCTTCGGAGTATACGGCATGCTTGGCATCGGCCTCGTGCTGTTCTGCCTGCGCGGCCTTAAGCCAGATCTCCTGTGGAGCGAGCCACTGCTGAAGACCAGCTTCTGGTGCTTCAATATTGGCTTGGCCCTGATGGGCGTGATGACTCTACTACCAATCGGGACACTGCAACTGCTGGCCGCCATCGATCACGGCTACTGGTATGCTCGTTCAGCCGAGTTCATGCAGCAGCCGATCATTGATTTCCTGGTGTGGATGCGGGTTCCGGGCGACATTATCTTTGGGCTCGGAGCATTGACGCTCGCCTGGTTCGTCCTCGGCTTGTGGGTCAGCCCGCGACGCGAAGACTCCCACCCCGCCGCAGAAAAGGACCCCCTTCATGCCGTCCGATTATAATCCCGTCGACGTTGGAGTATTTTGTACTTAGGCCGGTCAGCGCTTCGACCGAGACCGCCGTAAAGATCCTGCACCTTCAAACGTTGATAATTAAGGAGACACCGCTCCCGTGAATCCAAACTCTGCTTTTGATCCTTACTCTAAACCTGAAAGCCTCACCGAGCAGCTCCTGAGCGCGGTGATCGTTGAGTTCTACAGGCGCATTCGGTCCGACGCAGAACTTGGCCCGGTCTTTCAGCAGATCATCGGTCAGCGGTGGGACGCTCACATGGCGCGAATTATGCGCTTCTGGCTGACGGTCACTCGGTTTGGCAGCGGGTATCCCGGGAGGGACTTCATGCCAGCGCATATTAAGCATGCAAGTATCTCAGAAAGTCAGTTGCCGCGCTGGCTTGCGATATTCAGAGGAACCTGCCAAGATTTGTGCCAACCTGATGAAGCTTCGTATCTCGTCGACATTGCAGAGCGGATGGCTGACAATCTCGCGATCAGCCTGGCCCACCGCTCTCCGACCGATGGCTGAGGTGCGCATTGTGTCGAGTATCGGGTAGTAGAATTTCGCCGGGTGGCAACTGGATAGCGAAATTCGACGGTCCCGAACCATCAGAATCAAATTCTTCCAAGATCGCCTTTCAGGTGGAGCTAGTTACATGACAGCTCCCTCAACCATTAAGCTCCGTCGCGAGATGTCGTCGCGATACCACGGCCAGAAGGCAGTCTGAGTGATCATTCCCACTGGCCGGCGCTCCTCGTCGACGACGACCACTGCGTGCCGTGTTCCGTCACTGAGTCTTGGTATCAGATCAAATGACGCGTCGTCAGGAGCGCTCGTCAAAGCCTCGAGCATCGCCTCGTGGACTGTGGTGGAGGGGTGGCTAAGTTCGCGAAGGCCTACGATGCCGCGCAAGCGCCCGTCGTCGTCGAGCACCGGCAGTGAACGGATCGCGTGGTGCAGCATGAGCACACGAGCTGCGGCGATATCGGCGCGCTCATTCATCGTAACGAGGTCGCGCGACATCACCTCATGGCAACGTGGATCGCCACTCTTTCGTGCGAAAGAGCGAATTTCAATTCGGCGCAGAAGTTGATCCAGGTCTTCTCTTTGAATATCGAAAGTCTCGCCGATGTCTGCTAGTGCAGCGTCCACGTCGCGCGCGTCGAAGCCAACGCGCCTTTCGGGCAGCAGGTCCTTTGTTCCGTGTGGATTGGCCGGTTGGCCCGGCGCGCAGAGTTGCTCCAGCGTTTGACTGAAAAGCGAGAGCCAGCGTCGAAAATGCGCATCATCAAGCCCAGGGAGGCGCATGTGCTTTTCCAGAGGCTGTCCCTTGTAGACGCCTGTCATCAGTGTCACCGATGACCAGAAGGCGCATAGTTTGTCGAGATGCGCCGGCCAATCCTCGATAGCGGCTTCGAACACCGGCGCGAGCATTTCGTCGGTGCGTACACGTGCGTAAAACGCATGCACCACAGCGTGAATCAAGCTCTCGTCGATGTCGACGATGGCTCCAGGCGCTTCAGCTCGCATGGTCAAGGTACGACGCAAAGTGCCAGATCTCCTTAGGCGAAATGCAAGGCTACGAAAGCTGCGACAAGATTCCAGACGAGCATGTTGGCGAGGATCCGTGTCATGCTGCGATCGTCGGCGGTTCGCGCCCCGATGAAGTCGCAGACCACGTTGCCCGGCAGCAGGAACACGTGGCTCACAGCGTTGACGACTGCGTTGAACATAGCGCTCTCCTTCACGAAGATTGACGTACGATTTTTAAGCGGTATTGCAAAATACCATTTTGAGAGGCTGTTATGAAGCTCACTGCACACACGGATTTCGGGATGCGGATGTTGATGAGCCTTGCAGCTATTCCTGAGAGACTGCTCACAGTCGACGAGCTGGCTGAACGGCACCATGTCTCGAAGCACCACCTGATGAAGGTTGCGCAGAGCCTGATTCATGCCGGCTGGGTCGAAGGGGTGCGCGGGAGGCGCGGCGGATTGCGATTAGCGGTAGAACCTGCTGTGATCCGGATCGGCGATGTCGTCCGTTGCCTTGAAGGCGATCTGACCATCGTGCCATGTCTGGGACACGAACCGGCGTCCTGCGTCTTTGCCGGCGCCTGCAAGCTGACAGGACTCCTTGGTCGTGCGGCTGCCGCCTTCACTGCCGAGCTTGACCGAGTCACACTTGCCGATCTCGCCACGCCCGACTACCGCGTGCGCTTGAGCGCCGCCTCTACACTGGCTGCATGAGCACCTCGGCTCAACGCACGGGCTTTTGTTAGGCTGCCCCGCTACCTCCACCGCCGCAGCGCCCCTGGCGGGATGCGCTGAACCAGAGCACGCAGCTCCCCATCACGGCACAGACTAGCCTCTACTCGAGGGGCAACGGAACTGTTCCCAACGCCATGTGGAGGGCACCGAAATTGACGATCCCAACCAGCCGCAGAACTGAAAGGCCGATCGCGGCCCCTAACCAGGGGTTCGCAAACAAGCCACGCACTGGCTGTGGGCCGCTGGACTCGCTGAGTCCGCCTGCGCGCGTAAGCGAACGGCGCCACTGGAATAATACGGAGCGTCACGCGCTCTTTAAAAGGTAGATTGGCCTCTACCCCATTTGCAGGGACAGAGAGCTGCACTGTCGTACTACGCTTGCGCCGCAGGTCAACGGAGCATGCGATCTACAATACTTGCAGAGCATGTCTCGGTCTCGCATAGTCGATGCCATTAAACACCGGGAGGAAGGCAGATGAGCAAATTCCGCATCCAGCCGCATGGCCGACTCAACGACTGGGTTGCCGCCGAAAAGGGCTATTTCGATGAGGCTGGGCTCGACTTCGAATTTGAAGCACCTCACGCCGGAAGGAACATGTTGAGCGAAGCGGAGCTGCGCGAGAGTAACACGCTCCGGGATATACAGTCGGGCGCGTTCGAAAGCTACGTAGAGGGAGAAGGCCGCAAAGGGGACGGAGCGGGCGACGTAAGCTGCGCGTGCCACTGGACAGTGAACCAGGCGGCAAAGGTCCAAGACGGCGTCATGTGGGGTAAAGCTTACAGTGTCTGTGAAGCCGCCATTGTCGTTCCGGAAGACTCGGATATTCGCAAACCCGAGGACCTTGCCGGTCGTGAAGTGGCCGTCGGCTACCATTCTGGCAGCCATTATTCCGCGATTCAGACTCTTGAAGAATTTATCCCACGCAGTGCAATAAATCTGAAGTTCGCCGGCACGACCTGGTCTCGCGTCGATGCCGCGCTCGCCCGCCGCGTTCCAGCCGTCAATGTCTTTGGCTTGCAACTCTATCTGTTGGAACAGCAGGGGTTCCGCCGCGTCGCTTCGACGACCTTCATGATGGCCTTCATGTTTCCAAAGGACGTGAACGAAAGTGACGTCGAGAAGTACATGAGCGGCCTCCTTCGCGCGCAGACCGACATCGACTTCGAACCGGAAAAGTACAAGCACTACTTCCTCCGGGAAACTCCAGAGAAATACCACTCGATCATTGACGTGAGGCGCTTCGGTGTCGGCGAAAGGGTTGTTCCCCAAGCCTACACACGGGAGGTTTTCGACAGAACACAGGCTTGGATGCACAGCCGCAATCTCTTCGAAGCGGGCCCCAATGTCGGCGTCGGCTATGAACTAGCCGTGCAACAGTAAGAGCCGCGAGTTGGGGAGGACGATTTCGAAGCAGATTGCGTCCTCCCTTTTGCGCTACCAGGCATCGGCCGATCTGGGATCGTCAACCGCTCAGCGCAGGAGGGAGGCGTGCTTAAGCATCGACACCTCCAGCAGGGGCGAGAGGCACCGTCGTCCGGCCATAGCTTGCAGTCTATCGGTGCGGTTAGTTAAACGGGAGGCGCCATGCATCGTTACTCGAATCGAAGGAAATGAATTGGCCGTACAAATCAGCCCGACGCCCCCTTCACGCGTCTCGCTTGTTAGCCTGGGTCTAGTGTTCTTACATCTTGGCGCAACCACATTCGGCGGCATGTGGGGCGCCATGCAACGGCTCGAGGACGAGCTTGTAAACCGTAGAGCCTGGCTGAGTTCAGACGAGCAAAAAGCGCTGATGGTTGCTGCGACCCTTATTCCGGCGCCGAAGTTTCTGGCGTTCGGAGGCATGGTCGGCTTCCGGCTCGGCGGATGGCTGGGAAGTATCGTTTCTTTGTCGGCTCTTCTTGCTCCGCCTTCGATCCTGGCCGTTGCCGGAGTCGCATTGTTGAGCCCGGAGGTTATAGGCGAGGCGATGGTCCCGGTTCAACGAACCGTGGGCATCGCCATAATAGGCCTGCTCTTCGCCAATGCGTATGTTCAGCTCATCGCCTCGAAGGTGCGCGGGCTGCAATGGGTCACAGGCGTAGCAATCGCTGGCGCGGTCGCGGGTGCGACACTGATCGGCGTTCCTCTGATCGTCTCAGGCATCGCTGGCTTCGCCATAGGCGCACTCCTCATCAGGGAAGCCTAGAAAGTGAAAGGCAGCTCCGTAGGGATCGTTGAGGTGTTCCTCGTCGTCGCGACGAGCACTCTATTTTCAATCGGCGGCGGCAACGGGCCGATTGCTTTCATGCAGGACCGTTGGGTGTCCCCTGGGTTCTTAGATCCATCGTTATTTGCCTGGGCCATTGCGCTGGGGCATCTGACACCGGGCCCCAACGCCGGGTTCCTGGCTGGCATTGGTTATTATATGTACGGCTTACCCGGCGCCGTTACAGCCGCCGTCGCCGTGATCGTCCCCACCGCTCTTGGCTCTGCAGCAGTCACGTTCTGGTTCGCAAAGCTGCAGCCGGTCATCAAGCTCATCAGCTTACCTGCCGGGTTTGTCATCGCCGGCATGATTGCCTCGGCTGCCTGGCAGCTCGCCAAACCCATGCAGCTTTCTCCCTCAGAAATGGCTGGCGTCTGTGTGGTGACCCTTCTGATTGCATGGCGCAATCTGTCGCCCGTGTTGGTCATCCTAGGATCAGCATGCGTGGGCTTTTTGCTCTGGTTGGTGGGAACCTAACATGATGAATCGCGCGGCGGTCACCTATCCCTACGACGCTGCCGAAGCTGAGACGAGCCTTTGAGCAAAGAACCTGTCCGTCCCGCCTACTGCTGCCCAGCCTTTGCATCGCAGGTCTTGCCGTAAATGTCGCCGGCAGGACGCTCGAGCCCCTCGTGACCATCATATCTACCGAGTTCGCCGTCGGCGTGGCCACGGCTGCTCTTCTGACCTCCGCGTACACGCTACCGTTTGCACTGGAGTAACCGGTTTTGGGCCGCTCGGGGACACGTTTGAGAAGACCCGCATCCTAAAGGCCAAACCTCAAAAACAAAAAACAACTAGCCGGCGCGCTTTCGTCCATAAAGATCGCGATGACAGTGGCTGACTCCCCGCCTTGAATTTCATAAGTGGTTACTCGTCCGCCCGCTGGTTAGCCACATCAGCAACGGAACGAACGCGAACAAGGCCGCCGCCGCGCCGGCAGCAGTCAGGCCGTACAACTGGATGAGCGGGCCCGTGATCAATGCGGATGTGAGCGCCGCTGCAGCAGCAAAACTATCGTTGACCCCAATTGCGCGGCCACGCTGAGATGTCGTCGCCGCATCTGCTATGATCGCTGTAGCCGCCACGTTTGCCGCGGCCCAACCAAGCCCAACCAGAAACGTACCTACCGTAATGCCCCAGAACTCATTGGAGAGGGTTATCAGACCCGCGCCAATGATCGTCAATGCCACGCCGGGATACATGACCCTCTCTCGGCTGAAGCGATCGGCAGCGCGCCCGAGCGGTATCGTGAACGCAAACATTCCAGCTGAGTGAAAAGCGTGAGAAAAGCCAATCGCAGCCAGCGAATGACCGTGGTGGTCCAGCATGAGTGACGTCAGCACCATAACCATGGACATGTTGGCTTGCGCCGCCGTGTTTGCCGCAATGGCGAGCCGCGTACGGGTTGGCCGTATCAAAGACATCGCGCTAAAACGCGCAGCAGCGGTTCCGGCAGGCGGCTGCGACGGCTTGTATCCAGGATAGTATTGGTCGAGTCGCTCGCCTATTTCCTTGGGATCGGGGCGAATAAGGAAAACGATCCCGACGCTGATCAGGATGAAGCCGGGCAAAATCAGCCACGGCAGCGCGAGGGGCGACATGCCTGACCAATCGCCATAGGCCTGGCCCGCGGCGATAAGGAGGGGCGCGATGAAAAGCCCTAGAAGTGAGCCGGTCGCGACAAACCCTAGCGCTTGGGCGCGCATGTTCGGCAGATACATATCGGCGGCAGCGACGCGCAGCTGTTGCGCCGCATTCAGCCCCATTCCCATGATGAGAAGTCCAACCGCTAAGCCCACAATGCTGGCCTTCTGCATGGCAAGGCCAAGTGTCAAACTTCCAGCGAGGCCGAGCAGCAAGCCCAGCATAATGCCTGGTTTGCGTCCGTATGAGTCAGTGATTTTGCCGACGGGATACGCAACTAGAAAGCGGCTTACTGCGAATAGCCCGACGGACATTCCGGCCAAGCTAGATGATCCCGAGAGCGCCACCACCATTAGGGGCGCGATGCCATAACCCATCTGCATCCCTGCGCCAGTGAATGCCTGTGAGAGGGCGATGCAGATCGTGTTACGCCTTATCAGGCTAGGAACAGGCGGGTCGCGGAACGTGCTTGACGCGTCGTGCAAGGTTTGGTCTCGCAGATAGGCAAAAGGGTTGAAGACTTCGATCGGCGCCGGTCAATAGCATGCTTAGCCCCCCACACACCCTAAAGTCACTTTAAGCTCCCACTCCTGTCATTCTGCCTAGTTTGAATAGGAGCAGGTCCAGCACGGCCCAGAGATGGGGTGGATGCCGCTCTCCCCAACGGCGTCATGATGCGTCAAGCTTATGATGCTGAAGCACGAGAGGAGCGAGAGGGCATCATGAGGGAAGTCATCACTATCATCGGCGTTGATCTGGCAAAGAACGTATTCCAGCTGCACGGGCACCACGGGCGGCGTTATCATCAATCGAGAAGACCACGGCGCAATTATACGAACTTAATGAAAACAATGGCTTACGCGCCAGAGAGCGTTGGATTTCAGGACCTTTCCCTCCGCCAGAACTCCCTCGCAAATTCCACAGCCGGCGAAATTCGACAGCGATTTTCCTACTGTCGCAGAGAGATTTCGTGGGGGCGACCGAACCCCAGAGACTGGCGGCGCGCCGATTTTCGGTCTCTGAACGGCTTCCGTCTCTTTCCGACCGAACCTCGTGCAAATTGGTTCGGTCTAATAAAATTCCCAGTTTTCAGTGGCTTGCCGTTTTCACCCAACCGAACTTTTTGCGCCCGATTTTTCGGCAGGCAAGGCGTTCAGAGAACGAGAGGTGGGAGTTGCAGGGCGTAATCCTGCGGAGGAGCGTGTGCATTTGACTCGGGACTTTCACCTTTTAAACAACTGCAAAAAACCTCTAGGATCGGAATAGCTCAAGGCAATTCCGCCATTCGCCTCACCCGTCGGAGTGACCAGAATGCGCCAGGAGCAGAAATAGGCTTGTTGCCCGATAGCGAACGTTCGGCTTCGCGCCCCATTCCGGCCATTCTACGATCCTTCGCGAAATACCAAAAGCAGACATTGATGCGCAGCAGGATTAATTGGCTAGGGCTGCCGCGAGGATACTTGGATCCCGCCGACTGCGAGGAAGCGTTTGCCCGAGAATCCGACCGAACGCATGTAGTCCCCTCCTGCCAGGCCCAGCACGTTCGCCGCGAGGCCGAGCCATTCGGCCACCAGGCCCATCGTGGCCGCCAGCGCGCCGGAGTCGCGCCAGATCAGGCTTTCCGGATTGGTGTAGGCCGCCGCGGCCTTGTCCATGTCGGCCACGAACCTAAGCGTGCAACCCGCGGCGCGCGAAAGCAGGTGTTCTACATCCGCAAGGTTCCCAACTGCCGAAGCGGCGCGGTTGTCGAGGATGGCGAAAGCATGCCTGGGCAGGTACAGCCTTGGCGGCCCGTCGTCCCCGCACATCTGGCAGACTACCTGGATGCAATGGAGCCCACCGGCCGATGGCGCCGCCCTTCGCTCGATCTCCATGCCCGCTCGTCCCACGCCCCCGCTCGCCATCGTCCTGGCCGAGTGCCAGAGCAACGCCTCGATCTCGGCCCAGCCGACATCGCCGCCGACGCTTGATCGGCGGGCCTCGATAACGCCTAGGAATCCGCGGGCATGTGCGTCCGGCGGGGGCGTCAGTGCCAATATCGTGCAGTCTGGCGGAAGCCATGCTACCCATTCGCCCGGTGGCGTCCGGGGTCGGGGATCGTCAATGAGGAGTCCAGCCAAGGGCCCGCCAGGTGTTGAAGTGCTTGGTGCAGCCGCGGCAGCGGCCGCAGGCGTAGTTGCTCGTGTGGCAGGAATGCGCCCAGGCCAAGGTGCCCTGGTCGATACCAGAACGCTGCACCAGCTCGACGGCATCGAGACCGATGGCGGGCGCCTCGACGACGATCCCGCCCTCCTGCATGACCATCAACTGCGACGCCCGCTCCACGAACTCGGGCCGACCGTCTGCGTGGGCACCATCGGTGACCAGAGCGCCGATCAGCAGCCGCGACACGCCGCGACGCACCGCCGCCATTCCGGCCAGCGTGACGAGCAACTGGTTGCGGAAGGGCCACCATTCCGACACCGGCGCCGCGGCATCAGGCGCGGTGCCGGCCAAGTCGCCTGAACCGAGT
>LNFM01006134.1_pt1 | contig 20008 bp, 18 predicted proteins | sample 596031 | NCBI WGS metagenome assembly LNFM01 (sample SAMN04254537, study PRJNA301005) | activated carbon metagenome | isolation source: dual media filters at the Ann Arbor, Michigan drinking water treatment plant | place: USA: Ann Arbor | reverse complement strand
CGGCGATCACCAAGCGGCCCACCGGCTACGTGTTTGCACACGTGGATGGCGCCGCACGCCCCACCGTCAATGGCAACCCGCTGATCACCGAAACCACCCAACTGCGTGACGGCGACGTGATCGAACTGGCCGGTACGCAGATGCAGTTCATCAACCGCTAGAGGCCGGAAGCTTTCTGCTGCGCGGGCCGTGACACTTTTCACGGCGGCAGCAGACCGGTGACGCAGCGCTGTGAGAGCACGCAGCAAACGCGACTTTCGCCCCTTGCCGGCATTGCGGCGCGGCCTCAGTATTTGGCGCAGCCCTCGATGCGTCCCGCGCCGTGCCCGTCCTTGCCTCCTCCCCCACCCCATGACCTTGCGCGTGCTCGGCTGTTCCGGCTCGATCGCAGCGGGTTGCAAGACCACCGCCTTCCTGCTCGATGACGATGTGCTGATCGACGCCGGCAGCGGCGTCGGCGACCTGTCGCTCGACGCGCTGACGCGCATCGACCATGTGTTCATCAGCCACTCCCACCTCGATCACATCCTGTCGATCGCCCTGCTGGCCGACAGTGTGATGCGCGCCCGGCTGTCCCAGGGTCGCGGGCCGATCCAGGTACATGCGCTGCCCGAAACCCTGGCCGCGCTGCGCGCGCACATCTTCAACGGCGTCATCTGGCCCGACTTCACCCGATTGCCGAGTGCCGACAACCCCGTGCTGCGCCTGATGCCCTTCGCGGTCGGCGACACAGTGACCAGCACCGGCAGAAAGCGCCGCCGCATCGAGGTGCTGAGCGCGGCCCACACCGTGCCCGCGGTCGGCTTTGCCGTCGATGATGGGCGATGGGTCTACAGCGGCGATACCGGCCCCAACCCGGCACTGTGGCAGCGGCTGCGCGCGATGACAGTGGCGCACCTCGTCATCGAAACCGCGTTCAGCGACGACGAGCGCCAACTCGCCGACATCAGCCGCCACCTGTGCCCGACCGCGCTCGGCCAGGAGCTGGCGCAGCTGGCTGGCAGCGTCGATGTGCACATCACCCACATCAAGCCCGGCGAGATGGACGCAGTGATGGCCGAGATCGGCCGCCTGCGCCTGCCGCACCGCGTGCGCGCCCTGAGCGCCGGCGACGACCTGCGGATGGTCTGATCTGACAATTTGCGTCACCCGCCCGACGCAAATCCCCGATTTCTGCCGCCCCTGGTGACCGTTTGTGTCGCCATTGCCGCTCAAGTGCCCACTATTCACGTGGAAACCCCGTGGCACGCGGCATGCGACTACCGCTGTGTCTTCACCCCCCATTTCCACACAGGAGCTCACCATGCAGCGTCGAATTCAACAAGGTTTCACCCTCATCGAATTGATGATCGTTGTCGCGATCATCGGCATCCTGGCAGCGGTTGCGTTGCCGGCTTATCAGGACTACACCAAGCGCGCCAAGTTGTCCGAAGTCGTTCTGGCGGCCTCGGCTTGCCGCACGACCATCACAGAGGTTTACCAGTCGGCGTCGTCACTGCCGGTCGCGAACAGCTGGGGCTGCGAGACGACGAGCCAACAATCGAAGTATGTTGCGTCGATTGCAACAGACGTCGCAGGCGGTGTGTCCATCGTGGTCCAGGGCATCAGCGGCATCCCTGCGAACCAAACTGTGAGCCTCGTCCCAGTGGATTCCACGCGCACAGCCGCTCCTGCGCTTGGTTCCGCTGTATTCGAGTGGGTTTGCGGTAACCGCGCTGCTATCGGCACAAGCACCGTGACCACCACAGTCGACGCGAAGTTCTTGCCGGGTTCTTGCCGCGGATAAGAGCGTCTGTAATCTGAACGAAAGGGCGGCTTAGGCCGCCCTTTTTCATTGGCGTGGTGTTTCTGTGGCGTCCAGAATCATCAGTCCAATCAACGGCGGACTGACCTTGGGCCTAAAGCGGGTTGCCGCCTTTCCGGCAGGCATGACGACCGACACGGTCACTGCCAGAATCCATCTCGCTCTGCGCGCATCCCCAGCAGCTACATGAGTCACAGCTCGGTCGAACTCACCATCCTGATGCCCTGCCTGAACGAGGCCTTGACCTTGGGCAAGTGCATCGAGAAGGCAAGGGCCTTCCTGACGCGCACCGGTGTTGCCGGTGAGGTGCTGATCGCTGACAACGGCTCGACCGACGGATCGCGGGAGCTGGCCCTCTCGCTCGGTGCACGGGTGGTGTCGGTGCCTGTGCGCGGCTACGGCGCCGCGCTGATCGCGGGCATCGACTCGGCGTCGGGTCGCTTCATCGTGATGGGCGATTCGGACGACAGCTACGACTTCAGCCGGCTCGATCACTTTCTTGCTGAACTGCGACGCGGTGCGCAGCTGGTCATCGGCAATCGCTTCGCGGGCGGCATCATGCCGGGCGCGATGCCGGCCTTGCACCGCTATCTGGGCAATCCGGTGCTGAGCTTCATCGGACAGGTGCTGTTCAAGGCGCCGGTGAAGGACTTCCATTGCGGATTGCGCGGGTTCTCTCGCGACGCCATCCGCTCGCTGGACCTGCGTTGCGAAGGCATGGAGTTCGCCAGCGAGATGGTCGTGAAGGCCACGCTCAGCGGTCTGGCCATCGCCGAAGTGCCGACGGTGTTGTCGCCCGACGGCAGAGATCGTCCTCCGCACCTTCGCAGCTGGCGCGATGGCTGGCGGCATCTGCGCTTCCTGATGCTTTACTCGCCCCGTTGGCTTTTCCTGTACCCGGGGGCGGCGCTGGCAGTGGCTGGCTTGGTGCAACTGGCCATTGCGAATCTCCACTTTGCCCTGACCCCCTGGTGGCCGATCGGCATTCACACCCAGCTGTTCGCAGCCGCAGCGATGATGATGGGCTACCAAGCGGTGCTGTTTGCCATGGGTGCAGTCTTGGCCAGGTATCACGCGCAACTGGCAGCGCCCGACCCGCGTGAGCAGGTCATTCGCCGCGTCGCCAGCGGCCCAGTGCTGCCGGTGGCCGGCGGCCTTGCCACAACCGTCGGCCTGGCACTCTGCGTGGGTCTGACGCTGCAATGGGGGCAGTCCGGCTTCGGCGCCCTGAACCCCGAGTCGGCCATGCGACAGATCATTCCCGGCGTTGCACTGCTGCTGATGGGCACACAGTCTTTGCTGGCGTCGGTGTTCTTTGCAGCGATGCGAAGCGCTTTTGATTCGAGCAGGCCCCTGCCGGCATCGGGCAGAGTGCGCGCGGGCTGGCCGAGCAGCGACACATGAGTCGCCGCCACTGGCTTGAACTGCTTGCAGTCACCCTGCTGGCGGCGCTTACGGCGGGCAGCCTTCCGTTGATGAACGGCCACCTGGGGTGGAGCTGGGACGCCATCAATCACCAGGTCTACCTGGGCATGACGGCTGAGCACCCACGCTGGCATCTGGACGTGCTGGCCGCCAGCGGGCAAACCTACCAGTACCCGTACCTTTACTGGCCCGTTTACCGCATGGCCTTGCTCGACGCCCAAGGTGCTTGGGTTGCTGCAGCATGGTCTGCGTTACAGGCGGCTTGCGTGATGCCACCCGTGTGGTTAACGGCATACCGGCTTTTGCCCCAGGAACGTGGTGCGACGGAAGTGGCGGCCGAGCGCGTGGCTGCCTGCGTGCTTGCCGCAATGAGCATCGTGTTGTGGGCCTCCCTGCAAACGACAGCGAACGACCTGCTGGCTGCAACACCGCTGCTTTGGGCGGTGGCCATCGCACTGAAGCCCAATGCCAGCGACCGGCGACTGCTGGCGATGGGGGTGCTGTTCGGCGTGGCCGTGGCCTTCAAGTTGTCCAACGCGATCTTCGCGCCGCTGCTGCTGCTGTGGTGGTTCGAGGCACGTTCACCCTACCTGTCACTGCGCCGAGGGTTGTGCCTGTGGGGCGGTGCTGCCATCGGCTTTCTGACGGCATATGCACCGTGGGGGCTGCAGCTGTGGGTGAACATGGGCCACCCGCTGTACCCGTTGATGGGCCACTGATCTCTCGGCCTCGATCACATGGACCGTTTCACGCCGGACGTGTTTCTAGAGTGGTTGCTCAGGCCCTTCCTGATGGCCGACCCTTCGGCCTTCCTGTACGTGGAATTCATGGCGCCAGACCTGCGCCCGGCGTATCTGATCGCCATGCTGTTCGTCGGTGCCGTCTTCGGCTCGCTGAAGGAGCGGCTGACCTCCGAAACCTGGCGTCTGCTGATGGCCTTTTGGCTCAGCTTCTATCTGTGGACCTTTGTCATCGGGAACGGCCGCTATTTCCTTTCGGCACTGCTGCTGCTTGGCCCGTTGATCATGCTGGCCTGGCGAGCCCTGCCCGGGACGAAGCCTTTTCGCTGGGCCACGCTGGTGCTGATCGGCGGGCTTCAGGCGGCAGCGCTGGCCAGCAGCTACAAGCCGGATGTGTGGGGCAGGGCCGACTGGGTCAGCGGGCCAGGGATTGACATCGAGGAGAACGCGCTGCGCCACCGCCCTGCGGTCTTCATCATGGCGAGCGTCAACGCCTACTCCGTTCTGGTGCCACGGTTTCATCCCGACTCGCGATGGGCCCAACTGGTCGGGCAGCGCGACATCTCCCCGTCGGCGCCTGAGTACGCGTCCGTCGTGGAATTGCTGTCGAGTGCGCTTCCCAAACTCCTTGTTATTCCAATCCCGGGCGGCTGGGCCGACAAGGAAAACCAACCCGATGTCGAACTGCGCAAGCTTCTAGGCCAGTCGCTCTCCACCTACGGTCTGGCGCTGAACGGCGAGCCATGCACGGTACTGCGGTCGACGCTGCCCAGTGTCAGCGCAGGCATGGTGATGACATCCCAGCCAGGGTTGCTGTCGCAGCAGCCAGAACGGGGGTTCTGGTTTTGCCCGATGAGTTACTCCGACGCTGACCGCCTCGCTGCTATCGCAAAACCGCCGCCAGCACCGCAATGGGCAGACGTTTTTGAAGCGGTCGAACGACGGTGCCCAAGGTTTTTTCCACCTGGCAGCGGTGTGACCCGCGAGTTCGAGGGAATGGCCAGTCGTTGGTACCCTGGCATGGACACGTTGATCACTGTGAGAGATTCAGGCGTCGTCACATACAAGTACTTTCGCGCGCTCAATCATCGTTCCATCGGCAGCGTGGCCGAGATTCGCGCAGGGAATTTCGTGGTCCAGTGCGACAAACCGCCGGGGCGCTACCGAATGCCATGGGACGAGGAAGAATCGTTCGCGGCGCCACAGCGCTGAAGCAAACGCAAATCGCATGCAGATTGTTCTGGTAACCCACTTTTATCCGCCGCATGGCGGTGGGGTGGAGATCGTTGCGGGTCAGCTTGCGGCGCGTATGGCTGCTGCCGGTTGCACGGTGGTCTGGTGCGCCAGCGACACTGACGAACGCCCGGATCTGAGCGGCGTGCAATGCGTGCCGATGCGGACGTTCAACGGTATCGAGCGCCTGAGCGGGATGCCTTACCCGTTGTGGAGCGCGGGATCGTTGGCGCGGCTGAGCCAGCTCGTCAAGGCATGTGATGCCGTGCACGTGCATGACTGCATCTACTTGGGTAGCCTCGTGGCTGCTTGGCTGGCGAGAAGGCACGGCAAGCCACTTGTGGTGACACAGCACATCGGCCAGAGACCGCTTCCACCCTTGCTGCGACCCGTGCTGGGGGCAGCCAACCGGCTGGGCGCGTGGTCGGTGCTCAGGCATGCCGCGGGAGTCGCCTTCATCAGCCCGGTCGTCAAAACCTACTTCGAGTCTCTGCTCGGCCCGGTGCCGACGTTCCACCACGTCCCCAATGGCGTTGACACGACCCTGTTTTGCCCTTCGCCTGACGAACCGGCCTCGCAACGCGCTGCGCTGGGGTTCGATCCGCTGCGACCCTTGATCCTGTTCGTGGGCCGCTTCGTCGCTGTCAAGCGCCTGCCCATCGTGCGTGCGATGGCCGCTTTGCGACCGGATTGGCAGTGGTGCCTGATCGGCCAGGGCCCGGAGGATCCAGCCGGCTGGGGACTCCCCAACGTGCGTGTTCTGGGAGCCATGCCACAAGCCGGGTTGGTGAGCTACTACCGCGCGGCCGACCTGCTGGTCCTGCCCAGTGAATCCGAGGGCTTCCCGCTGGTGGTGCAAGAGGCCATGGCGTGTGGGCTGCCCGCGTGTATCACCGCGAACGTGTCGGCGGGCTCCAGGATGCCCAGCGATATCTGGCTGGAGCTGCCAGAGCAGCCTGGTGAAACGGGTTGTTTGGGCGTGCAGGCGTTGGCAGCCTGGCTGGCGCAGCCTGCGGCTCAGCGATTGGCGCTGCGGCAGGCTTGCGCCCGTTTTGCCCAGCACGCCTGGGACTGGGATGCCTGTGCCCGGTTGCACACCAGCTTGCTGTTCGGACGTGCTGCATGAAGCGCCAAGCCACGGCCGGTGAGGTTGCCGGCGAACGCACGATTGACCGAGCGATGGTGCGGGCTACGGTGGTTATCTCGCTTTTCGCTGCTGTCGCCAGCGTTTCAAGAGTGGCGCAGGACGCTGCCATTGCATGGCGCTACGGCACTGGACCCGTCGTGGACGCTTATCAGTTCTTGCTGACGCTGGTGAACTGGCCGGCCGCCTTTGTTCTGGCCATGCTCACACTTTTGGTTCCGCCTGCAGAAGCTTCGTTGCGCCGCCAGGGCGACGGCGGTTTGAGCTTGTGGCGTAGCGAAATGTTTGGTTGGACGCTTCTTGTCGCGGTGTTCGCCCTTCCATTTGCGTGGCTGGCCTTGCATGCACTGGTCACCAGCAACCTCACAGGGCTTCAGGCCAGCGCAGCGACCTTTGCAGAGTCCGGGGCATCGCAGATCGTTCTGGCTTTGCCGCTGACCTTGGTGAGTGCCGTGATGTCCGCTTGGCTTATCGCATCTCGCGGACGTGTGCTGACCCTGCTCGAGGCCCTGCCGCCTGTTGCCATGGTGGTGCTGGTCCTGGTGTCGTCAGGCATGGTGTTGTTTTGGGGCACAACGGTGGCCGCCAGCATCCAGCTGGTGGCCTTGGCCTGCGCGCTGCGGGGAACGCAGTCACTGCCCAGGCCACGATTGGGCACGTCCTCCGTCGAGTGGGTGGGCTTCAGGCAGGCTGCGTTCACTCTGCTGGCGGGGCAAATGCTCTTTGCACTGACGCCCTTGGTCGATCCCTTCTTCGCAGCGCGATTGGGGGAGGGCCAAGTCGCCACGCTGAGCTACGCCAACCGGCTGGTGCTGGGCCTGCTCAGCCTGACTGGCCTGGGACTGCAGCGTGCCGGCCTACCGCTCCTGTCGCAGCTGATGGCTAGCAACCCCGCCAAGGCACGCAAGACGGTGTTGCGATGGTCCCTGGCTGCAGCAGGCGCAGGCAGCTTGATCGGGATCTTGATTGCCGCTCTGGCCGACCCCATCGTGGCAGGCATCTTCGAGCGAGGCCAATTCACACAGCAGAGTCGAGAGCAGGTAGCCGCGCTGCTGCGCTTGGGCATGCTGCAGGTACCGGTGTTTCTGGTGGGCCTGGTGATGGTGACCGCACTGGCCTCGGAGCGTGCAGTTGGACTCCTTGCCATCGTGACAGCCTCGGGTTTGCTGACGAAAGTCGTGTTCAGCGCACTTCTGGTGCCCTGGCTTGGTGTGCAGGGACTTCTAATGGCAACTGCCTTGATGTACCTGGTAACGGCCTTGATGGCTGGATTCGCGTTGAGATTGCGCTTTGCCAGGCTGACGCCGTAGCGCGAAGGGCGGATAAACCTGGCTCGCTGCTGCAAGCTTTGCGCAACGGGCGTCATACATTTGAACGGGAAAGTCATCTTGGTGTGCGCATGAAAGACAAGCAAAACACACTCGCCAACCTCGGAAAACTGAGTGCGGTCAATCTGGATTTGGGCTGTGGGAACTACAAGCGAGCCGGCAGCTGGATTGGCGTTGACGCGCTGGATGCTCCAGGGGTGGACATCGTTGGCGACGTGTACGACATCCTGCGGGCGTTCCCCGAGTCTTCTGTCGACAGGGTGCACGCATCGCATTTCTTCGAACATGTGCCGGACGTGCCGCTCCTGCTTCAACTGATTGAACGCGTTCTGAAGCCGGCCGGGCAGATCGACATCATCGTCCCGCACTTTTCCAACGCCTATTTCTATTCGGACTACACGCATCGAATGCCCTTCGGCCTGTATTCGCTGTCCTATTTGGTTCACGATGATCTCTTGTCGAGAAAGGTGCCCAGTTACGGCAGACAGAACAGCCTGCGCCTGGTCGCGGTGCGACTGAATTTCAAGTCACCTCTCATCATCAACATGCCCATTCGGTGGATCTGGAAGCAGTTGTTCAACTGTTGCACGTTCATGAAGGAGTGGTACGAGGACAGCTGGAGTGGATTGATTCCCTGCTACGAAGTCCACTTCGTGTTGGCGCGTCGGTAGTTGAACGGACTTCGAATGCTGCCAAGCGTCTGCGTCATCATTCCGACCTACAACCAGGCCGCCTTCATCAATCGGGCCGTGGGTTCCGTGCTGGCGCAAAGCTATCCCAATCTGCAGGTCGTTGTTGCCGACGATGGGTCGACAGACGACACGCGCGGCGTGCTGCAGGCCCATATCCAGGGAGGCAAGATCGCCTATCACTGCGCCCCCACTAACGGCGGTCGGGTGCGCAATTACCGGTGTGCCCTGCACGACTACACAACCGCCGACTGGGTCATCAACCTGGACGGGGACGATTTCCTAACTAACCGCGAATTTGTTGCAGAGGCTATCAAGGCCATTCAAGAGCGAGGCGAAAGCCATGTCCTCTTCTACCAGGGCGCCCATGAGGTGCGTGGCGATCGCGCAAAGGCGTTGAAGTCACCAAACTCGATTGGGCACGAACTGGAATCCGTCATCACTGCACGCGAGTATTTTTGGGGTTTCTTCGACCGCAACAATTTCTCGCACATGACGACGCTTTACAGGCGCGAAGCGGCCTTGAAGTCAGGCTTCTATGAATTCGATGTCCTGTCTTCAGATATCTACTCTGTGCTGAAGCTGTGCCTCAACAACCTCAGTTTGGAGGTTGTACTCAGCACGAAGAAGTCTGGCGTTTGGTACCAGCATGCGGCCAACAGCAGCAAGAGCGTTTCTTTAAAAATTCATCTGAAGAACTATCGGCTATTGAGCAGTCTGGCCGCGCTCGCCCACGAGCGCCATCAGCCCTGGGGCCGCTGCCGACTCTGGCAATGCCGGCTCATTGTTTTCTATGGACTGGTCTACGGAGGGATCCTCCTGCGAGGAAGTCTGGCGGCGCTGAAGCGACTTTTTGTTGCCAGCGCTTGACCCATAGCCCGGCGCTAAAGCAACTTCTGTCTAGGCTTTAAGCGGGTCGGCCAGACCTGTACTCGCTGCCGAAGCGGCTGGCCATGTGTCACTCATGCGCTGGCTGCTCCTTGCTGACTGTTGGCGCGACGCCAAGCCTCAAACATCAACACTGGCCACAGCCGGTAGCCCCAATCGTTGCGCCCGGCCAGGTGTTCCCTCCATAGCTGGCGCACGGGCGCCGGGTCCAGCAGGCCTGCTTGGCGCAGACTGCTTTCGTTCAACAGGTCTTCAGCCCAGCCGCGCAGCGGGCCACGCAACCAGGCGTGGATGGGGATACCGAAGCCCAGCTTGGGCCGCTCGACTAGGGCGCGCGGTACGTAGCGGTCCAGCACCTGGCGCAGTACCCACTTGCCCTGGCCACCGCGCATCTTCTGCTGCAGCGGCAGGCGCAGCGCGAACTCGACGATGCGATGGTCGAGCAAAGGCACGCGTGTTTCCAGTGAAGCTGCCATCGCGGCGCGGTCGACCTTCACCAAGATGTCGTCCGGCAGGTAGCTGCGCAGGTCCAGGAGCATCATCCGCGACGCGAATTCGCGGATGGACGGCACGGGTTCTGTGAAGGCCGTGAGCAGTTCGGTCGCACCCAGCACGGGGCTCTGACCATCGGGCCAGAAGTTCACCATCTGACGGTAAACATCATCGTTGCGCCGCGCGCCCAGAACGCTGGCCAGCTTGCGCAGGCGGTCGGCACGGTCGCCTTCGCGTAATTCGCGGGGCAACCAGGGCGACACTGGCGCCAATAGCGCACTCCAGAACTCGGCAGGCAGTGCCCGCAGCACCGCACCGCAGCTTCGGCGCAGCGCCAGTGGCACGGCCGCCACGCGCTGCGCCCAGTGATAGCGGTCATAACCGCAAAACAGCTCGTCACCTGCATCGCCCGACAGCGCCACGGTCACGTCTCGCCGAGCCAGCTGGCTGACCAGGAAGGTGGGGATCTGCGAGGCATCTGCAAAGGGCTCGCAGTACAAACTTGGCAGTTTCGGGATCACCTGCTGCGCTTCCTGTGCGCTGACCATGAGCTCGGTGTGCTGGGTGCCCAGATGACGGGCCACGGCGCGTGCGTGGGCCGATTCGTCCAGGGCTGCTTCGGGCAGCGCAATGGTGAAGGTGCGCACCGGCTGGCTTGACAAGGCCTGCATCACCGCGACCGTGGTGGACGAGTCGATGCCGCCAGACAGGAACGCGCCCAGCGGCACGTCGGCCATGCGCTGGCCTTCGATGGACTGGCGCAGCAGCCGGTCCAGCGTCTCCACCGCTTCGGCGTCTGACAGCGAGAGCGGATCGCGTGCGCCGGCCATCGCTTGCTCCTGCACCGACCAGTACGCGGTGGGCGCGGCATCGGCATCGCTGGGCCGCGACAGCGTCAGCAACGTGCCAGGCAGCAACTTGCGGATGCCGCGGTAGATGGACCAGGGCGCCGGCACGTAGCCATGACGCAAGAGAAGCGACAAGGCGCCCGAGTCGATGCCACCGCTGAACGCCGGGTGCACGCGCAGCGCTTTCAATTCCGAACCGAACAGCAGCACGCCGTTCTGCACGCCGTAATAGAGAGGCTTCTCGCCCAGGCGGTCGCGTGCCAACGTGAGGCTGCGCGACTGGCGGTCCCACACGGCCATGGCGAACATGCCCACGGCGCGCTGCAGCGCCGTCAACAGCCCCCAGGCGGCTATAGCTGCCAGGAGCGTCTCGGTGTCGGAGTGGCCACGCCAGATCGGTGCCAGGCCGGAAGCTTCCAACTGGCGGCGCAACTGCGGGTGGTTGTAGATCTCACCGTTGAAGACGATGACCCAGCGGCCGTCGGCACTGGTCATCGGCTGCCGGCCTGCGGGCGACAAATCGACGATGGACAGGCGGCGATGTGCCAGGGCGATGCCGGCGCCTTCGTCCAGCCACTCGTCGCGCCCATCGGGGCCGCGGTGAGCCAAGCTGTCACCTATGGCACGCACCCATTCCCCGGCCTGTTCAGGCAAGGTGTTGGCCGTGAAGAAGCCCGCGATGCCGCACATGCTCAGGCCATCAGTTCTCGGTACAGCTCTGCGTGCTGCGCAGCCACGGCGTCCAGGCTGAAGTTCGACTCGATGCGTGCCCGCGCCCGCGCACCCCAGGCGGCTCGGCCGCTGGTACCAAGATCCGCCAAGCGCAGCATGGCAGCTGCAAGGGCCTCGGGCTGTGCTGGTGGCACCACCAGACCGGTGTCTCCTACCACTTGGGCCGAATCGCCCACAGCTGTCACCACGCAGGGCAGTGCGCAAGCCATGGCCTCACCTACCGCATTGGAAAAGGCCTCGGCTCGTGATGCAGACACGAATACATCCAGCGCCGCCAGCACCGCGGGAACGTCCTGCCGCTCGCCCAGCAGGTGCACGCGGTCGCCCAGACCGCTGTCGGCCACCTGCTGCGCGAGGCTGGTATTGCCAGGGTCCACCCCGGTGCCTGCCATCACGAAGCGCGCCTGTGGTCGAGCGTCCAGCACCCGGCGTGCGGCCTGCAGGAAGCATGCATGATCCTTGACCGGGTGGTGGCGCGCCACTATGCCGAACAGCAGGTCGGCTTGGTCTGCCCCCCACTGGGCGCGCAAGCACGCGCGGTCGGTCGCGCGCGGTGCAAAGCGCTCGGTATCGAAGCCATTGGGCAGGTGTCTCGCTTGGCGCATGTCAAAGCCAAAGGCGCGATGTTGCTCCAGGCTGGTGTGCGAGTTGAACAGCAGGCAGTCGGGTTGGCGTGACAAGGTCTTGTTGAGGTAGATGGCCGCACGGGCAAACGCGTTCTCGCCGGCAAGAGTGGGCAGGGACTGGCGGATGCCCCAGATCAGCGGAGCCCGCCCGGGCACTGCCGCACACGCCAGCGCTGCACCCAGGTTGCCGTGGTAAAGCCAGCCATGGACGAGCTGCGGCTGGAAGCGGCGGGCCAGCTGAGCGAGCTGGAAACTGCCCGTCACCACCGGTAGGCCACCTAGCAGGTTCAGTTCATCTACCACCGCGCCCACTGCCCGCATGGGCGCCGCCATCGCGCCACCTGGAAGCATGGCGACCACTCGCTGATCAATGTGCGCCAATGCTCGGGCAGTCAGCAACTTCAGAAGCATGTTCTCGGCACCGCCAACGCCCAAAGCGGTGATGACATGAAGCAGGCGCATTGGCTGCATTCTCAGCCAATGCTGCGCAGATGCGATCTCCTTGATCGCCGCGGCTCGACATATCGTGGCGGGGCCAGTACACGAAACCGGGATTTCTGGCGCTGATCAGCGAATGGCTAGAGTCAGCATTCCGCGAGACGACCCTCTGTTACTGCCCATACCATGACCTTGCCCTTCCGCCTGCGCGCCGCCTCCCTCCACCTCCTCGCCAGCGCCCTCATCGCCGCGCTCGCTGCGGCACTCGTGTTTCTGGTCTGGTACCCGTCGCCATATTCAACGCTGGCCGGGGGCACGAGCCTGTTTCTGCTGATCGTGTCTGTCGATGTGGTGATGGGGCCGGCGCTGACGGCTGTCGCGGCGAGTCCGGGCAAGGGGCGGGCCGAGCTGACGCGCGACCTGGCGGTGATCGTGGTGCTGCAGCTGGCGGCCTTCGGCTATGGGCTCTACACGATGGCGATGGCGCGGCCCGTAGCGCTGGCGTTCGAGATCGATCGCTTCCGAGTCGTGACCGCAGCCGATATCGAGCCGGCGTCGCTGGCCGAGGCGCCAGCGGCGTTGAGAGAGTTGCCCTGGACGGGGCCGCGACTGATTGCCGCCGTCAAGCCGTCCGACCCTGCCGAAAAGATGAAAGCGCTGGAACTGGGCCTGGCAGGCTTCGACTTGTCGTTACAGCCGAAGTACTGGCGCGAGTATGGCCCGTTGGCAGATACGGCATGGCAGGCGGCAAGGCCCGTACCAGCGCTGCTGGCCAAGTACCCGCAGGCGGCTGACCAGGTGGCGCGCATGGCAGAGGAGGCCGGTCAGCCGCCACAAGCTCTACGCTTTCTTCCTCTGATGTCACGCAGCGAAAGCTGGGTAACGCTGATGGCCGAGCCGGGTGCGAGAGTGGTGGGGTACGTGCCACTCGACGGGTTCTTCTGACACGCTGCTGCGACAGCCCTGGGTCGCTGGGTGTAGCGTTGAGTGTTTCTGCCTTGAACACTGCACCGTTTGAATCACTCGCCTCCTTCACCGCCCGCCGCCAGGACCCGCACCAGCGTGCCGAGCCCCGAGGCCATCCGCTCCTTGCCGACTGCGCCTGACAACGCCGCACCCCATCCGCTTTGGGCGGCGGCCGCCCTGCTGGCGGTGGTGCCACCGACATTGCTCGCCATCAACGTCCCGCCGTCCGCCACCTTCCTGAATCAGGCGGCTGCTGTGTCGGGCTGGGGTGTGTTCTGTGTGGTGCTGGCGCTGTGGGTGATGCGTGCGCCTTCCGCCCTGGCGCCGCGCGCAGGTAGCGGGCTGCGTGCCTTGCTGTTCGCCCTTGCCTTGTTGATCGCCGCGTGCGCGATGTCCTGGGCTGTCAATGGCCTGCCCGCTTCCATGGCCTTGTCGGCCATCGGCCTGTTGGCTGCTGCCGGGCTGGTGGCGGTGGTGGGTGCGGCGACGATGGATTCAGGCGGTGGGCCGGCTGCGTTCCGGGCGCTGTGCATCGCGTTGGCTGTGGCCGGTGTGCTCAGCGTGACCGTGGGCATGGTCCAGGTGTTCGCGCCCGAATGGGCCGACGGTCAGTGGATCGCCAGCGCCACGATTGAAGGCCGCGCGTCGGGCAATCTGCGGCAGCCCAACCACCTGAGCAGTCTGCTGCTGTGGGCGCTGGTGGCCGCGCTGTGGCTGTCGGAGTCGCTCGACGGCATGCGCCGGCGGCTGGCGGGCGCAGGTTTGATGGTGCTGATGGTCGGCTTCATCTTCGGGCTGGTGCTCAGCGCGTCGCGCACCGGCATGCTGGGCGTGTTGGCGCTGTCCGTATGGGGCGCGCTCGACCGCACGCTGTCACGGCGATCGCGGCTGATGCTGTGCATGTCGCCGTTGATTTATGCGCTGTGCTGGGGTGGTCTGACCACCTGGGCCAACCTTTCCGGTCATGTGTTCGGTGGCGCCGCCCGGCTGCGCAGCGAGACCGACATCTCCAGCTCGCGCTTCGGCATCTGGTCCGACACGCTGGGCTTGATCGTGCAGCACCCGTGGTTCGGCGTGGGCTGGGGCGAGTTCAATCTGGCCTGGTCGCTGACGCCGTTTCCTCATCGGCCGGGGGCGTTCTTCGACCACACGCACAACCTGCTGCTGCAGTGGGTGGTCGAACTGGGCGTTCCGCTGGCCACTGTGGTTGCTGCGCTGATGAGCTGGGCGATGTGGAGCGCCTGGTGCGCCAGCCGCCAGAGCACCGCACAGCCTGACCGTGAACGCGCACTGCTGCTGCGCGCGGCGTGGATGATGGTGCTGCTGGTGGCTTGGCACAGCCTGCTCGAGTACCCGTTGTGGTACGCCTATTTCCTGCTGCCGGCTGCATTCGCTTTCGGGCTGTGTCTGGGCGCCACCGGTCATGGACGTGCGGCTTTGGGTTCGTCCGCTCGGAGATTGGGGGGCCTGGCGGCGCCCGCGATCGCTCGGCGGGCACCTTCGGTTCAGCAGCGCATCACAGCCCGAGCCGTTGCTCTGCTGACGGCCGCGCTGATGCTGATGACCGGCGGCTTGTTGTCGGTGCTCGATTACCTGCCCGTCGCCGCGATCTTCGAGCCGCCCGACGATGCCCCGCCGCTGGCCGAGCGAATTGCGGCTGGGCGCCACAGCTGGCTGTTCTCGCACCATGCCGACTACGCTTCGGCCACCACCAGCCAGTCGCCTGCCGAGGTGCTGCGCGCGATGGACGGCGCGAAACACTTCCTGCTCGACACGCGGCTGATGGTGGCCTGGGCCACAGCACTGGCCGGCGTGGGAGACATTGAACGTGCGCGACACATTGCCGCTCGCTTGCGCGAGTTTCATAACGCCGCTTCGAAGGGCTTTTTTGCGCCCTGTGAAACCGAGCCCGGGCCTGGCGATGAGCCGCCGTTTCAGTGCGTCGAACCCAATCGTGCGCTCGACTACCGGGACTTCAGGTAACGGCCAGGGCTCGCGCGCTGAATGTCAGTGGTCAGCCTCGGGGCTGAACCAATCGCCCGATTGGCCACCGTGTTTTTCCAGCACCCGGATCTCGCCCATCACCATGCCGCGGTCGGCGGCCTTGCACATGTCGTAGATGGTCAGCAGGCCGATCTGCACTGCCGTCAGCGCTTCCATCTCGACGCCAGTGCGGCCCCGTGTCTCGACCTGCGCTGTGCAGCGAATGACGCTGGCAGCGCGGTCGATGTCGAAGTCGATGGCGACACGAGTGATCGGTAGGGGGTGGCACAGCGGGATCAGCTCGGCAGTGCGCTTGGCCGCCTGAATGGCTGCGATGCGTGCCACGCCCAGCACGTCGCCCTTCTTCGCCAGTCCGCCTTCGATCAGCGCCAGCGTGGGCGGCAGCATGCGAATCTGGCCTCGCGCCCGGGCGATGCGGTGGGTTTCGGCCTTCGCCGACACATCGACCATGTGAGCCTGTCCCGCGGCATCGAAATGCGTCAGCGGAGAGGTCGTTGGATCCGGGGCAGCGGCCGATGGATCGCTTGGTAGCGGGGCGGGAGCAGTGCCCTCGGCCGGTGGGGTCATGGTGGGAAACAATGCAGCAATGTCGTGCTGGCATCATAGTGACGAGCGCTCAAGCCGCAATGACGGCTCGGGCGAGGTAATTCATCACCGCTGCGAAAGTCTCCTTGATCTGCACCTTGCCCCGCTCACGTCAAATCGCGCGTGCCATCGTGCGTGCTGTCCGGCTGGGGGTCGTGGGCGTGTCATTGACGGCCACCGCGCTGTTGCCCCTCGCACGGGCACAGAACAACTTGCCTTCGCTCGGCGACAGCGCTGCGGCGGACTTCAGCCTCGCCACCGAGCGGCATCTCGGCGACGCGATCATGCGCGACATCCGGCGTGACCCGGACTACCTCGACGACCCGATCCTTCTGGAGTACCTGCAGTCGCTCTGGCAACCCCTGCTGGCCGCGGCCAAGGTGCGCGGCGATCTGGGCGAAGACCTCAGCGAGCGCTTCCCTTACCAGCCGTTTTTGGTGCGCGAGCCGAGCGTCAATGCCTTTGCGCTGCCTGGTGGCTACATGGGAGTGCACCTCGGCCTGATGGCGATCACGCAGACCCGTGACGAACTGGCTTCGGTGCTTGCGCATGAAATGACGCACATCAATCAGCGCCACATCGCACGTAGTTTTGCCAACAGCCGGCAGCAGTCACTGATCAGCATCGCCACAACCATCCTGGGCGTGATCGCCGCCACCCAATCTGGCGGCGGTGATGCTGCAAACGCGCTGATCACCAGCGGGCAGGCCGTCGGCATTCAGGGCCAGCTGAACTTCTCGCGCGACATGGAGCGCGAGGCCGATCGCATCGGGGCGTCTGTGATGACCAGCGCGGGCTTCGATCCGGCCGGCATGGCCTCGATGTTCGAGCGGCTACAGAAGTCCTCGCGTCTGAATGACAGCGGCAACTTCCCTTACTTGCGCAGCCACCCGCTGACCACCGCGCGCATCGGTGAGGCGCGAGCACGACTGGAAGCAGGTGAAGCGGGCAGCACCTCGGCACTGCCCGCGGTGGTACTGGTGACCGGGTCGATTGCGACACCACTCGAACACACCGCTGCGCTGGCTCGTGCTCGCGTACTGATGGATTCGCGTGTCGAGGCTCTACAACGCTGGCAGCGCCTCGACGCTGCAAACCCGGCAGCCGAAGCCACGCGCACCGAACAGTTCGCCGGCGCGTACTCGGCGGCGCTGGCCTCCAGCTTGCTACGCGACTGGTCGCGTGCTGATGCGTCGATCAAGACTGCCCTGGACCTGGCCCTGGGTGCTGCCGCGCCTGGGGCTGCAGCGACCGGCGATGCAGCGCCGCCACCAGATCGCCGTGCCGTGCGGGCGGTGCTGCTGCTCGCTACTGAATCGCAACTGCAGCGCGGCGATGCGCCGCGGGCCCAGGCCACCTTGGCCCGACTGACCAGGCCGGCGGCCGGCCCGTTGATTGCCGGCGCCACGCCCACTTCGCGCCCGGTCTTGCTGATGGCAGCGCAGATCGCGCTCGCGTTGAACACCCGCAAGGACGATGACGCATTAAGGCAGGTCTCTGAACAACTGCAGACTTGGGTGGCGCGCTACCCTTCCGATGCGGAGGCGTGGGCCATGCTGGGCCGGGTCTCTGCGCAGTTCGGCTGGGGCCTGCGGTCGCTGCGTGCCGAGGCGGAGTCGCACTACGCGATGGGTGATCTGCGTGGCGCCATCGACCGCCTGCGAGCCGGGCAGAACCTGGCCCGCAGCAACCAGACGACAGCCGATTTTGTTGAATCGTCAGTCATCGATTCGCGCCTGCGCGTGATCGAAGCGCAGCGCAAGCAGTTGCTGACCGAGCAACTCGGCTACCAATGAGCCGGCGTGGCTGCGCGCCACGCCGGCGACGACGTCACTTCGACGGAAAAATCCGCTCCATGGCCACGTCGATCACCATGCCGCACAGGCTGTAGATCAGCGAGCCGATCAGCGCGGCGGTGAAGCCCGTGACGCTCAGCCCCGACAGCACGTTGGCTGCGAAATAGAACATCAGCGCGTTGATCACGAACAGAAACAAGCCCAGCGTGATCAGCGTGACCGGCAGGGTCAGCAGCACGAGAATCGGTCTGAGCAGGGTGTTGAACAAGCCGAGTACGAACGCCGCGACCATTGCAGAGCCAAAGCTGCTGACGGTCACGCCGGGGTAAAGGTAAGCCACCAGCAGCAAAGCGGCTGCCAGCAACAGCCATCGAACGATGATCTTCATGCGGCAAGAATAACGCGCCGGCGGCGCAGAAAACGATGCCTGCGGTCGGAATGGCAGCGCGAGTCACGCCATAATCCGCGCTGCTGAAGGGGGAGTAGCGAGCGGCGCCAAGCCGTCGCGGCAGTCCGTCAATACGGCCGATGGTGGCAACATCGTCGGCTCGGGCCCGCAGTCAGATCCACCACCATGTGGCCGGTCCTCACCCGCAAGACTCTTTGGCATCTCGGTCGTTCGTGCGAACGCTGTGGTGCTGCGCCTTGCATCCATCAGTGCGTCACCTCCGTCCGGGTCAGTCCAATCAACTTGTCCAGGAGTTTTCATGAGTTCTGTCGCACCCGCATGGCTGTGGGGATTTTTCGTGGTGTCGGTCCTGGTGGCACTGTTCATCGATTTCGTCGTGCTGAAGAAGCAGGGCGCCCACGAAGTGACCGTGCCCGAGGCGGTACGCTGGTCGATCATCTGGGTGGCACTCAGTCTGGCCTTCAACGCCTTGTTCTGGTGGGCCATGAAGAACCACGCCGATCCCGCGGTGGCCGCCGAAGCCGACGTCCGCGCGGTCGAGTTCCTCACCGGCTATCTCATCGAGAAGTCGCTGGCGGTGGACAACATCTTCGTCTTCCTGATGATCTTCACCTTCTTCGCGGTGCCGCCGGCCTACCAGAAGCGGGTGCTGATGATCGGCATCATCGGCGCCATCGTGCTGCGCACGGTGATGATCCTGATTGGCAGCTGGCTAATCGCGCAGTTCCACTGGGTGCTGTATCTGTTCGGCGCCTTTCTGCTGCTCACCGGCATCAAGATGTGGTGGGCGGCGGGCAAGGAGCCCGAGCTCGAGAGCAACCCCGCGCTCAAGCTGCTGCGCAAGATCATGCCGGTGTCGAAGCACTTCGATGGCGAGAAGTTCTGGACGATTGAGAACGGCAAGCGCATCGCCACGCCGCTGCTGATGGTGGTCGCGCTGGTGGGCATCACGGATGTGATCTTCGCTGTCGATTCGATCCCGGCCATCTTCGCGATCACCGACGATCCGTTCATCGTGCTCACGTCGAACATCTTCGCAATCCTCGGCCTGCGTGCGATGTTCTTCCTGCTCGCCGCGGTGGCCGCGAAGTTCCACCTGCTGAGCTACGGCCTCGCTGTGATCCTTGTCTTCATTGGCACCAAGATGCTGTTGATCGACGTCTACAAGATCCCGGTGCTGGTCTCACTCGGTGTTGTCGTGGGCGTGCTCGCGATCACGATGGTGTGGAGTGTGCGCACTGCGCCGCGTATCAGCGGCCGAAGCGACACCTCTGCGTGACGCAGACACGACAATCTGGTGTTCTGGGCTCAAGAATGCGTGTTTCTCCTAGGAAACTGGCTTCTCAATGCTCAGGGCAAGCAGTACGATCGGCGGCGCACGATAGCTGTGACGACGAGAGCTCATGCGGCTCTCCGCCAGCCCGGCACATCAACCCCTTATTTGATGGAGAGAACAGACATGGCAACTGCGAAGAAGGCTCCGGCCAAGAAAGCGGCACCCGCAAAGAAAGCCGCAGCCGTGAAGAAGGCGGTGGCCAAGCCCGTGGCCAAGAAGGCTGCAGCACCGGCCGCTAAGCGCTCACCCAATGCGGCGTTCATGAAGGCGGTAACGCCGAGCCCGCAATTGGCAGCCATCATCGGCTCCACGCCGATGCCGCGCACGGAGGTGACCAAGAAGCTGTGGGAGTACATCAAGGCCCACAAGCTGCAAGACGCGACCAAGAAGACCAACATCAACGCCGATGCGAAGCTGAAGGAAATCTTCAAGAAGCCTCAGGTCTCGATGTTCGAAATGACCAAGTTGGTCAGCGCGCACCTGAAGTGAAGCGACACGCGATGGCGTGAAGCCGGAGCGATCGCT
>LNFM01006133.1_pt1 | contig 20009 bp, 18 predicted proteins | sample 596031 | NCBI WGS metagenome assembly LNFM01 (sample SAMN04254537, study PRJNA301005) | activated carbon metagenome | isolation source: dual media filters at the Ann Arbor, Michigan drinking water treatment plant | place: USA: Ann Arbor | reverse complement strand
CCGCGGCATCGTGTACTGCGTCGATCGCTTCTCAGGCGGACTCTACACGCTGGAGATGAATCTCTGAGGCCGCAATGAGTTCGGACGACTCGCAGCCGAGGCGACCGACCGGACGCGATCCGTTCGCGGGCCGCATTCCGATCAGCGTGATCACGGGGTTTCTCGGCAGCGGCAAGACGACGCTGTTGAAGAGGCTGCTGCGCCACCCCGGCATGGCGAACGCCGCGGTGATCGTCAACGAGTTCGGCGAAGAGGCCATCGACCACGAGTTGCTGGAGACTTCTTCCGAGCGCATGGCCTTGCTGGACAACGGCTGCCTGTGCTGCACCGTTCGCTCCGATCTGCAAGAAACCTTGCGCGACCTCTTGACCAAGCGCCTGCATGGCGAGGTGATCCAGTTCGATCGCGTGTTCGTCGAGACCACCGGGTTGGCCGATCCGGCGCCCGTGGTGCAGACGCTGGCGAGCGACGCGCTGCTGGCCGACAAGTTCCGACTCGATTGCGTCGTCACGCTCGTCGACGCGGTCAACGGGCGCGGGCAGATGGATACCTTGAACGAGCCGATCAAGCAGGTCGCCATCGCCGATCGCTTGCTGATCAGCAAGTCCGACCTCGTCAGCCCCGAGGCGGTGGTCGAACTGCGCGCACAATTGGCGGGAATCAATCCGCAAGCCCGGATCCTCGATATCGTCCAAGGCGAGGTCGATCCTGCGGAGCTGATCGACGTCGGACTGACCAGTCGACTCGCGAGCGCAGAGAGCATCGCCCGATGGATGGGGCCGCTGGCGCTCGATCCGTCGGCGACGGGATCGTCGATCGGGTCCCGGACCGATCATACGAAGGGCATCGTTTCATTCTGCATCGGGTTCGATCGGCCGTTGACTTGGGCGGCATTCGAGACCTGCATGAGTGTTTTGACCTCGTTGCGCGGGTCCGATCTGCTGCGGGTCAAGGGGCTGCTCGAGGTAGAAGGCGAACCGGGCCCGATCGTGGTGCAAGGCGTGCAGCACATCTTCCACCCGCCGGCGCATCTGCCAGCCTGGCGCGGCGGCGAGCGGCGTTCCAGGCTGGTGTTCATCACGCGAGGCGTGCAGCGTGAGGTGGTCGAGAATCTGTTTCGTGCGGTCGGGGCGCTGGGCACCTCGAATTCACGCTAGCCTTGCGGTGTATCCGGCAGGGCCGCTGCCTGCGAGCCCGCCCTGGCGGTCTTACTGTGTGCGGTCATCCCGGGCTACAATGACCGCTTGGCTTTGCGGCATCGAATCCCGCGATCAGGCAAGGATGAAGGCGTGAGCAGCGAGTGGCAGAAACCCCGATCGGATATGCGTCCGGATACCGTCCTTGGCCATGCCGGGCGTTCTCCCGAGCGCTTCGACGGTGCGGTGAACGTGCCTGTCATTCGCGCCTCGACCGTATTGTTCCCCGATGTGGACGCGCACGAGACCGGCGACAAGTTCGACGGCGTGCGCTACGGACGGCACGGGACGACCACGCGTTTCGCCTTGGAGGAAGCGCTGGCACAAGTCGAAGGCGCCGCTCGGGTAAGCGCGGTCTCCTCCGGATTGGCGGCGATCGCCGTCTCTTTGCTCGCCTTCACTCGTACGGGTGACCACATTCTGGTGGCCGACAACGTATATGGCCCCACGCGCAGCTTTTGTATGTCGCGCCTGCAGCGAAACGGAGTCGAGATCGAGTTCTACGATCCAGGCATGGGTGCCGATATCGCGCGGCTGATTCGCGGCAACACTCGCCTGGTCTTTTGCGAATCTCCCGGCTCGCTGACTTTCGAGATGCAGGATATTCCAGCCATCTCGGCGGCCGCCCATGCACGGGGCGTCCCGGTTCTCGCGGACAACACTTGGGCCACGCCCTATTTCTTCCGGCCCTTCGACAAGGGCATCGACGTATCCATCCAATCGGCCACCAAGTACATCGTCGGCCACGCGGATGTGATCATGGGTACCATAGGCGCGACCGAGGAGCACTGGCGCACGGTGCGTCAGACGGCTGCCGATTACGGCTACACCGCGAGCCCGGATGATTGCTACCTCGCGTTGCGCGGGCTGCGAACCCTGGCACCGCGCTTGCGCCAGCAGATGCAGAATGCGCTCCAGGTCGCGCGCTGGCTGCAGCAGCGTCCCGAGGTGGCTCGGGTGCTGTATCCCGCGCTCGAAACCGATCCGGGACACGCTCTGTGGAAGCGCGACATGTCCGGGGCAGCGTCCTTGTTCGGGGTGGAACTGCAACCGGCGTCGGTGACGGCCGTGAAGGCTGCGCTGAACTCGTTGCGATACTTCGGCCACGGCGCCAGCTGGGGCGGCTTCGAGAGCTTGGTGACGTTTCCCAAGCCCGAACGCGTGCGCACCGCGACGCAATGGCGCAGCGGACCGCTGCTTCGTTTGCATGTCGGGCTGGAAGATCCTGCCGATCTGATCGCCGATCTGGCGTCGGCCTTCGAAGTCTTGAAGGCGTCGCCTTGACGGGGTGTCGATGTGCTCCTGCGTCGGCAGCACCTTGCGCGCCGGCGCCCGGAGGTAGCGCACGCATTCGTGCCGTATCGGAGCGCGGGTCGGCGCAGGTATTCGGAGAGCATGGCGTGTATGATCGAGGGTACGAACCAGCGCTCGACGACGGACATCCCGGGTTCCCGGGATGCGTCTCGAGCGGAGCAGGGCAGACGATGCAGGGCCGGAAAGAACATCAATAGTCAGCGAATCAAGGAGGACACGTGTATTCAGTCAATTATGTGCGGGCAAAGTCGCTCAAGCATGCCGCCGAGGTGCTGGCACAGAATCCGGAAGCCAAGTTGCTCGCTGGCGGCATGACGCTGATCGCCACGCTCAAGCAGCGCCTTGCCCAGCCCTCGCATCTGGTCGACATCGCAGGGATCGTGGCATTGCGCAGCATCCGGCTCAGCAAGGACAAGTTGTCGATCGGTGCCGGCGTGCGTCATTACGAGGTCGCCACGTCGCAGGTCGTGCGTGACGCGATTCCGGCGCTGGCCTACCTCGCGAGCCAGATCGGCGATCCGCAGGTGAGGAACATGGGCACGATCGGAGGCTCGCTCGCCAACAACGATCCCAACGCCGATTATCCCGCAGCAGCGCTCGGGCTCAACGCAACCATCGTCACGAACCGGCGGCGCATAAAGGCGAGCGACTATTTCCAGGGCATGTTCGCCACGGCGCTGGAAGAGGGCGAGATCATCACCCGCATCTCCTTTCCTTTGCCCAAGAAGGCCGCGTATGAGAAGTTTCCGCACCCCGCTTCTGGCTTCGCCATGACCGGCGTGTTCGTGGCCGTGACCGGTCGCGGCATCCGGGCCGCTGTGACGGGTGCCGGACAAGGTGTGTTCCGCTGGACGCAGGCGGAACGCGCACTCGGCAAGAACCTGACGCCCGAGGCCATCGCCAAGTTGAAGGTCGATGCCGAGCAGATGAACGAAGACATGCATGCATCACGCGAGTACCGCGCCAATCTGGTGAACGTCATTACGCGGCGTGCAGTCGCGAAGCTCGCTTCGGCCGCCTAGGGCACACACTTAAACGGGATCCTCTCATGGCAAAAATCAAATTGACCGTCAACGGCGTCAAGCACACCCGCGAAGTCGAAGATCGGACGTTGCTGGCGAATCTGCTTCGGGACGAATTGAAGCTCACCGGCACGCACATCGGCTGTGACACCACGCAGTGCGGATGCTGCACCATCCACATGAACGGACGCGCCGTCAAATCCTGCACCATTCTGGCGGCGCAGGCGGATGGCGCGGATATCGTCACGATCGAGGGACTGGCAAAGGATGGAGCGCTGCATCCGGTGCAGCAGGCATTCACCGATTGCCATGCGCTTCAGTGCGGCTTCTGCACGCCCGGCATGATCATGGCCGTCGCCGGACTGCTCAAGGACAATCCCAACCCCACTGAAGAAGAGATCTACCACGGGCTCGAAGGCAATCTGTGCCGTTGCACCGGTTACATCAACATCGTCAAGGCCGTGAAGCAGGCTGCCGGTCAAACCGCAGAGGCTCATTGAGCCGTTTTCCCCGCTGGCAAGCGAACCCGCCGCGAACGCCGACTCTCCCAGGTCGGCGTTTTTCGTTCGAAGCGATCTGGCATGGTGCGCAGCCTTCGGCCCGCTGGCGCGATCGGCATTCATCGTTGCGGCGCCTGGCCCGTGACGGTGGTGTTCTTTCAGGTGCACCGCCTGCTCACCTGGAGAGCCGAACTTTCCGCGCTCGACTCAACGCATTCGGTGACCGCGGGCGAGGGTGCTGAAGCCGATCTCGCCGCCCTCGAGATGAAACACCCCGCGGCCGCTGTCCTCGTTCACGAATACGGATCGGCGTCCCATCACGATCGTGACCCCGGCCGCGACGGCCTCGCCGACCACGACCTTCGCGTGTTCGGCAAGCTTGCCCTCCGCCTCGATGACACGCTCGTCTTCCAGTTCCTCGGCGATATCCTCGGAGAGCTTTTGCAGCGTCAGGCGAGCCTTCTCGTAGATGTCGCGCTTCTCGGGGTGACCTTGGAGCAACTTGACGATCTTGGTGACATCGTCATGCTGCTTGAGCAGGTGTTCCCGACGCTTGCGGTGCTCCTCCATCGCTCGCTGCAGCAAGGGATTGACGCCAGCCATCACCCGCGTGGGACCGGCGCCGTCGCCCCCGAGGTAGTCCGCCGATACCAACCCCGTCGCGCGCACCAGTCCTCCGAGTATTCTGCCTTTTTGACCCTTGCCGCCGACGACCACCTGGTCGAGCGCCGTCACCTCCGACTGCACGATGGACTCCGTCACACGCACGGTCTGCTGAGCCTCGACGACGGCATTCTCGATGTATCGTGCGCAGACGTTGCCGTGCGCGCTCACGCGAGCGGTATCGCACTGACCGATGGGCTGCTGGGCGGAGTGCTGGGCGCAGGCATGACCGATGATTCCGCCTTGTACTCGAATGTCTCCGCCGGCGGTGACCTCGGCGGACTCGATCACCCCTTGCACGGTGATGTCGCCGCCCGCATTCACTTTCATGCCGCTGCGTATGTCGCCTTTGACGACGAGACTGCCCGGAAAGTCGACGTTGCCCGCCGCGATGTCGATGGAATCGTAGCGCAGGATAGGCTCGACCGTGATCCCATCGTTGTGCAGCAGCGGCTGGCCGGCGATTTCCGCCAGGAGCAGATCGGGGTCGTCCGGACTGTTGATCACGCCCTGTAAGCGCACTGCGAACCGGACATCCCGGCCGGGTGCAGCCGGAAGCCCTTCATCCAACACGTTGCGCCCCGGCAGGCCCGGTTCGGGAGGGTGCCGGCGCATCACGGGGTCTCCGGCTTGCACGGCGGGTATCGCGCCCAGATCATGCAGATCGACGTGCCCGGTGGCATCGATGTGCGGATGGCGCTGGCGGTTTACTTCCACCAGCGGCTGCAGAACAGCGTCTTTGCCGGGAGTAGGCAAGGTGCCGCGGGCCACCTCCTTGCGCTGACCGCATTCGGCCAAGGCCGCTTCCACGGCGCCTGCGTCGACGCCCTCACGCACGCGATGGGTTGCGAGCGCCGCGACGGCATCGTGCGCGTTCGGATGCTTGCCGCCGTGTGCGCTGGCGACCGTCAGCCAAGCAGTCATCTTGTCGGCGCTGATTTCGACCGTGTACTGAGCATCGATTCGTGAAGCCACCGCAGTATCGAAGTCGCGCCCCGTGCGCACTGCGAGCGCGGCGCTTTCGAGTGCGTCCTGATCGAACAGCCATTCGCCGTATCCGTGCGATGCCGCGAGGCGTCGAATCTCGGCCGCATCGACAGCGAGCGAACCGCTCGCCGGCCGCACGGGCCGAATCAACAGGCGATTGCCTTCCGCAACGAAACCGAGGTCCTGCGCTTGCATGTCTACTCCACCGGTCGACATGGTCGCCGACCCCTGAGAGACGGAGATCTTCGCATGCGCGGACCTCGGTCCAAGCCGGGCTTAGGGACGCGAATGCGCTGCATTTCCCAGTGCTCGCGGCACGGCTGGCGCACAGGATCAGGCATCGATCGTTTCGAGCGCGGCTGCGACACGGGGCGCTGCTTGCTGAGTATCCTGCCGAGGCAAGGCATCGAAAGTCATCCCGCAGGCAGGTGCTTGTACTCCGCGGCGCTGCGCGAGCCGGCATCGACGCCGCCGACGTCGCCTCGCAGCGCCTTGACCGCATCGCGCGCCCGCGCGTTCTCGCCTGCGCTGCGTAAAACCGCTCGACGAAACGGTCCCAGCAAGGGATACCAGCCAGTCAGGGCATGCGTCAGCACGGAATCGGCGACCATCGCGGGCAGGGCAAGGAAGCCTCGGTGCACGACCAGCCCCGACATCAAGCCGAGGGCTCCGGCTGCAGGCGTATCCGTTTCGATCGTTCGATCGGTGGCCCGTTCGTAAGCCAGGAATGGCCCGCGAGGCGGTGGGAAGAACCACGGTCGACGAGTGGAAGAGGGAATTGACGTTCGGACGCCGAGCGCCTAGGCTTCGCCCATGGACATACGATTTCGCGCTCTTCATCCCTTGTTCGCCGCTGAAGTTGTCGGCGTTGATCTGAGGGCGGCCGAATCGGCCGATATCCTCGAACGCATACGTGCGGGCATGGACCAGTACGCGGTCCTCGTATTTCGCGCGCAGCCACTGACCGACGCCGATCAGCTGGCCTTTGCGCAGCGCCTCGACGGTTCGTTACACAGCAAGACCGGCATCAGTGCCTTGCAGAAAAGTCGTTTGGGCAACGAGGCGCTCACGGACATCTCGAACGTCACCGACACCGGCGATATCATGGCGCAGGAAGACAGGCGGCGCGCCTACAGCCTGGCCAACCGTTTGTGGCACGCCGACGCGACCTTTCAGGATCCGCCGGGGCGTTACTCGATGCTGCATGCGCGGGTGGTTCCCCCGAGCGGCGCCGATACCGAATTCGCCGATGAACGCGCGGCTTACGACGAGCTTCCCGAGGCCGTCAAGACGCAGATCGACGGGCTGCAGGCCCATCATTCGATTGCGTACTCCCGCCAAATGCTCGGTTTCGAGTTCTCGGAAGACGAGAGAGACAAGCTCAAGGGAGCGATTCATCCGCTGGTGCGCACCATGCCTCGAACCGGCCGAAAGACGCTGTATCTCGCTTCGCATGCTTTTCGCATCATCGGTTGGCCGGTGCCGGATGCGCGTCTGCTGTTGCGCGACCTCGTGGAGCACGCGACCCAGCGCAAGTTCGTATATCGCCATGCCTGGCAAGTGGGGGATCTCGTCATTTGGGACAACCGCTGCACCATGCATCGTGCCACGCCGTTCGAAGATGCCCGCTTCAAACGAGAACTGCGTCGCGTGACCACGCTGGATATCGATCCGGTCGCGGTCGCTGGCTGATCTGCGAGGGGCCGGGCTGGGTTCCGCCCCCCCGCGAGAAAGCCGACAGGGTCATGCCGGGCGATTCAGGCTCGCCCGCACTTGGAGCCTAGCGGCCCAGCACCTGCTCGTAGCGAGCGGGATCGAAGCCCACCAGAAGCTTCTTCCTACCCGCCTCGATCACGGGTCGCTTGATCAGACTGGGCAACTCGTTCATGAGCGCCGCAGCCTTGGCGGCATCCAAGCCTTGCTGGCGCTGCGGCGGCAACTGCCGAAACGTAGTGCCTTTGGCATTGACCAAGGCTTGCCAACCCACTTCGTCGATCCAGGCGAGGATGCGCTCTGCGGGAGCGCCGAGCTTCTTGTAGTCATGCAACTGGTACTCGATGCCTTTGCCCTCGAGCCACGCGAGGGCCTTTTTCATCGTCGTTCAGTTGCGTATGCCGTAGACGGTAATCATCTGCTTCCTTCCAGCGGTGGTGAAGCGAGTTATCGGCTGCCGGGTGTCGAACCCGGCGCCTTGACGACCTTGGCCCGCTTGACGGTTTCGGATCTGAATGGATCCGGCACTCTGTCGGCGGCATAGAGCGGGTTGCCATAACAAGACGACTTCGAGCCCCCCACACATGAGGAGGCGGAACCCAGTGCGCCTGGCCTTGGCTGCCGGGCGCCTGGTGCGACTGTACCGCAAGCGGTGTCGATCGAGCCAGCCCTCAGCGCGTCATGCCCGCACAACGACGACGTCGAGCTGCATTAATATGTGCGATGGCCGGTTTCTCAGCCTGGCTTTTCCTTCCAACGAGATCCTCGTGCGCCGATGAATACAAGATTCGCCTGGGGAATCGTATTGACCATCGTGGTCGGATTGACCGTCGATGCCCATGGCGCAGCGTGGAGTCAGCCGGCCGTGAACGTCCTCGCAGGCGTCATGTTTGGCGTGCTGCTCTGGCGCAGCTCGTCTGCGGATCGGGCGTCGTACTTGGTCTGTCTGGTGCTCGCGACGGTGGGCGAAGTGTTCTTGGCGTTGATCTGGGGCCTCTATGATTACCGGCTTGGCAATCTGCCGCTGTTCGTGCCGCCCGGGCATGTGCTGCTCTATGCCCTCGGCCGCTGGCTGGCCGATCGTGTCCCCATGCGCACGTGCATCGTGGTGTGCGCGTTGGTGGTGCTTGCCGGTGGCGTTCTTGCGTTCGAGGGCCGCGACCAGTTGAGCGCCCCACTGGCGTTGCTGTTCCTCATCTGCATGCGCTATGGGCCCGCCCCGCGGCTGTATGCCGTCATGTTCGTGCTGGCGCTGGCAATGGAACTGCTCGGCACGGGACTGGGAAACTGGACCTGGCGACCCGAGACGCCCTGGTTTCACTGGACCACCCTCAACCCGCCCTTCGCGGCCGGCGCGTTTTACTGCGTCCTCGACCTGCTGGTGGGCAAGTGGGGAAGGGCCAACGGCGCATCGCTTGCGCGGGCAAAAATTTAGGCGCGTTCCGCGCCGAAACCACCCACCGCATGACATGCCCTTAGCGTAGAATCCGGCCCTCGTTTTCCACGAGGAGTCGATTCGATATGGCATTAGCGAACATTCAGCGTCGTATGCTGGGAGCGATCTGCGCGCTTCCTCTCGCGCTGGCCGCCTATCCCGCGATGGCTGCGCAGGCAGATCCCGCGGCAAATTACCCGAGCAGGCCGGTGCGCTTCATCGGCCCGTTCGTTCCCGGAGCCGGCACCGATACAACGGCACGCACGATCGCTCAGAAACTGGGAGAGATGTGGGGACAGCAGTTCATCGTCGACAATCGCACCGGTGCGGCGGGCGCCATCGGCGTGGACCTGACGGCCAAGGCCATTCCGGACGGCTACACCATCTGTCTGATCTCGGCTTCGCACTCGGTCAATTCCGCCACCAATACCAAGCTTCCATATGACCTTGCGGTCGATCTGCAAGGAATCACCCAGGCGACCTCGCTGTTCTATGCCCTCTATCATCATCCTTCCGTGCCGGTGAAGTCGGTCAAGGAACTGATCGGTTTTTCCAAGGCCAATCCCGGCAAGCTGATGTTCGGGTCCTCGGGCACGGGAGGGCTGCAGCACTTCGCCGGCGAAATGTTCAACTACATGGGTGGCGCGAGTTTGACGCACGTACCCTACAAGGGCACGAGCGCGGTCATCACCGCCATGCTCGCGAGCGAAGTCCAGATCGGGTTCGGTACGTTTTTTGGCGTTCGGCCGCACATGGAATCCGGACGGCTGAAGGTGCTTGCGATCACCGCGTCCAAGCGCTCGCCCGCCGTGCCCGACATCCCGACCATCGCCGAGTCGGGGATCCCCGGCTACGAGGTCGATCAATGGTACGGGGTGATCACCTCCGCCAAAGTGCCCAAGCCGATCGTGCAGAAGCTGCAGCGGGCAATCGCGGAAGTGCTCAGACAGCCCGATGTCGCAAAGCGCCTCGCAGGCGATGGATCGACGCCGGTCGGTTCTTCGCCCGAGCAGTTCAACGCCCACATCAAGTCGGAGATAGCCAAGTGGCGCAAGCTCGCCAAGGAAGCGAATCTCAAACTGCACTAAGCGGCTGAGCGGAAACCGGGCCAGGGCTGCCACTGCCGTTCAATGCAGGCCATCGAGCCACGTCCGTGCATGTCGGTCAACGACCGTGTACACGGACGTGCGTGATACGCTCTTGTTTCCACTCGCTGTCGAAGTTCGCGCCGGTTTCATCGCGGCGCTGCGCAAGTCAGTTCCAGTGCAACCTGTCTGCCGGGGGAGTTATCGTCGATGCCCGCCTATCCAGTCGAAGCCCATGGCAACGTGCGCGCTATCGCGTCGTCGCTGATTCGGGAAGTGGCCAATGCCGGCCTCGGCAAGCGCGACGTTCTGCCGTTCTGGTTCGGCGAGCCGGATGAAGTCACACCGACCTTCATCCGCGCCGCAGCGCAGGCCGCGCTGGACGACGGCGACACCTTCTACACGCATAACTATGGGATGCCCGCGCTACGCGAGGCGCTCGCGAGCTACGTCACCTCGCTGCATCGCCCGGTGCCGGCGGGCGAAATCGTCGTTACAAACTCCGGGATGTCGGCCCTCATGCTCATATCGCAAGCCTTGGTGGGGGCTGGCGATCGTGTAGTCGCGGTCACTCCGCTTTGGCCCAACATCACCTCGGCGCCGAAACTGTTGGGCGCTCAAATCGTGCGCGTCGCCCTACGGTTCGATCGATCGAACAGCGGTCAATGGGCTTGGCGTCTCGACCTGGACGAGCTGCTATCCGCGCTGACGCCGCAAACTCGTGCGCTCTATCTCAACTCGCCCAACAATCCCACCGGCTGGACCATCGATCCAGATGCGCAACGCGTGGTGCTGGAGCATTGCCGCCGTCTGGGCATCTGGGTGGTCGCCGACGATGCCTACGAACGTCTGCATTACGAGACCGACGCCCTCGAGCCGCGGCGGGGCGCTCGGCCCCGTCCCTGCGCGCCTTCGTTCTTGGACCTCGCGGAGCGAGACGAGCGCGTCGTAGGTGCGAACACGTTCTCCAAATCGTGGCTCATGACGGGGTGGCGGTTGGGGTGGCTCGTTGCGCCTCAGGCGCTGGTGCCGGAAATCGCCAAGCTCATCGAGTTCAACACCTCGTGCGCGCCCGGATTCGTGCAGCGGGCGGGCCTTGCCGCGGTTACCCAAGGCGAACCCATCATCAAGCGCACCGTGGAAAGATTCCAGCGGGCGAGGGACTATCTGGTGCAGGAGTTGCGTTCGATCGAGGGCATCGAAGTCGCGCTGCCGCCGGGGGCCATGTATGCGTTCTTTCGAGTCCAGGGAATGGACGATAGTCTCGCTTTCTGCAAACGCATGGTGACCGACGCAGGCTTGGGTCTTGCTCCAGGCGCGGCGTTCGGCACTGAAGGCGAGGGCTTCATTCGCTGGTGCTTCGCGTCGGATGAGACTCGCCTTGCCGATGGTGTTGCCCGGCTGCGCCAAGGCCTCGCGAGCATGCGCTGATCATTTGGTCATCGGCGCGGGGAGGCGCTTTCGGGCACTCGCCAGCAGCCCGATGCCCAAGGCGGTGATCACCAGCGATCCGACGTACATGCCGCGCAAGCCGACGAGATCGGCCAGAGCACCGGAAACGATGGCGCCCGCGCCTGCGCCGATCTGGAAGGAGATGCTGAAGGTCGCCATCGCATGCCCTCGCGACTGCGGGTTGGCCAGATCCATGGCCAGAGCCGTCGTCGCGGCACCCGTCATTGCGGAGCCGAGCGCAACGAACACGCCTCCGGCCAGGATGACGCCGATGCCTTCGGCAAGGACGATCAGCGAGATACCGACGAACTGGGCGGCCAAGCCCATCGCGATCGCGGGTGCCCGACCCATCCCATCGGACCATTTTCCGAGCAGAGGCCGCACGATGATGCTCGTCACGCCGGCAATCACGTAGAACAGCCCGATGTGTTCGATGCCGAGCGAGCGCGCGTAGAGGGGCAGAAACGCCATCACGGACGGCATTGCAAGCGTCGAGCAGAGATTGAGTCCGGTGGCGATGAGCACGCCTCGGTCCAGCAGCTGCGCCGACGCTCCGGATGCGCCGGGCAGATCGCGCGGCTTGTCGTTACGGTCAGGGCCGCGCGCCAGCGCCAGGGCAAAGGGCAATCCGACCAGCGAGATGACAATGGAGAGCACGAACACCTCGTCATAGCTCGCCGAACCCTGCAGCAGCCAGAGCGCTATGGCGGGAAAGATCATCGAGGCGGCGGCGGTGGCGCTGGTGTAGTAGCCCGCCGCTTCTCCCCGTCGATCGGCCGGTGCGGCGCTCGCCAGGCGTGTATAGCCGCCCGTGTTCAGGCCGGCCCAGCCCACACCGCGCACCACGTTGCCTATGAACAGGATCCAGAGCAGCGGCAAGAGGAGCAGGGCGCTCCCCAATGCCATCAGTACGAGGCCCAGCGCGAGGACGCCGGCCGCATTCCAACGGTCAGAAAGCCTGCCGGCGAAAGGCCTGACGACGACACTCGGAATGGCGAAGGCGAGCAGGGCGAGTCCAGCGATGAAAGCCGATCCGCCGTGCGAATCGACGTACAACGGAATGATCGGTGTCACCACCCACTGGTTCGCGTAGCCGAGGAACATGGCAACGCACAACAGTACGAAGGGGCGCGTGAATAGGGACGGTGGTGCTTTTGTCGGCAAAGACGCTCCTCGATCGCCCCCGGGCGAACCTTGCCGGCGGGGAAGTGCCTAGGCGTGAGCACGGAGCCGAAACTGCACCGACCGTCGTCATATCCGCGCAGCCAGGCGCTGCATCAGACCCGTAGCATAGCGCAGCGTGCGATCGTCGTTTGTCTTGAAGGTCGATGCAGCCCGGGAGCGCGGCATATACCGCTGCAGAATCGTCCCGACGACGGGTGCAGCGGGCTGCGTGAACCCAAACGGGGCTCAGTGCGACGACTCTGCATCCGAAACGATCGCGTCGAGATTCGCGTCCTGCCCTCACACGAGGCAGCGCGGCAGAGTGATCCAAGCAAAGGGACGCTGAAGACGTTGTGCAACGCCGAATACGGCGCATGACGCCGGCACTCAAGAAGTGCCAGCCATCGGTGTAACGCTTGCTGCCTTGGTCAGCGCGAAGCGCGCCGAGGCAGCGATGAGAGCCTAGAAGTCGGAGAGCGCCTGTTGTTCGCGCAGTTCTTCCAGCTTGCGACGGGCAATCGCGTTGCGCTGGTCTCTCTTGCCGCTTATCGGAGCGGTAGGTGTCCGCTCGCGCGTACGCACGAAACATGCTGGGCACGCAATCTTGTCAGGACATCCTTGCGACCATTGGCGTCGTCCAGGAAGTCCGGAACCGCAGGGGCACAACCGACCGGTCTTGGCGCTCATCTCGTAGAGGCTTCCTTCAAAAACGTTCGGCCTGACGGCCAGTGCATCGCCACGACTTGGCTCCCCGACCTGGGCTCGAACCAGGGACCTGCGGATTAACAGTCCGTCGCTCTACCGACTGAGCTATCGGGGAATTCAGCCGATCCGATTTAGGATGGCGTCAGGAGGCGCGTATTCTAAAGTCAGCACCGATTCGGGTCAACGCACTCGACGCATACAAATGCCGTAATCACGCCACATCATGGAATTTCTTTGATGACCTTCGCAATGGTGCCGAAGATTTCGTCGATTTGGGTCTTGTTCACCATCAGAGGCGGAGAGCAAGCGAGCGTGTCGCCTGTCGTCCGCGTCAGCAGACCAGCCTCGAAGCAGCGCACCAGGGCTTCATATCCCCGCGCTCCGGGCTTGCCGCTACGCGGCGCGAGTTCGATGCCGGCCATGAGTCCGATGTTTCGAACATCGACCACATTGGGCAGTCCGGCCAAAGAGTGCGCGGCATCCTCGAAGTAGCTCGCGAGAGAGGCGGCGTTGGCGAACAACTGCTCCTCGTGATAGAGCGCAAGCGTCGCCTCGCCGGCCGCTGTCGCCAAGGGATGCCCCGAGTACGTGTAGCCGTGGAACAGTTCGATTCCTTCGGGGCCGGCCATGAACGCGTCGTAGACGTGCTTGCTCGCGATCACGCCACCCATGGGTACGGTGGCACTCGTCACTCCTTTCGCAAACGTGATCATGTCTGGAATGACTCCGAAGTAATCCGCGGCGAAGGCCTTCCCCAAACGGCCGAATCCGGTGATGACTTCGTCGAAGATGAGGAGGATGCCGTGCTTGTCGCAAATTGCGCGCAGCTTCTCCAGATAGCCTTTGGGGGGAACCAGCACGCCGGTCGATCCCTGAACGGGCTCGACGATCACAGCCGCGATATTCGACGCATCATGCAGTGCGACGATGCGTTCCAGGTCGTCTGCGAGATGCGCGCCCCATTCGGGCTGGCCGCGTGAGTTGGCCATTTTCTCCAGGTTGTGCGTATGCGGGAGGTGATCGACCCCCGGCAACATTGCGCCGAAAGTCTTGCGGTTGGGCGTCATGCCTCCGACCGAAATGCCGCCGAATCCCACCCCGTGATAGGCCCGTTCCCGGCCGATAAGACGGGTGCGCTGGCCCTCGCCGCGGATCCGGTGATACGCGAGGGCGATCTTCAGCGCGGTGTCGACGGCCTCGGAGCCGGAGTTGGTGAAGAAGACGTGGTCCAGGCCCGCAGGAGCAAGCTGAGCGATGCTTTGCGCGAGCCGGAAGGGGCCAGGGTGCCCCATCTGAAAGGTCGGCGCGAAATCGAGTGATTCCGCCTGCTGCTTGATCGCACGCACGATGGGCTCGCGGCAGTGTCCTGCATTGACGCACCAGAGGCCGGCGGTCGAATCGAGAATTTTGCGGCCATCCTCAGCCGTGTAATGCATGTCCTTCGCCGACGTCAGGATGCGCGGGGCGGCCTTGAATTGTCGATTGGCCGTGAACGGCATCCAAAAAGGTTCCAAGTCGTAGTCGCGCGGGCTCATCTGCATCTCCGGGGAGGGGGAGCGACGATTATACGCGCCCCGAATGATTCGGCAGGGCCGCGGCCTGCATCGGTGGCGAACCTCCGCACGGACGTGGTAGCGAACCGAGAGCCGACGAGAGCCCACTTGCAATCGGTGAACTAATTCCTGGGGAGGACTGTCAGTGCGATATCGGTTAGGCGTCCGTTTTCTGACTACAGTTCGAACGGTATACTTGCCAGGCCGCGCTGAACGCAGTGATGTTCGTGCGTTGGTGCGTACTGGCTCGCCGTCCTCGGGGAGGAGGGAGGCGCGGGGCACCGCTCGCCGATTACAGAACAATCAGGAAACGGAAACCATGGGGGATCGTGAAGTCGACCAGCTGCTGGTCGAGCGTGCGCAACGCGGCGAGAAGCCAGCCTTCGAGCTGCTCGTCGCGAAGTATCAGCGCAAGCTGGTCCGGTTGCTGTCCCGGTTCATTCGTGACCCGACCGAAGTAGAGGATGTGGCGCAGGAAGCATTTATCAAGGCCTATCGGGCCTTGCCTTCGTTTCGTGGTGATAGTGCGTTTTACACATGGCTGTATCGGATAGGCATCAACACCGCAAAGAACTATCTGGTGGCGATGGGGCGCCGTGCGCCGACGGTAAGCGAGACGGAAGGCCCGGATGGCGAGGGATCGGAGGAAAGCGGCCAGGTTCCGGACTACAACACGCCGGAGAACGAGTTGATGAGCCGGCAGATCGCCGAGACGGTCAATCGTGCGGTCGAAGAACTGCCGGAGGAATTGAGGACAGCAATCACCTTGCGCGAGCTCGAGGGTCTGAGTTACGAGGAGATCGCCAGCATCATGAACTGCCCGATCGGAACTGTTCGTTCCCGGATCTTCCGGGCTCGCGAGGCGATCGCCGAGAAACTGCGCCCGCAGCTCGAGACGCGCAAAGACAGGAGATGGTGAGATGGAGCAAATCTCGGCCCTGATGGATGGGGAACTGGAGCACGAAGAGGCATCTCGGGTGATACCCAGCTTGAACAAGCAGAGCGATCTGCGTGAAGCGTGGGCCACTTATCACTTGATAGGCGAAGCCCTCCGAGGTCAGGCATGCAACGATTGCGCGGTGGCGCACACAGTCTCGAGCAAGCTCGCAGTCGAACCCACGGTACTGGCACCGCGGCGAGGTTCCAGCAGTTTCGGCAAACGCTGGGCTCTGCCCAGCATGGCGGCCGCCGCGGCCGTGGCGGCGGTCACCTGGGTGGGGCTCACGACGCAGGCGCCGCAAGGCGTCCAAGAGTTCGCAACAGCCCGTCAACCCGGTTACGGCTTTAGCCCTGAAGTCCTCGCGCCCGCCGGCTTCACGTTGCCTGTCTCGTTAACCACGGTTCCGGCCCCATCCTCGGCCGCACCTCCGATCCAGCTATCGTGGCAAGAATTCCAGGCTTATCTCATGGCGCACCAGGAATTCTCTCCCAGCATCTCGACCCAGGGCTTGGCACCCTTGGTGCGCTCGGTAAGCACCGGAGCGGCAGAACGATAAATGAAAGCCTGCCTCACGGCTCTGAGTCTGCTCCTCGGTGTTTCCAACTACGCTGCCGCAGCCGAAGCATCGACTCCCGCAGAAGGCATGAGGCTTCTGCGCCAAATGGCGGAGGCAGCGCGTCAGCTCAACTATTCCGGCACATTCGTCTACCGGCACGGCTCTCACATCGAGACATCGCGCATCTGGCACCTTACGGATGCCACCGGGGAATACGAGCGAGTCGAGGCGCTCGACGGTCCGCCGCGGGAGGTCGTTCGTGCGAATGAAGAGGTCACCTGCTTCTATCCCGGCGTCAAGACGGCCAAGGTCGATCGTTGGGCCACGGGACGACGTTTTCCTGCCGTCGTCTCCGAGCAACTCGCGGCCGTGATGGCCAACTACACGGTGCGCAAGGGCCAGATTTCGCGCGTGGCGGGTCACGACTGCCAAATCGCAATCCTGGAGCCCAAGGACAACCTGCGCTACGGCCACGTGTTCTGCGCCGAGTTGAAGTCGGGACTCCCGTTGCGGGCAACGACGATCAGCGACCGCAACGAAACCGTCGAGATGTTTGCCTTCACGCAGGTGGAGATCGGTGTGGACATTCCGCGTCACCTAGTCAAGTCGAGCTACGACACTTCGGCGCCCGGATGGAAACTGGAGAACTCGTCGCTGCGTCCGAACGTCGATTCGGCCCGCCGATGGATGGTGGTGAATCCTCCCGCCGGGTTCCGGAAAGTGTCGGAACTGCAGCGCACGATCAAGGGCAAGTTGGCGTCGCAACTCGTCTTTTCCGATGGGCTGGCGGCGGTCTCGATCTTTCTGGAGCCGGCAGTCGCCGGCACGCGAGGCGGGCAGGAACTCACGCGACAGGGCGCAATCAACATCTTCAGCCGATCGCATCCCAACTACGTGGTGACCGTTCTGGGCGAAGCACCCGCGCGCACGGTGATGCAGTTCGGCAATTCGGTGGTACTGCGTGACAAGCACCCGGATGCCTCGTCGCCGTCGAAATAGCTTTCGGTATCTCGCGCCACAAGCTCATAATAATCAAATACAAACCCCTCCCCCTGCGATTCGATCATGAGACAGTATTGGTTTGCGCTAGTGGTGCTGCTGGTTAGCTTCAATGCGTTCGCGCAGTTGCCCGATTTCACCGAGCTTGCGGAGAAACAAGGTCCAGCCGTGGTCAACGTAAGCACGACTTCGGCACCGCGCAGCAGCGCCCGCAGCGGACCGCGGGTGCCCAACCTTCCCGAGGATGACCCGTTCTACGAGTTTTTTCGCCGATTCATGCCTCAGGTGCCCGGCCCTCGAGAATTCGAATCGCAGTCGCTGGGCTCCGGATTCATCATCAGTGCCGACGGTTACGTTTTGACCAACGCTCACGTAATCGAGTCCGCCGACGAGGTTACGGTCAAACTCAACGACAAGCGTGAGTTCAAGGCGAAGGTCATCGGCGCCGACCGCAAGACCGACGTTGCGCTTCTGAAGATCGATGCGACGGGATTGCCCGCCGTGCGGATCGGCGACCCGTCCCGGTTGCGAGTCGGCGAATGGGTGGTGGCGATCGGCTCGCCCTTCGGCTTCGAGAGCACCGTGACTGCCGGCATCGTGAGCGCGAAGGGACGTTCGCTGCCACAGGAGAACTTCGTTCCGTTCATTCAAACAGACGTCGCCGTCAACCCTGGCAACTCGGGAGGTCCGCTGTTCAACCTCAAGGGAGAGGTCGTCGGGATCAACTCGCAGATCTATAGCCGCACCGGGGGCTTCATGGGGCTCTCGTTCGCAATTCCGATCGACGTCGCGATGGACATTCAGCAGCAGCTGCGTACCTCGGGCAAGGTGACGCGCGGACGAATCGGCGTCGGCATACAGCCCGTCACCCGGGAGATGGCCGAATCCTTCGGGCTGCCGAAGGCGGCGGGCGCATTGGTCAATGCCGTCGAGCCCGGCAGTCCGGCAGAGAAGGGCGGGCTGCAGGTGAGCGACGTCATCCTGCGCTTCGATGGCAAGCCGGTTGGGTCTGCCGACGACTTGGTACGCATGGTCGGCAATACCAAGCCCGGCACGCGAGTCAGTATGCAAGTCTGGCGAGCGAAGGCATCCAGGGATCTGACCGTGACGATCGGCGAGATGAGCGACGACCGCACCGCCGGACGCGCGCCGCGCCGAGGCGCTCCGGGCAAGCCGGTCCCGGATACGGCAACGTTGAGCAAGCTCGGCATGACGTTGACCGACTTGCGTGAAGAGCAGTTGAAGGAATTGAAGGTGTCCGGGGGTGTACTGGTCGAGGAGGCGGGGGGCATGGCCGCTCGGGCCGGCATCCGGAGGGGGGATGTGATCGTCGCCGTGAACAACCAGAGCGTCAAATCCGTGGATCATTTCTCACAGCTCATCGGTCAGTTCGAGAAGGGACGAAGTGTCGCGTTGCTCGTTCGTCGCGCAGGCGGCGCCATCTACATCCCGTTGCGCATAGAGTGAGCAAGGCGGGCGCGCAACGTTCGCTACGCCTGACGGTGTACGGTAGAACGTATTGCCATCTCTGCGAGGATATGCTGACCGCTTTGCGTCCGCTGCAGCACGAGTGGAGCTTCGACATCGACTGGATAGACATCGATTCCAGCCCCGACCTGGAGGCGCGCTTCGGCGAATGGGTGCCTGTGCTGATGCACGAAGACGTCGAGATCTGCCACTATCACCTGGACGTCTCCCGACTTACTGCGCACCTGGCGGCATTCCGCTAGAATACGGCCCCAGTCTGCAATCCTCCTGTAGCGCCCGAGCATCCGGCTAGACAGGCATGAAACCGCCCCTCGCGCCGTCCGACCGGCCATTCGGGCCGACGATCGACTCAAATGCAACGCATCCGTAACTTCTCCATCATCGCGCATATCGATCACGGCAAATCCACACTGGCTGATCGCATCATCCAGCTCTGTGGGGGGTTATCCGAGCGGGAGATGAGCGAGCAGGTGCTCGACTCCATGGATCTGGAGCGAGAGCGTGGCATCACCATCAAGGCGCAGACCGCTGCGCTGCGCTACAAGGCGAGAGACGGCCAGGTCTACGCACTCAATCTCATCGACACCCCCGGCCACGTCGATTTCTCCTACGAAGTGTCCCGTTCCCTGGCAGCCTGCGAGGGTGCTCTGCTGGTCGTCGATGCCTCGCAAGGCGTCGAAGCGCAGACTGTCGCCAACTGCTACACGGCCACGGAGCAGGGCGTCGATGTCGTCCCGGTGCTCAACAAGATCGATCTTCCTTCGGCAGAGCCGGATCGCGTCATCAGCGAGATCGAGGACATCATCGGCATTCCGGCCAAGGATGCCATTCGAGCCAGCGCGAAGACCGGCGAAGGGGTCGAGGACATTCTCGAAGCGGTCATCGCGCGCATTCCGCCGCCGAAGGGCGATCCGGACGCGCCCCTCAAGGCGCTCATCATCGACTCGTGGTTCGACAATTATGTCGGCGTGGTCATGCTGGTGCGGGTCGTCGACGGGTGTCTGAAGCCCAAGGAACGCGTGCTGATGATGGCGACCCAGGCTGTACATCTGTGCGAGCAGGTCGGCGTCTTCACGCCGAAATCTGCGGCGCGCGAATCTCTTTCGGCGGGCGAGGTCGGATTCATCATCGCGGGCGTCAAGGAACTGCGGGACGCCCAAGTCGGCGACACTCTGACACACGGCGATCGACCGGCGCTCGTCGCCCTGCCAGGATTCAAGACGATCAAGCCGCAGGT
>LNFM01006132.1_pt1 | contig 20009 bp, 18 predicted proteins | sample 596031 | NCBI WGS metagenome assembly LNFM01 (sample SAMN04254537, study PRJNA301005) | activated carbon metagenome | isolation source: dual media filters at the Ann Arbor, Michigan drinking water treatment plant | place: USA: Ann Arbor | reverse complement strand
GTGGGGGCTTCAGCACTGCGCCAAACGTCGTTTCGTCGCTCGATGTACTACTCTGACTCTCTGTTTCTGCCGTGAAGTTTTCGGCGCCTATGGGACCGCCCCCTGGGGTCGTGCGACTGATGCAAGGTGGATCGACGAACGGGCCGAGCGCGTCGAGTACGCGCGTAAAGTGCTCGCGCCCCTGCTCGGCGCTGTCGAGCGCGAAGACGATGTCCACCTCGCGAACAGCTTCGTAGCGAACGCTGAAGCTGACTTCGAAATGGCGCTGGGGCCCGACCGTGGTCGGCGCGGGAGTCCCGCACGCGGCGAGCACGAGCACAGCAGCAGCCGAGACGCATCGCATCGAGTCGGGGTTGCGAAGATGCACGGCGTGCACCAGGGGACGTGCGTGGGTTTGTACGGCTCGATGGTGATTGTGGCTGGCAACGACGGTGGCATCGTCGGCACTACCGTTGGTTGCGATGTGGTAGCGATCGAGCGGCGAGCTTTCGCTCGACGCGGAGCTGCGACACCCCGACAACGCCTCTGGATGGTTTGACGCGCATGACGACGGATCCCCGAGCCATCATCGACCCCGACACCCTGTCTCGCGCGCAGCGCGGAGAGCCCGACGCCATCGAGCGGCTGCTCGCGGGGCTCGCTCCGACGCTGCATCGGTTTGCGCGAAGGCTCTGCGGAGACGGCCCAGACGTCGACGACGCGGTGCAAGACTCGCTGCTGTTGATCGCGCGCAAGGTCGGCGAGTTCGAAGGGCGATCGTCGCTCACGTCGTGGTCGTACGCCGTCGCTCGCTCGGCGTGTTCGCATCGCCGAAGGGGGCTGAAGAACAGGCCACCCGTCGAGGACGAGCACGCAGAGCAGCGCCCGTCCGAAGACAAGAGCCCCGAGTCGATGGCCTCGGATGCCGAGCTCTCGCGGGCTGTTCGCGAGGTGCTCGAGAGGCTGCCCGAGGACTATCGCGAGGTGCTGGTGCTGCGGGACATCGAGGGGCTCACTGCGCCGGAGGCAGCGGAGGCAGTGGGGCTCTCTGTGGACGCGCTGAAGAGCCGCTTGCATCGGGCGCGGGGCGCGCTTCGCAAGGCGTTGGCTCCGTGGCTCGAGTCAGAGAGCGGCGCACAGAAGGGTGAAGGGACAACGGGCGTTCTGTGCCCCGACGCGGCGGACATGTTGTCGCGCAAGATCGAGGGCGAGCTCACGACGGCGGACTGCGCCGCGATGGAGAAGCACGTCGAGCAGTGTTCGCGGTGCAAGGGCGCGTGCAACGCGCTCACGCGGGCGCTGGGGTCGTGCGCGCGGATCGGATCGGACGGATCGGACACCCCGGTGCCCGCGACGCTGCAAGAGGACGTGCGACGGGCGTTCAAGCGATGGCTCGCGGCCGCACCGGCGTGACGAGCGCGAAGTCCCGCGGCGATCTGCGAGGGACATCACTTCGCGCACAGAGCGGCGAACCCATTGCGCCGTCCACTGGCTCGTATCGACCATGATCACCGAAGGAACCAAGGCGAACTTTCAGTCCATCGTCCGGGCCCAGGGGCTGGTCCTCATCGATTTCTGGGCGCCCTGGTGCGGTCCGTGCCGGGCGTTTTCACCGATCTTCGAGGCGGCGTCGAAGAAGCACCCGTCGGTCAAATTCGTGAAGGTCGACACCGATCAGGAGCAAGAGATCGCCTCGGCGCTTCGCATCCGCTCGATCCCGACGCTGATGGCCATCAAGGACGGCGAGCTCGTCTTCTCGCAGGCAGGGATGCTCCCGGCTGGGGCGCTGGACCTGCTCATCGAGCGGCTCCAGAAGCTCCCCTCCAAGACGCCGAGCGCCTCGCCGAACACCTGATGACTCGCGGTCAGTGAATTCACTGCGCGAGCGCGGATCACTTGCGCGACGCGATGCGGGCGAAGTCGATGCCCGAGAGGATTCCCCAGACGCGGCGGTCTCGAACAGCGACGACGCGACGAGCGCGGGTCTCGACCGCGTGGCGCGCGGCGCGGTGCAGCGGCGTGTCGAGGTCGAGGCACAACAGGGCGTAGTTCATGACGTCTTCGACGGGCGTCGAGGACGGGAGCTCGCGCGATTGCAGCGCTTCGAGCTGGGTAAAGAGCCCGACTGGCCACTCGCGCTCGTCGAGCACGAGCAGGCCGGCGACCCTGGCGTCTTCGAGTCGATCGGTGGCGCGGCCCACGGTGTCCAGCGAAGAGACCGACAGCACGGGCGTCGACATGAAGTCGCTCAAGGGGGACTTCTCTTTGTGCGTCGCGATCGCGTCCATGAGGTCGCGCGTCGAGAGCACGCCGACGAGCTTGGCTTCTTCCAGCACGTACACGCGGTGAACGTGCTGCGAGACCATGAGCCCGGCGGCTTCGGCGAGGGGCGCGTCGGGCGCGACCGAGACGAACCCGCGCGTCATCGCGGAGGCCACCGTGCTCGACGGCAGCTCGAGCAGCGGCGCGCGGCGACCGAAGGCGCTCTTGGCGCGGCCCACGCGAAGCAGGTCGGTGCGCGAAATCACGCCCAACGGGTGGCCGCCGGCGTCGAGCACCGCGAGGCTCGAGAGCGTGTGCTCGCGCAAGATGTGGTCTGCGTCTGCGAGCGACGCGCCTTCGGTGATCGTTCGCACCGGCGAGCGCATCCAGCGCTGTACGGGTTCGTCGTAGTGGCTCATCGTCGGTTTTGATTGAATGTGCGTTGTTTCAAGATACCGCTGCCGCCGAGGACTCGACGACCTACCACTCGAACGGGATCGGCTGCGCTTCTTTGTGCTCGAGCAAGAGAAGCAAGAGGTCGGTGGTCGTGACCATACCGACGATGCGTCCGTTGTCCGAGAGGACCGGGGCCGCGTCGATCTTTCGCTCGGTGAACAATCGCACGATCGTGCCGACGGAGGTGTCCGAGCTGATCGTGAACGGGGCCGGGCTCATCGCCGCGCCGACTGGCGTTTGCGGAACGAAGATCACTCCGTCCCCTCCGACGCTCGAGTGCAAAAGCACGTCGCGATCGGACAGCATCCCCAGGAGCTGCCCAGAGCGCGTCACCGGCAGGTGCCGAATGCGGTGCGTCTGCATCAGTCCCCAAGCGAGGTCGAGCGTCACTTCGGGCGGGATTACGATTACTGTTCGCGTCATCGTTGCTGAGGCTCTCATAAACGCAAGCGCTCCTTCACGCGTAGACGGCCTGATCGATGGTGGAGGGAAGACCGAACCCTTGCCTTTGGCGCTGCATGGATGAGGCCAGTGAGCGATTTCGCACTCCAGCGGCTCCGCCTTCGGTTGGCGACGCGCGCGGTGCAGTTGCTTCGCGCAGGATGCAGTGGTTGCGTGGCAGACTCACGGGCAATCACCATGGCGATCAGCGTCTTCGACCTGTTCAAGATCGGCATCGGCCCGTCGAGCTCGCACACGGTCGGACCGATGCGGGCCGCCAAGATGTTCGTCGACGGCCTGGCGCGCGAGGGGCTGATCGCGCGCGTTGCCTCGGTGCACACCGAGCTGTACGGGAGCCTCGGCGCGACCGGTCGCGGGCACGGCAGCGACAAAGCCGTCATCCTCGGACTCATGGGCGAGAGCCCCGAGGGCGTCGACGTAGACTCGGTCGAGCGTCGGATCGCTGACGTGCGCGCGGCCCAACGTCTGGTGCTTCGCGGCGACGAGGGCGAGGCGAAGATCGAGCGCGAGGTGGTCTTCGTCGAGCACAAGCACCTTCACTTTTTGCGGACATCACTGGCCTATCACCCGAACGGAATGAAGATCGTCGCCCGCGACGCGAGCGGCGGCGAGCTCTACGCGCGCAGTTACTACTCGGTCGGCGGCGGCTTCGTGGTCGACGAGCGCGAGGCGACGTCGCGAGCGGGGGGCGCAGTGGTGGACGAGGCGGGGGGCGTTCCGCTCGTGTTTCGTTCGGCCGATGAGTTGTTGGTCCGCTGCGAAGAGACTGGCCTGCCGATCAGCGGGGTGATGCTCGCCAACGAGCGGTCGCTGCGCGACGAGCGCGCGGTGCGCGAGGGACTCTTGCGCATCTGGGGAGTGATGCAGCAGTGCGTGCGGCGCGGGTGCTCGACGGACGGCGTTCTTCCTGGCGGACTCAAGGTCAAGCGCCGCGCGGCGGACCTGTATCGACAGCTCCTGGCGTCGCCCGAAGCGGGCCTGCGCGATCCCCTCACCGCGATGGACTGGGTGACGCTGTACGCGCTGGCGGTCAACGAAGAGAACGCCGCCGGAGGCAGGGTCGTCACCGCTCCGACCAACGGCGCCGCGGGGATCATTCCGGCGGTTTTGCACTATTACGCGCGGTTTGTTCCGGGCGCCAACGACGATGGGATCGTGCGCTTTCTTCTGACGGCCGCGGCCATCGGCGTTCTCTACAAGGTCAACGCGTCGATCTCGGGCGCCGAGGTGGGCTGTCAGGGAGAGGTCGGCTCGGCGTGCTCGATGGCCGCTGGAGCGCTCTGCGAAGTGATGGGCGGGACGCCCGAGCAGGCCGAAAACGCCGCAGAAATCGCGATGGAGCACAACCTCGGGCTCACGTGTGACCCCATCGGCGGCCTCGTTCAAGTGCCGTGCATCGAGCGCAACGCGATGGCCTCGATCAAGGCGATCCACGCAGCGCGCATGTCGCTGCGCGGCGACGGCGTGCACTTCGTGTCGCTCGACAAGGTGATCCGCACCATGCGCGAGACCGGCCGAGACATGCGAGACAAGTACAAAGAGACCGCGCGCGGAGGGCTCGCTCTGCACGTCATCGAGCAGGAGCTCGACGAGGGTGCGAGCGACCTGTCCGTGGGTATTCCTGAGTGCTGAGAGGAGCGCTCGCCGTTCAGGGCACGCCGTAGAGCCGCTCGTCCTCTTCGGTCCACTCGGGGTCCAGGCCCTCGACGAAGCCTTTGACGCGAGGGTCGGTGTGGTTCTGAATCGACTCGGGCGTGCCGCTTCCGACGACCAGGCCCTCGTTGATCACGATGACGCGATCGGCCGCTTCGAACGCGAGCTTCATGTCGTGCGTCACCATCACGGACGTGATGTCCATCTCTCGCGCCAACCCTCGGACGAGGTGACCGATGCGCGTCGTGTTGATGGGGTCCAAGCCCATCGTCGGCTCGTCGTAGAGCACCAGCTCGGGGCGACACGCGATGGTGCGCGCGACGCCTGCGCGCTTCTTCATTCCGCCCGAGAGCGAGGACGGCAAGAGGTCCTCGGTGCCCGCGAGGCCGACGACGGCGAGCGCGCCGCGGACGCGATCCTCTTTCTCTGCCTCGCTGAGCTTCTTGGCGTAGTGCTCGCGGAGCCCGTACATCACGTTGTCGCGCACCGACATCGAGTCGAAGAGCGCGCCGTACTGAAACACCATCCCGACGCGGCGACGCAGCTCGGTCTTCTCGGGAAGCGACATGTCCGTGACCCGCTTTCCCTCGAAGTAGACCTCTCCCGCGTCGGGCTCGATCAGGCCGATCATCATCTTGAGCAAGATGGATTTGCCGCAGCCAGAAGGGCCGAGGACCGCGAGGATCTCTTGCGGATACACCTCGAAGCTCACGTCCTTCAGCACGTGGCTGTCTCCGAAGGACTTCTTCACGTTGCGGATCGAGAAGATCGCGGGTCGGTCAGCGGCCATCGACGACCCTGTGTAGCGCATGATCGCGCGCCGCACTCGCCAGAGGACGGAGAAAACAGCGCGCGTCAGACCGACGCGCGTGGCGGTCAGGCGCGGGTCGCGCGAAGCGCGCGGTCGACCGCCGCGAGCACCGAGGGGACCTCGTCGACGCTGTTGGGCCAGTGCGGCGAGAAGCGCAGGTGACCGTCGGGCATCGCGCAGGCGATTCGCTCGCGGACGAGCGCGCGGTGCAGCGGCTCGAGCGCGTGCCCCTCGGGAGGGAGCGCGCAGAGAGAGCCCGAGCGCCCCTCGACAAACGCGCTGCGAACGCTGCGAAACCCGCGCTCGGCGAGGGCGGGCTCGAGCGCGTCGAGGTAGCGCTGCACGTGCGAATAGACCGCGTCCACGCCGAGCTCTTCGATGAGCGCGAGCGACGCGTCGAGCGCGGCGAAGGCTGTGGTGGGGACGTTTCCTCCCTCGATGAAGTCTGCTCGCGGACGGATGGGCCGGTCGTAGCGGAGGTGCCCTGCTCCCTCGAGCAGAAAGCGCACGGGCTCTTCGTGCGAGAGCCACCCTGCCAACCTCGGCACGAGCGCGCCGACTCGGGCGCGATCGACGAAGAGAAAACCTGCCCCTTCGATGCCCATCAGCCATTTGTGCGAGCCGCACGCGAGGTAGTCCACTCGACCTTCGCTCACGTCGAGGGGGACCGCTCCGCACGCTTGCACCGCGTCGACGAAGAGCTCGGCGCCGTGTCTGTGCGCGGCGTTGGCCATCGCTCGAATCGGCATGCGTAGGCCGGTTTGAAACTGTACCGCGCTGACTGCGACGAGGCGCACACCGCCTTCGTCGAGGGCGCGGCTGTAGACGCTCAGCCCTTCGTCGTGGCTCCGCGTGAAGGCGTCGAGGTCGACCCACCGAACGTCGAGGCCGAAGGTCTTGGCGGCCTGCAGCCATGGCGTGACGTTCGAGGGAAATTCCCCGCGAAACAACAGCACTGCGTCGCCCGGCTTCCACGCGAGCGACATCGCGATCTGGGTCACGCCGCTCGTCGTGTTGGTGGTGAAGCCGACGTCTTCTGCGGACGCGCCGATGAGCTTCGCGATGCGCTGACGGAGCCTCGTGCGGCGGTCGTTGTGTGTGGGCCACGCGGCGAATCCGCGCGCGGCGTAGTCTTCGACCACCTCGCGGACGGCGGCGAGCACCGCGGTCGATGGCGCGGAGATCCCGGCGTGGTTGAGGTATGCGTCGTACGCGAGCGTCGGAAAGAGCGAGCGGCTCGCGAGCTGGGCGCCCGATGCGCCGAGGTTGCCTTCGGTCACTGCGACCGAGCGTACCGCATCGGCGATCAAACCGGGCGGAGTCTGCGCAGCGGCGTGACCTTGGCGCCTCGCGTTTCGGGGTCCCGTGGAGGCAGAGAGAGCACGAGTCGCTCGATGTGCGGGAGCATCTTCAAGAGCGCGGCTTCGACGTGGAGCGCCGATGGTTGCGCGTCGAAGAGCAAGACGAGCCGGTAGATGTTGGCGAACGGGCGGACCATCATCCACAGGTCCTCGGGGGGCGGCGCGCCGTGCTCCATCGCGCGGGCGGCGGCGATCGCGCGGGCTGCTCGGAGGCGAATGGACTCGCTCGAGCGAGCGCCGAGCGAGCGGGCCCAAGAGACCGCGCGGGCGTGGGTGTGCTCGGCGAGGCGATCGACGCCGCGAGCTTCGAGCCGCGCGCGCACGGCGTTGTCGTCGAGCGCGACGAGGTCGGACAGCGATTCACCGAGCGCGGCGAGGCCGGCGGACGTGCGCGAGAGCGCGATGGCGTCGTCGACGGTGAGCGCGTCGCGAGGGACCTCGGAGCTGCCCCAGAGCTCGGGCGAGGCGTGGTCGAGGACGACGGCCTCTTCGGCGCGGGCCCTTCGCGCGAGCAGCCCGAGGGACTCATCGAGGGCCATCGCGGTGGACGTCGAGGACACGAGGCGCAGCGCGGGCGTCTCGTCCTTTGGAACGCTGGGCGCGAACGACTCGATGAGCGCGAGGAGCCGCTCTCGGGCGTGCGCGCGCTCGTCGACGGCGAGGGGCATCTCCCAGGTGACCATGACCCTTTGGTCTTCAGCGATGGGGGCTGCGACGCACGAGGGGTCGGCGGGATCTGGCTCGCGACCGCCGATTTCGACGCGGGTGTCGTCGGCGCGGAGCTCGCGTCGAACGAGGTCGAGAAATCGCAGCAGGTTGTTCATAGGCTCGGTGGGCGGGCGGGGATCGGGCAGCTTCGGGTGTGTGTGTCGCGGTCAGCGCGCGGGTCGCGGAAGGATGGCGTTGGGGTCGGGCGCCTGCCACCCTACCGCGCAAAAGTGATACTCGCAGCTCACCGTGGGCGGGCGGTCTCGAGCGAGCGCTGCCCGCGTATTCGGGAGTATTTGCAGCGCGCGCGCGAGCGACCCCCGGTTGACCGCGGTGAACGTCGGGCTCGCCTCTGCGTTGGCGACGAGGACGACGCACTCTTGCGTCCGGTCGCAGCTTCGCCACTGGGGCTGCGCGAGGGCGTGGGCGACGCACAGACCGCGATCGCACCGCGGCTGCGAGGGAGTGACGTTGCTCTGCCCGCACGGTCGATCGACGAGCGCGCGCGCGTTGATCGCGCCTCGCGTCGCGGCGTGCACGACGTGAAGCGGCGCGGGGCCGGTGCAGGTTCCGGTGGTGAGTCGACAGTCCTGGTCGCGCTCGCAGCGTCGGGCGGGGTCCGAGAGCGCGGATGGAGCGCGCCGGACGACGCGGTACTCCGCGGTGAATTCTGTGGTGGCACGGAGCCCGCGCGAGCCGAGCGACAGTGCGGAGGCCGAGCTCTGGACGCACGTCTCGACGGAGTTTGCTTCGCGCGTGCGGGCGCCGCTGGTCACGGTGGCTGACGAGCGCGCGATGGTGTTGCCTTCGAAAGATAGCGTCGCGCGAAACGTCGCTCCGTCGGCGAGCGACTCGGCGCATGTTCGCGCCCATGAAATCAACTCGCGCGCCGCGCGCAGGGCTTCGTTGCGTCGCGCCGCGGGCTGAACGCTGAGCTCGCCGACGAGCTCGAGGTCCGCCACGTCCGTAGGCACCGCTGGCGGCTCGGTCGGCGAAGCGTCGCCTGCCGCGGCGGCCGTCGCGTCCTCGGCGGGGGCGAGCGCTGCGCTGTCAGCGCGGGCGCGGACAGAAGGCTCGGGAGGGCGCTCGCAGCCGAAGATCGCCGCAGCGGCAAGCGCGAGGGCGCCGGGTGAACCGCGGAGTACGATCATCGAGGGGTTGCTCCGTCCCTCGTTCAAAAGCCGTCGACGTCCCGCGGCGGCTGCGGCGGGGCGAGCATGCGCAGGACGTCCATCGACGTGACGACGCCGTGGAGCTTCTCGTCGTTGATCACGATGAGCCGGTGCACGCCGTGGTGGGACATGCGCTCGATGGCCTGGCGGAGCGTGGTGTCGCTGGAGATGCCGATGGGCTCTTTGGTCATCAGGTCCGCGACGACGCCGTGTGAGGGCGCATCGACGCCGAGCACGTGGTCTTCGAGCGTCGGCTCGCCGTGCAACACCAGGACGTAGCGGGAGGTGCCGATACGGTCACTCCTCTGGTCCTTGCGCACGAGCAGATCGGTCTGCGACAAGACGCCGACGCAGCGGCAGTTGGCGTCGACCACGGGCGCGCCGGTGATGCGCTGCTCGTGAAAGAGCTTCGCGGCGGCGTCGAGGCTCGTCTCGGGGGTCAGCGCGGTGACGGCGTTGATCATGAACGTGCGGACCTGCCGCTCGAGCACTGCGTTTGCGTCGATCATGGGCGGCGCGATCATCGCTCGGAGCTCGACGAATTTCTACGCGCAATCGTCGCGCGACGGCGGTCTCGCGACGGAGTAGCTTTGGGTGCAGATGGCAGACAGTCCGATCGAGCGGGCGCGGGCGAAGGTGCTGCGCGTCGCGCCGCTGGACGAAGCGGACAGCGTCGAGACGGTGAGCGTCGAGGAGCCGCTCGAGATCCGCGTTCACAGCGCGCAAGCGCTCGAACCCTCGCGCGTCGCCGTCACGATGCGGACCCCTGGCCACGAGGACGAGCTGGCCGTGGGCTTCTTGTTTACCGAGGGGCTCATCCGCGGGCGCGACGAGCTCGCGCGGCCGGCGGTGCGCGAGCTGTCGATCGCCGACGGCGTGAACAACGTCGTGACGGTGCGGCTCGAGCGCGCGTTCGACCCGACCCTGCTGCAGCGCAACTTCTTCGCGACCTCGTCTTGCGGCGTCTGCGGAAAGGCCTCGATCGATCAGGTCGAGCGCGCCGTCGAGAGGCTCAACGCGAGCTGGTCTCTTCCACGCTCGCTGGTCGTCGAGCTTCCGTCGCGGCTGCGCGCGGCGCAGGCGCAGTTCGAGGCGACGGGCGGGCTGCACGCGTGCGGGCTCTTCTCGCAGAGCGGCGAGCTCGAAGTTCTTCGTGAAGACGTCGGGCGGCACAACGCGATGGACAAGCTCATCGGGCGGATGGTGCTCGCGGGGAGGGTTCCGCTCAGCGAGTCGTTGATGATGGTCTCGGGCCGGCTCAGCTTCGAGCTCGTGCAGAAGGCCGCGATGGCGGGCGTCGCTCTGCTCTGCGCGGTGTCCGCGCCCTCGTCGCTGGCGATTCGCGCGGCCGAGCGCTTCGGCCAGACGCTCGTCGGCTTCGTGCGCGATGGCCGCTGCACGGTCTACACGCACCCGTCGCGGGTTCGCTGAAACACACAGCGGACTCTGTAGGTTTTTGAGTGTTTTCGCGTTCGATCTGCGTATCCTTCGCGACCGACATGGACTGTTGCCGAGTTGGCACCGGATCGTGTCGTGGTTGTCGCTTTGCGCGAGGTCGTCGATGCAGTCGAGTCCGCGTCTGTTTGCCGCGCTGGTGGTGGTGCTCTCCGGGCGTGGAGTTGGAGCGCAATCCGCGCCGCTCGACGCTCCACCCACGGTGGTCGCTGGAGCGGCGCCCGCGCAGAGCCCCGCGACGACAGACTCTTCATCGGCTCGTGGTCCGCTCGCGGTCAACGCTCGCAGCGGCGCAGGCCTCGAGCTCTCGGGCGCGGTCGGCCGCGGCTACACGATCCGAACGGCAGACGAGCGCTTCTCGCTCACCATGCGGGCGCGTATTCAAGTGCGCGGGACGCTCGACCTGTCGATGGCGAGGCTCGCGACCCCGGCTTCGACGCCCGATCCCCTGACCGATCCCCTGCGCGCCGAGTTCAACCTGAGGCGCGCGCGTATCGTCTTTCAGGGCAACGCGTTCACGAGAGCGCTGCAGTACTACATCCAGCTCGGACTCTCGCCGCTCGACATGGAGAGCGACCTGCTCGTCCCGCTGCGCGACGCGTACCTCACGTGGACGCCGCACCGGTACTTCGCGATTCGCGCGGGGCAGATGAAGGTCCCGTTCTCGAGGCAGCGCGTGATTTCGTCGGGCTCGCTTCAGTTCGTCGATCGCTCGGGCACCAACGCTGAGCTCAACCTCGATCGCGACATCGGCGTGCAGTTTCGCTCGGACGAGCTCTTCGGCCATCGCCTCGGCTACATGATCGGAGTCTTCGGCGGCGACGGGCGCAACCGCCCCACGCTCGACTCGGCGCTGCTCTATGTCGCCCGCGTGCAGATTCAACCGCTCGGCCGCTTCGAAGACATGGACGTCGAGGGCGACTTCAAGCGCACCGGGCCGCGGCTCTCGATCGGCCTGGCCGGGGCGTACAACGTGCGGTCGCGCCGATCGCAGAGCACGCTGGGCGCGACGTACACGCTGGGGCGCTTCGACTACGCGAGCGCGACGGCGGACGTGATGTTCAAGTGGGCGGGCTTTTCGCTGCAATCCGAGGCGATCCTACGGATCGCCGATCGCCCGTGGTCGACCGCGGTGGTCAACGGCATGCCGCGCACCGAGTTCTCTCGCTCGGCCTTCGGGATCTCGACGCAGGCGGCGTATCAGCTCCCGTCGCGCCTGGAGTTCGGACTGCGCTACTCGCAAGTGACGCCCATCGGCCTCGACCGCGCGGCGTTTGGCGCAGAGCCGCTGCCGACGCCGGTCCTCGGGGCGATGGTCGACGTTCGCGATCCTGCCTTTCGCGAGACGCACGAGCTCGGCGGGGTCGTCAGCTACTACTGGCTCGAGCACTCGGTGAAGCTGCAGCTCGACTACTTCTATCTCTTTCGCGATCAGGCCTTCTACGCGGGGCGATCGCGCTTCGACGAGGGCAACCATCAGCTGCGATTGCAGGCGCAAATCCAGCTGTGACCCGCGGTCATCGATTGGCGAGGGCGAGCAGCCTGGCCTTCAGATCGTTGAAGTACGTGTCGTCGCTCAGCGGTCGCGTCGTGAGGTTGTAGACGACCCTGCGGGTGCCTTCGTCGTCGACGACGACGACGTCGCGGATCGCCGCCATCCAGCTGCTCTGCACGTTGGAGGCGCGGTTGTCTTGCAGCACCGGCAGCGAGTTGCCCACGGTGAACGCCGAGGTCGCCCCGTCGCTGTCGAGGTCCGCGATCACGAAGAGCTTGACCGCTCTGCGCGGGGCCGCTGCGTCGAGCTCGGTTTGCAGCCGTTGGAGCTGCGCGACTTGCGAGACGCAAAACTGGCAAGCGCTCGTCGCGAAGTACCATGCGCTGATTCGTCCGCGCTGCGCGCTGAGCGAGATGTTCATTCCGCTCGACGCGGACGCGCGGTTCTGGTCCTGCAGCGCGAAGTCGGGCAGGGGCGTCTCGGCGACGTCGGGCACCGGAACGACGATGTCGCTCATCGGGCGAACGACGTCGCGAGCTTCGCCGTCGGTGACGTCGGCGAGGACCTCTGCGTCGGGCTGGTTCGGTGCGGCGGGCGTGCACGCCTGGAGCGCGCCGAGGAGGGCGCCCAACAAGGCTCGTCGTAGCGAAGAGATCACTCGCTGGTTGTGACCGCGCGCCGAACGCGCTGTCAAGTGACCGGCGTCACGCGAACTCGACGGGATAGCGCTTCTTGCAGTACCCGCAGACGACTTCCATCTGGCCTCGGACCGGGGCGGCGATGGTGGCGCCGCAGTGATCGCACTCGTTGGGCCATCGCACTGGAGTCTTCGCGGTGTCCGCGATCGGAGCGTTGGCTTGCTGGCGCTTGGGCACCATCCACGCGACGAGCTGCCCCGAGCGAGCGCGCTCGATGATGTCGTCGAGCCCCTTGGAGTCCGCGGACTTCATCACCATCGTCGCGCGCTGCGGAGCGCCGCTCGATGGATGAAAGCTCAGCGCGAGCACCTCGTCCTTGAAGACCCATCCGCGCTCGGAGTCCTCGCTCGAGCCGATGTGCCCGATGGCGCGCTCGAGCACGACGGAGCGTTGGCCTTGCGTGCGCTCGAAGCGCAGCACGAGGTCGGTGATGAAGAGGATCCCGTCGCAGGCGCCTTGAGGGCAGTCTTCCCAGTGAGCGGCGGCGACGGTGAGCGGGTTCTCTTCGGCTCGGGGTCGGAAGCTGCCCTGATCGAACTGGTCCATCGTCCAGTGCGAGCCCGTGACGCCTTGGGCGACGGTGTCGACCAGCTTGGTGAAGGGCTCGGTGAGCGCGCCGATCCGCTGCTCGACGGCGTCGAGCTGAGCCTCGACGCGGTCGCGCTCGGCCGCGAGGTTGTCCACTTGATTATCTGTGAGGCGTCCGCGCGCCGCCATGCCCGAGGCGTTGCGGGCGAGCTGCTCGATCGGGGCTCGCAGTTGCTGCGCAGCTCGTTGCGCCTCGTTGCGCGAGTCGGTCATCGCGCGGGACGCGAGCTGCTTTGCTTGCTGCAGCTGCTGCTCGAGGTTCGGCCAGAAGACGAAGTTGCGAGAGCGCAGCCGGCGCAGCTCGTCCTCGATTTGCTGGAGCCTGGCGTGTCGCTCATTGAGCGCGTCGAGCGCGGTCGAAAACGACAGCCGTTGCAGCAGCTCCGACGACTGGTCGCGGATCGCCGCGACGTCGTTGGCGAGGTCGGCGGGGTCCGTTTGAGCGCCGTCGTGTGAGGAGTTGGGCGAGTGTCCGCGGTTCTTGGAGTGCTTGCTCATGGGTCGAACGCCAGTGGTTGCGAGCGTACCACCGGAGCGTTCTCTGACTGACGCTCACTGACTTGGCGTAGCGACGGGCTGCGGCGTCGACTGCGAAGTCGAGAGCGTCACGGGATGGGCGACGGGCGTGGAGTGGGCGTCGCCGTGCCAACCAGGGTTCCATGCGCCCTGTCCTTCGAGGTAGCTGGGGTCGACCTGCGCGTTGCGCGTGTGCCAGTAGCCGCGACGCCATCGACCATTGTGGAAGGCTGGCTGCTGCCAGGTCCATCCCGTCTGTGGCGGCGTGGCCCAGTGACCGGCGATCCACGTGTAGTGCTGATCGACCCACTCGTAGTGCCCTTCGACCCACACTTGCCCAGCGGTTCCGACGCCGATCGGGCCGCTGTCGAGCTGCTCTGCTGCGGGCGGCGTCTGCGCGACGACGGGTTCACCAGGGTCGAGCCATCCGTTGCGCCACGGATCAGGCCACGTAGGCTGCCACCGTTGCCGAACGGTGGCGCACGCGGTCGAGAGCGTGAGGATCGCGACGATCGCGAAGATCGGTCGCGAGGCGCGCGGGGTCGGGATCATCTCGGTTCCTCCAGCAATCCATGGACCGCGAAGCGGCCTGGAAAGGGTGTAAGGCCCGTCGCCGCGATTCGAAGGCTGCTTCGAGAATATCCGACGTTTGCTTCGCAGAAAACCACGGCCGCGCTGCGCCTCGTCGCTTTTTCGATCCGCGGCGTGCCGGCTCGCGCGGTGCGCGATGTGGCGCAACGACTCGCGATGGTGCGCGCACGTGCAAGTTTTGCCTGCCCGTGCACGACGATCACTTCGTCTCGGAGGGGGTGCTGTCGGTCGTGTTCGCGTTTGCGGTCGGCGCGTCCGTCGCCGGTGTCGGCGGGAGCGGCGCGCGAACATGATCGACGCGAACCCAAGTCGCCGCGCGGCCGTCTTGCCACTGCGCGAGCAGCACCGCGCCGCGCGTTTCGACGACCATCGCGGGTTGCCATCGCTGATCGTGGCCGCGTACTTCGACGTCGTCGCCAGGCGCAAACGAAGGCACAGGCGGCGTTGTGGCGACGGGCGTCGTTGGCTCGACCGGCGCTGCGGGCGCTGCGGGCGTTGCTGTTGCGGGAGCAGGCGGCTGCGCGAACGGCACGGGGGGCAGCGGCGCGCCCATCGGGACGGGGCCATACGACCCTCCCATGGGCGCGGGAAACGGCGCGCCGATGGGGCCGATTGGCGCGGGCGGCGCAGGCGCCATCGGTGCGGGCGAAGGCGCGAACGGGACGCTGGTGGTCGCGCCGACGATCGTGAGCGGCAGGTGCTGCGCCGGGTCGATCGTCTGGCCGGTCACCGGCGCGACGGCCCACAGCGCGTAGTCGATCTGCCCGGGAACCGACGGGTAGACGCCGTGCGGAATCGTGATGGTCGTCGTGAAGTCCTGCACGGCCCCTGCGGCGACGACGAACTTCTCGCTGAGCATGATGGGCGGAAGCACGTCGCGTGTCTGCGGCTGAATGACCGGTCCTGCAGCGCTCTGCGTCCACTGGTGCACGGTCATGTGCAGATGCAACCGCAGAAAGGCTACTTCGCGCGGGAGCTCGAGGGCCTCGAAGCGAATCTGCACGGGGATCGTCGAGCCGGGCTGAACGACGAGCGAGGGGGTGTAGAGCAAGACGGCTCCGCGCGAGCCGAACACAGCGCGAACGATAGAGTCGAACATCAGCTTGTGGCTGGAGCGTACCGCGGCCTTTCGCTCTGACGCTCTCGATCCGAGCCTGGAATTCGCGCGACGCTCGATCGACCGCGCAGCGCGATAGAAATGGCGGTACATTGCGGGGACGTTGGTCCGCCACGCTCTTGTCGCAGCGATCGCCGTTGTCGCGCTCGAAGCAACCCCGAAACTGGCATACGCGCAGCGCGCCGCGCGGTTCGGCGAGGGACTGGACGCGCTTCCGAGCGCGGTGCGGGTTCCTTTGCCGGTCGCGCCGGCCACCCTGATCGGGGTGTCGGTGGGCGGTGGCTACGCGTACACCGAGGCGGTGTTGCGGCAGAACGACCAGCACCACCGCGCGTTTGGATCGTTGGCGGTGTCCGTTCGCCCCCTCTCGTGGCTCGCGGTCGCGCTTCGGTTCGACGGTCGATACGACGCTCACACCGTCAACGGGCGCAGCGACGACGGCATGGTCGGCGATCCGCGGTTCATCTTGCGCGTGGGCGGCAGGGTTCGCGGCGCCTTGGGGCTCGGGGCCGAGGCGAGGCTCTGGGCGCCGGGTTCGTCGGCGCCGTCCGTCGTTCCATCGGCGTTCTCGGCGGATATGCAGGCCTTTGGCGGGTACGTGCCCGAGCACGGCCGGGTCGCGCTCGTGGGGCGCGTGGGGTTTCGCTTGGACAACAGCGCGCGGTCCGCCCCCGACGCCGCGCAGCTGAGCGCGTCCGATCGCGTCGCGCTCGGGGTCAGCGCGTTTCACGCGGTGCTCTTCGGGGTCGCCGCCGTCGCTCGCTTCGGAGTGATCGAGACCTTCGCCGAGTGCACCGCGGACGTCTTGGTGGGCGCGAGGGCGCCGATCGGCGCGAGCCCCGTTCACTTCGCGGGCGGGGTGCGCGTGCACCCGAGCTCGTCGTGGCACGTTCATCCCGGGCTGCTGCTCGACGTGAGCCCCAGCGGGCGAGCTTCGTATGCGCCAGGAGAGCCCCTCTTCGTGACCTCTCCGCGGGTCGCGGTGATGTTCACGTTGGGACTGGGATTTCCCTCGCCGCGCGCCGTTGCGCCGAGCGACCGTGCCGGCGCTCGCGCGACGACGCAGTCCGGCGCGAACGCGAGCGCGAACGCGAACGCCTCGATGCAGCTCCGCGACGCCGAGGGCGAAGTGCGTGATCCCGCTGGAGCTCCGGTCGCCGATGCGACAGTGCTCGTGCGGCGCGGAGAGCAAACGGTGCTCGAGCTGCGCACCGACGCGCAGGGCCGTTGGCGCGCGCCCGGGCTCGCGCCTGGTGACTACTCGATCGTCGTTCGCGGCGCGTCGGGCGCCGAGCGCACGGTCCCCATTCGGGTCGGAGGGACCAGCGCCGCGCGCGCATCGGTCACGATCGAGGCCGTCACTCCTGGGGCCGAGGCGCAGCTTCGCGGGACCGTTCGCAGCTTCAACGGAACGGGTGTGCGCGCCACGATCCGCGTCATCGAGACCAACCGCACGATCACCAGCAACGCAGACGGGACCTTCAGGATTCCGGTGGAGCCGCGGTCCTACACGGTCGAGTTCAGCGCAGAGGGATTTCGGCCGCAGCGGCGGCGAGTGACCGTGACCGCCAACGGCGTGGTGATCTTGAACATCGATCTTCGTCCGCGACGAGGGGGACGCGCTGAATGAAGCGTCAGGCCAGGATCGTCCTGGCGATCGCGCTCTGCGTGCTGATCGGCTCAGCGGTGATCATCGTGGTCGCGCTGCGTTCGGTCGGAGTCATCGCGGACCTCGTAGCGTTGACCGGGGCGGTCGAGCATCAAAAAGCGGGCGACGCTTGGGGGGGCGCTAGCCTCAACGAGCGCTTTCGCCTCGGAGACGCGGTGCGGACCAGCGAGCGAGCGACCGCTCGGGTGCGCATGCGAGGCGGCGGAGGGCTCGAGCTTCGGCCGCTGACCACGGTGCGCTTCGCCGCGTCGCGCCCAGGCTCTACGGCGCCGTCGCTGCGTATCGAGCGCGGCGAAGTGTTGCTGCGCGCAGAGCAGGCGGTCGCGATCTCTACGCAGCGAGGCGTCTTGCGCGTCGAGCGCGGCGGAAGGGTGCAGCTCAGCGTCGAGCAGGGGTCGCTGAGGGTCCGCGTCGACCTGGGCCGCGCGGTCGTCGAGCGCGAAGGGCTCGCGCCAGAGACGGTCGGCGAGGGCGCGTCGCTGCTCGTTGAAAACGTGGGTCCCGTTGCGCCGCCGCGAGACAGCGGTGTCGCGCCGCCGCGACCGGTGCTGCTCGACCGCCCGGATCCCGCAGACGCGACAGACGCTGTCGAGGGCGGCGACGTGCTCGAGGACGCTTCGTGGTTGGACGCCCTCGCGCCCGACGGCGAGGCCGGAGCTCCCGACGCCGACGCGAGCGCTGTCGGAGCCGGTGATTTCGCGACGGACGCGTCCGATTCGCGACGCATCAACGCCCGAAACAACGGCGACGTCGGGGCTGCGACGGACACGACCGCGCCGAGCTCCGCTGCGAGCGCGGACCTCTCGCTGGTCGCAGGAGAGTCCGCGACGGTGCACGCTCCTTCGCTTCCGGTGATCGTCCGTTTGTCGCTCGCGGCGAGCTGCGCAAACGGGGCGGTGCGCTTCGTCGTCGGGGGCTCGACGCGGGAGGTTGCGGCCGCCGAGCGGAGCGTACAGATCGCGCTGCCGGCCGGTCGGCACAGCTACCGAGTGCGCTGCGAGGGATCGCGATCGCAGGCGCGCGGAACGCTGGCGGTAGACGCAGCGACGGGCGCTGCTGCGCTGCCATCTCGTCCCGGACAGTCGGACATCGAGCTAGACGGGCATCACTACTCGGTGCACTACCAGAACCTGCTCCCGACGCTGCGGGTGAGCTGGCCGAGCGCGCCGCCCTCGCCGAGCGGCTACGTCCTGACGGTGCGCGATGTCCGCGGTCGAAGCTCGACCACGCAGTCTCGCACGCCGAGCGTGACGCTGACCTCGCAGGTCGCCGACGGGACGCTTCGACTCTCGATGCAGGCTCGCTCGGGCGGGGCGCGATCACCGGAAGCGTCGGTGGCGGTGATCTTCGATAACGTGACAAATAGCGCGCAAATTCGCGCGCCGAGGCCGGACGCGACGCTCGGGCCGATCGTTCGTGTCGAGGGCACGGCCCTCAGCGGCTCGACGGTCACGGCCGGCTCGACGACGCTGGCGCTCGACGGACAGCGGCGCTTCGCGGGTGACGTTGCGCGCGTCGGGCAATCGCTTGTAATCGCGATTCGTCACCGATCGAGCGGGACGCACTATTATGTTCGGAGAGCCAACCCGTGATCCCCGCGAAGCCCGAACGCCCGCAGATGCCTGACCCGCTCGTCGGACGGGTCGTGCTGGGCCGCTTCGAGATCTTGCGTCCGCTCGCGCGCGGGGGGATGGGCGTTCTCTATCTCGCGCGAACGCGGGGCGCGCAGGGCTTCGTGCGCCCCGTGGTGGTCAAGCGGCTCGGGATGGACGCGACCGAAGACGCGGTCAAGATGTTCGTCCGCGAGGCCCACGTGATGGCCTCGCTGCATCACCCGAACATCGTTCAAGCGATCGACTTCAACAGCGAGGGCGACGAGTACCTGCTGGTGATGGAGTACGTCGAGGGCTACTCGCTCGCGCGGTGGGCGAGGTTCGTCAAAGAGGTGGGGCGTGCGTTCGACGTGCAAGCCGCGGTGCAGGTGGTGATCGACGTGCTCGACGCGCTCGCGCACGCGCACCTGCTCGTCGGCGTCGATGGCGCGAGCGCGGGCGTGATTCACCGCGACGTCACGCCGAGCAACGTGATGGTGAGCACCGAGGGGCACGTGAAGCTGCTCGACTTCGGCATCGCGCGGCTCGAGCACGAGCGCACCGCTGCGGGCCCCGAAGGGCCGACCATCAAGGGAAAGTTCGCGTTTCTCGCGCCGGAGCTGCTCGGCGACGGCGAGCCCTCGGCGAGCAGCGACGTCTACTCTGCGGCGCTCGTCCTTCACGAGCTGCTCTTGGGCCGCAACGAAATGGCGGCCGACGACCTGACCACGACGTTGGTCAACGTGGCCAAGAAGATTCCCACGCGGATCGACCAGGTGCGGGCGGACGTCTCGGCCGCGCTGGGAGCGGTGCTCGAGCGAGCGCTGAGAAAGGATCCGAAGGATCGTTACGCGACGGCCAGCGAGCTCGCGGCGGCGCTTCGCGCGGTGCGCGGCGCGGACACCGAGAAGGTTCGCGCGGCGATGGTGCAGCAGATTCGCGAGGATTTCTTCTCGCCGATGATGCTCACTGCGATGCTGGGCTTCGACGTTCAAACGTTGACGAAGGCCTGGCAGACGACTGCGCCGGGCGCTCACGTCAACACCGCGATCGCCGAGCAGCCCACGCTCACCGAGTCGCTGCCTCCTGCGTTGGACGGAGGGACAAAGGTCGCGCCGACCAACTATCCGAGCGTGATCGAAGCCTCGCGCCCGAGCGGTCCGAGCATCGAGATCGCGGACGGCCCCGATCGAACGCGCCCGACGGTCAAGCCGAAGGCTGCGGCGAGCGCGCCGGAAGAGCCCGCGCAAAAGGGCAGCGGCCTCGTGCTGGCGGCGTGGGCGGCCGCGGTCGCGGCGATCGCGGCGTTGGGCGCGGCGGCGTTGGTCTTGTTTCGCACGCAGCAGGGAGGAGGACAGGGCTTCGTCGTGGTCGAAGGTCAGTCCGGACAGAACGGTGTGGGCGCCGCGAGCGTCGATAGCGGC
>LNFM01006131.1_pt1 | contig 20010 bp, 13 predicted proteins | sample 596031 | NCBI WGS metagenome assembly LNFM01 (sample SAMN04254537, study PRJNA301005) | activated carbon metagenome | isolation source: dual media filters at the Ann Arbor, Michigan drinking water treatment plant | place: USA: Ann Arbor | reverse complement strand
ACGACCCCATCCTGAAGTTCCTGATCGTGAGCCTGTCGTTCTACGGCATGAGCACCTTCGAAGGCCCGATGATGTCGATCAAGACCGTCAACGCGCTCAGCCACTACACCGACTGGACCGTGGGCCACGTGCACAGTGGTGCGCTGGGCTGGGTGGGCTTCATCAGCATGGGTGCGCTGTATCACCTGATTCCGCGTCTCTACGGCAAGACCAAGATGCACAGCGTGCCGGCGATCGAGCTGCACTTCTGGATTGCCACCATCGGCATCGTGCTGTACATCGCCGCGATGTGGATCGCCGGCGTGATGCAGGGCCTGATGTGGCGCGCCGTCAACCCCGACGGCACCCTGGTCTACACCTTCGTCGAAAGCGTGAAGGCGAGCTTCCCCTACTACGTCATCCGCCTGCTGGGCGGGGTGCTGTACCTCACGGGCATGCTGATCATGGCCTGGAACGTGGTGATGACGGTCAAGGGCGCACGCGCCCAGCCGGTCCCCATTCCCCGCGTCGCCGCGGCCTACGCCTGAGTCGCAGCAAGCAGTCTGAGAGGAAACATTCCATGGCCCAGAACAAGCCCACCGGTCACGAGAGGATCGAGACCAACAACTTCCTGCTGATCGTGCTGATCATCGTGGCCATCGCCATCGGTGGCCTGGTCGAGATCCTGCCGCTGTTCTTCCAGCGTTCGACCACCCAGCCGGTCGAAGGCCTCAAGCCGTATACCGCGCTGCAGCTGGCCGGGCGCGACGTCTACATCCGCGAGGGTTGCTACAACTGCCATTCGCAGATGGTGCGTCCCTTCCGCGCCGAAGCGCTGCGCTATGGCGAGCTGTCGCAGGCTGGCGAGTTCGTCTACGACCACCCCTTCCAGTGGGGCAGCAAGCGCACCGGCCCCGACCTGCACCGCGTGGGCGGCAAGTTCAGCGACGAATGGCACCGCCTGCACCTGATCAACCCGCGTGATCTGGTGCCCGAGTCGAACATGCCCGCCTATCCCTGGCTGGAGACCGCGCTGGTCAATGACGCCAAGATCGGCGACCACATGACCGGTCTGCGCCGGGTGGGCGTGCCCTACACCGACGCCGAGATCGCAGCCGCCGGCGACGCAGTCAAGGGCAAGACCGAGATGCAGGCGCTGATCGCCTATCTGCAGGTGCTGGGCACCGCCAGGAAGTAAGGAGCGAACCCATGGACTTCGATGTCAACACCTGGCGCATAGCGGTCACCCTGGCCGGTTTCGTGTTGTTCCTGCTGCTGATCAAGCACAGCTACAGCCGCAAGCGCAAGACAGAGCACCAGGAAGCGGCGATGTTGCCCTTCCTCGACGAAATGCAGGAGAGCAAGCGTGAGTGACTTCATCCACAGTGGCTGGGCGATCTTTGTCGCCGTCGTCACCATCCTGAGCCTCTTGGCCTGCCTGGCCCTGCTGATCATCGCAAGCCGCCGCAAGGTGATGGCGGCCGACAACACCACCGGCCACGTCTGGGACGAAGACCTGGTCGAGATGAACAACCCGCTGCCGCGCTGGTGGATGTGGCTGTTCGTCATGACCGTGGTCTTCGCCGCGGTTTATCTGGCCTTCTACCCCGGCCTGGGCAGCAGCCCGGGCACGCTGAAATGGTCCAGCCAGGGCCAGTTCGAAGCCGAACAGGCCAAGGCGCGGGCCGCGATGGTACCGGTGTATGCGCCCTACGTGACGATGACCGCAGAAGCCCTGGCCCAGGACACCAAGGCCATGGGCATTGGCGAACGCCTGTACCTGAACAACTGCGCGCAATGCCACGGCAGCAATGCCCAAGGCAGCAAGGGCTTCCCGAACCTGACCGACAAGGACTGGCTTTGGGGGGGGTCGCACGAGGCCATCAAGACCAGCTTGACGAACGGCCGCGTCGGCAACATGCCCGCACTTGCTGCCGCCGTGGGTACGGCCGAAGACGTGCGCAACCTGGCGCAGTACGTGCTGAGCCTGTCAGACAGCCCGCACAACAGCCTGGCGGCGCAGCTGGGCAAGCCGAAGTACGCGGTGTGTGCGGCCTGCCACGGCGCCGATGGCAAGGGCAACCAGGCGCTGGGTGCGCCGAACCTCACCGACAAGATCTGGCTGCACGGCTGGGGCGAGCAGGCCATCGTCAACATCGTCAACAACGGCAAGGTCAACCAGATGCCGGCCCAGGCTTCACGCCTGACGCCCGAGCAGATCCACGTGCTGGGCGCCTATGTCTGGAGCTTGTCGCAGGGCACCCGCGTCGCTGCCGGAAACTGAGCCCCGGCAGAGCAGTTGGCCCCCATGCGATCCCCCGACACCTCCCCCGCCGCGACGACCGAGTCGGTCGTCCACTTCTACAAGAGCGACGCCAAGATCTACGCCCGCGCCGTGTCGGGCTGGTTCGCGCGCTGGCGCTGGGCGGCGGTGTGGTTCACGCAGGTGCTGTTCTACGGCCTGGCCTGGCTGCCCTGGAACGGGCGCCAGGCCGTGCTGTTCGACCTGGGCGCCAGGCGCTTCTACATCTTCGACCTGGTGCTGTACCCGCAGGACTTCATCTACCTGACCGGCTTGTTGATCGTCGCGGCGTATTCGCTGTTTCTCTTCACAGCGGTGGCCGGGCGGCTGTGGTGCGGGTATGCCTGCCCGCAGACGGTCTACACCGAGATCTTCATGTGGGTGGAACGCCATACCGAAGGCGACCGCATGCAGCGCATGAAGCTCGACGCCTCCCCTTGGGGCGTGAACAAGCTGCTGCGCAAGGGCAGCAAGCAGTTCATCTGGCTGGCCATCGGGCTGTGGACGGGCTTCACCTTCGTCGGCTACTTCACGCCCATCCGTGAACTCTGGGCGTCGGCCTTCACTCTGAGCTTCGGGCCCTGGGAAACCTTCTGGACGCTGTTCTACGGCTTTGCCACCTACGGCAACGCCGGCTGGATGCGCGAACAGGTGTGCAAGTACATGTGCCCCTACGCGCGCTTCCAGGGTGCGATGTTCGACAAGGACACGCTGATCATCGGCTACGACGCGCAACGTGGCGAACCGCGTGGCACCCGGGGCCGCAAGACCGATCTGGCGCAGGCGAACCTGGGTTCCTGCATCGACTGCGGTCTGTGCGTGCAGGTCTGCCCCACCGGCATCGACATCCGCAAGGGCCAGCAGTACGAGTGCATCGGCTGCGCCGCCTGCATCGACGTCTGTGACACCGTGATGGACAAGATGCAGTACCCGCGCGGCCTGGTGCGTTACGACACCGAGCGCGGCCTGGAACAGAAGCTGGACAGGTCGCAGCTGCTCAGGCGCGTGTTCCGGCCGCGGGTGCTGGTCTACACGACGGTGCTGGTGCTGATCCTGGCCGGGCTGGGCACGAGCCTGGCGCTGCGTTCACCGTTCCGTGTCGACGTCGAACGCGACCGCGGCTCGATCGCTCGGGAAGTCGACAACGGCTGGATCGAGAACGGCTATCGCATGCAGGTGATGAACGCCACCGAGCGTGTCCAGACCTACCGCATCAGCCTGGCCGGCCTTCCCGGCAGCGTCGTCGACCTGAAGGGCGAAGTGCGCGTGGGCCCTGCAGAAACTCGCTGGGTGCCGGTGTCGGTGCGTGTGCCGCCTGAGCAGGCGGCCAGCCTGGGCACCGGGTCGCACCGCATTGAATTCGTCGTGGAACGTGTGGCGGACGGTGCTGCCGGTGACAGTGCCCGCATGCTCAGCGAAAAGTCCACGTTTCTCGTGCCGCGTTGAAGCGGCCTGCCACACTTTCTTCTCCTGGAGTCATATCCGCATGAGCGCAGCAGACAAGACGAAACAGGCCTCGTCCGGACCCTGGTGGCGGGTGGGCATGATGTGGATGGTGATCGGAGGGCCCTTGATCGTGGTGGTGGCCAGTTTTGCAACCCTCACGCTCGCCATCCTGAACCCCGACCCGGTCTACAAGCTGGAAGCGCCCCGAAGTGCTGCCGAGATGCCGGCCGTGCAGGGGCGAAACCACGCCGCCACGCCCAAGCCCTGACCCGCGCCCCCCGGGGATGCGGGCAACGCTGTGTCAGCAGCCGCTTCCGTTTACCAGCGCCTGCAGGCCTTCGGGCTTGAGCACGTGGATCTGGCGCTGCTTCACTTCCAGCAGGCCCTCGTCCTGGAACTTCGAGAACGCCCGGCTCACGGTTTCCAGCTTCAGGCCCAGGTAGCTGCCGATTTCCTCGCGGGTCATGCGCAGCACCAGGGAACTGGCCGAGTAGCCGCGCGTGCGCAGCCGCTGCGTCAGGTTCAGCAGGAAGGCGGCCAGGCGTTCTTCGGCCCGCATGCTGCCCAGCAGCAGCATCACGCCGTGGTCGCGCACGATCTCGCGGCTCATGATGCGGTGGAAGTGGCGCTGCAGGTCGCTGAATTCACGCGACAGGTCTTCCAGCTGGTGAAAGGGGATCAGGCAGACCTGCGAATCTTCCAGGGCGATGGCGTCGCAGGTATGGCGGTCGGTGCCGATGCCGTCCAGCCCCAGCAGTTCGCCGGCCATCTGGAAGCCGGTGACCTGGTCGCGGCCGTCTTCAGAGGACACCGATGTCTTGAAAAAGCCTGCGCGGATGGCATACAAGGACGCGAACGGGTCACCGACCCTGAACAGCGCCTCGCCCCGCGCCACACTGCGCCGTGTGGCAACCATGCTGCTCAGGCGTTCCAGCTCGGCTTCCGATATGCCCAGGGGCAGGCACAGTTCGCGCAGGTTGCAGCCTGAACAGGCCACCTTGAAAGGTTCGATGCGCAGCTGCGCTGCAGCCACTGCGCTGTGGGTTTCGCTCATCATGGACACCCTGGAGTACGACGCGCCAAGTATCGCGCAGTTGCCGGGTGCTTACCCTGGTCAGGCATCAGGGTGAACCTTGATTGAGGGAGATCAAGTCTTCGTTCCACAGCTTGGGCACAGTGCGGGCATGAACACCGCCACCGCCGCCGCACCCCCTGTTGCCGCCGAACCGAATGCTCTGAGTCTGGAGCAGTTGCGCCGGCTAGACGTGCCGGGGCCGCGATACACCTCCTATCCCACGGCCGACCGCTTCGTCGAGGCCTTCGGCCACGACGAATACCGGCGCGCCCTGCAGCAGCGCGCCGAGGGTGCCGTGGTCGGCGGTGCACTGCCCTTGTCGCTGTACGTGCATGTGCCGTTCTGCGAGTCGGTGTGCTACTACTGTGCCTGCAACAAGATCATCACCAAGCACCATTCGCGCGGCCGCGAGTACCTGGACCTGCTGGCGCGCGAGATCGCGCTGCACGTGGACGAACTTGGCTTGGGCCAGCATGTCACGCAGCTGCACCTGGGCGGCGGTTCGCCCACCTTCCTGGACGACGACGAACTGGCCCACCTGATGGACATGGTGCGGCATTCGTTCAGGTTGTCGGCCACGGCCGAAGTCTCCATCGAGATCGACCCACGCACGGCCAGCCGCGCCCGCCTGCAGCACCTGCGGGCGCTGGGCTTCAACCGTGTCAGCTTCGGCGTGCAGGACTTCGACCCCGAGGTGCAGGCCGCGGTGCACCGCGTGCAGTCCTTCGAGATGGTGCGCGACCTGATCGCCGAGGCTCGCGCCCTGCGTTTCGATTCGATCAATGCCGACCTGATCTACGGCCTGCCCAAGCAGACCACGGCCTCGTTCAACCGCACCATTGCCCAGGTGGCAGAACTGCGGCCGCACCGCATCGCGCTGTACGCCTATGCCCACCTGCCCGAACGCTTCAAGCCGCAGCGCCGCATCCATTCGGCCGATCTGCCTGCGCCCGAGGTTCGCGTGGGCATGCTGGGTGCGGCGCTGGCCGGCTTCACGGCCCAGGGCTACACCTACATCGGCATGGACCACTTCGCGCTGCCCACCGACGCCCTGGCCGTGGCCAAGCGCCAGGGCCGGCTGCACCGCAACTTCCAGGGCTACAGCACCCAGCCCGACTGCGACCTGATCGGCCTGGGCGTTTCGTCCATCGGCCGCATCGGCGCCACCTACAGCCAGAACGCCAAGAGCCTGCCCGAGTACCAGGACGCGCTGGAGCAGGGCCGCTTCCCGGTGGTGCGCGGCCTGGCGCTGAGCCGCGACGACGTGGTGCGCCGCGCCATCATCATGGCGCTGATGTGCCAGGGCCGGCTCGACTTCGAGTCGATCGAGCTGGCGCACCTGGTCGACATGCACACTGCCTTCGCGCCGGAGATCGCCCGCCTGCGCGAAATGGCCACGATGGGGCTGGTCGAGGTGGGCGAAGACGAGATCCAGGTCACGCCGCTGGGCTGGTACTTCGTCCGTGCCGTGGCCATGGTCTTCGACCGCAACCTGAACAGCGACCAGGCCCGCGCGCGCTTCTCGCGCATCATCTAGGGTGTGAACCACCGCGCTGACCCATGCTCGAGCTGGCGCTGATCGGCAGCACGGCCCTGCTGGGCGTGGCCGGCATGGCGCATTGCACCGCCATGTGCGGGGCGGCGTGCACGGCCATCACCTCGGGCCGCGGCGGCGCGGCCGGCGCCGGTGCCGCGCTGGACTCGGCCGCCACTGGGGCCTCGGCCGCCGGCCGCACCTGGGCTTTCCACCTGGCCCGGGTGGCCAGCTATGCCGTGGGTGGGGCGGTGGCGGCGGGCAGCGTCGCGGTGCTGGCGGGCTGGTCGCAGGCCAGCCCGGCGCTGCGGCCGTTCTGGACACTGCTGCACGTGGCCGCGCTCGCCTTGGGGGTCTACCTGCTGTGGCGCGGCCAGCAGCCGGCCTGGATGTCGGCCATCGGCCGCGTTCAGCGCCCGCCGGCGCCGTCGGCCGAAGGCTGGCAGCGGGTTCAGTTTCCGGTGAAGGCGGCTGCGGCCGGCAGCCTGTGGGTGGCCTGGCCCTGCGGCTTGCTGCAGTCGGCCCTGCTGGTGGCGGCCATGGCCAACGGCCCGGCCGGCGGCGCGGCGGCCATGGCGGCGTTTGCCGTCACCTCGTCGGGTGGCCTGCTGCTGGCGCCCTGGGCCTGGCGGCGCTGGGCGGCCAGTCCCTCGGCGCAGCTGCGGGCGGTGCGCCTGGCCGGGCTGATGCTGGCGGGGGCCTCGGCGTTTGCACTGCTGCACGGCCTGTATCCGCCATTCGCCGCTTTCTGCGCCACGCTTTAGCCCCGGCGCCAAGCGCTCTTGCCAAGGCCCCGGGCCGTCAGGCCGGGGTAGGGTGGTGACTTAGAATTGACCGGTTCCTCATACCCCCCATCGTCCCGGCCATGCGGCCGGGCAGCCCGGAACTTACGGAGTCCTAAAACCCATGTACCAGCACATCCAGGTGCCCGCAGGCGGCGCGAAGATCACCGTCAACGCGGACTACTCGCTCAACGTCCCCGCCAACCCGATCATCCCGTTCATCGAGGGCGACGGCACCGGCATGGACATCACCCCGGTGATGCTGAAGGTGGTGGACGCGGCCGTGGCCAAGGCCTACGGTGGCCAGCGCAAGATCCACTGGATGGAGGTGTATGCCGGCGAGAAAAGCACGCGCATCTACGGCCCCGACGTCTGGCTGCCCGCGGAAACGCTGGAGGTCGTGCGCGAGTACGTGGTGTCGATCAAGGGCCCCCTGACCACGCCCGTGGGCGGCGGCATCCGCAGCCTGAACGTGGCGTTGCGCCAAGAGCTTGATCTCTATGTCTGCCTGCGTCCCATCCAGTACTTCAAGGGCGTGCCCAGCCCGGTGAAGGAACCCGAGAAGACAAACATGGTGATCTTCCGCGAGAACAGCGAAGACATCTACGCCGGCATCGAATTCGAAGCCGAGAGCGACAAGGCCAAGAAGATCATCAAGTTCCTGCAGGACGAGATGGGCGTGAAGAAGATCCGCTTCCCGGACACCTCGGGCATCGGCATCAAGCCGGTCAGCCGCGAAGGCACCGAACGCCTGGTGCGCAAGGCCATCCAGTACGCCATCGACAACGACAAGCCCAGCGTGACCATCGTGCACAAGGGCAACATCATGAAGTTCACCGAAGGTGGCTTCCGTGACTGGGCCTACAACCTGGCGCAGAAGGAGTTCGGTGCCCAGCTCATCGACGGCGGCCCGTGGTGCAAGTTCAAGAACCCGCGCACCGGCAAGGACATCGTCGTCAAGGACTCGATCGCCGACGCCTTCCTGCAGCAGATCCTGCTGCGCCCGGCCGAGTACAGCGTGATCGCCACGCTGAACCTCAACGGCGACTACGTCTCCGACGCGCTGGCCGCGCAGGTGGGCGGCATCGGCATCGCCCCGGGCGCCAACCTGAGCGACAGCGTGGCCATGTTCGAAGCCACGCACGGCACCGCGCCGAAGTACGCCGGCAAGGACTATGTGAACCCGGGTTCGGAGATCCTCAGCGCCGAGATGATGCTGCGCCACATGGGCTGGTTCGAGGCCGCCGACCTCATCATCAGCAGCATGGAGAAGTCCATCCTCAGCAAGAAGGTCACCTACGACTTCGCGCGCCTGATGGAAGGTGCGACACAGGTCAGCTGCTCAGGCTTCGGGCAGGTGATGATCGACCACATGTAACGGCATCGCGGGGCGTCTCCGGACGTCTCGGAAAGTCCCATCAGAAACCCCAGATCGTTGATTCGACTGGGGTTTTTGTCTCTCAGGACGCCGAGACCGCCGCGCGGTTCCAGGAGCTGCGCCGGCTGGGCTGCGACTCGATCCAGGGCTACCTGTTCGCGCGTCCGGTGAGCGCGGCAGAGATGACGCGCATGCGCCTCGCAGGTCCTGCCCGGCTGGGCGACTTCAGCGTCGCGCCCGCGCCAGCGTTGCCGACAGGCTCAGCCGTCGCGCACGCGGCTGCCTGCCACTGCGGCAGCCGCCCCTCGTACAGGGCGAGCCTGACCAAGTTCCTGAACCGGTGCATCGAGCTGAGTCCACGCCGTGTTGCGCCCGTGCAAAGCCGGCAGAAAGTCACGGCGCGCCGTGGGGGCCTCTCAGGATCCACCGCAGAGAACCGATGAAACGACCAGCTGTATCGGCACTTATCACGGCAATGCCGGCACCCCCCCGGCGTTCCAATCGGCCTTGCGTCCACATACCGACGGCCCCAGCACCCCCGAACCATGAAGGTCGAAGTTCCGCCCGATGCCTGCAGCACGGCTTCGCAGACCGACGCGCTGCGCGCCGCCGGCCGCAGCGAGCCGCCTGGCCGCGCCTCGCGCGGCAGCATCGTGCTCACGCTGCAGGCCCGGGTACTGCGCCAGGAACGTTTCTCCGACGCCGCCAGCGCGGTGGCCACCGAGTTGGCGCAGTTGCTCGGCTGCGAGCGCGTCAGCGTCGGATTCCACGGCCAAGGCAGGCTCAAGGTCGCAGCCATGTCGGGCCCGAGCGACCTGCGCACGCGCCAGAACCTGGTGCGCGCCATCGCTGCGGCGATGGACGAGTGCCTTGACCAGCGCGCTCCGGTCATCCACCCGCTGCCCCGCGGCAGTTCGGCCGCCGTGTCGGTGGCGCACGCGGAACTGGCGGCGGTCAATGGCCAGCTGGCGATCTGCAGCGTGCCGATCACGACGCGCAGCCGCGCGCTCGGCGCCATCGTGTTCGAGCGCCGCGGCGGCTTCGACGCACGTGCCCTCGAGGTGGCCAAGGACGCCGCGCTGTTCGTCGGCCCTATCCTGGAACTCAAGCACCGTCTCAATGCGCCGGTCGGTGGCCGCCTTGTCGAGGCGGTGGCGCCGCGCGGCCGTCGGCTGGGCGGCCTGGGCAGCCTGGGCGGACTGACGACGGGCCGCGTGGTGGCTGCCGTGGCCGCCGCGGCGGCGCTGGCGCTGCTCGCCTGGCCCACCACCTACCGCGTGGTGGCCGAGGCGCGTGTCGAAGGCGCGGTGCAGCGCGTGGTCGCGGCGCCGACCGACGGCTTCCTGCAGGCGGTGCACGTGCGCCCGGGCGACGGCGTGCGCAGCGGCCAGCCGCTGCTCGCGCTTGAAGACCGTGAACTCGGCCTGGAGCGCGACAAGTGGGCGGCCGAGGTCGCGCAGTTCGACAAGCAGTACCGCGAGGCGTTGTCACGCGACGACGCCGCGCAGATCGTGATCGCGCGTTCGAAGCTGGAGCAGTCGCAGGCCCAGCACGAACTGGCGCTCGGGCAGCTCGAACGGGCGCAGCTCAAGGCGTCGATCGACGGCGTGGTGATCAGCGGCGACCTCAGCCAGTCGATCGGCATGCCGGTCAAGCGCGGCCGGGAGCTGATGACGCTGGCGCCGGACCGACGCTTTCGCGTCGTGGCGGAAGTCGACGAGCAGGATGTCGCGGCGCTGCGCGATGGCCAGCGGGCGCAGGTGATGTTCGCAGCGCTGGCCGAACGGCCGCTGCCTTTCGTCGTGACGCGCGTGTCACCGGTGGCCAGCACGCTCGGCGGGCGCAACGTGTTCGAGGTCGAGGGCCGCGTCGACGACCGTGATGCGGCAGGCCATGGCGCGCTGCGTCACGGTGCGCGCGGCGTGGCGCGCATCGATGTCGACCAACGCCGGCAGGGCGAGATCTGGTGGCTGCGCCTGCGCGACTGGGGCCGGCGCCTGGCCTGGCGCTTTCTCGGCTAGGGCCGGCTGACGACATGGCCCGTGCCGCCCCCCTGCTCAGTGCCGACTGGTACCGCGTCGCTTTCATGCGGCCGCGGCTGCGCGCCGGCGTGCGCGTGTCGCGCCAGCGCGTGCGGGGCGAGACCTGGTACGTGCTTACCGACCCGGTCTCGGGCCGCCACCACCGCTTCAACGACATCGCCTACAGCCTGATCGCTTCGTGCGACGGCCAGCACACGCTCGACGAGGTCTGGGCCGCGCGCGTCGACGCGAGCGGCGACCGCGCCCCCACGCAGTCCGAGGCGATCCAAGTCTTCGCGCAGGCCTTCGCGGCCAACCTGTTCGTCGGTGACGTGGCGCCGGATGCCACCGCGATCATCAGGACGCAAGCGCGCTCTCGTCAGGCGCGCGCACGCGCCGCGGTCAACCCGCTGGCCTTCAAGATCCCGCTGTGGGACCCGGACCGCTTCCTGGACGCCCAGCTGCCGCACGTGCGCTGGCTGCTCGGCAAGCCGGCGCTGGGCGCCGCGGCGGTGCTGATCGCGCTGGGTGCGCTGCTGCTGCTGGTCAACCTCGCCGATCTGGCGGCCCACGGTCAGTCGCATCTGGCCAGCGGCCGCCTGCTGCTGGCGCTGTGGCTGGTCTACCCGCTGATCAAGGCGCTGCACGAGGCCGCCCATGCGTTCATGGTCAAGCGCTTCGGCGGCGAGGTGCACGAGGTGGGTATCACGCTGCTGATGCTGACGCCGGTGCCCTACGTCGACGCCTCGGCGTCGGTGGCCTTCGACAGCAAGCACCAGCGGGCGCTGGTCGCGCTGGCCGGCATCCTGGTGGAGGCGGCGCTGGCGAGCGTCGCGCTCGTGATGTGGCTGCTGCTCGAGCCGGGCCTGGCCCGCGACATCGCCCTGGCGGTCGTGCTGGTCGGCGGCATGTCCACGCTGGTGGTGAATGCCAACCCGCTGATGCGTTTCGACGGCTATCACGCCCTGTGCGACCTGCTCGAGCTGCCGAACCTGGCGCAGCGCAGCACGCGCTACTGGCGCTACCTGCTGGCGCGTCGTCTGTTGCAGCTGCCGCGCGCCCGTTTCGGGCCGCTCGCACGCGGCGAGCGGCCGTGGCTGCTGGGCTACGCGCCGCTGGCCTGGTGCTGGCGTGCGGCGGTGCTGTTGCTGCTGGCACTGATGCTGGCGGGCGTGCATGCCGCGATCGGCCTGGCCGCGCTCGTGCTGTCGCTGTGGTGGCTGCTCGGGCTGCCGCTGTTGCGCGCCTTGCGCTGGATCGCCAGCTCGGCCGAGGCTGCGGGCCACCGCCCGCGCGCGGCACTGGCCATCACCTCGGCGGCGGCTGTCGTGGTGGCCTTGGCCGTGGCGCTGCCGCTGCCGCAGCGCAGCCACGCGCCCGGCGTGGTGTGGCTGCCCGACGAGGCGATGCTGCGGGCCGGCAGCGAGGGGTTTCTCGATGCGGTGCTGGCCAGCGACGGCGAGTACGTCGCCGCCGGCACGCCGATCGCGCGCCTGGCCAACGACCCGCTGCGCGCGGATCTCGCGCGTGTGGCCGGCGAACTCGAGCGCATGCAGGTCGAACGCGCCACGCGCTTCGAAAGCGACGCGATGCGCACCAGGGTCGCCGAAGACGAGATCGAACGCCTGGCTCGCGCCCACGCGCAACTGAGCCAGCGGGTGGCCCAGCTCGAGCTGCGGGCCGCCAGCGCAGGCCGCGTGGCGCTGGAGCCGCGGCGCCGCGCGATCGGCGCCTACGTGCCGCAGGGCGAGCTGATCGGCCATGTCATGCCCGACGCGGCGCCGCTCGTTCGCGTGCTGGTGCGCAACGAAGACGTGGCGCTGGTGCGCGAGCGGCCCGGCCCGGTGCGCGTGACCCTGGCCCATGCCGCGCAGCGCGAGTGGCTGGCGCGGCTGGAGTCTGCGGTGCCGCAGGCCACCTCGGCCCTGCCCACGGCGGCGCTGGGCGAACCCGCGGGCGGACCGATCGCGGTGGACAGCGCCGACACGGCCGGCACCACCGCGCGCGAGCCGCGCTTCCAGGTCGACCTGCGACTGCCGCGCAGCGCCGATGCGCGCATCGGCGCGCGCGCGATGGTGACCTTCCACCACGGCGATGCGACCGCTGCCGAGCAGTTGATGCGCTTCGCGCGCCAGTCCTTCCTGAGGTACTTCGAGCGATGAGCGGCACGCCACTGCTCTGGGCGCGCGGGCTCGATTTCAGCCGCTACGCGCAGCGCGACGCGGCGCGCGAGCCGTCGGGGCTGCAGGGTTTCGTGCGCGACGTTCATGCACGGCTTGCCTCGGACCGGGCATCGCTCGAGCCGGCGTCGGCACTGCTGCCGCGCATCGCCGAACTCGCGCACGCCGACGCGGCGCGGTTCGAGGCCGCGCTCGCGGCGCTGCGCGGCCCGCTGCGCCGCGACGGCCTGAGTGCCGAGCGCATCGACCCCACCCTGGTGCTGGTGGCCGCGACGATGGCGCGCACGCTGGGCAAGACACCGTACCCGACGCAGATCGCCGCAGCGCGGCTGCAGCTGGAGGGGCGCCTGGTCGAGATGGCCACCGGCGAAGGCAAGACCCTGGCCGCGGCGATGGCCGCCACGGCGGCCGCGCTGGCCGGCGTGCCGGTGCACGTGCTCACCGCCAACGACTACCTCGCCGCGCGCGACCGCGAGGCGTTGCTGCCGCTGCATACCGCTCTCGGCCTGAGCAGCGCGGTGATCGTCGGCGCCACGCCGCGCAGCGAGCGCGCGGCGCGCTACCGCGCCGACATCGTGCACAGCACCGCGCGCGAACTGGCCTTCGACTACCTGCACGACCACCGCAAGCTGGGCGGCGAGCGCGACCCGCGCGTGCTGCGCGCCCGCGCGCTCGACAGCCCGATGCAAGCCGAACCGGCCCTGCCGGGCCTGCACTTCGCGGTCATCGACGAGGCCGACTGCATCTTGCTCGACGAGGCCACGCTGCCGCTGATCCTGGCCGCGCCGGCAGGCGCGATCGACGTCGACGCCTACCGCCGTGCCTACGACATCGCCTGCACGCTGCAGCACGGGCGCGACTTCAAGCTGCATGCGGCGCAGCGCGCCGCGGCGCTGACCGACGCCGGACGCGGGCGCGTGGCCGAGTCGCTGCGCGGCGCCGAGCGCGGCGCATTGCGGCCGCTGCGGCGTGCGCACGAACTGGTGGAGGCCGCGCTGGCCGCGCGGCTGCTGCAGCGGCGCGGCTGCGAGTACGCGATCACCGGCCGCGGCCTGGCGTTGATCGACGAGGTCACCGGGCGCATCGCCGAGGGCCGGCAGTGGACCGGCGCACTGCACCAGATGGTGCAGCTCAAGGAAGGGCTCGAGCCGACGCCACCGACCACCACCGCCGCGCAGATCACCTACCAGCGCTTCTTCGCGCGCTACCTGCACCTGGGCGGCACCAGCGGCACGCTGCGCGAGGCCCGCCACGAGCTGCAGCGGCTGTACGGCTGCCGCGTCGTGCGCATGCCGCTGGCCAAGCCCGACCGGCGCGCCTGGCTCGGCGAGACGGTGTGGCCGACGGTCGAGGCGCAGTGGGCCGCCGTCGTCGAGGCGGTGCGGCGCGAACGGGCCCGCGGCCGCCCGGTGCTGGTGGGCACCGACAGCGTGGCCGCCTCCGAACAACTATCGGCACGGCTGCGCGACGCCGGCATCGAACACCAGGTGCTGAACGCGCTGCAGGACGCCGACGAGGCGCAGTGCATCGCGCACGCCGGGCAGCGCGCGACCGTGACGGTGGCCACCAACATCGCCGGCCGCGGCACCGACATCCTGCTCGGCGACGGCGTCGCCGCATCGGGTGGGCTGCACGTCATCGCGACGACGCGCAACCGCTCGCGGCGCATCGACCGCCAGCTGATCGGCCGCGCCGCGCGCCATGGCGACCCCGGCTCGGCGGAGCGCGTGCTCTCCCTCGAAGACGGGCTGCTGCGCCGCCAGGTGCCCGCTGCGCTGCGCCGCGCCCTGGCACGCGGTTCGTGCGGCCGCCGCGTGCGCGCCGCGGCGGCGAACTGGCTGTTCGCCTGGGCGCAGTCGCGTGCCGAGGCGGACGATCGCCGCCTGCGCCGTGAACTGCGGCGTGCCGAGCGCGGGCTCGGCGAGCTGTACGCCTTTGCCGGAGGCACCGAATGAATCAGGAGATCGACCCACCATGAAGTTCCATCCTCCCATCGCCCTGCTGCTGCCATTGCTGCCGGCGTCCGCTTTTGCCCAGGCGCCCGCGGGCAGCCTGGACTGCATGATCCAGCCGCACCAGATCGTGCAGGTGGGCAGCCCGGTGCCGGGCGTGATCGAGCGCATCGCGGTCGATCGCGGCGAATTCGTGCAGCGGGGCCAGCCGATCGTGCAGCTCAGTGCCCAGGTCGAGCGTGCAGCGCTCGCGGTGGCGCGCGAGCGCGCGCAGCAGCAGGGCGAGGTGACGTCCGCCAGCGGCGCCCACGAACTCGCCCGCCGCGAGCTGGAGCGCGCCAACGAGCTGTACCAGCAGAACTTCGTCAGCAAGACCTACCTGGACAAGCAGCGCGCCGAAGCGCAGGTGGCCGGCGGTCGCACCGATCAGGCGCACGAGAGGCGCAAGCTGTCCAGCCGCGAGGTCGAGCTGGCGGCGGCACAGCTCGAACAGCGCACCATCCGCGCGCCTATCGCCGGCGTGGTGATCGAGCGTTTCATGTCGCCGGGCGAGTACGTGGACCAGAAGCCCGTGCTGCGGCTGGCCGCGATCGACCCGTTGCGGGTGGACGTGCTGGTGCCTGCAGCCGTCTTCGGCCAGGTCGAGTCCGGCATGAAAGGCCGCGTCTGGCCCGAACTGTTCAAGGGCAGCGAGGTGGGTGCCGTGGTCAAGACGGTGGACCGCGTGATCGACGCGGCGAGCAACACCTTCCGCGTGCGCCTGGAGTTGCCGAACCCGGACGGCAAGCTGCCGGCCGGGCTGCGCTGCAAGGTCGACCTCGGCCTGAACCTGCCGGCGCCGCCGGGCCGCAGCGCCGGCGCGGCGCCGCCCGTGACGGTGAGCGCTCCGAGTGCGGGCTTGACCGCGGTGGGGCAGCGCCGCTGAGGATGAGAAACCCGGGATGAAGCTGCTGCGCGCGCTCTCCGCCTGGTTCGACCGCAAGGCCGAGCGCAGCGCCGTGGTCGAGGAGTGCGAACCTCGCATCCTGTATTCGGCCGACGCCGCGCCCTGGATGTGGGCCGGCACGGCCGAGGTCCGGCTGGTCGACGACGCCGCGGTGGATGCGCAGAGCGTCGCGGCGGCCGAGCCGTCAGGTGCACAGGCCGGCTCCGAAGTCGAGGTCGTGCAGCGCATCGAGCTCGTCTTCATCGACTCGCGCGTGGCCGACCGCGAGGCGCTGATCGACGGCATCGCCGCGCGCAGCGACGGCGCCACGCGCTTCGAGGTGGTGACTATCGAAGACGGCAGCGACGGTCTGGCGCAAATCACCAGCGCACTGTCCGGCCGCAGCGGCATCGCCGTCGTGCACATCGTGTCGCACGGCGACAGCGGGCGGCTGCAACTGGGCAATATCACGTTCGACACCGCGGCCCTGGAAGCCCGCGCGGCCGAGGTGGCTGCCTGGGGCGACGCGCTCGCCGACGAGGCCGACCTGCTGGTCTACGGCTGCGACGTGGCGGCCGGCGATGGCGGCCGTGCGTTCATCGACGCCCTGAGCCGGCTCACCGGCGCCGACGTGGCCGCCAGCGACGACCGCACCGGCGCCGCGGCCGCCGGCGGTGACTGGGAGCTCGAGTACCAGGCCGGCAGCGTGGAAGCCGGCGTCGTGCTCGACGCGGCCCTGCAGGCGCGGTTCACGGGCGTGCTCGCCGACACCACAGTGCACAGCTACCAGCCGGTGTTCAGCGAGCTGGTTGACCAGGCGTACGAGCTGAAGTCCGATCAGCCCTGGGGCCAGACCTTCCGCTACGACAGCCCGTCCGCGACCTACACCGTCGACAAGATCGGCCTCGTGCTCTACCGCGCGAGCGACGCCCCCGCGGGCCAGACCATCACCGTGTCGCTGCGCTCGAGCTGGAACGGCGCGGTCATCGCCAGCGGCACGGTCTCGAGCAACAGCCTGTCGACGAGCGAGGCCTGGGTCACCATCAACCTCACCAGCCAGGCCACGCTGAGCGACAACCAGACCTACTTCATCCGTCTGGAGTCCAACAGCGCGGGCGGCAAGGTCTACTTCGGCGTCGACGACACCGGCACTTACACCACCGGCGACCTGATCAACAAGGACGGCGTGGCCCAGAGCGGCAGGGACGCGGCGTTCCGCATCGTCCAGGGCAACGCAGCGCCGACCTACAGTGTCGGTGACGGCATCGTTACCACTGCCATCGGCTCCAATGCGGACGACGGTTGGAGCGCGACGGTGCAGCCCGACGGCAAGATTCTGGTGGCGGGCCGGTCTTTCAACGGCAGCAAGTACGACGTCGCCTTGGTCCGCTACAACACCGACGGCACGCTCGACACCACGTTCTCGGGCGACGGCAGGCTGACCACTTCCGTCGGGGCGGTCGACGACATTGCGCGGAGCGTGACGGTCCAGGCCGACGGCAAGATCCTGGTGGCCGGCGTGTCGCACAACGGCAGCAACGATGACTTCGCGCTGGTCCGCTACCACGCCGACGGCTCGCTGGACACGAGCTTCGGCGGCGGCGACGGCATCGTCACCACGGCCATCGGGACCTCCAACGACCAAGCGCGCGCCGTCGTCGTCCAGGCCGATGGCAAGATCCTGGTGGCGGGCTTGTCCTTTAGCGGGGGAGAGGGGGGGAGTGACCGATTCGCTGTGGTCCGCTACAACGCCGACGGTACGCTCGACACCACGTTCTCGGGCGACGGCAAGCTGACCACCGATATCGGCTCCGGCGACGACGAAGCCCGCAGCCTGGTGCTTCAGGCCGACGGCAAGATCCTCGTTGGCGGCTTGTCCTTCAACGGCAGCAATAACGACTTTGCCGTGGTCCGCTACAACACCGACGGCACGCTCGACACCACGTTCTCGGGCGACGGCATGCAGACCACCAACATCGCCGGGGGCGCGGATGGTGGTTGGAGTGTCGCGGTCCAGGCCGATGGCAAGATCCTGCTGACCGGCTGGGCCGACACCGGCCCGACCAATGACATCGCATTGGTCCGCTACAACACGAACGGCACGCTCGACACCACGTTTTCGGGCGACGGCATCCTGACCACCGCCATCGGGCCTGGCGACGATGAGGGCCGGAGCGTGACGATTCAGGCCGACGGCAAGATCCTCGTTGGCGGCCTGTCCAGCAACGGCAGCAATGATGATTTCGCGCTGGTCCGCTACAACGCCGACGGATCGCTCGACACCGCGTTCTCGGGCGACGGCATCCTGACCACCGCTGTCGGGCCTGGCGACGATCTCGCCCGCAGTGTGATGGTCCAGGCCGACGGCAAGATCGTGCTGGCAGGCGTTTCCTCCAACGGCACGAATGACGACATTGCCCTCGTGCGCTACACCGCCGACGGCCGCCTGGACGAGGGCTTCGATTCGTCCTTCACGAACACCCTCGGCGGCCCGGTCGCCTTCACCGAAGGCGGGTCGGCTGTGGTGCTGGACGGCGACGTCCGGATCTACGACGCCGAACTCTCCGCGGCCGACAACTTCAGCGGTGCCACGCTCACGCTGGCGCGCAACGGCGGCGCCAGCAGCCAGGACGTGTTCAGTGCCACCGGCACCTTGTCGTCCATCTCGGCGGCCAGCGGCAACGTCGTCGTCGGCGGCACCACCATCGGCTCCTACACCCACAGCGGCGGCACGCTGGTGTTCACCTTCAACAGCAGTGCCACCAACACGCGGGTGAACTCGGCGATGCAGCAGATCGCCTACAGCAACTCGAGCGACGCGCCGCCTTCGAGCGTGCAGGTCGACTGGACCTTCAGCGACGGCAATACCGGCGCCCAAGGCAGCGGCGGGGCCCTGCAGGCGACCGGTAGCACCATGGTCAGCATCACGGCGGTCAATGACGCGCCGGTGCTGACCGGTGCCAACGACATCGCCATCAACGAAGATCCGTCACCCAACGGCGGCACTCTGGTGTCCGCACTGCTCACGGGCCACGTCGTGGACGACAACGCCACCGGTATCGCCGTCGTCGGCGTGGTCAACAGCAACGGCAGCTGGCAGTACAGCATCGACGGCGGCGGCAACTGGACCGCCTTTGGCAGCCCTTCCACCGCCGCGGCCCGTCTGCTGGCTGCCGACGCCCTGGTGCGCTTCGTCCCTGACGCCCAATGGAACGGCACCGTCAGCAACGGACTCACCTTCCACGCCTGGGACCGGACCAGCGGCAGCAACGGCGGCACGGCGAACCTGACGCCGAACTTCACCGTGCTCGACCAGTTCGGCACCGCGTCCTACTCGAACAACAACGGCAGCGCCAGCTGGGCCTCGAACTGGGTGGAAAGCAACGACGACAACTCGGCCACAACCGGGGACGTGGTGATCACCGGCGGCGAGCTGCGCCTGGACAACAGCGACGGCGGCTCTCTCGAGAGCCTCACGCGCACGGTGAACCTGTCGGGTGCCGCCAGCGCGACCTTGTCCTTCAACTTCAGGACCGATACCGGTGTCGACAGTACCGACGCGTTCATCGTGCAGGTGTCCGGCGACGGCGGCACGAGCTGGACGACGCTGGACACCTTCACCAACATCACCGGCGCTTCGTCCGGTTCGCGCAGCTACGACATCGGCGCCCATCTCGCCGCGAACACGCAGGTGCGCTTTGCCGTCAGCGGCAGCAGCTACACGGGCACGACCGAGTTCTTCTATGTCGACAACGTGCAGGTCGCCTACACCGTCCCGCAGACCGGGGGCAGCACCGCTTTCTCCACGGCCACCGCTTCCACCAGCCTGACCGTCAACGCCGTCAACGACGCGCCCGTGCTCAGCTATGCGGGCGGCAGTGCCACGATTCCCGAGAACTACGGCCCACTGGTGCTGGCGGCGTCGGCCACGGTCAGCGACGTCGACTCGGCGAACTTCGATGGCGGACAGCTGGTCACCACGATCACCACCAACGCCCTGCCGGAGGATCAGCTCACCGTGCGCCATGTCGGCACCGGTGCCGGGCAGATCGGGGTCAGCGGCAGCAATGTCACGTTCGGCGGCGTGGTGGTGGCTACGTTCAACGGACCGACCAGCGCGGGCACGCCGTTGGTGATCACCTTCAACGCCAACGCCACGGCGGCGGCGGTGCAAGAGGTGGCCCGCAACGTCACCTATCAGAACACTTCCGATGCTCCGTCGGCGGCACCTCGCACGATCCAGGGTTATCTGACCGACGGGGATGGGGGGACGAGCAGCCTGGCTTCGGGCACCGTCACCACGACTCCGGCGAACGACGCGCCCAGCGCCACCAACCTGAGCGCCGGCCAGACCTACACCGAAGACACCCCGCTGGCGCTGGCCGCCATCGTCGTCAGCGACGTGGACAGCGCCACCGTCACCGTCACGCTGACGC
>LNFM01013693.1_pt1 | contig 20012 bp, 16 predicted proteins | sample 596031 | NCBI WGS metagenome assembly LNFM01 (sample SAMN04254537, study PRJNA301005) | activated carbon metagenome | isolation source: dual media filters at the Ann Arbor, Michigan drinking water treatment plant | place: USA: Ann Arbor | reverse complement strand
TCATGCTCATCTTGACGTTGGCGATATCGACGCCCGTGCCGTCGGACTTCACACGTACCTTGACGTTGTAGTCGACGACGCGCTTGACGGGTACGAGGATCTTCATGTCTTGGGTCCTTTCCAGTTCCAGGATGTGCTGACCCGCGAGCGGGCTCAGGTCGCCCGGGCCCTCGCCCAGGCCAGCGGCGACTCGGCCCGCAGGATCAACAAGGCTTCAGCTGAACGCCGCGATGCCGGTGATCGCGCGGCCGAGGATCAGCGCATGCACGTCGTGCGTGCCCTCGTAGGTGTTGACGACTTCCAGGTTGACCAGGTGGCGCGCCACGCCGAACTCGTCGCTGATGCCGTTGCCGCCGAGCATGTCGCGCGCCACGCGAGCGATGTCCAGCGCCTTGCCGCAGGAGTTGCGCTTCATGATCGAGGTGATCTCCACCGCCGCCGTGCCCTCGTCCTTCATGCGCCCCAGGCGAAGGCAGCCCTGCAGACCGAGGCTGATGTCGGTCAGCATGTCGGCCAGCTTCTTCTGGATCAGCTGGTTCGCCGCGAGCGGGCGGCCGAACTGCTTGCGGTCCAGCACGTACTGGCGCGCGCGGGCGTAGCAGTCCTCGGCAGCTCCCAGGGCGCCCCAGGCGATGCCGTAGCGCGCGCTGTTCAGGCAGGTGAACGGGCCCTTCAGGCCGCGAACCTCGGGGAAGGCGTTCTCTTCCGGGCAGAACACCTCGTCCATCACGATCTCGCCAGTGATGCTGGCGCGCAGGCCCACCTTGCCGTGGATCGCCGGAGCGGAGAGGCCCTTGGCGCCCTTGTCGAGCACGAAGCCGCGTATTTGTGAAGGTCCGGCGCCTTCGTCGACCTTGGCCCACACCACGAACACGTCGGCGATCGGGCTGTTGCTGATCCACATCTTGCTGCCGGTGAGGCTGTAGCCACCAGGCACCTTCCTGGCTCGCGTGATCATGCTGCCGGGGTCGGAGCCGTGGTTGGGTTCGGTGAGGCCGAAGCAGCCGATCCACTGGCCCGAGGCCAGCTTAGGCAGGTACTTCTGCTTGGTGGCTTCGTTGCCGAATTCGTTGATCGGCACCATCACCAGGGACGACTGCACGCTCATCATCGAGCGGTAGCCCGAGTCCACGCGCTCGACCTCGCGGGCGATCAGGCCGTAGGCGACGTAGTTCAGACCCGAGCCGCCGTAGGCCTCGGGGATCGTCGGCCCGAGCAGGCCCAGTTCACCCATTTCGCGGAAGATGGCCGGGTCGGTCTTCTCGTTGCGGAAGGCGTCCTGCACACGCGGCAGCAGCCGCTCCTGGCAGTAAGCGTGCGCCGCCTCGCGGATGGCGCGTTCGTCGGCGGTGAGTTGACCATCCAGGGACAGCGGATCGTCCCAGGAGAAGGTATTGCGGTTCGAAGCCATGGCTGTCTCCTAGTCCTGGTTCATCAGCTGGCGGCCGACGATGATCTGTTGAATCTGCGTGGTGCCTTCGTAGAGGCGAAGCAGCCGGACGTCGCGGTAGAAGCGCTCGACCGGGTATTCGTTGATGTAGCCTGCGCCACCGTGCACCTGCACGCCGCGGTCGGCCACCCGGCTGGCCATCTCGGTGCAGAAGAGCTTGGCGCAGGACACGCGCATCGACACGTCCGGGTCCGACACGTGCGCCGGCTTGCGATCGAAGCGCTCGGCCACGTCGCGTACCAGGGCCCAGCCGGCGAGCAACTCGGCCTGGCTGTCGGCGAGCATGGCCTGGACCAGCTGGAACTCCCCGAGCTTCTTGCCGAACTGCTTGCGCTCGCGCGCGTAGCGGGCCGACTCGTCCAGCACGCGCTGCGCGATGCCGCAGGCCACCGCCGAGATGTTCAGCCGCCCTCGGTCGAGCACCTTCATCGCGGTCTTGAAGCCCTGGCCGGGCACGCCGCCGATGATGTTGGCGGCCGACACGCGCACGTTCTCGAGGATCACGTCGCAGGTCATCGTGCCGCGCTGGCCCATCTTCTTGTCCTTCTTGCCCAGCGTGATGCCGGGCAGATCGGCGGGCACGATGAAGGCCGACACGCCCGAGGCGCCGGGCCCGCCGGTGCGCGCCATCAGCGTGAAGGCACCGGCACGCGGCGCGTTGGTGATGTATCGCTTGGTGCCGTTCAGGATGTAGTGGTCGCCGTCCAGCTCGGCGCGGGTCTTGAGCGCTGCGGCGTCGGAACCTGCGTCGGGTTCGGTCAGCGCGAATGACATCACCAGCTCGCCGCTGGCCACGCGCGGCAGGTAGTCGGCCTTCTGGTCGGGCGTGCCGTCCATCAGGATGCCCTGCGAGCCGATGCCGATGTTGGTGCCGAATACCGAGCGGAAGGCCGGCGCGGTCTGCCCGAGTTCGAAGTTGACCTGCACCTCCTGGCTGACGGACAGGCCGATGCCCCCGAACTCCTCGGGCACCGTCAATCCGAACAGGCCCATCTCCTTCATGGCCTCGACCAGTTCGGCCGGCACTTCGTCGTGCTCCTCCAGATGGTTCTCCGAAGGAACCAGTTGTTCGCGCACGAAGCGCTGCACGGTGGACAGCAGGATGTCGAACGATTCTTGGTCGAGGGCCATGGTGGCGGGTCCTTCGCGCGGGACAGTGTCCGGGTCAGCGGTGCCCGAAGACGGGCTTGCGCTTCTCGAGGAAGGCCTTCATGCCTTCGTGGGCGTCGTCGCTGGCGAATCGGGCGTGCAGCTGGCGGCGCTCGAAGCCGATGCCCTCCGCCAGCGAGCCCTCGTAGGCGCGGTTGACCGACTCCTTGATCACCATCAGCGCGGGCAGCGAGAAGCCGGCGATCGTGGTGGCCAGGGCCAGGGTCTCGTCGTACAGGCGTTCGGCGGGCACGACACGCGAGACCAGCCCATAGCGGTCAGCCTCGGCGGCGTCGAGCGTGCGCGCCGACAGGCACATGTCCATCGCCTTGGCCTTGCCGACCGCGCGCGGCAGCCGCTGCGTGCCGCCGGCGCCCGGCATCATCGCGAGCTTGATCTCCGGCAGCGCGAACTTCGCGTTGTCGGCGGCGACGACGATGTCGCAGGCCAACGCCAGCTCGCAGCCGCCGCCCATGGCAAACCCCGCCACCGCGGCAATCACCGGCTTGCGGACGCGCCGGATGGTTTCCCAGTTGCGGGTGATGAACTCGCCGCGGTAGACGTCCATGTACGTCCAGTCGGCCATGGCCGCGATGTCGGCGCCCGCCGCAAAGGCCTTGGCACTGCCGGTGATCACGATCGCACCGATGCGGTCGTCGGCGTCGAAGGCCAGCAGCGCCTCACCCAGCGCGTCCATCAGGGCGTCATTCAGTGCATTGAGCTGCTGGGGCCGGTTCAGCGTGATGACGCCGACACGGCCGACCGTCTCGGTCAGGAGGGGGGAGGGTGTCGTCATCACCGTGCTCGTCATCACTCTGACCGCGCCGTCACTCGACGATGATCTTGCGATCGCGAATCAGCGCAGACAGGGTCTTGCCCTCTTCCGCCAGCAACTTCCTGAACTCGGCGGTCTCCAGCGCCACCGGCTCGGCCCCCAGGTCGCCGAAGCGCTGCTTGAGCGCTGCACCGGCCAGCACCTTGGTGAGTTCACGCGACAGCCGCGTGGTGACCTCGGCGGGCGTGCCGTTGGGCACCCACACGCCAAACCAGATGTCCAGGCTGGCGTCCTTGATGCCCAGGTCCGCATAGGTCGGCACGTCGGGGAAGAACGGCGACTTCTTGTCGCTGGCAACTGCCAGCAGCTTGACCTTGCCGCTCTTGATGTGCGGGAAGGCAATGCCCGGGTCGAAGACGATGTCGGCCTGGCTGGCCATCACGTCCTGCAAGGCGGGGGCGGCACCGCGGTAGGGCACATGGGTGATGAAGGTGCCGGTGCTCTGCTTGAAGAGTTCGCCCGCCAAGTGGGGGGGTGTGCCAGCGCCGGCGGAGGCGTAGCTCAGCTTGCCCGGGCTCGACTTGGCCATCGAGACGAGTTGCCTGGCGTCCTTGACCTCCAGGCCTGGCCGGCTGACCAGGTACATCTGAGTGCGCCCGATCCCCATCAACGGCGTCAGATCACGCGAGGGCAGAACGGTGGCGGACTTGAACAGCGACGGGTTGGCCGTCTCCACCGACGTCGGCGACAGGAACAGGGTGTAGCCGTCTGGCGTGGCCTTGGCCGCTTCGGCAGCGGCGATGTTGGCGCTGGCGCCGGGCTTGTTGTCGACGATGACCGTCTGGCCCAGCGCCTCGCCCAGGCCCTGGGCCACGACACGCGCCATCACGTCTGTCGTGCCGCCCGGCGCGAAGCCGACGACGATGCGGATGCCCTTGGCGGGCCAGGAGGCCTGGGCCATCGACGAGCTGGTGGCGGCCAGCGTGCCGATCGAGACAAGGGCTGCGACGAGGCAGCGGCGCACGAGGTGTTGGCGCGGGGTGGTCATGGTGGAGGTCTCCGGTTGTTGTCGTGGGTAAAGCAGGGGCGTGTGAAGGAAGGGCTTCAGAGCAAACCGTCGCGCAACATTTCGCGCAGCTTGAATTTCTGGATCTTTCCGGACGGGGTGGCGGGCATGGCGTCACGCACGATCAGGCGCTCGGGGATGTACTGCACGGCGACCTTCTGCGACTTCAGGAACTCGACCATGCCGGCCAAGTCCAGCGTCTGGCCCGCCTTGGGCACCACCACCGCGCAGGCGCGTTCGCCCAGGCGCTCGTCGGCGTAAGCCACGATCGCCACCTGGGCAACCGACGGATGCTTGTAGAGCAGCGCCTCGATCTCGAAGACCGGGATGTTCTCGCCGCCTCGGATGATCACGTCCTTGCTGCGGCCGCTGATGCGGATATAGCCGTTGACGTCCAGCGTCGCGAGGTCGCCGGTGTCGAACCAACCCTGGGCATCGGTGCCGTTGAGCTGCGGGCGGTGCAGGTAGCCACCGAAGTTGGAGCACGTCCGCACGAGCAGCTTCCCGACTTCGCCCGCAGGCAGGGCCTGGCCGTCGAGACCGACCACCTTGACCTCCACGCCGGGGAGCGGGCAGCCGTCGGTGGTGCAGGCGAGCTGGTCGTCGTCGTCGAGCTTGATCAGCGTGACGGCGCCGTTCTCCGTCATGCCCCAGGCCGACACGATCTTGGTGCCCAGGACCTTTCGGGCCTGCTCGACCAGCGGGCCGGGAATCGGCGCACCGGCGCACAGGAAGGTCTTCAGGCTCGGCACGGCGGTGCCAGATTCCTGCACTGTCTTCGTCAGGTCGGTCAGGAACGGCGTCGAGGCCATCGTGAAGCTCACGCGCTCGGTGCGGATGAGCTCGATCGCCTTCTTCGGCTCCCACTGGTCCTGCAGCACCACGCTGGCGCGCAGCATGATGGGCATCATCAGGCCGTACATGAAGCCGGTCTGGTGCGCCATCGGCGACGCCATCAGGACGACGTCGTCGTGCCCCAGGGCCAGGCGCTCCGCATACGGCACGATGTTGGCCATCACCGTGTTGGCCGAGTGCATCACGCCCTTGGGCTCGCCCGTGGTGCCCGAGGTGTAGATCAGTTGCGTGATGTCGTCCGGGCCCGGGCGGTGGCGCGTCAGGATCTCGCGCGCGTCGGGCTCGTTCTCCCAGGCTGGCTCGGTGAGCAGGGCTTCGAAGTCGTCGGCGCCGCCACCGCCCACGACGACGATGCGTTGCAGGTGCGGCAGGCTGGGCTGCAGACTCCGGGCCATGGCCTCGTGGTCGAAGCCGCGGAACAGCTTGGGCACCACGAGCACCTTGGCCTCGCCATGCTTGAGCATGAACGACAGCTCGCGCTCGCGGAAGATGTGCATCATCGGGTTGAGCACCGCGCCGATGCGCGAGCAGGCCAGGTACAGCACGCTGAACTGCCACCAGTTCGGCAACTGCATCGCCACCACGTCGTTGCGACCCACGCCCAGGCGTGCCAGGCCCACCGCCACCCGGTCGGCCAGCGCCGCGAGTTCCCTGTAGCTGAACCGGCGCACCTCGCCCGAGTCGACGCGCACGGCCGTCAGGGCCAGCTTGTCGGGGCATGTGGCGACACAGGCATCCAGGTCGTCGTTGATCGTGCGGTCATGCCACCAGCCGCGGGCGATGCTCTCGGCGCGGCGGGGTGGCAGAAGGACGGGGTCGAACTCCATGGCTTGTCTCCGGAATGGTCTTGTGGGGGTCAGGCCGGCACGAACTTGCGTCCGGCGCGGGTGCGGGCGATGATGGTTTTCATGATCTGGGCGGTGCCGTCACCGATCTGGAAGCCCAGCACGTCTCGCAGGCGCTGTTCCATCAGCCCGCGGTCGTAGCCGCCGTGGCCGAAGCACAGCAGGCATTGGTGGATCACGTCGTAGGCGAGCTTCGGGCCCCACCACTTGGCCATGCCGGCCTCGGCAGAGTGCGGCAGTCCCTTGTCCTTGAGCCACAGCCCCTGCAGGCACACCAGGCGCGCGCCCTCGACTTCGGTGTCGAACTGCGCCAGCGGATGCGTCACGCCCTGGAAGGCCGACAGCGGCTGGCCGAAGGCCTGGCGCTGGGTGATGTACTCCCAGGTCTCTTCCAGCGCCACCCGCGCCACCGCCAGGCACTGCAGGCCGATCAGCGAGCGCGAGAAGTCGAAACCGTGCATCACCTGCACGAAGCCCTTGTTCTCGTCGCCCAGACGGTGGTTCACCGGCACGCGCACGTTCTCGAAGAAGATCGATCCGCGGCCGATGGCGCGCTGGCCGTGGCAGTCAAAGCGGTTGGTCGTGACGCCCGGCGTGTCCATGGGCACCAGCAGTGCGGTCACGCCGTGCGCTGCGGACTCCGGTGTGCCTGTGCGACCGAAGACCACGGTGATGTCGGCCTGGTCCGCGGCGGAGATGGAGGTCTTCTCGCCGTTGATGACGTAGTGCTCGCCATCACGCTCGACGCGCAGGCGCAGGTTGGCCGCGTCCGAGCCGCCGCGCGGTTCGGTCAGTGCAATCGCACAGATCGCCTCACCCTGCACGATCTTCTTCAGCCAGGGCCCGACGATGTCGGGGTTGCCGTACTTGGACAGGATCTGGCTGTTCAGCGAGGCCAGCAGGTTCAGGTACGAAAAGCTCAGGTCGGCGCGCGCGATCTCTTCGTGGATCACGCCCGCCGCCAGGCAGCCCAGCCCCAAGCCGCCGAAGGACTCGGGCAACTCGGGGCAGATGAACCCGAGCTCGCCCATCTCGCGCAGCAGCGAGCGGTCCAGCACGCGCGTGCTGTCGCGCTCCTGGAATCCGGGCTTGACGCGCTCGTCGGCGAAGCGGCGCGCGGTCTCGGCCAGCGCCTGCAGGTCCGCATCGATGTACGGGTTGGGGTTCATCGTGGCGCCCCGGCTTACTTGGCGTACTTGCGGAAGTCGGGCTTGCGCTTGTCCTTCAGCGCGGCCACGCCTTCACGCGACTCGTCGGTGTCGTAGTACAGCTTCAGCGCGTACATGCCCATGCCGGCGATGCCGCTCTGGTGCGCGGTGTCGCAGTTGAAGCTGCGCTTGGCGATGGCGATGGCCGTGGGGCTGCGCTCGCAGATGGTCTCGGCCCACTCCTGCACGGTGGCGTCCAACTGGTCGTGCGGCACGCAGATGTTGGCCAGGCCCATGGCCACGGCCTCGGCGCCCGAGTAGCGCTTGTTCAGGTACCAGATCTCGCGCGCCTTCTTTTCACCCACCACGCGGGCCAGGAAGGCGGTGCCGTAGCCAGGATCCACCGAGCCCATCTTTGGACCGACCTGGCCGAAGATGGCCTTCTCGGAGCAGATGGTCAGGTCGCAGATCGTGCACAGCACATTGCCGCCGCCGATCGCGAAGCCCTGCACGCGGGCGATCACGGGCTTGGGCACGTCGCGGATGGCGGTGTGCAGCTCTTCCATCGGCAGGCCGATGGTGCCGCGGCCGTCGTAGTTGCCGTCGTGCGCCGACTGGTCGCCGCCGGTGCAGAAGGCCTTCTCGCCAGCGCCGGCCAGCACGATGCAGCCGACGCTGCGGTCGTAGCCCGCCTTGTTCAGTGCCTTGATGATCTCGTCGCAGGTGGTGCCGCGGAACGCGTTCATCTTGTCCGGTCGGTTGATGGTGATCCAGGCGACGCCGTTGCGGACCTCGTACAGGATGTCTTCGAAACTCATGTGAATGTCTCCAGGGTTCAAGGGGTTGGGACGGGTGGTGCAGCCGCCGTCGCGAGCGGGCCGAGGTTGTGTCGAGCAGCGCAGCCGTACACCCGTACGGCGAGCAGCGCAGGCGCAAGATCGGCCCGCGCAGCAGGCGGATGCGCCGCCGGGTCAGCCGTTCATGGTCAGACCGCCGGACACGCTCAGTACCTGGCCGGTGACGAAGGCAGCGTCGCTGCTGGCGAAGAAGAGGATGGCGCCCGGCAGGTCGTCGGGCTGACCGATGCGGCCCAGCGGAATGGAGCGCGTGAACGCCTCCATCAGCTTCTCGGGATTGCCCGCGCCTTCCTTGTAGTCGGCGAAGAGCGCCGTGTCGGTCGGGCCCGGGCAGACGACGTTGACGGTGATCCCGTGGCGGGCGTGTTCGCGGGCGATGGTCTTGGAGAACGCCACCAGGCCGCCCTTGCAGGCCGCGTACACGGCCTCGCCCGACGAACCGACGCGGGCAGCGTCGGACGCGATGTTGACGATGCGTCCCTTCTTGCGCGTGGCCATGCCCGGCAGCACGGCGTGGTGCATGTGCAGCGCGCCGGTCAGGTTGATGGCGATGAGCTTGTCCCACTGCACCGGCTCGGTCTTGGTGAAGGGCTTGAAGACGTCCCAGCCCGCGTTGTTGACGAGCACGTCGATCGGGCCGAGGTCCTTCTCGGCGGCGATGACGGCGGCGTCGACGCTGGCGCGGTCGGTGATGTCGCAGCGGAAGGCCTGGGCGCGGCCGCCCTCCGCCCGGATGCCAGAGGCCACCTTCTCGGCCGCGTCCAGGTTCAGATCGAACACGGCGACCGCCGCGCCTTCGCCGGCGAAGCGACGGCATGTCGCGCCGCCGATGCCGCCGCCGCCTCCAGTGACGATCACGGTGTGGTTGTCGAAGCGTTGGCTCATGAGGTGTCTCCGTTGCAAAAGGTCGTCAAGTAGGTGAAGATCAGTCGTATCCGTCTCTCTAGATACGTCAATATGTTGACGCAACTATAGGCCAAGCCAACTTCGCCCTCAAGAGGTTTGGTCCCTCTATAAGATAGTGGTAAACCCTATGCCCCAACTGCCCAACACGAAGATCGATCTCGCCAACAGGTTGTTCTTTCGCCTCTATCAATGCGCAAACATGTTGCATAAAACGGGGAGCCGCGCCGTCGAGGACGAAGGGCTGACCACGCAGCAGTGGGCCGTGCTGGGGGCCCTGTCGCGCGAGAAGTCGCAGGGCGGCATGAGCATTGGGGATCTGGCCCGCTACCTGATGGTGAGCCGGCAGAACCTGTCGGGCCTCATCAGCCGCATGGAGCGGGACGGGCATCTGGCCGTTGCCGCGAGCGGGCAGGACCGCCGCTCACGTGTGGTCACGATGACGGAGTCGGGACGACACGTGTGGCAGGACCTGGCCTTGCCCAAGATCCACGGCTACTACGAGGCCATCCTGTCGGACTTCTCGGTCAACGACGTGACGCACACGCTGCACTACTTGCTCAAGATGCTGGAGAACATGAAGCGGCTCGACACGGAGAGGCCGCCTGCAGAGGAAGGGGACGAGGGGCCAGCGGTGGCTTAGGGTTTGCGGATGAGGGGTGGACTTCGATGGAGGCTGCTTGCGTGGCCGTCACCGTCTGCCATCGAGGACAAGTCAAGAACGTAGACTCGTCGAAACCACTCCCGTCGTCGTGCCATGAATGAACATTTCCGTCCGGTGGCGCTCGAGCACGCGAGTCGCCTGATCAATCACGGCCCGACGGTCCTGGTGACGAGCGCGGCCGGGGCGCAGCGCAACGTGATGGCCGCGGCATGGTCGATGCCGGTGGAGTTCACGCCTCCACGCTTCGCCGTCGTTATCGACAAGAGCACATTCACCCGACAACTGGTCATGGCGAGCGGGGCCTTCGGGCTGTGCATTCCCGGTGCGGGACTCGCGGACTTCACCTATGCCGTCGGAAGCACGAGCGGCCGCCACGGGGACAAGTTCTCTCGCTACGGCATGGAGGTCAGGCTCGGACCGGTGCTCGGTGGTTGCGCAGCCTGGCTCGAGTGCCGGCTGATCAGAGAGCCGCATACCGAAGAGGCCTACGACACCTGCTTCGCCGAGGTCGTGGCCGCGGCTGCGGACGAGCGCATCTTCGCCAACGGCCACTGGTCGGTTCGTGACGACAACGAGGCCCTTCACACCCTCCATCACCTGGGCGGCGGCCATTTCGCGCGTGCCGGCAGCGTGATTCGGGCGAAGTCGCCTTAGGAAGCCGCGGCGCGGCGGAACCAGGTCGTCCAGGCCCCGGGCATGGCCGGCCAGCGTGGCCGACATCGGCCATGTGCTGGGTTTCTCAGAACCCACCAACGCCAACCGCTTCTTCGTGCGGCGGCTGCTGAACGACCGCTTCTGGCCGGTCCCACTCCGCGTCTGGTCAGGCCGATCCATCCTGGCGATGGATGAGAATGCGCCCGAATGGGGCTGCTGCCGGCAGGCACCGCCCTGTGCATGGCCCGTCGCCCAACCTTCCTCGAGCGATGCAGTCGACCTACCGTTTCGATGATGTCGAAGTGTTCTGCCGCGAGCGGCGGATCACGGTCCGGGGGCAGCCCGCGCCGGTGGGTGCCCGCGCCTTCGACCTGCTCGTCACCCTGATCGAGCGCGCGGACCGCGTCGTTGGCAAGGAAGAGCTGATGGCCGTGGTCTGGCCGGAGGTCGTGGTCGAAGAGGCCAACATCGCGGTCCACGTCTCCGCCTTGCGAAAGCTGATCGGCGCTCAGGCGCTCGTGACCGTGCCGGGCAGGGGGTATCGCTTCGCCAGGCCATTGATCGTGGACGGTGCAGCGGCCGCACTTGCAACGCCGATGCCACACGGGGCGGCCGATGGCGCCGAGCCGCCGGTCCCCGACAGGCCCGCGATCGCCGTGCTGCCCTTCGCCAACCTGTCCGTCGACAGCGAGCACCGCCACTTCGCCGATGGCGTCACGCAGGACATCGTCACCGGGCTGTCTCGCTTCCGCGCCCTGGTGGTCATCGCCCACGGCAGTTCTGCGGCCTACGCCGACAGGACCGTCGGCATCGACACGGTGGCCGCGCAGCTGGGCGTGCGCTACATCGTCGGCGGCAGCGTGCAGAGGGAAGGGCAGAGGGTTCGGGTGACGGCGCAGCTGATCGACGCGACCACGAACAGCCACATCTGGGCGGACCAGTACGACCGGGTGCTGGAGGACATCTTCGCCGTGCAGGAGGAGGTCACGCGCAGCATCGTGATCGCCGTGGCGCCCCACGTCAGCCGCGCTGAACTGCAAAGCGCCAGCCGGCGCCGACCGGCCAGCCTCGGCGCCTACCAGCTGGCCCTGCAAGCCTGGGCCATCGCGAGCCGTGCCTACGTGGCAGCGGACGCGACGTCGCTGCCCGCCGCTCTTGACGAGGCCACGCGGGCCCTGGCGATCGACCCGAAGTGCAGCCTGGCGTTGCGGACGCTGGGCCAGGTCCATTGGCAGCGCTTGTTCTTCAAGAGCGCGCCGAACCTGGTCGAAGCCTGGGAGACCAGCATGCACTGGACCCGGCTGGCCATCGAAGCCGACGAGACCGACAGCGCAGGCTATACCCAGAGGGCGTTGGTGCTGCAGCACGACCCGCGCGACGACGGCCGGTCGATCCCCTACGACGAGGCGCTGCACGACCTGGAGATTGCGACGCGGCTCAATCCCAACGACCACGGTGTCTTGCGCGTGCGCGGGCTGACCGAGGCGGTTGCCGGGCGGCCCGCAGAGGGCATCGGCCACCTGAACCAGGCCTTGCGCGTGGGCCCCGGCGATGCGGGCGTGCTGTCCCATCTGTCGCTGGCGCACTTCCTGGCGGGCAACTACGGCGAGGGTCTGCGCTGCGCCGCTCACGCCCTGGCCAAGCGACCGAAGGCGGCCAACACCTTGATGTTCGTGGCCATGAACGGCGTGGGTGCCGGCGACATCGACAAGGCGAAGTCGGCCTGGCAGGCGGCGCACGCCATCGCGCCCAGCTATATCGACGCCCGGACCAACGGCTCGTCGGTCTATCGGCTGGAACGCGACCGGCAGCGGCAACATGTCTTTCTTCGCATCGCCGCGGGGCTGGAAGACATCGCCGCTGCCGAAGGCCTGCGCTGACGCAGCCGCAGTCGCAGGAACCACGTCAGGGCGACGCGCGGCTCACGCGCGGGCCGCCAGGATCAGCACCACCGTGGCGGCGCACATGGCCGCGTTCGAGACGTTGACCAGCATGGCGCGGGTGACGCGGCGGTCGTCCTTTTCGTAGAGCCAGGCCGCCATCGTGGCGTTTGCGCCGAGAAACGTGCACCAGGTCCACAGCGAGTGCTGACGTGGATCGCCCAGATCGTCGGCAGGTAGCAGACCAGACGCGCCGAGTTGAAGAACGTGAACGACCAGGTCAGCCACTGCAGGTAGAGGCTGCGGCTGCGCGCGGCCGGCGCGTCTTGATCCCCGGCAGGCACCGCCGCCGTGCTCATGACCGAACCACCCAGACGCCCTTCAAGCCCGCATCGCTCAACTGCATGGCCACCGCGGTGGCCTGCTGCAGGTCGCGTGCCTGCACCAGCACCGGCAGGCCCTCTGGCAGGCCGGGCAGGCCGGCCAGGTCGCCTGCCGTGGCCCGTGCGTGGGCCGACAGCGCGAGGGCCAGCGCCTCGGCCCCGCCCCCGGGGGCATCGAGGTCGACGCGCAGCGCGCGCGGGCCCAGGGCGGCCGCCAGCGCCTCTGCCTGGGTGGCGGAGGCATAGCGCAGTGCGCGCGCGCGCACCGACGCCGTGTCGGGCGTGGCGCCTGGAAGACTCGGCATGAAGCGGCCTTCGTCGTCCAGCAGTGGCCACTCCACCTTGCTGGCCGTGGCCTTGGCGCCGTCCGACGCCTCCAGCGTTCCGCCACCGCAGGCGGCCAGAGCGGCACAGCCGCTCAAGATCAGCAAAAGATTGGTCTTCATCCAGGCCTCCGCGGGACGGGTTGTCCCTGGCCCAGACTGTCCGGCCCGGGGGCGGAACCTGTCCTTAATCGATCTAAAGGACGGCCTAAATTGTTTTCAAGGGCGTTGGCGGCGGACCAGGTGACTGCGCGGGTGGTCGGCCCAGTCGTCGTCGCCGTTGCGGAACACCGGCTTCGATGCCTTCAGCGACGGCTCGACCGACACCGCTCTGGCCGGCGAGGGCGCCGTTGCCATGCGCCGGGCTTGCGTGTAGTCAAGGCTTTGCACGCGCATCGGTCCACAGTGGAACTGCCGGGCCCGCAGGTCCGGTTTCACCACCGTGGAGAGATGAGCATGTTGAACATGACACAAGGTACGGCCCGTTCGTGGGCGCCGGCGGCCGCTTCGTGGGTCGTCGGCCTGGTGTTGCTGGCCGCTGCCGGGACTGCGCCTGCCGAGGAACTGAGCTGGCGGCAGAGCAGCATCCGCACGGAAGTGCAGGGGCTCAGCTACGTTCGCAAGGGCGTGGCGATGTTCGCCAACGGCGAGCCCGCGACGCTGACGTTCCACGGCGTCGGCGCACAGCCCGAGGGAGGCCGGCAGGCATTCAGCGGCCGCATGCTGATGCGCTTCGAGGACGGCGCGAGCTTCACCTTCGACATGCAGGGCATCATGCAGTTCGGCGCTGCGGGTGCGCCGCCGACGATGTCGGCCAGCGGCAAGCTCGTCGAAGGCACCGGACGCTTCGCCGGCATCAGCGGCACGATCGAGTTCAACGGCCGGGGCATGGACATGATGGCCGAGGGCAACCTGGGCGACATCTTCGCCACCGGCCGTGCCGTCTATTCGTTGAACAAGCGACCGTAGCGCGGGGAGGCTGCTGCCGGTGGGTCTTGCCGCTCGGGTTGGCACCTGGGCATCGCGCAGCGGCCCGCGCAGGCGGCGGGCCGGGCCAGGGCGCGGGGTGGTCGGCTCAGTCGTCGTCGCCGCTGCGGAACAGACGCAGGTCGATGGCGTTGGCCATCGCCTGGTAGCCGGCATCGTTCGGGTGCAGGCGGTCACCGCTGTCGTAGGCGGGCAGCAAGCGGCCCGGGTTGGCCGGGTCGCGGAGCGCCTTGTCGAAGTCGATGACGGCGTCGAACGCACGGCTGTTGCGGATCCAGGCGTTCACGGCCTGCCGCTTGGCCTCGCCGGCCGGCGTGTAGTAGCCCGGGAAGGTGGTGCCCTCGAACGGGGTGAGCGTGGCGCCGTACACCTTCAGGCCGCGCTCGCGGGCCCGCGCGATGATCTGCTGGTGCCCGGCGATGATGTCGTCTGCGCTGACCTGCTGGCTGGCCAGGCCGAACGCGCCCGGAATGCCGATGTTGTTGATGCCTTCCAGCACGATCAGCCAGCGCGCGCCGGGGGCGTTGAGCACGTCGCGGTCGAGCCGCGCCTGCGCGTTCGGACCGATCAGGTCGAACAGCGTGCGGTTGCCACTGATGCCCTGGTTCAGCACCGCCACGTGCCGGTACTGGGGGCGCGCCTGCAGCCGCGCGGCCAACAGGTTCGGCCAGCGGCGGTTGGTGTCGACGGTGGACGCGAAGCCGTCGGTGATCGAGTCGCCCAGGGCGACGATGGCCGCACTGCGTTCGGTGCCGTTGGTCGTGACGCCCGACAGGAAGTACCACGACGGCACGGTGGCCGCGGTGGGCATCACCACCGCATCGGCGTAGTTGCCGCTGGGTGAGACGTAGGTCGTGCTCAACCCCAGCGAGTGCACCGTGCTGGCGGGGGTGGCCTGCGGCAGGTAGATGCTGATGGCCAGGTCGCCCAGGGCCGGCACGTCGAAGTCGATCGGGTCGCTCAGCGCCGGGGCACCTGGCGCGATGGTGAAGGTCGTGCGGCCCGAGAAGGTCAGCTTGCGGCTGGAGCCTGCCACCACGGCCGGGCCGCCGGCGTGCCGGGCCACGGTCACCGAGCCGATGCTCAGCGGTGTGGTGCCGTACTCGTTCGACAGGCGGATGCGGATCTTCGTACCGCCCACGCTGGTGCGGATGATCTGCCGCACGGTCTGCCCATTGAAGCTGCTGGGGTTGGGCGCCACGAACGGCGGCTCGAGGTTCTGCGGGCTGGCGGTCCAGGTGCCGATCCAGCGTGGGCCATCGTCATCGCGGGCCGTCGCCAGCGCCGGTACGAAGAGCGTCGTGGCCGTGACGGCCGCCAACAGGCCCTTGATCAGGCCGCGGCGGGTCCAGCCGAGTGCGGTGGCGCGCAGCGCGCGGCCTACATGCAAAGGATTCATCTCTTGTCTCCTCCGGCGCAGGGCCGGTCATGTCATGGTTTTTTTCGCTTGGCGGCCGGCGCAGCGTCGAGGAGGTCGTTGCACGGTCGGCCGCTGGCGCATGCTACTCAGCTTCGATCCGGCTGCACTGCAGGTGGCGGCTTCCTGGCGTGGGCACTCTGCAGCTCAAGGCACCGCTGTTGGGTCAGCACAACGTCTCACACGTCTTCTCCCATGTCTGTCAGCACGCGGGTGGACACTGCAGCGGCTCGCAGTGATGTCGGCCAGCTGCGCGCCAACAGATGCCTGAAGTTGGAGTGTCGATCGGTGTCATGAGCTCGCGATGCGGCTCAGGCGTCGTCACGCAAGCAGCCAGCGTCTCGTACGGCGAGCGCCTCACCGCTGAAGGCACCCAGGCTGTCGACCTGCGGCGGGCTCTGCGCGCATCGCCCCCCCAGCCGATCGCCCCGGCGGCGATCCCAGGCTATGCCGTGTTTCACCTTGCCTTCAACAAAGTTGCACCATGTCGGAAGACCCTCTGAAGCGTGTCGCGCCGATGCCCAGCGCGACGCCGCAGCCGCCAGGTCATGAGGTCACCGTCGACAACTGCGAGCGCGAGCCGATCCACATTCCGGGTGCAATTCAGCCCCATGGGGCCCTGATTGCGTTCGATGCGACCACTTCGATCATCCGTCACGCCTCGTCGAACCTGAAGGAATGGCTGTCGCCCGGACCGCTCCCGTTCAAGGGACGCACCCTCAAGTCGCTGATCGACCCTGATTCCTGGACTCGTGTCGAGCGCGCGGCCAGCGCCATGAGCGCGGGCGCGGTGCGCCACGAAGTGATCGCCATCCGGGCTTGCGCAGTAGACCGCATCGCCGATCGCCTGGAAGGCATCGTGCACCGTCATAGAGGCATCAGCATCCTCGAACTGGAAAGAGCGGCAGTTGGAGAATGCGACTGGCTGCAGGTTCACAACGACGTGATAAACGTCTTCAGAGGGACCGTAGACCTCGAAGAACTCCTGGGACAGATGACCGTCCAGGTGCGTCGCTTCACAGGATTCGACCGGGTGATGGTCTATCGCTTCGACGCCGACTGGCATGGCGAGGTCGTGGCCGAATCCCGCGCCCCGGAACTCGAACCCTACCTCGGCCTCCACTATCCGGCGAGCGACATCCCGGCCCAGGCTCGGGAGCTTTATCGAACCAACCTCGTGCGGTACATCGCCGATGTCGACTACGCGCCGGTCGACGTCGTGCCCTTGATCGACCCCGAGCGCCAGGAGCCGCTGGACCTCAGCTATGCGGTGTCGCGCAGTGTTTCGCCGATGCATCTGCGCTATCTGAAGAACATGGGGGTCACCTCGACGCTGACCTTGTCGCTGGTCGTGGACGGGAAGTTGTGGGGACTGATCGCCTGCCACCATCACGAGCCTACGGCGTTGTCGCTGCGTCTGCGGCAGACGGCTGCCGCGCTGGCCATCGGTGCGAGCTATCTGGTCAGCTGGCATGAGCAGCGTCTGCGGCTCATCGCGTCGCAGGAAGCTGCCTCCGGCGGCAGTCGGATCTTCGCGAGGTTCAATCATGCCGATGCGCCTCTTCGCGACGTGGTGGATTCCGCGTCGGCCGCCCTTCTGAAGCTCGTGGGTGCGACGGGCGGCGCGTTGTGGCAACGCGGCGATCGAATAACGTTCGGGAATTGGCCTTTGGCCCCCCGCGGCGAGCAGCTCTTCGACTTCGCGGAGCGGCTGCTCTCCAGCCAGGACGGCGACCTGCACGCTCTGGATGTGCTCGATCTGACGCCGCCGCTCGCGCCTGCGGAGCTCAAGCTCGTCTGCGGGATGATGGTCATCAGGCTTGGCAAGTTTGCCGATGCGGGGCTGATCTGGCTGCGACCGGAGCATCGGCGAGAGGTGACCTGGGGCGGCGACCCTGACAAGCCGGTCCAGGTCGAGCTGGACGCAAGCGGGCAGCCCATGCTGACGCCCCGGGCATCCTTCGAGCGCTGGAGCGAACTGGTGAAGGGGCGGTGTCGGGCCTGGAGCGAGCTGGACCGCGACTCCGTGCGCTTGCTGCTTCCGCTGCGCCAGATGCTGGCGGTGCGCGAGTCGCTGATGGAGGTGCGGACCAGCGATCGCCGGTTCCGCGCGCTGGTGGACCTCCAGTCCGATGCCTACTGGCAGACCGACCATGAAGGTCGGCTGGTGACGCTGAGCAAGACGCTGCCATTTGATGTTGCGGTGGTCGAGGGGCAGACGCTGCTGAGCCTGTTCGAGCCGGTCTGTGCGCCCGAGTCGCTTGGCGCCCTTCGCGAGGCGCTGGCGTCGGGTGGTGCCTTCCGCGATGTGCGTCTCGTGTCGCGCGTGCAGGAAGCGCCGGGTGAGTTCGAACTGCTGCTCAGCGGGGATCCACTGCGAGATCACCGCATGGTCGTGCAAGGGCTGCATGGCACGCTGACCAACATCACGCAGATGGTCCTGACCGGCAGGGAGATCCGGCGACGCGAAGCCGCGGAGGCTTCGAGCCAGCTGAAGAGCAGGTTCCTTTCCCAGGTGAGTCATGAACTTCGCACTCCGTTGAACGCGGTGCTGGGGTTCTCCGAACTGCTGCTCACCGACGCCGAGGCGACACCGTCACAGCATATGCAGGCCGAGCAGATCCACCAGGCGGGCACCTGGCTGCTGGCCATGGTCTCGGACCTTCTCGACCTCGGCAGGATCGAGGCGGGCGAGATCGGGCTCCAGTTGCAGCCCACGGCGCTGGCCGACGTGATGGAGCAGGCCACCTCGGTGTTGCAGCCCGACGCCGACGCCGCTGGGGTGAAGCTGCTGATCGACCAGCCGCCGCTTGCGCTCGCGGCGGTCGCGGATCCCACCCGTCTGAGGCAGGTTCTGATGAACCTGATCAGCAACGCCATCAAGTACAACCGCCGCGATGGAGACGTGCGAGTCTTCGCAGAGAAGGATGCCGGGGGAAAGCGCGTGAGGATCTGCGTCGCCGACACCGGCGTGGGAATGACGCCGGATCAGCTCTCGCATCTCTTCGAGCCCTTCAACAGGCTGGGCCGTGAGAACCTCGCGGCGACTCCGGGGGCGGGGATCGGGCTCGTCATCACGAAGCAGCTCGTCACCGCCATGAAGGGCTCCATCCAGGTGAGCAGCGAGGTCGGCGTCGGCAGCTGCTTCACCGTCGAGCTGGCAACGGCTCCGGACGGCACCTTGCCCGCAAGCGGGCAGGATCTGCCACTGCCCAGCCCCGAGCAGATCAACGAGGGGGCCGTTGTGGCCCGGGGCAGCGCGCGGGGCAAGGTCCTGTACGTCGGCGATGACCGCGCCAACGCAGAGCTCCTGCGATCCATCGTGTCGGCGTCCACCCCGGCTGAATTCACGCTTGCAGGGCGCACCGAGGAAGGGTTGGCCATTGCGCTGCGGGAGCAGCCTGCCGTCATGTTCATCGACCTGAATCTGCCGGGCCAGGGCGGTGTGTGGTTGCTCGGCAAGGTGCGGGAGCATCCGGATCTGCGAGATGTTCACTGCATTTTCCTCAACGCCGACATCGTGCCCGACACCCTCGCAGGCCAGCACGCGACGGGCTTCGACCAGAACTGGAGGGGGCCCATCGACTTGCGATGGGCTGGGAGCGCCCTCAACGCGGCGCTACTGGCAACGACACGGCCGCGCCGGCGACCCCCCGCCCGGTTCGACATGCCCGATGCGCTGGCAGCGCTCTCGGGGGCTACCGCCGAGTTGCTCGACACCTTTGATTTCGGGGTGATCGGCATGGACGCCGAAACACGGGTCACGGTCTACAACCTCGCCGAGTCGCGCCTGTCCGGTTGCCTGCCGGCGGCGATGATGGGCAGGCGGTTCTTCGAAGAGGTCGGGGTGTGCATGAACAACCCCCTCGTCGCCGGAAGGCTGGCCGGCGACGGTGATCTGGACACGGTGGTCAACTACACCTTCCGGCTCGGTCTCTGGGTTCGCCAGGTGCAGTTGCGGCTGCTGCGGTCACCATCGAGTCCGACGCGCTTCATCCTCGTGAAGACACTCGACGCCGGGTGATGAGCAACGATTCTCGGGACGGCTGAAGCGTGTCGGCGACGTTCTTGCCAAGCTGCCGACCACCACGTCGCACTTCGTCGGCCAAGTGACCGGGTTCGTCTGACGCCAGCGCCATGCCGTGGTCGCGCGCCCGCGTGCCCGCGGGTGTGGTCGATGCCGAGCCGGGCCAGCCCGAGCGGAAGTCCTGGGCCGCCTCTCAGGCGTCACTCATGTGCCGGCCCGGTCGGTCCGCGTCCGGCACGCGTGCTGGTGGTGGAGGACAACGCCGTCAACTGCCTGGTGGTGCAGGCCATGCTCGAGCAGCTGGGCATAACGGTCACGCTGGCCCACGACGGCGCCCAGGCGGTGGATGCCGTCCAGGAGCACGGCATCGGTGTGGTGCTGATGGATTGCCAGATGCCCGTCATGGATGGTTGCGAGGCGACGCGACGGATCCGAACGTTGGGGTCACCTCTCGCCCGGGTGCCCATCATCGCGCTGACGGCGCACGCGCTCGCGGAGGACAGGCAGCGCTGTCTTGCGGCCGGGCACTTCCATCACCGGGCCGTCCCGGCAGCCCGTGTTGAACGGGTGCCCGGACTTCCGGTGTTCGATCCCGCTCAGGCCTTGGCGGCCACCTTGCGCGCCTTGCT
>LNFM01012497.1_pt1 | contig 20013 bp, 20 predicted proteins | sample 596031 | NCBI WGS metagenome assembly LNFM01 (sample SAMN04254537, study PRJNA301005) | activated carbon metagenome | isolation source: dual media filters at the Ann Arbor, Michigan drinking water treatment plant | place: USA: Ann Arbor | reverse complement strand
CGGGAACGGCTGATCGAGAACACCCTGCGCCTGTTCAGCCCGCTGCTGTGAGGGCCGCTGCGCCTGCGCCAGGCCCGGGGGTCACTCCGGCTTCCGACGGCGCCAGCACGGTGGTGCGCTGGAGGTCGAGGTTTGCCAGCGCCAGGACCGTCATGGCCTCGCGGATCTGCGGGTTGTCGGCGCCCGTCGGGCCGAGGGTTTGCTTTGCCCGCTCGAGCTCGGCCACCGCCTGCTCGACGATCGCCTCGGCCGAATCGAGCGTCGCCTGCGCCTGCGTCCGGCGTGCTTCGGGATGGATTCCCTTGCGCACCAGCTCGAACGTCCGTTTGGTCTGGTCGCGCGCGTTCTCGCGCAGGGCGATCGCCTCGACCAGCTTGGCCTGGGCCGTCGCGACCGCGGCGGTCGAGGCGCCGATCGACTGCCCGATGGTCTCGAGCTGCGCCTCGGCGCGGCGCACCGCCAGCACGTACTGGTCGGGCTCGATGCGGAACAGGACCTTGCCGGCCTCGACGCGCTGGTCGGTGCCGATGCCGATCTCGATCACCCGGCCGCCGACCTCGGGGGCGATCTTCACCAGGTAGGCCTGCACGAGGGCCTGCGCCGTGTAGGGCGTGATGCGGTCGGCGGCGATGCCGTAGAGGAACAGGACGGCGCCGATCGCCATCACGATCAGCGTCAGGCGGCGCACCGGGTTGGCTGGCGGCCGTGTCTCGGCTTTCGGCGTGGCGACCGCGGGGTCCGATGCTGCCTGCTCGTCCGCCATGATGCAGTCCCCGGTTCGTCCGAGCATGGCGTCAGGCCATGCCGTCGTCCAGTGCGCCGGCGACGACGATGCAGCCGGGTGAAGGCACCGTCACTCCTTGCCGGCGGCCAGTGCCTCCGCGATCGCGCGCGCGGCGACGGCATTGCCGCGGTCGGTGAAGTGCATCATCGCATAGTAGGCGTCGAGGTCGCGGCCGGCATTCGCCTTCTCGAAGGCCGCCAGCGTGTCGAGCGTGGCGAGGCCCGCCCGGGCCGCGCAGCCCAGCACCCGGGTCAACGCCTCGCGCTGCCCGGCGGCGGCCCGGGCATCGAGGAACACTCCCTGCTCGGGCAGCGCCACCACCAGGGCATGGGCGCCCTCGCGCCGCGCCAGGGCCGCGAACCGCTCCATCAGGCGGCACGACACGACCAGCGGATCGGCCCCCGTGCCGGCCTCGCGGCCCTGCCAGGTCTGCTGCACGCCGAGGCGGCTCGCGACCCGGTCGGCCAGGTGCGAGTAGCCGAGAACGTGCCGGGCCGCCGTCATCGGCGAGGTGCCGCCGGTCGCCTGCACCGGCACGTTGCGCAGCGCGAGGCCGTGGCCGTCGGGGACGAACCACGGCTTGCCCCTGGCGTCCCGCACCGCGAGCGCGGTGCGCGAGATGTCGTCGGCGATGAAGGCCAGGATCACCGTCGCGGGCCTCAGCTCGGGGATCATGCCCTCCGCCCGCAGCACCATCTGCTCGAGGCCGTAGCCGCGCACGCCGGCATTGAGCACCGCGCGGTCACCGAGGCGCTCGAGATGCGCCGGCCAGGTCTCGTCGTCGCCGACGCCGAAGCCCTCGGTCATGGAATCGCCGAACGCGATGATCGGCGCGCCGAGCGATGGGCCGCTCGATGGGCCGGTCGACGGGCCGGTCGAGGAGCCATCGGCTGGAAGACCGGTCGAGGGACCGGCCGCCGGCGGCCGGTCGCGGTTGTGCGCGCGCGTGCCCTGCGCGGTGAAGGAGAGCGGCTTGCCGAGCATCGTTCCCGAGGAGCCGGGGATCGGCGCCCAGCCCAGCGTGGCATCGTAGGCGAACTGCGCCTCCCCCGGCGCGGGCGCCGGCGCCGCGACGGCATGGTTGGGCCAGCGCCACAGCGATGCGCCGGGATCCACGAGGCGCGATGCGGCCTCGCCGGCGAGCAGGCAGAGCACGACCGTGGCGGCGGACAGGGTCAGCCCGACCCGCAGCGAAGTCGGCCGGCCGGACGAGCGCGCGGTCATGGGGCGCCGGCGCCGGACGCGCGCTCGGGATCCTCGCCGGACGCGCCGATGTCCTCGCGAAGCGCCCGGAGCGAGCTCTCCCCGGCAACGAGCGCGCGGGCCCGCGCCTCGACCTTCGCGCGTTCCGCCTGGGAGAGAGAGGCGACGACCTCGTTCAATGTCCGCGCCAACGCAACCTCCCACGGGCATCCTGTGGCATGCCGTTGGATATACGCCACAGGCGTATGCTTGCCCATCCGAGACGCCGGCGTGCGACCCGCCATCTGCTCCTCGCGCCTCCGACATGCTTCCATTTGCTCGTCATGGCCGTCGAGTGATAGGTTACATGTAACCTATGGAGATCGTTCATGGCCTCGGCAAGGAAGCCCAAGTCCGCCCGCGTGGCCAAGGCGACGCGCGGGCCCAAGCCCACCCGCCTGAAGGTGCAGGAGCATCGCGAGCGTCTGCGGTCCCAGGGGTTGCGGCCCATTCAGATCTGGGTGCCGGACGTCCGCGCACCCGCCTTCCGGGCAGAGGCGCACCGCCAGGCGCTCGCCGTCGCGGCGAGCGCCCGTGCCCGCCGGGACCAGGCCTTCATCGACGCGGTGTCGGGCTGGGGCGATGAATGAGGCGTGGCGACATCTGGACCGTTGCCGGCGCAAAGGGGTACGCCGGCAAGCCACGCCCCGCCGTGATCGTGCAGGACGACAGCTTCGACGCGACCGGGTCGGTCACGCTCTGCGCCTTTACGACCGACGAGACCGAGGCACCCTTGTTCCGCCTGCCCGTCGAGCCGAACGAGCGCAACGGCCTGCGTGCTGCATGCCGCTTGATGGTCGACAAGATCACGACCGTCCCGAGGGCCAGGGTCGGTGCGCAGATCGGCCGGCTGGATGACGAGGACATCGTGCGGCTGAACCGGGCCATGCTCGTCTTCCTCGGGCTGGCGGCCTCGCCGCGGCGCTAGCGGCTAGCGCACGATCGGCTTGCGTTGAACCAATTCGGTTCGGTCATCCTGAGAGCCTGTGACTTTTTCGATGGTCGTTTTTTGGCGATTGATGAGGCCGCTATCGCGAACTTTTCTGTCGTCCTGAGCGCAGCGCCTGTCCTGAGCGAAGCAGTGTACTTTGGAACTTCTGGCGATGAGATCCTTCGCTTACGGCGCTTGCTTCGCAAGCGCCTTTGCTCAGGATGACAGGAGAGGGACGACAGACGCTGCTCTCAGGATGACGGACGCTGCGCTCAGGATGGCAGAGGAAGCGTCCGCCCGGTAGCAGGCCAACCGGCCATGCGCTGGCCACGCGCATCCGGCGAGACCCCGGCAGGCGTGGCTGCCGGCGAGGCTTGCCGATGCTCGCCGGGCTTCCGGCGAGCCTTCGTCATGGATGGGCCGGGCGCCGATCCGGGCGCCGGCCCGCGCCACCGTCAGGCGTGCGTCTCGATCAGGACCTCGGCATTCTTGACGCCGGTCAGGACGGTCTCCGCGACGTCGGTCACGTCCTGCAGCAGGGCCGTCGCCACCACCGTGTCGATCGCGCCGCCCCACGTGGTGCCCAGGTCCGTCTGGGCGCGGACGTACTCCAGCCCGACCGCCACCTTGCTCATCAGGGTGGTGATGTCGAGGCCGGCCGCCGTGTCCTGCGCCCCGCTCATGATGTCGACCAGCACGGAGCCGACGAACTTGCCGCTCTGCAGGGTCGCCTTGGTCTGGCCGACCCAGTAGGCGAGGCCGAGCGCATCCGAGTCGCGGTTGAACAGGTTGTCGTAGACGCTGTCGAGGAACGCGCTGATATCGGCGTCGCTGGCACCGAACGGATTGACCAGGAACGGATAGAGCGCCTTGGCCTCGTCGCTGATGCCGAACGAGCTGGCGATGTTCGAGAACAGCGTCGAGGGGCTCTGCGTTGCCGAGCCGACGTTGAACTCGTTCACCCAGAAATCGTGGCCGGGCCTGTCGCCGGCGCGGCCGAAGAACGCCGCGTAGGTCGCCGCGATCTGCTGTTCCGCCGTCAGCTCGACCAGGTTCAGCGTCGTCGACGAGGGACCGGTCGCCACCGGCACCACGTGGATCGTCACCGTCGTCTCGTCCATCGAGCTTCCGGCATTGCCGGCCTGGTAGGTGAACGTGTCGACGCCGAAGAAGCCCGCCGCCGGCGTGTAGGTGAACGTGCCGTTGCCGACCAGCTGCAGCGCGCCGTTATCGGGACCGTCGAGCAGCGAGGCGGTGGAGGCGTTCACGTCGTTGGCCAGCAGGCCCCGCGCCACCGTCGGCGCGAGCACCTCGCCCTGCTTCAGCACATAGGCGTCGGCATAGGCGGCGACGTCGTTGAAGCCCAGCGACTCGGCGACGAACTGCCCCATCAGGTCGTGCAGCTTCGCGGTCGCGTGAATGGCGTCGATGAAGGCCGTCTGGTCGGCCGGCGGGGCTGCGGGGTTGGGGCTGACGTCGAACGTGATTCCGAGCAGCGTCGGCTGGGCCAGGTTCTGGAAGCCGAAGGCCGCCGGGTTCGCATCGATCTGGGCCGTGAACGACGCAAGGTCGACCACGCGAACATCGCGGCCCTGCAGGACCAGCTGCGCCGCGGTGGCCTGGATCGCCGTGTTGATGTTCGCGACGGCGCCATCGCCGATTTGCTGGAGGATGGGCGCGAGCGAATTGCCCAACGGGAAGAAGCTGGGCGCCGGCAGCGTCACGAAGATGACCGTGCCGACGCCCTGGTCGAAGGCGGTGACGGCGGCGCCCTGGTAAGCCTGGACGATTCCCGTGCCCGCCTGCGTCGCCGCGGCGATCGCGGCCTGCGGGTTGTTCGGGTTGGCGCTGCCGATGAGGGCCTGCAGGTCGTTGAGCCCCATCAGGACCATCAGCGCCGAGTTGGCCGCCGGCTCGTTTGCGTTGGTGTGGGCGACGAAGTCGGCCATCTGGCCGGCGAGGTTGATGTTCTTGTTTAGCACCGCGGCGATCGGCGCCTGCTGGCCGGGCGGCAGCGCGGCGATCGCGGCCATGGCCTCGTCCGAGATGGCGGGATCGGCGACGAGGCCGAATGGCAGCGTGCCGATCGCCTGGGCGCCGCCGAAGGAGAAGTTGATGAGGTCGTCGCCGAGCAGCGACGCGACGTATTCCGGCATCACCGGCCCGTTGGAGAACCTGGCGGCATAGGGAATGACGGGAAGCGGCTCGATCCCGTCGGTGTTTATGCCCGCGGCCGTGGCAAGCGACAGCAGCTGGCTGCTGAGCTGGAATATCCGCCCGTTGTCCGACAGGCTGTCGCCGACCATGTAGAGTTGATCGAATGTCGCCATTGTCCTTTACCCCTCGCTGCGTGTCCCACGTGGCTTGAGATACACGCGATGCTCGTGCCGATCAACGCCGGCCCGGTTGCCGACACGTGTTCTTGATGGGGCAGGACGGCCTCAATCTCGCCAAAGTGTCGAGGAGCGACGAGCACCAGGAAGGAGCGGACGCACGCACGCGCGATCGGCGTCGGGTTGCCGGTCTCCGTCGGCTTCAAGCATCGCGGGAATCTTCCTGCCACCCCGAGCGCCTGTGACTTTATTGACCTCCCTTGTCATCCTGAGCGTAGCGAAGGATCTCGTTGCCCGAGGCCTGGACGACGACGGCTACAGATGAGGCGAACCATGCTGACGACGAAGCACAAGCCGGCGACGGTCGGAGAGATCCTCGGCGAGGAGTTCATGCAGCCGATGGGCCTGACGCAGGCCGCGCTGGCCGAGGCGATGGGGGTTCAGCGCAAGCACGTCGCCGAGCTGTGCAACGACCGCCGGACCGTGACCGCACCGACGGCGCTGATCCCTGGCGCGCGTGTTCGGGAACAGTCCCGATTTCTGGTTGAACGTGCAGCGACGTAACGATCTCTGGGAGGCGATGAACAGTCCGCGCGAGCGCGAGCGCATCGAACGTGCGAGGCCGCTCCGCGCCGAGGCGTAGCCCGCCGGAGTCCCGGCGATGATCGAGTTGTGCGAGCGTCGGATCACCCGATCCCGGGCGCGGCGATTGTCGCCGGGCTCTGGATCCGTGTACCGACGTCCGGCGGGGCCGCCACCGTGGCTGGCGGCGATCCTGGGAGAGGAAAGAGGAGGGCGCGATGCGGGACTACCTGGCCTGGCGGATGGCCTTCGGCGTGACGACGCCGTCGACCAACACCGTGGTGCAACCGGAATACGACGACATGCGGCCGGCCGGCGTCACCAACCACCTCGCGCGCATGGTGATCGCCGACGATCCGGTCACCTGCGACGCCGACTTCGAGCGCCAGCTCGAGGCGATCGACCGGTCGCTCGAGGACGCCGTCGGCCGGGTGATGGACGCCAGGCCCAACGCCTTCATCCTCGGCATCTCGGCGCTGGCGGTGTGGGGCGGCACGGTCGAGTGGGGCGAGGAGCTGAAGCGCCGCGTGCGCAAGGTGGCCGGCTGGGACATCCCCGTCGCCATCGCCTCCGACGCCGTGGTGGCCGGCTTGCGGGCGCACGGCATCGCGCGCCGGATCGCCATCATGGAGCCCTACTATCCCTGCATCGAGCCGCGGCTGAACGCCGTGCTGGGCGCCCACGGCTTCGAGATCGTCCGCTTCTGCCACATGCGCGGCAAGAGCCCCGCCTCGTACTCGGTGCTGAGCGCGCAGGACATGATCAAGGCGGCGCGCTCGATCGACGGGCCCGACATCGAGGCGATCGTCGCCTTCGACGCCAACCTGCCGTTCGGCCGGCTGGCCGACGAGGCCGAGCGCTGGCTCGACAAGCCGGTGCTGCAGATCAACGCCACCACCTACTGGCACGCGCTGCGCAGCAACGGCATCGCCGACAAGGTCTACGGCTACGGCTCGCTGCTGGCCCGCTTCTGAGGAGCGTGCGACATCGAGCCGGGCTCCCACGGGCTATTGGAGACGAACCGATGGCCGGTCTGGAAAGCGGGCGATCAGCTCGAGCTCGCGGGAGCGCTACGACAGCCACCCGACAGGGACATTCGCCCGCTTTCGAGATCGGAAAGATACCCTTGGCCTATGCCTGTCTCGGCGGCCAGGTGCAGTTGCGTCTCGCCGCGCCAATTGCGAATGGCCTTCAGCCGGCTGTCGCCTCGGAGAAGCGCCGCACTGACCTCCACCGGTAGCACGCCGTCGCCGACGGCCAACTCGGCCTTCCGGGTGTCGTAAATGGCAACGTCCTCCGCGTCCTCGCCCTCGTAGCCGGCGCGTTCGAGGAGGGCCTCGTATTCGGCGCGCGGCAACACCACCAGCTCCTCGCCGCCGGGCGTCCGGATGATCTGCGGTTCGCTCATCGCTCAGTTCCTCTTATAGGTCGTCGTTGCGAGCGAGTCATGCAGGCAGCGCACACGCCCGGTTCGAGCTCGAGGCCATCGACCGTGTACGATGTCGATGGAAGGAGCTCTCTCCATGGCGCACCAGCAGGCAGGCGACCCGACCTTCCACGATGCCTTCATCAGCTACTCCCGCAAGGACCGGCCGTTCGCCGTGCTGCTTCAGCGCGCGCTGAACGGCTACACCCCGCCGGGCGGGCTGCCCGTTCCCCGGCGCCGCCTGAACGTGTTCCGCGACGAGGAGGATTTCACCGGCACCGAATACTTCCAGGCGGTCCGCCATCATCTTGCGGGGTCGCGCAAGCTGATCGTCCTCTGCTCGCCTCATGCGCGGGCCAGCACCTTCGTCGATGACGAGATCAGGAGCTTTGCCAGGACCCATGCCGCCGGCGATCTGATCCCGGTCCTGATCGCCGGGCGCCCGGACGCCTCGGGGTCTCCCGACGATACCCAATTCGCGTTCCCGTCAGCGCTCTGCGAAATCCTCGAATTGCCGCTGGCCGCCGACTATCGCGACTTCGACCCCAAGGCCTCGAGGCTCGACGCGGGGCCCTGGCGGACGGCCTGGTTCAAGCTCCTCGCCGACCTCTGCAACTGCAGCCGCGCCGAGATCGAGATGCGCGAGCACCGCCGCAAGGTCCGCCAGCGCCTGCAATGGGGCGCCGGCGTCACCGCCGTCTCGGTCGTCCTGGCGGTCACCGCTTTCGTGGCAGACAACGCCTCGCGCCTCGCCGAGTCGAACGACCTCGCGAGCCAGGCCCTGGGCATCGCCGCCAGCGATCCCGATCGCGGCACGGCGCTGGCGCTGGACGCGATCGGCAAGCGCCGGACCGCGCTGGCCGTGAGTGCGCTGCGCGTCGCGCAGGCGAGCCTGCCGGAGATGCAGGCATCGGTTGCCCCGGAGGGCGGCCCCCACGATCCCATGGTCTTCTCGCCGGACGGGCAGCGCCTCGTCGTCGCCGACGGCGAGGCGGGCGCGCGCGTCCTCGACTTGGCGACGGGCAAGACGCTCCTCCAGCTCGCCACGGAGGGCAAGCCGCCCGCCGGGGTCGAGCTCTCGCCCGACGGCAGGCTCGTCGCGCTCTCCGACTTCGAAGGGGGCACCTCGGTCCACGAGTTCGCCACGGGCAAGCGCGTGGCGACGGTGAAGGGCACGCTGAGCTGGGTCGCGCCGTCGGCCGATGGCGCGCCGAGGTCTCTCGTCGTGCACGAGGGAACGGCGAGGCTGGTCGCGCTGCTGCCCGATGGATCCGAACGCGTCCTCCCGGGCATCGCCTTGCCCGACCTCTCCGAGGCGTCGTGGGCCGTGAGCCCCGATGGAAGGCGGCTGGCCGTCGCGACGGAAGGCGGCGGAAAGGGCCGTCTCGCCATCATCGACCTGGCGTCGGGCAAGGTGCAGACGCAGACGGGCGCCTTCTCGACCGCCGGCGTGGCCTGGAGCCCGAAGGGAACCTGGGCCGTGTCGCACTGGCTCATGGGGTTCGCCGTCCTCGACACGCGCGACAGGACGAGGCCCTTCCTCCACGACACCGGCGACGAGATTTCCGTCGAGGATTTGGCCTTCAGCGCCGACGAGACGCTGCTGGCGACGACCGACCGGGGAGGGCTGACGACGCTGTGGGACCTCGCGCAGAAGAAAGTCTCGGGAAAGTTCCAGGGTCCCAGTGCCCGTGTCTACACGCCGGATTTCTCGGCCGACGGGGCGCTGCTCAGCGTCGTCTTCAGCAACGGCCAGGCCAGCCTGTTCGCGCTGGGCAACCGGGACGCGGAGCTGATCCAGGATCCGCTCGTCACCCTCGAGGGCACCTGGGGCGAGCTCGTCGCCGCCCGCTTCTCGCCCTCCGGCCGGGAGCTGATTGCCCGCTATGCCGGCGGCAAGCTGGTGGCTTGGAGCATCGAGCGCTGGCTTCCCCGCCACCGCCTGCCGCTCCAGTACGAGGCGAAGTATCGGTCGAGGCAGGCGCAGGGGCTGGACGACCTCGAGCTGGCGCCGGACGGGTCGGTGATCGCGACGAAGCAGGGCGGGCGCTGGCGCGGCTGGAGCACCGCCTCCGGCGCCGAGGAGGAGGCATCGGAGAGGCCGAAGGACATGGCGCCGCTGACCCAGGCGGCGCGCCTGGAGGCGGACGGGCGATCACTGCGCCTCGCCGGGCAGCAGGTCTTGCTGCAGACCCCCAGGTCGGGAAGCGTGCTGCGGCTGGCGCACAGCGACGCCGTCACGTCCGCGTCGTTCAGCCCGAACGGCGCCTGCGTCGTGTCGACGAGCGGCGTCGTGATGGCGAGCGGCGGCACACCGCCGGGCGGCAACCGGGTGCGCCTGTGGGACGCGGAGACCGGTGCCTTGCTGCGGGACTGGGGATTGGCCGTGCCGCCCGACGCGGCATTCTTTGCCGGGCCCGAGCGGGTTGTGGTGCTCTATTCCGGGCAGGCGCTGATCTATCCCGCGCCGCTATGTGGTTCGGAGGAAGCTCTGATTGAGCGCGCGGCGGCGACGCCACTCGCGGCGGATCCTGCACCCGCAAAGGCGGAACGCGCCATCGCGCCGAGATGAGCAGGAACAGCCCCGATCTTACCTGACCACGCGTGCGATCGTGAACACCAGGGCGGTCAGGCCAATGGTGACGCCGATGAACCACGTCAGGACCTGAAAGGTCGTCGGCATGTTGGTCAGCCTGCCTCGGATCTCGGCGATGTCGCTCCTGAGGCCCGCAATGTCTGCGCCGACGCCTGTCTTGAGGCCCGCAATGTCGGCGCCGATGCCTGTCTTGAGGGCGGCGATGTCGGCGGCGACCCCTGTCTTGAGGTCGGCGATGCCGGCGCCGACCCCTGTCCTGAGGTCGGCGATGTCGCTCTTGAGGCCTGCAATGTCGGCGACGACGCCGACCTTGAAGTCGGCCATGTCGCCCTTGAGGCTTGCCATGCCGGCGGCGACGCCAACCTTGAAGTCCGCGATGTCGCCCTTGAGGCCTGAGATGTCCGTGACGACCTTGAGCTTGAGAGCCGCCAACTCGACGGCAATCGTGTCGACCTTGCTCTCGAGCGCGGCAAAGTGGGTGCTCTGGGCCCCTGGCATGGCATCATCATGCTCGCCCGGGTTCCCGGGGCGCAAGTGCCGATAGCTGCCGTCGGCGACCGGCAGGTAGCGGATGTCATCGGGCACGGTTGATCTCGTCCAGGACAGTGACGTGCAGCTCCCATCGCGCTTTCAGCCGATCGACCAGGGAGCGGATGGTCTCACCGTCCGGGCTGTCCGCCACGCCGGGCGCTCGATGGAGGAGCGCCAGCACCTCGACCATGGTGCCCACCATCACGCTCATGTCGAGCGTGATCGCGCCGACCTCGGAGAGCCGGGTGCTGAGCGACGGATCGCGCCGACGCAACTCCAGCTCCTGTTGAAGGAAGGTCGGCGGGATTGGGTCTGACATGGGATGCCCTCTATACGAGAATAACATAGTACAACGACAATCCGTGAGAAACAAACGTCAGGTTGTAAACTCCGACGGGGCATTGCAGGCTTCAGATGATCGACGACGCGACGACGGATCGGGCTCGAGGGTGCCGCCGAGCAATCACTTCGAGACGTTGCGCGGCAATCTGGCTGGATGCCATTTCGATTCGCGTCAACAGCCAATGGCGGCTGATCTTTCGCTGGGACGGCAGCCGTGGCGGGGCGGCAGGCGTCTGGCTCGACGACCACGGCTACAGATGAGGTGAGCCATGCTGACGACGAAACGCAAGCCGGCGACGGTCGGCGAGATCCTCGTCGAGGAGTTCATGCAGCCGATGGAGCTGACGCAGGCCGCGCTGGCCGCGGCGATGGGGGTTCAGCGCAAGCACGTCAACGAGCTGTGCAATGACCGCCGGACCGTGACGGCACCGACCGCGCTGATCCTGGCGCGCGTGTTCGGGAACAGCCCCGATTTCTGGCTGAACGTCCAGCGACGCAGCGATCTGTGGGAGGCCATGAACAGTCCGCGCGAGCGCGAGCGCATCGAGCGCGCCAGGCCGCTTCGCGCCGCAGCGTAGTCTCCGTTTCCGGGGTGCGTCTCGGCCGGTGGACGGAGCGTCCTGTCAGCCCGTAATCCGACAGCATGGCGCCCAGCGTCTCCGCCCAGCGCCCTATGGCGGGCAGGCGTCGGGCGTCGGCGATGTCGGATTTCGAGCGGATGCGCAGCTCGTCGCTGCCCGAGACGTAGCCGACGGCGGGCGGCCGGCCGCGCGTCACCAGCACCATGTATTCCGGCTCCATGAACGGCCGGAAGCCCTTGACGTAGAAGTCGGTGAGATAGCGCACCGCCTCGGCCTTGAAAAACACCAGCGCATCGAGGTCGGAGTGCTCCAGCGTCGCCTGCACCTTGGCCTGCTTCACCCAGTGCAGCTCGGCTCCGGCGAAGAAGATCGGGTCCTGCCTGGCAAAGTTCATGGCATCACCTCGACCGGATCGGATCGCCTCGCGCCGCATCGCATCACGTCGGCAACCGCTGCCACCGCCGCCTCGACCGCTGCCTCGTCGACCTGGGCATGCGTCACGAAGCGGATCCGGTTGCGCTTGCCGTTGGCGAGGACGCCGCGCTCGGCGAGCGCGTCGACGTCGCCACGCGCGTGACGTATAATACGGATGAACTTGCTTTCTTGCCACGTGGCCAATTCTTGCGGTGGCGCCTAAGGAAAAATCATCTGTACGTTCGGAAAGTAGTTCTTATAGTCGTTTGGATTTGTGGTGAGTAGAGGTATGTCGTTTACCTCAGCAACGGCGCCAATCAAAAAGTCCGGAAGCACATTTGACTTGGGCCCACCTTGTCCGCGGTACTTTTTGTATGCCTTTCCTGCAAGGAATAGTGCCTCGTCACTAGTTCGGCCAATGCGCTCTAACGCGAGCCCCGCGACTGCTGCGGCGACGGCGGCTTGGCTGGGCATACCAACAGAGAATTCGCAGTAGACAATGTCGCATATGAGCGCTGGGCCCTTAGTTTTCTGAACTTGGAGCTGCTCAACACACCACTTGTTGTGTGGGTCGTTTTCGTTCAGTACGGCCACTAAAATGTTGGTATCTAATAGAGTCGTCATCGGTCTCTCGTGATCTTCATAAGCTCCTCGGCCGTCATTGTGGGTTCTATGCCGGCCTTTCGTAACCTCTCTAGAGAAGTTGCAGTGTGCCGGCGAAGGAACTCGATCGGATCGAAGTTGGCCATCTCTTCCGCGTCTATCACGCTAAAGCCCGCGTACTTCGCTAGAAAAGCACAAGCTCTAGGAATGCTTTTCAGAATGCGAGGGTTAGTTGGATGAACTGCACCTTGGGGACGCTGATCGTTTGCCGCAAACCACTGGAGGTCGGGGATTCGAAGGACAGATCTCTCTCGCACGAACTCCTCCGAGAAACGGTCGCGTCCGCCACATTCGCTGTAAAGCCGCACTAGATGCCCAATGGCAAGTTCCTTCTCCAAGCTTCGCGGGCCTGCGATTCGTGAAAAGCCAAACTGGTCGAGGAGTCCGCGGAATTGTTCTTCGGTAGTCATGATGCTATCGATCCTGCGATCCTCAATTACTCGGTCCAAGGTCAAGAATAGTGCATCAACCCACCATCGCTCAACATGGGCAGTGGCGAAATCAGCTAAATGTCCAATTCGATATAGATAGGCTAGATTAGTCGCAAGTTTTCGAGCTGTCTTTGCCGCATAACGCTTGTCTTGTGAGACGAAATTTTCAATGTCATCCGCCGAGAAAGCTCTAACTTGCCATTTGAGATCGTTGGCAATGCGGCGAGACACGTAGTGGTGGGCCCATAGGGCGGGACGCCGTTGATAGTCTGCTGCGCCTTTCCAAACGCCAACCAAGCTCAGATTGAACGCGAAGATTGCTAACTTATCAAATCGATCTGAGTGATCTGAAGTAATGGCTTGGTAGACGAGCTCGTCGACAATCAGGTGATCAACACCACCGGCCGCTCTGTTAAAGAGAAAGAAATTCAATGGGATGTAGTCAGGTCGGTTTGCGCTCGCCACTCTTTCGCGAAATAGCGATCGGGGTACGTCCTCGATCTTGTTGTCGAACCCCAGTCGAATGATTTCATGAAGTTGCTTTAATCCGTTTCCTTCACCGCCCCAGCTGAAGTTCTTCGTGAAGCTGCCAGGCCGCCAAGGGGCAGTATTGATGTCCATGGATCAATCCTTGAACTTAGTCGGCTTGATCCAGCGCAGCGCGCCGCTCGGCTGCTGAATTGTGCGAGTATGTTTTCCATGTAGGTTCATAGTCGCCGTCCGCTTGATTTCCCCAAGACGTCCAACCCTGCCGCGTGCCGCGCGCGAACAATTCCAAGTACGGCGCAGGGCTACAACTTTCGATAATTTTGTACTGTTCATCTGGTTTGCGGCTGTGTTCTCTCTTCCTGGTGCCAATATAATTCACCTGCGTCCGGCCTGGCTTGAGGGTGCGGGCATTCTTTCCGCGGATTCCAAACAGAAGAAGTTCTGTAACGTTACGGAAATAGAACCCGACGCCGCGCCCATCACTTCCGCCATCCTTTCGGAGCTTGTGCCATATGATGTTGGACTTGTATTCGAAACCCCAACCTTCCATCACGTGGATGCCATCTGGCAATAGTGCATTTGGGACCCAGAGGTAGAGATGCGCTGTGGGCAACAGCACACTCGCGACCGGCAAAGTGGCAATTGCTGATACACTCAGCGTGCCGTATCGAGTTAGACGATGATGCTCGGGTGCGATCTTGCCCGTGCGATTCATGAACTGCCAAGGTGGGTCGGCGAGTACCGTTGCGAACTTCTGGATGCCCATAGATTGCCGGAAGTCCTCCGCCACTTCTTGGCCGTTCAGCACCGTTCTAGGGTTCATTGTCGACGCCTTTCACCGCGGTGCGCTGATAGTGCTGCCAAACTTCTACAAACAGCTGGTTTGGTTCGCATCCCCGTAGGGCAGCGTGGGCCTTGAACTGGCGTTTTACTCGGACCGGGAGTCGAACCTGTAGCGGCTCCTTGGCCTCAATCCCATCTAGGGAGGTGACTTCCTCTTTGGCGTTTGTTCTTGGTGTGTTCATGGCCGCATGATTGCATGCATGCATGCCCTATTGTCAAGACATCCACTTGAGCTTTGAGGACCGGGCGCACGTCGTTTTCCAGCGAGGCGCCTTGGCTCGCCGCTAGTGCGCTCGTCAATGCGTCGATTGAAGTCGATGACCCCAATCCTACCTCCTGGCCGGCTCGACCTTTCCCTGCTCATCCGGCCTTCTTGGCTTTGCATCGCAAAGCCGAATCGGTTGTCGGCATCCCGGCAAAATACGGACCAACTCAACTGATATCGACGCCGGTATCTTGCACTAAAGTTCGATACAGTTCGGTTTCGCCTGTACTTCCAGGCTTGAATTTATCAACAGTGAATGAAGTATCGTCTAGCTTTACCGTCCTCAGTAGCCTCAAAAAGTCCTCAACTGATACCACGTCCCCCGGGCTCCCAAGGTGAAGGTAGGCCGGTCGAAGAAATCGCATCAACCCTCGAAAGCCGTTTGTCTTGTTGAGCATCATCCCGCGGCCACCCGCGCTCCAGGCGCTTGGCCACCGTTTCACAACTGCTTCAAAGTAGTTCCAGACGACGTTAGCAATTTCAGCGTCCCGTTCTTGAATGAACATATTTCGAAAGATAAGACGCTGAACTTCCTGGCTGTTTGCCAGTGGGAGGCGACGGCCCCGCTTCAGGTCGTCTCGATCGAGTTCGGGATTGGTCGAGATGTACCTAAGCAGCATGTCGACGACGTTCGCCTGCGATAGGGTTTCGCCAAAACGCCCTTCGGTCGCCACGCCTAGTCGCTTAATGCGTTTGTAAAACGGGCTTCCTTCTGTCGAGTCCAACGCAACGGTTATTTCGTGGCATGTTCTCTCTGGGCTCCTAGACTTACTAAGCGCAAACAGATCGTACACCAGACTTTTATTAACTCGCGTCTGCGTCTTGTTGACGGTCGAAAATATCGCGGCTTGATCCGGAACATCAATTCCTACGAAGATTGTTACATTGAGTTCGAACGTCGTGCCTGTATAATCCTTCAGGGCTGCGATGCGGTGTTGTCCGTCCAAGACTTTGGCAATGTTCCCAAATAGAATACGATCTTTGGGGTCTTCTGGCTCTTGGTAGTTGGACAGCGTCATTGTGCCAACGCTATCTGACAGGCTTCCGTCCGAAAGTGTATTGTAAGCCATTCTGGCGCAAACTTCACTCACGGCGACGATGATACCGGTTGGAAACGTCGCGTCGATCGTATGAACATACTGACGGATTTCCTCCGCTCGCTTTTCGTCCAAGGGACGTTGGATTCCTAGGTAACTTTCAAAGGGGCGCTCACCACCTATTCTACGGATATCGACCCAGGTAATTTCATACAGAGGTCGTGCTTCGATCTTAGCGACAAAAAAGTCGCCGATCGGCTGTCGGATCCGAACTACGGGAAAGGAAATGCTCAGCAGCGTCTCACGATCAGCGGTAACGATCATGGTTTCCTCGCATGGAGGAGTCGTTGCGAAAGTTCGCTCGCTCGGTCACTAAGGGCCTGCGCGTATTGCGGCGCTTCGATCCTGACCAAGACCGTTGACAAGTAGTAAGCTATCAATGTGACGCCGAATAGCAACTTAGATCCTACAAGAGTTACTTCGACGTCTATCCCTAGCTTATTTGCCTCAAAGATGTAAAACACCAAGATCAAGGCGAACGCTACGAAACAAAATGCTCCGAATACGATACGAGGGGGCTTTAGACCGTCAGGCCATTCCTTCAGAACATGCCACACAATGACCGCGATGTAGGCTAAGGCAGCCATGAATAGCTCACCATGCTCCAGCAGGTGATCAACCGCCGTTGCGTAGGCGTTCCAACTGGGGTCTGACCTATAGTGCCTACCCCACGTAGTTAAGGCAGCAATGACAATCGGCAAGGTTGAGATTAGAGCCAGAACAAACGATTCTTTTATCGCCTCGTAGTGTGCTCGCCAACCTACAAGCCGGAGTATACCGATCGTTCCCATCGCTCAAGACTCAACCCGAATGCGTCTGATCGAAGCCCGGTAAAAGTCGGAGGCCGCGACGAGCACCGTATGTCTTCGGACACCCGCGATAACGCCCGCCCTGTCGTAAAGATCGCGCGCTGACGAATGGTCTGCATTGGTCAAATGCGCGATTCCGCTGCTGTTTCTCGCTCGCACATCATTGAGAAAGCGGATCTGGCCGGCCCGATCGAAGATGACGGTCGACTTTGGGAACGGAGGCACTGCCTTTTCAACGGTTGCATACAATTCCATGTTCCTCCCGCGGGGAAAATATGTTGCGGAGCTGGGTCCGAATCCAGAAGTTTTTCAGTGTATCCTTCGAACCAGCTTGTGCTTCCAACCTCGCGGCCTGCCGCTCTCGTGGCCGTCACGAGACGCGCGACGCGGCTACGCGACCTTTGTCGGCCCAGCCAAGACAACGAGTTTCGCGCTAGCCAATCGGGTCGAAGTGGTCGCCCGCGACTCTTGGGCGATTGTTCGCGCTTGCGAAGCCGCCGGCCGTGCGGACTTGATCGAGCAGGGCCTGATCGATCGTCAACACGTTGTTGAGGTGCGCGCCAAGATCGTGAGAGAAGTCGCAAGCCACCACATTCCGGCTGGGCCCGTCAGCGGCCGTACGAACGTCGCCTTCAATGATTGGCTTGCCATTCCTCTCGGGCGGCGCGTTGATGAAGAATCAACGTGGGTGACGTTCATTCGGCATATCCAGGAGGCGGGAGGCGCGTCGAAATTCGTCGCCACCTCCCGAGCAGTAGACTTGGCCAGAGCAGCGGGCGCTGATGCCGTGCTGGATAGCGCCGTACGCAACCTTGCCGACGCCTTCGATTGCGGCGATGAAAAGCTTTAATGGGAGCTCGATGCCTACTTCAGGGCGAACGACGCGCAAGTTCGAGCCGGGACTCCGGTCGTGGGTGGCCGCCACAGCAAGCGTGCCGCTTGCCTAGACCTGTGCCTTGACTCTTCTGGCCATGAAAAAATCCATTTAGCTCAATAGCTTATGGGTCACACTGGCGGACAGGGCGGGATTCGAACCCGCGGTGGCTGTTACACCACGCACGCTTTCCAAGCGTGTGCCTTAAACCGCTCGGCCACCTGTCCTTCGGATGCGGTCGGCCGCTCTTATAGCGCGGTGGGCGCTGGGGGCAACGGCATCTTCCCCGGGGCGGCCGGCTTGGGTAGGGTGCCGGCCCGCGTTTTCAGGGGGCGATGTGTTGTTCCGGGCGCTCGGTTGGCTGCTGCTCGCCATGGCGGTTGCGGTGGTCGTGCACGATGGGCTCGCGTGGTGGAGCGAGGGCTCGTTCCACCTGTTCGGGCTGGGCGAGCTGTGGTCGCAGCTCGATATCGGGTCCCTGAACGGGGCGCAGGGGGCGGTGCAGCGGCATCTGTCGGGGTCGTTTTGGACGTCGGTGGTCGGGCCGGTGCTGACTGTGCCGGCGGTGCTGGCGTTTTTCGGGCTCGGGGTGTTCTTCTTGTGGATCGGCGGGCGGAGCCGGGCGCCAGAGGCGCCGGCGTTCATCGGTGGCGGGCGGACACGGCGGCGGCGGGGCCGGAGTGGGGGATTGTCGTAGGGAAGAAGCGCGAGGGGGGTAGGGGCTCGAGACTCGTGGCTCATGACCCCTCCGCTAGCCCATCTTTCTCAACTGGACCTCGGAATCGTCGATTTTGAGGACAGTGAGGAGCAAAAAGGCGAGCGATTTCAAGGGCCGCCGATTGGCAACCCCTTGTAGTGGAGACCTAGTCTCTTTCTTGTACTAATTGCGTCGGGTAGTATCCCTGCCCATCATGTTCCTACGCGCCAACCGACGCTTCAAAGACGGCAAAGAGCATCGCTATTGGAGCATCGTCGAGAACAAGCGCTGCGCCGGTGGCAAGGTGGTGCAGCGGCCGGTGCTTTATCTCGGCGAGATCAACGATTGTAAGCGCGAAGCCTGGTGTCGCGTGGTCGAAACGTTCGACGAAGACGCGCGGCGACACACGCAGCTGGCGCTGTTCCCGGCCGACCGCGATGTCCCCGATCACGCCCGCGGTCATGGCGTGCAGGTTCGCCTCGATGCGATGGAGCTTCACGCGCCCCGGCAATGGGGAGCGTGCTGGCTGGCCTGCCATCTCTACGAGGCTCTCGGGCTGGATCGCTTCTGGGCCGATCGCCTGGAGGACTCGCGCGCGGGCACGAGCTGGCGGGACATCGTGCAGACGTTGGTGTGCTATCGGCTGATCGATCCCGGCAGCGAGTGGCGGCTGCATCGTCAATGGTTCAGCCAGAGCGCGATGGGCGATCTGCTGGGCGCCGACTATTCGCTGGTCGAGAAGAATGCGCTGTATCGTTGCCTGGACAAGCTGCTCGAGCACAAGCAGGACCTGTTCAGTCATCTGCGGCAACGCTGGCAGGACTTGTTCGGGGCGCAGTTCGAGGTGCTGCTGTACGACCTGACGAGCACCTACTTCGAGTCGGCACCGCCGCGCAACGAGACCGACAAGCGGCGCTACGGCTACAGCCGCGACAAGCGCGGCGATTGCGTGCAGGTGGTGATCGCGCTGGTGGTGACGCCGGAAGGCTTTCCGCTGGCCTACGAAGTGCTCGCCGGCAACACCGCCGACAACACGACGCTGCGCGACTTTCTGGCCAGGATCGAGGCGCAGCACGGCAAGGCGCAGCGCATCTGGGTGATGGATCGCGGCATCCCCACCGAGGCCGTGCTGGCCGAGATGCGGCAGGCCGATCCGCCGGTCCACTATCTGGTCGGCACACCGAAGGGCCGGCTCAGCAAGCTCGAGAAGGCCTTGCTCGACAAGCCGTGGCAGAGCGTGCGCCAGGGCGTCGACGTCAAGCTGCTGGCCGAGCAGCAGGAACTCTACGTGCTCGCCCGCAGCCAGCAGCGCGTGCACAAGGAGCGCGCCATGCGCCGCCGCAAGCTGAAGTGGCTGTGGGCGCGCCTCGGGGAACTGGCGGCGATGAAGAAGATCAAGCGCCAGGACTTGCTCATGAAGCTCGGCGGCGCGAAGTCCAAGGCGCCGGCCGCCTGGCGCCTGATCGATGTCGAGGTGGCTCCGCGCGGGGCCTCATTCTCCTATGCGCTCAACCGCAGCAAGCTGCGTCGCGTCCGACAGCGCGAAGGCCGATATCTCCTGCGCAGCAATCTCGATGGTCGCCAACCTGCCGAGCTGTGGCAGTTCTACATCCAGCTCACCGAGATCGAGGCCGCCTTCAAGAACCTCAAGCACGATCTCCAGCTGCGACCCATCTTCCATCAGCTCGAGCACCGCATCGAGGCACACATCTTCGTCGCCTTCATCGCCTACTGCCTGCACGTCACGTTGCGCACCCGCCTGCGAGCCCTCGCCGGCGGCCTCACCCCACGCGCCGTCCTCGACAAGTTCGCCGACATCAAGATGCTCGACGTTCACCTGCCCACCACCGATGGCCGCACACTGGTCCTCACCCGTCACACCGAGCCCAACGCCGATCAAAAGATCCTGCTCCACCAGCTCAAGCTCGACCTGCCGCCTCAGCCGCCGCCCAAGATCACCGCCGCTCTCTCGGTCGCCTCGTAGCCCTCCCCCCCCCGTGTAGTGGAGACCTCTCGGGCACCCCCTTTGATTCTAAAGGGTTTTTCCCCCAACAAGTGGTCCAGTTGAGAAAGTTGGGCTAGG